>Ga0180430_10005140_pt1 | contig 10909 bp, 7 predicted proteins | sample SS_ome_9_FD_132999 | JGI IMG/M metagenome (GOLD analysis project Ga0180430, IMG submission 132999) | Hypersaline lake sediment archaeal communities from the Salton Sea, California, USA - SS_1_S_2 metaG | ecosystem: Environmental > Aquatic > Non-marine Saline and Alkaline > Hypersaline > Sediment... | reverse complement strand
TCGAGCTCGCCTGCCACGATATAGAACGGCACGTAGCGGGCATTTTCCCAGTAGTGGGTACAGTACCTGTCGGATTGGGCCACGATCGGAATCACGCCTGCCCAAAGATCAGGGTGCGCCAAACCGATATCCCATGCCGCGTCGCCGCCCATGGAGTGGCCGGAGAGGTAAACGCGGTCGGTGTCGATCGAGAATCGCCGACAGGCGTCGCGGAGCGAGTTCAGCACAGCGGCGTGTTCGCGAGCCGAGTAGCCGTACCTTTTTTGGTGTTCGGCGGTCCACTCCGGCGCGATGACGATATAGCCGTATCGCGTGGCTTGGCCGGTGCGAACACCGTTGGGGCCCCATGCCCCCGCCCACCAGTCGATTTGCCGCTGGGCGTCGGCGGCGCCGCCGCGAAGCGTAACAACCGTCGGGTACTGCCGATAGGGGTCGTACTCCGGCGGAAGTTGGACATAGTACGTCACCGGCGGAGCGTCGGCCAAACTGGCCACTTCAATTGCGTAATAGCCAGGTTTGCCGGGTATGGGCTCAGGCGGATTCACTGGCGGCTTCATGTGGGAGAGCAATTTTGCGATCATGGCCATCTCTCCGCCCGACTCTTGTTTGATGTAGCTGTAGGTTCGCTCGCGGTTCGGAGCGACCGACTCGTTGAGATACTCGCGCACCAGCCCGCGAACCTTGTAGACGGAGATCGCGGTGGAAAGCTTCACGGTGGCGGCATCGGCGCCCAGCAGCCAGCCGCTGATGGCCAGCGAGACTTTTTCGGTGTCGGGCATCTCCGGATCATCGGCGTTCTGCAGAAAAGCCGCCATGCGGTCGATTGTGTTGGGGCTGATCTCGGCGGCGATCTCGTCGAGAATCGGCTTGAGGTTTTCGCGCGCGATTGTATCTTGGATTCGAGCGGCAAGCTCTCGAAGGTGCTTGATAACGCTCTGACAGCGAGCTGCGTGAACCTCCGCATCCTGAATCATCTCGCGGACCGGCTGAAGGATCTCGCCGCCGATGCCCTCGCTGGGGAACTGCTTGAGCTTGTCCCAAACAAACCGGTACTGTCCCGCGTCGCGTCGCAACCTCAATTCCAACATCAGCCGCCGGGCCGAAAGCTGCACGATCGCGCGAAGCGACGGCGCCAGTTGCTCCTTCAAGTCGGTCCGGTCGGGAAACGCCGCCAACAGGGCTTCCAAAGCTTTTCGGGCTTCTTTATATCGCTCGCACTGGAGATAAAATCGGGCAACTTTTTTGCATTGCTCAATGTCTTTTTGGTTGATTTGTTTCAGAAGAATTTTGTGCAGAGTGTCGCGTGGTATGGAACTGGTAGCGATTCGCATGTCCCACAGGTGCGAAATCCCCTCGACCTTGGCCCACTTGGGGGTTAGCTCGGTGATTCCCTGGATAATGTCGACGGGCCCTTTATAGGTATTCATCGTGAAGATGCGCCGGCCAAACTCGTCGAAGGGCTGGATCCGCATCGGCTGACCGACACTTTTGATCGACGAACCGGCGCGAAGCACCCGCTGGCGGATCTTAAATTTCTCTTCAAGCTGGCGATTGTCCTCCTGGCGGACCTCTTGAACAAGCCGGTCCGAGACGAATGTCCGCCGCAAATCATCATCCAAGAAAATAATCAACTGCAACGGACCACTACCGTCGGACTGAAAGGGGCGCGGGGCATCGGCCAAGCTGGCGACTTTGCCCAGCTTACCCTGCAAGGTGCGACCATCTTTCAGCAACACCTCGGTTGCCCGGACCGTCCCAATCGCACTGAACCCCATGACCAGAATCAACAATACTTTTTGATAGGTTCCTGGGGTTTTCCGATCAATGCGTTGCATGAGGCTGCTCCGAGTTTTCACGCTTATTTTGCGAGGAGGGGAACTACTCCTTGCCCACGCAAACCGCCACGGATTTTACCGTACTTGTAAACGTACATCATTGTGATCCATCGTGGGGGCAAGTCAAGTTGAAGGGGATTCAAGCCAATCGGCACAACAATCGAGCGGCGGGGGCGCTTGACAAAGACCCTAACGATCCGCAAAATTGGAGGAACTAGATGGAATAGAACATGCGGTATCCCCTAATTCTTCACCGTTTGGCCCTGGCCCTAATTGTTATTGCGGTTTTCCTGCCGATAACCATTTGTATGGTTTTGGGTGTTGCCGCTCTTTTGGGGGCGATGGGTGACTCTTTCGGAGGTGTCGTGCTTTGCCGAATTGGCTTGGCTTGCGGCATTCTCTGGGCCATCGACCTGATCTGCCTCGTGCTGATCTTGGCGATTGGCTCGCTTCGGGAAGGTCCGGACACCCGGACGGCCCGCGGTAAGGACGCGGATTCGGGTTTCGTGAACCGGGAATCCGACCAGTCCCAAATGACGCATCGGATTAGGCGGCACGGCAATGGCCACGTCTTTGGTCTTGCCCGTGGGTTTCCCCTTGGCGTCCAACACATCGCGTTGCACGGTGACGGTGATTGGTTGGTCGACGATCTGAGCCAACTCGCGGTTGATTTGGGCATAGTTGTCGATTGGCTTGTCGTTGATTCGCACGATCTTGTCGCCGTTGCAGAACGGTGGTTCAGCTCGATCGGCCGCCGAACCGATCTGCGCGACGCGCCGATCTCGGACGAGCCAAGTCTTCCGGTCCAAGGCCAACTGTGTGGTGCTCGGACCCGTGATGCCGACAATGAAGGCCCCGCGCGACCGGTCGGGCTTGACGACGATCGTCAGCGGCTCCTCGACTCCCGGTCGCCGCACCGTAAAGGGCACACCCTTGTCAGGGTCGATATCACCCAGAGAGATGGCCGTTTGGAGGTCGCGGAACTTCGTCATTTTTTTGCCGGCGATTTCTAGGATTTCATCGCCCACGCGGAGATCGGCCTGCCAAGCCGGCTCGCCCGGAAAGACCCCGCCCACGGCGCAGGGCGTATCTTTCACGCCCATCCAGAAGGCCGCGACGGCCATGAGGAAGGCGAAAATGACGTTCATTACCACGCCGGCCGAAATGATAGCCATCCGCTTCGGCACGCTTTGGGCCAGATAGCTGCGAGGATCGTACAAGGCCTGCTCGGCCTCCAGAGGCGTGGAATCGTCGGGCAAGTCCGCCGTTTCACCCGTCAGTTGTTTGGCGCGCTCGATCTCCTCGCGCAGCTTTGCAGGGTTGTCTTCCTGGCCGAGCATTTTGACGTATCCGCCCAGGGGCAGGATGCCGATGCCGTATTCGGTTTCGCCCCAGCGGAACTTGCACAGTTTCCAGCCGGCGATGTCGAAGCCCAGGTAGAATTTCTCACACTTCACGCCGCAGAGCTTGGCCACGAGGAAGTGCCCCAGCTCGTGGACGAAAATCACAAACCCCAAGCCGAAAGCGACCTTGAGAATCACGACGCAATAGCCAATTACGTACTCCAACGCAACACCTCCCGGCGAGCCCAACGATCGACCTCGAGCACTTGCTCCAGGCTGGGGTTGGGGTCGAAATTATGGTTGTGCAAAATGTTTCGGCAAACGGGGACGATCTCGCGGAAGCTAAGCTTGCCGTCGAGAAACATGGCCACCGCCGCCTCGTTCGCGCCGTTGAGAACCGCGCCGGCCGTACCCCCGGCCGCGGCCACCTCCAGCCCCAATTTTAAGGCGCCAAACCGCTCGAAATCGGGCGGCTCGAAACGCAACTCCATCGAACGGCTCCAATCCAACTTCGCCGCCGTCCCCTCGCACCGTCGGGGCCACGTCAACGCATACTGAATCGGTAGCTTCATGTCTGGCGGGCTCAACTGGGCAATCACCGATCCGTCCCTATACTCTACCATCGAATGGACGATCGACTGCGGGTGAATCACCACGGAAATCTGGTTGGCCGACAGATCGAACAGCCATCGGGCCTCGATGATCTCCAGAGCCTTGTTCATCAAGGTGGCCGAATCAACCGTTATTTTCGGCCCCATCGCCCAAGTCGGATGGGCCAACGCGTCGGCCACGGTGACTTTGGCAAGCTGCTCGGGTGTGAAGGTGCGAAAAGGCCCCCCACTGGCGGTGAGCACGACCCTCCGAACCTCCTCGTGCCGCCCTGCCTGCAACGCCTGAAACACGGCGCTGTGCTCGCTATCGACGGGAATGATTTTGGCCCCGTTGCGTCGGGCAAGCTTCGTGACCAGCGGCCCCCCCACCACCAAACTCTCCTTGTTCGCCAGAGCAATGGTCTTTCCAGTTTCCAGGGCTGCCCAGGTGCTCCGCAATCCCGCACTACCAACAATGGCGGAAACCACGATATCGACCCCGGGGTCGGCAGCCAATTGGGCGGCGCTCCCCGGGCCGGTGAGCAGCTCCGTTTCGGCGGGCAAGGCCGACCAATCTTGCCGCTCGGCCGCCGCCGAGTCGGTGGCGACGATTTGGCGGGGCCGCACGGCTCGCGCCTGTTGCAGCAGCCGTTCCGTGTTCCCATGCGCGGAAAGGGCCACCGCGCGCAGCGTTCCCTCCGAGGCCGCGATCACTTCCAGAGTGCTGCAACCGATGCTCCCGGTCGAGCCCAACACGGCAACATTAGTGACACGATCAGTCATTCAGGCGCTTGCCGGTCGGCGAATCTCCGGCGTGTGGTCGGGGGGGTATGGATAAGTAAGGCGAGGCCCATTGTAGCCGCCACGGCCCGCAGACACAAGAGAACCCGGTGCGTCGAGGACGACACACCCTACCCTTTGTTGGCCAAGCTCCCGCCCCCTCATGGGGTCTTTGCCAGATGCTGGATGTTCAGATAGTCGATGATGATGGCCAACGCCTCGTCAAGATAGAAAGTTCGCTCGATGTGGCCGTTGTTCAGTTCGCCATGTTTCTCGATGGCCTTCTCCTCTTCCTTGTCGGCGTTGAGTTCGGCCCGTTCCTCGAGAAACTTCTTTTCGTTCAGGGTGACGTACTTTTTGGCTTTTTGTTTTTTGTAGCGGCTGATGTTGCGAACCACCTTCTGGAACTTCTCGGACTTTGCCACTCGCGGTCGTGAAAGTCGGCGGAGTTGCTCGCAGATGGTCGGATTCACGGAGTCGAAGCGTTGATATCGGGTCGGTTCAACCTTGTCGAACGCGACAGGGAAGTCGAGATCGGACTCGCCCACGTCGAGGTGCGTGGTCAGCGAGGGCAACTCGATGTCGGCCAGCACGCCGCGGTTTTGGGTGCTGGCGCCATCGGGCCGGTAAAACTGCTGCATCGTGATTTTCAGCGCTCCCATCGACGGTGCGTTGGGCATGCGGAACAATTGCTGCCCCAGGTCCCTCAGGCTTTGCACGGTGCCCTTGCCGTGAGTGGAATGGTCGCCGACGATCAGTCCCCGGCTATAGTCTTGAATGGCGCCAGCGAGGATTTCGCTGGCACTGGCGCTGAACTTGCTGATCAGCACCACCAGGGGCCCCGACCAAACAATGCCCGGATCAACGTCGTAATACGGATGTACGCGGCCATCGGCGTCTTTCACCTGGACCACCGGTCCATCATTGATGAACAGTCCGGTGAGGCTGATGGCTTCGTTCAGCGCGCCCCCGCCGTTGCGACGCAGGTCGAGAACCACGGCGTCGATGCCTTTGCGGTTGAAATCGTCGAGAATGTTGCGCACGTCGCGGGTCGTGCTTTTGAAATTGGGATCGCCGCGCCGTTCGGCGGCCATGTCCCGATAAAAACTCGGTAAATCAATAACGCCGATCCGGTAGGGCTTGCCGTCGGGCTTTTGGCCGGCCTCGAAAATCTCACCCTGCGCCTCGCTGTCCTTCAGCTCGATCTTCTCGCGGGCAAACTTGTAAATTTTGCGCTCCGGACTATCGACCGAAATCACCTCCAGCCGGACCATCGTTCCGCGTTTGCCGCGGATCAGCTTGACGACATCGTTGAGCTTCATGTCGATCAGGTCGACGATTTCCCCTTCTTCTCCCTGGCCGACGCCGACGATTTTGTCCTCGACTTTAAGTCGCCCGTCCTTGTCGGCCGCGCCGCCGGGAATGATCTTTTTCACCACCGTGTAGCCGTCTTCACCCTGCAGCGACGCCCCGATGCCCTCGAGTTTCAGGCTCATGGCAATATCAAAATTCTTCAGTGTGTCGGGCGACATATAGCTGGTGTGCGGGTCGAACGACATGGTGTACGAGTTCAGGTACATCTCCAACAGTTCCGTGCTGTCGATCTGATGCATCCGTTTGGCGAAGCTGTGGTAGCGTCGGGTGAGTTTGTCGAGGGCCTCTTTCCCCTCGGTCTTATCCGCCTTCAGTACCAGCAGGTCGTACTTGATACGCTTCCGCCAGCGGTCTTTGGCCTCGGCGACCGTACGCGGGTAGTTGGCCAGATCGCGGTCAACCAACATCTTTTCGTTGAGCGTGAAATCCAGCGACGAGGCAAGCAATTCGTCAATCATCTTCACCCGCTTGTCGATCCGTTGCAAGAACGTTTGGAACACCGTATAAGCGAAGCTGACATCGCCCTTGCGAATTGAATTGCTCAACTCGTTCTTGTGTGTCATGAACTGGTCGATGTCGGACTGGTAGAAGTAAACTTTCATCGGGTCCAACGACTTCAAAAACGTATCGAGGCACCGCACGGAGATTTCTTTGTCCAACGGGTGGCGCGACAGATGCTCCCGCTTCACCAGCGTGGTGACCGCGAAGGCGATGTGCCGATCGCCGGGGCGAGGGGCAACCGGATCGGCCCAGGCAACGGGAGACAACGCGACGACCAACGCGACGACGAGCAGCCAACGAGCAGCCAACGTGGTTTTTGAAGTCATGAAGAAAATCCTCGGGAATTGGTAAGTCCGTCTGATGGAATGGCTAGTTTTTGCGGGCGCGTAACCCCTTCATTCTAAGCCGGTTAGGCCGTGAAAAGCAAGATTGATCCCACTCCCCCTCGAAAGAGAGTTGCCGAGGCATGCGGTTTCTTGCCCAGGACCAAAGGGGTGTTTCGCGGGAATTGATCCCACCCCCCATTTCCAGGGCACGTATTGCACGAGGTGCTCTTGTCCAATTGTTGGGATTTCAGTACATTCCACTGCACTTGGTTCCCGGCCAGTTCGGTCGGGGGGGTGCGTTGGTTCGGCTCGTCCGGGAAAGGAATCCCTATCATGCAGGCTACTCTCGCCGAATTAGCGTCGCTGGTCGGTGGACAGATCATTGGTGACGGCTCGTTGGTGATTTTTGGCGCCGCCACGTTGCACGACGCCGGGCCAGACCAAATCACGCTGGTCGATCAGGCCGAAAAAGACCACTTGCTGGAAAATTGTCGCGCCGCTGCCGTTGTCGTGCCCAGGGATTTTGTACCGGAGGGTCTGCCGGCCATCCAAGTCGATGACGTACATCAGGCGTTTGCGGCCATCGTTCGGCATTTCTATCCGCCGCGCCAAGGGCGACGGATCGGCATCAGCCCCTTGGCGTCTGTTAGTCCAACCGCCACGATTAGCGAAGACGTCGATCTCCATCCCTTCGCCACGATCGGCGACAAGGTGACCATTGGCAAAGGCTCTACCATTCATTCCGGCGCGAGGATCATGGCTGGCGCCCAGATCGGCTCAGACACGACCATCTTTCCAAACGCGGTACTCTACGAGAACACGATCGTCGGATCACGGTGCATCATCCACGCCGGTGCCGTGTTGGGAGCCTACGGGTTCGGCTACGCGCTGGCCGACGGTCGGCACGTTCTCTCGGCCCAGTTGGGCAACGTGGTGTTGGAGGACGACGTGGAAGTCGGCGCCGGTTCGACGATTGATCGGGGCACCTATGGCCCCACAAGCATCGGTGAGGGGACGAAAATCGACGATTCCGTCATGATCGCCCACAACTGCCGCATCGGCCGACACAACATGCTCTGCTCACAGGTAGGCATCGCCGGCAGCACCACCACAGGCGACTACGTGGTGATGGCCGGACAGGTAGGCGTCCGCGATCACGTTTATATCGGCGACCACGCGGTCCTCGGGGCCATGGCCGGCGTCACCAACGACGTGCCCAAGGGAAGCCGCATGATCGGTATTCCCGCCACGCCCGAACGCGACCAAAAAATTAAACAGGCGGCGCTCAGCAAGCTGCCGGAAATGCGACGACAGTTTAAGAAAATACAACGGGCTCTCGAAACAATGTCACAGGCAACGACGCCGCAAGACCCGTTGCCGTTGAAGGCCGAGAAAACGCCCAGCGAAGACGATATGGACAGACGGCGGGCCGTGGCCTAGTTCCACGGCGGCCGGCGGCGCCTTCTTCGAGCCGCGCGCGGTTTTACAGGCATGACGATTCCCTCTCCCAAAAAACGTCGCATCGGGCTTATGGCTGGTTGGGGTCGCTATCCGGTGGTCATCGCCGAAGCGCTGCGGCGGCAAGGACACGAAACGTATTGTCTGGGAACGATCGGCCATGCCGATCCCGCGCTGGATGAGGTGTGTCACGATTTCCGCTGGATTGGGTTGGCCAAGTTCGGCGCCGCCATTCGCTACTTTCATCGTCACGAGGTGACGGAAGTCATGATGGCGGGCAAGATTTTCAAGGTGCGGCTCTTTCAGCGATGGAGCTGGCTGCGGCATCTGCCCGACCTACGCACCATTCGGATGTTTTTTCCCCATTTTTGGACGCGAAACAAAGATTGTCGGGATGATTCATTGTTGGGAGCGATCATCGAGGAGTTTGATTCCGAGGGGATCCGCTTCGCCCCGGCAACCGCTTATGTACCGGAGTTGCTCGTGAAGAAGGGACAACTAACACGGCGAGGCCCGACGGCTTGGCAGCAAAAAGACATCGAATTCGGCTGGAACATCGCCAAGGAAATGGGACGAATCGATGTCGGGCAGAGCGTGGTCGTGAAGGACCAAGCCGTGCTCGCGGTCGAGGCCGTCGAGGGAACCGACGAGTGCATCCGTCGCGCCGGAGAACTCTGTTCGGCTGGCGGTTTCACGGTGGTCAAGGTGGCCAAGCCCCAGCAGGACATGCGTTTCGATGTCCCCACGGTCGGAATGCTAACGCTGGAAACGATCCACGCCGCTGGCGGAAAAGTGCTGGCCGTCGATGCCGGCCGCACCATCGTTCTCGATCAGAACGCCGTGGTCGAGTATGCCGACCGCAACGGGCTGGCGATCGTCGCTCTCTAGCCCTCGTTGGCCGCGACCCACGGCGGTGTTGGCCCCTCGCGGGAAAGATACTTGTGGATGTCGCGGGCGGCGATGCGGCCGGCGCCCATGGCCTGAATCACGGTGGCCGAACCGGTAACGATGTCGCCCCCCGACCAGACGCGTTCTTTGCCGGTGCGGCCATGTGCGTCGGTTAAGATATATCCTCGGCGGTTCAACGGCAGACCCGGCATGGTTTTCGTCAACAACGGATTTGCGCCGGCGCCGATCGCCACGATCACCAAATCGGTCTCCAGAAGGAACTCCGAGTTGAGAATCGGCACGGGACGGCGGCGTCCGGAATCGTCCGGTTCGCCCAGTTTCATGCGTTGGCACTTCATGCCTTGGACCATTCCGCGATCATTGCCCTCGATCGCCACGGGATTGGTGAGCAGTTGAAAAATAACGCCCTCCTCCCCGGCATGGTGAACTTCCTCGGCCCGGGCGGGCAACTCGTCGCGCGAACGACGGTAGACAATCGTGACGGTTTTGGCCCCGAGCCGCAGCGCTGTCCGAGCGGCGTCCATCGCCACGTTGCCGCCGCCGACCACGGTGACATGATCGCCGCGGACGACGGGCGTGTCGTACTCGGGAAAACGATAGGCCTTCATGAGATTGCTTCGGGTGAGGTACTCGTTGGCCGAATAAACTCCGCCCAGATCCTCGCCCGAAATTCCGAGAAACGTCGGCAGCCCGGCGCCCACGCCGATGAAGATCGCATCGAAACCGTTCCCATCCAGCAATTCGCCGACGGTGTTCACCCGCCCCACCACCTGATTCAGCTTGAGATCGACGCCCAGCCGGACGAGATCGTTAATTTCCCGCTCCACGATTTTTTTGGGAAGCCGAAACTCGGGGATGCCGTAGATCAACACGCCGCCGGGTTTGTGAAAGGCCTCGAAAATGGTCGCGTCGTGTCCCCGGAGAACCAAGTCTCCGGCGGCGGTGAGGCCGGCCGGTCCGGAGCCGATCACGGCGACTCTTTTTCCGGTCGATGGCCGCTTCGAGGGCAAGCCGGTCAAGTTGTGTTCGAGCCCGTAGTCGGCGACGAAACGCTCAACCCGACCGATGGCCACCGGTTCGAACTTCTTGTCGAGCACGCATTTCCCCTCGCACTGGGCTTCCTGGGGGCAGACACGTCCGCAAATAGCCGGCAGGGCATTGTTCTGTTTGATGATTTCGGCGGCGGCCGCGATATCACCCGACGCGACCTGTTGCAGAAAACCGGGAATATCGACGTTCACCGGACACGCCGATACGCAGGCGGGCTTTTTGCAGTTCAAACACCGTGCCGATTCCTGCATGGCCTGTTCGAGCGTGTAGCCCAAGGGAACTTCATTGAAGTTGTGGCGCCGCACTGCCGGCTCTTGCTCCGGCATCGGGCAGCGCGTTTTCTGAAACCGTGTTTTTTGGACGGTCGATTCACTCATCGGCATGCCTCCGCCGCATAGCGGTCAAGGGAAGATTTTTCTTCGATCCTGTAGATGTTCTGCCGCGCGAGCAGGGTTTGCCAATCGACCAGATGGCCGTCGAATTCCGGCCCGTCCACGCAGGTGAACCGTGTAGCACCACCCACGTTAACCCGGCATCCGCCGCACATCCCCGTGCCGTCGACCATGATGGTGTTCAAGCTCACGATGGTTTTCGCGCCGAAGGGACGCGTGGTCTCGGCGCAGAACTTCATCATGACAGTCGGTCCAATGGCATAGACGCGACCGATTTGCCCGTCGTCGGCTTCTAGCTATTCTTGCAGCGGCCCCGTGACCACCCCCTGCCGCCCACTGGAGCCGTCGTCG
>Ga0180430_10005138_pt1 | contig 10913 bp, 6 predicted proteins | sample SS_ome_9_FD_132999 | JGI IMG/M metagenome (GOLD analysis project Ga0180430, IMG submission 132999) | Hypersaline lake sediment archaeal communities from the Salton Sea, California, USA - SS_1_S_2 metaG | ecosystem: Environmental > Aquatic > Non-marine Saline and Alkaline > Hypersaline > Sediment... | reverse complement strand
GGGCGACGGCATGGGCGCGCTGCAGGGTCACAACACCGCGCACCAGAAGAAGCAGCTCAAACCGGAAGAGCGCATCGCCTGCGCGCGCGAATACGGAATCCCCCTCGCCGACGAAGAAATCGAACGCGCGGCGTTCTACCGCCCGGAGGCGGACAGCGCAGAGCGCCGCTACCTCGCTGCGCAGCGCGAGCGCCTCGGCGGTTACCTGCCGGCCCGCGAGGTCGAGTGTCCGCGCCTGGCCGCGCCGCCGCTGGCCCTGTTCCGTGAACTGCTGGAGGGTTCCGCAGGGCGCGCGGTGTCGAGCACCATGGCGATGGTGCGCCTGCTCGCGACCCTGCTCAAGGACGCCGACATCGGACGTTACGTCGTGCCCATCGTGCCGGACGAAGCGCGCACCTTCGGCATGGAGAGCCTGTTCCGCGTTGCCGGCATCTACTCGCCGCAAGGCCAGAACTACCGCCCGGTCGACGCCGATTCCCTGTTGCCTTACCGCGAAGCGGTCGATGGCCAGATCCTGCAGGAGGGGATCTGCGAGACCGGCGCCATTGCCTCGTTCCTCGCGGCCGGCACGGCCTACGCGGTGCACGGCATCCCCACCATTCCGTTCTACTTCTTCTACTCGATCTTCGGCTTCCAGCGTGTCGGCGACATGATCTGGGCCTGCGGCGACATGATGTGCCGCGGCTTCCTGCTCGGCGGCACCGCCGGACGCACGACGCTCAACGGCGAAGGCCTGCAGCACGAGGACGGTCACTCGCAGGTGGTCGGCGAAACGCTACCATGCCTCAAGAGCTACGACCCCGCGTTCGGCTACGAACTCGCGGTCATCGTGCGCGACGGTATCCGGCGCATGTACGAGGAGGGCGAGCAGATCTTCTACTACCTCACGCTCTACAACGAGAACTACCCGATGCCGCCGCTGCCGGACGACGATCCGAGCGCGGATATCCTGCGCGGTATGTACCGGCTGCGTGCGCGCTCCGTGGATGCTGCGCCGTGCGCGCACCTGCTCGCTGCCGGGCCGCTGGTCATGGCGGCGCTCGAGGCTGCCGAGACGCTCGAGGCGCGCGGTATCGCGGCGCAAGTGTGGAGCGTGACGAGCTTCAACGAACTCTACCGCGACGCGGTGGCCTGTCAGCGGCACAATCGACTGCATCCCGATGCACCGCCGGCACGCTCGCACCTGGAGACGCTGCTCGGCGCCGAGGATGGCGCTTTCGTTGCGGTCAGCGACTACCAGAAATCGCTGGCGCTGCGCGTCGCGAGCTGGATCCCGGGCGAGTACCGGGTGCTCGGCACCGACGGTTTCGGCCTCTCCGACGCGCGCCCGGTGCTGCGCGGGTTCTTCGAGGTCAGTGCCGACCACATCGTGCTCGCGGCGCTGGACGCGCTGGCGGCAAGCGGGGCGGTCGCGCACGAGCAGGTCGGGGCCTGGCTGGCGGAAGCCGGCATCGATCCCGACAAGACCGACCCGGTCACGCGGTAAGCGGCGATGAGCGAATTGCGCATTCCGGACCTCGGCGAAGGCATCGAAGAAGGCACGGTCACGGCGGTGCTGGTCGCCGTCGGCGACGTGCTCGAGCCGGGTCAGTCCGTGATCGAAATCGAGACCGACAAGGTCACGCTGGAAGTACCGGCGCCGCGCGGCGGCACCATCGCCGCGATCGAAGTCAGTGCGGCGCAGGTAGTGCGGCCGGGCGACCTGGTGTTGCGCCTCGCCGCCGCGCCGGCCGAACCGCCCGGCGACCCGGTGGTGGCTGGCGAGCGCGAAGCGGCGCGGCAGGGTCGCCCCGGCGCGACCGACCCCGGCGCGTCGTGCGGCGGCCCACGTGTCGGGACGCAGCGCGTTGCGGCCGCGGACGCCGCCAGCGGGGCGCGCCCGGCGCCTGATGCCGTGGCCCGGCCGGGCCACGGGGATGGCCACGGGGATGGCCACGGGGATGGCCACGGGGATGGGGAGCGTCCGCCTGCCGCGCCCGCGCCTTACCGCCCGCTGCCGGCGGGGCCGGCGGCGCGGCGCGAGGCACGTGAACTCGGTGTCGACCTCGCTATGGTACCGGCGAGCGGCCCGCGCGGGCGCATCACGCGCGAAGACGTGAGGCGCCACGTGCGCGCGCTGTGCGCCGACAACCCGTCGAGCGCCGCGTCGTCCGATGCGCCGGCAGCACCACCGTTGCCCGATCTCGCCGCCCACGGACCGGTGCGGCGTGAACCGTTGAGCCGCATCGAGCGCACCACCGCGGCGAATCTCACGCGCGCGGCGCGCTCGGTGCCGATGGCCTGGGTCGCGCGCGAGGTTGATGTGAGCGCCCTCGAGCAGGCGCGCCGGCGCCTGCGTGCACAGCAGACCCCCGACGCGCCGCCCCTGACCCTGACCAGCGTGCTGTGCAAAGCACTCGCGGTAGCGGTGCAGGAGCAGCCGCGCTTCAATGCCGCGTTCGACGCCGCCGGCGAGGCCGTGGTCTACCGCGGATACGTCAACATCGGTGTCGCCGTCGACACGCCGCGGGGCCTGCTTGTGCCGGTGTTGCGTGACGCCGATCGACTCGACATCCGGGCGATCGCGGCCGTGCTCTCCGGGCTCTCGAGCGCGGCGCGCGACGGCACGCTGGGCGCGGCCGAGCTGCGCGGCGCGGGCATCACCGTGAGCAATCTCGGCGCGCTCGGCGTCGACGCCATGCAGCCGCTGGTCAACTGGCCCGAGGCCGCCATCCTCGGTGTCTCGGCAATGCGGCGCGTGACCACGAAGGCGGGTACGGCACGCCTCGTGCTGCCCCTCACGCTGGGCTTCGATCACCGCCTCATCAACGGCGCCGATGCGGCCCGCCTGCTCGCCCGGCTCGCCGCGCTGCTCGGCGAGCCGCTCGCCCTCGCGATCGCCGCATGACGGCGTGGCGCGGCGCTTTTCGGGTATCATGCGCGCCGCTGACGCGGCGCGTCGCGTGCACGCCGGCGCGCCGTCGTGTACCAGCAGGCCTGCTCGCGGCACGCTGGCGCAGGCCTGCAGCGCAGCCCGGATGGCGGAACTGGTAGACGCAGCGGACTTAAAATCCGCCGGCCGCGAGGCCGTGCCGGTTCGACTCCGGCTCCGGGCACCACCGTCCGCGCCGCGCTAGCCGCGACGGCGCGCCGTCGCGCTGCCTGTACGGGCCGTGCCCGGTTGTGCCATGGGGGCGCGACGGGAGGCCGGCGAACTCCGTGCCGCGGCCGGCGTCTCACGTTCGCGAGAACACGTGCGGCAGTGCGCAAAAGCGTGGCGCGGGGCCGCGCGCGAAAGTGTTGTAAGCACGCCTCAATAAGCTGTCAATCTGTATGATTTCCCTCAGAAATCCTTGCATTCGGGCAATTCGTCTCTAGAATAGCGGCGTCTTATTACAACAACGACGGATGCCCCCGGCGCGCAAGCCGGACCGCATCCGCACACCCTCAGGTAGTCTGGCCCGGAGTACCTGCATTTTCGGCACGCGCAGAACGGCGGATGGCGGTTTTGGCGATCTTTGCGACGCACCACTCCCTGGATCCGATCGAACCACGAACGGCGCCCGTGCCGGCGGCAGCGCGACGCGCGTGCGCGTCGCTCCGACTCAAGCACGCGACCTCACGGTCTGGATAGAACATGATCGAAGAACAACTCCAAGCACAACCCCGGGCTACCGAGCAGCGCGAGCCGGTGCTCGCCAGCGCGATCCTGCACGAGCAGACCGTGCAGCCCCTGGAGCGTCGCGGCGACCCCATCCAGGCCAGCCTCAACCGTGCCGCGCAGGCGCTGCTCGAACGGCAGGCGGAAGATGGCCACTGGCGTTTCGATCTCGAGGCCGATGCGACCATCCCGTCGGAGTACGTGCTGCTGCAGCATTTTCTCGGACGCAAGAACCCCGAGCGCGAGGTCAGGATTGCGCGTTACCTGCGGCGCCGCCAGAACCGCAACGGCAGCTGGTCGCTCTACCAGGGCGGGCCCGGTGATCTGAGCGCCACCGTCAAGGCCTACTTCGCGCTCAAGCTGATGGGCCACTCGGTCGACGCGCCCTACATGGTGCGCGCGCGCCGCTGGGTGCTGAACAACGGCGGCGCCGAAGCGGCCAACGTGTTCACGCGCATCACGCTCGCGATTTTCGGGCAGGTGCCGTGGCGCACGGTGCCGGCGATGCCGGTCGAGATCATGTTTCTGCCCAAGTGGTGGTTCTTCAATCTGAGCAAGGTCTCCTACTGGTCGCGCTGCGTGATCGTGCCTTTGCTGATCCTGTTCGCGCGGCGCCCGGTGGTCCATGTCGACGAGCATCTCGGCGTGCAGGAGCTGTTTCTGTCCTCGCCGAAAAAGCTGCGCAACCTCGATCACTTCACCGCGGGCGAACCGCTGCGCAACTGTTTCGTGCTGCTCGACCGCATGCTCAAGACCTGCGAGCCGCTGATTCCGGATTTCGTGCGCGAGAACGCGATCAAGCGTGCCGAGCGCTGGATGCGCGATCACGCCAAGGGCAAGGGCGGCATCGGCGCCATCTACCCGGCCATGGCCAATGCCGCGATGGCGCTCACCGTGCTCGGTGCGAAGTCCGACGATGCCGATCTCGCGCGCACGATCCAGGCTATCGAGGATCTCGTGCTCGATGACGTCAAGGAATCCTACGTACAACCCTGCGTGTCACCGGTGTGGGACACCTGCCTCTCGCTGACGGCGCTGCTCGAGGCCGGCGCGACCGGCGAACACCCGGGTGTGCAGCAGGCCATCGAATGGCTTTTCGACCACCAGATCTTCGTCACCGGCGACTGGTGCGACCAGGCTCCGGGCCTGGAGCCGGGCGGCTGGGCGTTCCAGTACGAGAACGACAAGTACCCCGATGTCGACGATACCGGCATGGTGCTGATGTCGCTGCTGCGCGCCGGCGCGCACGACAAGCAGCACAAGCGCAAGCGCATCAACCAGGCGGTCAACTGGGTGCTGGGCATGCAGAACCCGGACGGCAGCTGGGGCGCGTTCGACATCGGCAACAACTACGAGTACCTGAACAAGATCCCGTTCGCCGACCACGGCGCGCTGGTCGACCCGGGCACGGCCGACCTCACCGCGCGTTCGATCGAGCTGCTCGCCATGCTCGGCTACGACAACACCTTCCCGCCGGTCAAGCGCGCAATCGAGTTCCTGCAGCGCGACCAGGAAGCGGACGGCTCGTGGTACGGCCGCTGGGGCGTGAATTACATCTACGGTACCTGGAGCGTGCTCTGCGCGCTCGGCGTGATCGGCGAAGATCCGGCCAAGCCTTACATTCGTAAAGCCGTACAGTGGCTGCAGGATGCGCAGAACGAGGACGGTGGCTGGGGCGAATCGTGCAATACCTACGACGATCGTGCGCTCGCCGGCAACGGCATCAGCACGGCCTCGCAGACCGCCTGGGCGCTGCTCGCCCTGATGGCGGTCGGCGAAACGTCCTCCCCGCACGTGCAGCGCGGCATCGATTACCTGGTACGTACGCAGAACGAGGCCGGTGAATGGGACGACGAGGTATACACGGGCACGGGCTTCCCGCGCGTGTTCTACCTGCGCTACCACGGCTACAGCCGTTACTTCCCGGTATGGGCGTTGGCCACCTATGCGCGTGCCCGCCAGGGCATGCCGACGTGCCAGGACGAGGTGATCAAGGGCGGTCCCATCGACCTCGGCCCGATTCCCGTCTTGTCGCCACTCGCCGCCGCTGTCTGACACGGCGGCGTGCGGCGGCCGCTGCGCTGCACGCCCTGACGCGCGCTCCGCGCAGGCCCGGCGCGCCGGGGCAGCCTGCGCCGGCTCCCTGTGCGAAAATGAAACGCTTTGACTGACCCAGGCTTCTGCGGAGATTGACCGATGTTGGAGTACGCCGCGCCGCTGCGTGACATGAGTTTCGTAATCGAGGAAGTGATCGGCTGCGACCAGCTGGCCGCGCTCGAGGGATGTGAGGAAGTCAGCACCGATCTGGTCGATGCGGTCCTCGAAGAGGCCGGCAAGTTCGCGAGCGGCGTGCTGGCGCCGCTCAACCGGGTGGGTGACGTCGAAGGCTGCCGCCTCGAAGGCGATGTCGTCCACACGCCCGAGGGCTGGCGCGAAGCTTACGCCGCGTTCTGCGAAGCCGGCTGGTGCTCGCTGGCGATGAATCCCGCGCACGGCGGCCAGGGGCTGCCCAAGCTGATCGCCACCGCCGTGAGCGAGATGTGGGACTCGGCCAACATGGCCTTCGGCCTGTGCCCCCTGCTGACCAACGGCGCGATCGAGGCCATCGAGCAGCACGGGGACGAGAACCTGCAGGCGCGCTACCTCGAAAAACTCATCGCCGGCGAATGGACCGGCACGATGAACCTGACCGAGCCGCAGGCGGGCTCGGACCTGAGCGCGGTGCGCACGCGCGCCGAACCGCGCGGCGATCATTACCTCGTCACCGGGCAGAAGATCTACATCACTTACGGCGAGCACGATCTGACCGAGAACATCATCCACCTCGTGCTCGCCCGGCTGCCCGACGCGCCGGAAGGGACGCGCGGCATCTCGCTGTTCGCGGTGCCCAAGTTCCTGGTCAACGACGACGGCTCTCTGGGCGAGCGCAACGACGTGCGCTGCGTGTCGATCGAGCACAAGCTCGGTATCCATGGCAGCCCCACGGCGGTCATGTCCTATGGCGACAACGGCGGTGCCGTCGGCTACCTGGTGGGCGAGGAGAACCGCGGCCTGATGCACATGTTCACGATGATGAACGCGGCACGGCACGCGGTCGGCCGCGAGGGCGTGGCAATCGGCGAGGCGGCCTACCAGCACGCGCTCAAGCATGCCCGCGAACGCATCCAGGGCCAGGCGCCCGGGGCTGCCGAGCGTTCCGCCATCGTCGAGCATCCCGACGTCAAGCGCATGCTGATGACGATGAAATCGCAGGTCGAGGCGACGCGTGCGCTGTCCTACGTGTGTGCGCTTGCCTACGACGTCGCCGAGCGGCACGGTGACCCGGAGACGCGCGCCCGGGCCGCCCGCCGCGGTGACCTGCTGACCCCGATCGTCAAGGCCTGGAGCACCGAGGTCGGCCAGGAAGTGGCCTCGCTCGGCGTGCAAGTGCATGGCGGCATGGGCTTCGTCGAGGAGACCGGGGCCGCGCAGTACTATCGTGACGCGCGCATCACCACCATCTACGAGGGCACCACCGGCATCCAGGCCGGCGACCTGGTCGGCCGCAAGACCCTGCGCGATGGTGGCGCCGCGGTGCGCGAGCTGCTCGCGGACATGCGCGCGAGCCTCGCCGCGCTGGCCGCGGCAGGCGAGGGCGGCAAGGACGTGCACGACGCCGTCGCCGCCGGCGTCGACCGGCTCGAGCGCGTCGTCGACTGGCTGCTCGACGGGGCCGCGGATCCGCGCCTCGGCGCGGCGGCCGCGGTCAATTACCTGATGCTCGCCGGCACCGTGTGCGGCGGCTGGATGATGGCCGAGGCAACGCGCGTCGCGCTCGCCGCCGGCGACACCGATCCGTTCCATGCCGCCAAGCTGGCATCGGCACGTTTCTACTGCGCGCAGATCCTGCCGCGCGCGAGCGCGCTGGAGCAGGCCACCATCGACGGTTCCGCGGTCGTCGCCGCGCTCGACACCGCGCTGCTGTGAGCCGGGCGCGCGGGCCGATGCCCGCGCGCGGTCGATCTGCTATCGTGCGTCGCCACTGACGGGAGGGGGAGAGCTCGATGGTGCCATCACTGGTTTCGCGCATCGACGAGATGGTCAACGGCTGGTGCGTGAAGCGCAGCCACAACATTGCGGACCTGCGCCGCTGGGCGAAGCGGCGCGTGCCGGCGCCGATGTTTCACTACATGGACGGTGCCGCCGACGACGAGGTCACGCTGGCGCACAACCACGGCGATTTCGATCGCTACGAGCTGCTGCCGCGCTACCTGGTCGACGTCAGCCACATCGACACCCGCACCACCGTGATGGGAGCTCCCGTCGATTTCCCCGTGGTGCTCGCGCCGACCGGAATGTCACGCCTGTTCAACAACGAAGGCGAACTCGCCGTCGCCGCGGCCGCGGCCGACGCCGGCACGGTGTATTCCCTGTCGACGGTCAGCACGCGCTCCATCGAGCAGGTCGCCGAGGTCTGTGCCGGTCCCAAGTGGTTCCAGATCTATGTCTTTCGCGATCGCGCGCTGGTCTCGGAGTTCATCGATCGCTGTCGCGCGGCGCGCTACCACGCGCTGTGCCTGACCGTCGATGTGCCGGTGCCGGGCAATCGCGAGCGCGACCTGCATACCGGCATGTCGATCCCGCCGCAGCTCACGCTGGCGAGCTGGCTCGACTTCCTGCTGCATCCGCTGTGGGGCCTGAAGTACCTCACCTCCGATCCCTTCCAGCTCGCCAACGTCGCGCACAAGGCGCCGGTCGGGGATGACGAACTGATCACGCTGGTCGGTTATCTCGCCAAGCAGTTCGATCCCTCGGTCGACTGGGACGCGGCGGCGTGGATGATCGAGCAATGGCAGGGACCGTTCGCGATCAAGGGCATCTGTTGTGTCGAGGATGCCGTGCGCGCGGCCGAGATCGGTGCGACGGCGGTGATCCTGTCCAACCACGGCGGGCGCCAGCTCGACCAGGCGGCTTCGCCGATCAGCCTGCTGGCCGACGTCAAGCAGGCCGTGGGCGACCGCGTCGAGGTGATCGTCGATGGCGGCGTGCGTCGCGGCACCGACGTCCTCAAGGCGCTCGCGCTCGGCGCGCAGGCGTGCATGATCGGCCGCCCCTACCTGTTCGGGCTCGGTGCCGGCGGGCGCGTCGGCGTCGATCGCGCGCTCGCCCTGCTGCGCGCCGAGGTCGAGCGCGACATGGCCCTGCTCGGCGTGACCCGCGTCGACCAGATCACGGGAGACTACGTGCGTGAACGCTGAAACCCGCGTGGCCGAGGATTATCTCGGCGACATCCCCACGCTGCGGCGCATTCTCGGCGAGATGCGCACCATCGCGGTCGTCGGCCTGTCGCAGAACTGGCACCGGCCGAGCAACTTTGCCGCCAAGTACATGCAGGAGCACGGCTACCGCGTCATTCCGGTCAACCCGATGTACGACGAGGTGCTCGGCGCGACCTGCTATCCGAACCTGACTGCGATCCCGGAGCCGGTCGACATCGTCGACTGTTTCCGCAAGCCGGCCGACCTTCCGCCGATTCTCGACGAGGCCGTCGCCATTGGTGCGAAATGCCTGTGGCTGCAACTCGGCGTGATCAATCTCGAGGTGGCGGCCGCGGCCGAAGCCGCGGGTCTCGAGGTGGTGATGGATCGCTGCATCAAGATCGAGCACGCGCGCCTGTTCGGCGGCCTCAACTTCGTCGGCGTCAACACCCGCGTCATTTCCTCCAAGCGCATGAAAGTGATCCAGAACTGAGATGGCCCGCGACCACGAATTCGGCTTCGAAACGCTGTGCCTGCATGCCGGGCAGCTGCCCGATCCGGCCACCGCCTCGCGCGCGGTGCCGATCTACCAGACCTCGTCCTACGTCTTCGACGATCCCGAGCACGCGGCGAGCCTGTTCAACCTGCAGACCTTCGGCAACATCTACACGCGTCTCTCCAACCCTACCACCGCGGTGTTCGAAGAGCGCATGGCGGCGCTCGAGAATGGTCGCGCGGGGCTCGCCGTCAGCTCCGGCATGGCCGCGTCGATGATCGCCCTGGTGACGCTGGTCGAGCAGGGCGATCACATCGTCGCCGCGCGCACGCTCTACGGCGGCACGCATTCGCTGCTGGATTTCAACTTCAAGCGCTTCGGCATCGAGGCCACGTTGGTCGATGCCGACGACCCGCAAGCGTTCGCCGCCGCGATCCGGCCCAACACCAAGGTCATCTATGCCGAGACCATCGGCAACCCGGTGATCAACGTGCTCGACATCGAGAAGGTCGCCGATGTCGCGCATGACGCCGGCATCCCGCTGATGGTCGACAACACGTTTCCCACGCCCTACCTGTGCCGGCCGTTCGATTTCGGCGCTGATATCGTGATCCATTCGGCGACCAAGTTCCTCGGCGGTCACGGCACCACCATCGGCGGGGTCATCGTCGAATCCGGCAAGTTCCCCTGGGACAACGGCAAGTTCCCCGGCATGACCGAGCCATCGGCCGGCTACCACGGTGTCCGCTTCTACGAGACCTTCGGCGATTTCGGCTACTGCATGCGCGCGCGTCTCGAGCAGCTGCGCGTGCTCGGTCCGGCGCTCAGTCCGTTCAACAGCTTCCTGCTCCTGCAGGGTATCGAGACGCTGCACGTGCGCATGGATCGCCATTGCGAGAACGCGCTCGCGGTGGCGCGTTTCCTCAGCGAGCATCCGCTGGTGGATTGGGTGCGCTACCCGGGCCTGGCGGGCGACCGCTACTACGACCTCGCGCAGAAGTACACGCCGAAAGGCGCCAGTGCGATCCTGAGCTTCGGTATCCGCGGCGGCCAGGCGGCCGGCGCGCGCTTCATCGAGAACGTGCAGTTCCTGAGCCACCTGGCCAACGTCGGCGATGCCAAGACGCTGGTCATCCACCCGGCCTCGACCACGCACCGCCAGATGAGCGAAGAGCAGCAGCGTACCGCCGGCGTCACGCCCGACATGGTGCGCCTGTCGGTCGGGCTGGAGACGCTCGACGACATCCTGTGGGATCTCGACCAGGCGCTGAGCAAGTCGCAGGACTGAGCCGGCGCGGGCGCGCGCGTTTCATCGCCATGCAGTTCGATCGCATCCTCAAGCGCCGGCACGTCATCGCGCTGGCCTTCGGTGCAATGGTCGGCTGGAGCTGGGTACTGCTGACCGGACTTTGGATCACGCGCGCCGGCACGCTCGGCGCGGTGGCCGCTTTCGCCATCGCCGGCCTGGTCATGGTGATGATCGCACTGACCTACGCCGAGCTGGCCTCGGCCATGCCCGAGACCGGCGGTGAGCACGTCT
>Ga0180430_10005137_pt1 | contig 10916 bp, 10 predicted proteins | sample SS_ome_9_FD_132999 | JGI IMG/M metagenome (GOLD analysis project Ga0180430, IMG submission 132999) | Hypersaline lake sediment archaeal communities from the Salton Sea, California, USA - SS_1_S_2 metaG | ecosystem: Environmental > Aquatic > Non-marine Saline and Alkaline > Hypersaline >... | reverse complement strand
CTTCGCGTCCTTTGCGCCTTCGCGGTTCCCGCCCTTCCTTCCCCAATCCTTTCTCTGCGTTCTCTGTGCCCTCTGTGGTTCAACGTCCTTCACAGCAGATACTCGCTTCTCACATTTGTCATGGATCGGAAAATGTTGCCTTTGATCTTGGGGTTGCTGCGGTAGAGCGTCTGCAGCATATTTTTTATCTCCGCGCGTTTGGAGATGCCGGCCGTGGGGCAGGGGTTGACGAACGCCGGAAACCGCTGCTCCCGGGCAAACTGCCGAAGGGTCTTTTCGTCGGCGAACAAAAGGGGCCGGATCATCGTAAAGCGGCCCTTGAAAAAGGGCTGCACCGGGCGCATGGTGCTGATTTCACCGGCATAGCACATGTTGATAAAGAGCGTCTCGATAATGTCGTCCCGGTTGTGGCCCAGGGCGATTTTGCTGCAGTTCAGCGCCGCCGCGGTTTCGAACAGGCGCCTGCGCCGCAGCCGGGCACACAGAAAACAGGGGTTTTCACGATTCTGCGGGCCGTGGGCGATCGGGCCGGCGTCCGTATGCGCAACGGTCATACGGTAGCCCAGGGACGTACCATAGTCTTTCAGGGCTTCGCCAAAACTTTCGGGAAAGCCCAGATCGATATAGACACCAAACAGCTCATAGTCAATGGGAATTCGCCGGCGGCGTTCATTCAGCAGCCACATGAGCGCCAGGCTGTCCTTTCCGCCGGAGAGGGCTACGGCGATGCGGTCACCGTCTTGGATCATGTGGTAGCGGTGAAGCGCCTTTCCCAGGCAGCGGTTCAGCAAGCGAAGGGTTCGGGTGGGTTTCATTGCAGATTCAATGCGCCACCGGACCACCGATGGCGCATACATTCATTCGGCCGGCGGCGGTTCCTCGTCTTCCGCGGCGGCGGCCGCTTCCGTTTCCGCCCCCGCTTCTGATTCCGATTCCAATTCCGTATCCACGTCCGCTTCTGCTTCTGCTTCTGCTTCTGCTTCTGTGTCTGCTTCTGCTTCCACCGCCGGTGCGGACTCCGCTTCCGTTTCCGGCGGCGCGCCTTCCTCCGCTTCCGGCAGCGCGCCTTCCTCCGCTTCCGGCAGCGACGTCATTTCCGCTTCCGTTTCCGATTTCAAGGCACTCCGGGACGCCGCCGCGGTCTTCAACCGCACCCGCTGCGCCGCAATTTCACGCAGGGCGATGACGATGTCCTCATTTTTAGGCGCGTTGACCAGGTACTCCGACCCTTCGCGGATCTGACGCACCCGTTTGGCGGTCATGTGCACCAGCTGGAAACGGTTGGGCACCTTTTTGAGGCAATCTTCCACCGTGATTCTAGCCATTCAAACACCTCCGACACTGTATTCGCATTGTTCCAATTGTCATTTGGCAAATCGTATCAGCCGATATCCACCAGTTCGTACACACGGCGGCCGCCGGGGGCCATCAGAGCGATTTCCTCACCCACTTCACGGCCGATCATCGCCTTTCCCAGGGGGGAGGTAACCGAAATCCGGCCTTCTTCGATGTTGGACTCATCCGGGCCCACCAGCTGATATGCGACCGTTTCCTCTGTGTCCACGTTTTCCAGGACCACCCGGCTGCCGAAGCGGGCACGATCGGTCGGCAGGTTTTCCGTCTCGATGATATCGGCATTGCCGAGTTTATAAATCAGCTCGTTGACCCGCGATTCGATGAAGGCCTGGCGCTCCTTGGCGGCCTCGAATTCGGCGTTTTCACTCAAATCGCCGTGGGCCCTGGCTTCTTCGATCGCCTTGATGTTTTGCGGCCGTTCGACTTTTTTCAGATAATCCAGTTCCTTTTTAAGGGCGTCAAAACCTGCTTTGGTAATCGGTATACGTTCCAATCTGATCACTCCTATAAATACTGTCCGGCCAGCAGCTCCGCTATCTGAACCGCGTTGGTGGCGGCCCCTTTACGGATATTGTCGGCCACAATCCACATGTTGATGCCGTTTTCAATGGATTCGTCTTCCCGGATGCGGCCCACATACGTCGCGTCCGTCCCGGCCGCGTCAGTGGGCAGCGGGTAGACGCCGGCGGCCGGGTCGTCGACGACGGCAACGCCGGGTGCGTCGCTCAGGAGGGTGCGCACCGCGGCGGCGGAAATCGGAGAGCGGGTTTCGATGTTGACCGCTTCGCTGTGTCCGAAAAAGACGGGCACACGCACGGTGGTCGCCGTAACCCCGATGCTGTCATCCTCCAGGATCTTGCGGGTTTCGTTGACCATCTTCATCTCTTCCTTGGTGTAGCCGTTTTCCTCGAAGCTGTCGATGTGCGGCAGGCAGTTGAAGGCAATCCGATGCGGATAGACCGCGCGCCTGACATCCAGAAAATTGATCATGGCCCGGGTCTGGTCGAACAGTTCGTCGATGGCCTTTTTGCCGGTGCCGGACACCGCCTGATAGGTGGAAACGACGATGCGCCGGAGGCCGCAGCGCCGGTGGATGGGCGCCAGGGCCACCACCATCTGTATGGTGGAACAGTTGGGATTGGCGATAATGCCCTTGCCGGTGTAGCCGGCCACGGCGTGCGGGTTGACCTCGGGCACCACCAGGGGCACCTCCGGATCCATGCGCCAGGCGCTCGAGTTGTCCACCACCACGCATCCGCTCTCGGCCGCTTTGGGGGCAAAGTGCCGGCTGGTGCCGCCGCCGGCTGAAAAAAGGGCGATGTCCATCCCCTTGAAAGAATCCTCGTCCAGCACCTCCACCGGCACCGGGTTTCCCAGGTAGTTGAGGCGCCGCCCGGCCGAGCGCTCCGAGGCCAGCAGCTTCAGCTTTTTGACCGGAAAGCGGCGCTCCTCCAGGCAGGCGATCATCTGATTGCCCACCGCCCCGGTCGCCCCGGCCAGCGCCACGTTGAATCGTTTTTCAGTCATGTGTCTTTTCCTGCGGTATACGGTACAATGGTTAGGGTTCAAGGCACAGGGCGTAAAATCCAAGGCGCAAGGCCTAAGGCAGCAGTCAGAGATCGGAGGCCGGAAGTCAGGAAGTCAGGAAGTCAGGAAAAAAGAAGGTGAGAACGTGGGAAGGTGGGAGGGTGAGCGGCTTTATTTCCAAAGCCGACAACGATTCGGAATTCCCAATTTGGAATTTCTTTTCCTCTACCATGCCACCATTCCAGGTCCTTTTCACCTTCCCTCGTTCTTAGCTTCTTTCCTTTTCACGCCCCCCGGCGCACATATTCACACAGAAGATCCCCCACTTCGCTGGTAGTGCAGCCCATTTTACCGGCGGCCACGTCTTTGATGTCATCGCGCAGTACTTTCATCACGGCCTGTTCGATTCTTAGGGCCGCACGCGTTTCGCCCAGGGTTTCCAGCATCAGCTGCGCGGCCGAAACCGCGGCAATAGGGTTGATGACCTGTTTGCCGGTGTACTTGGGAGCGGACCCGCCGATGGGCTCGAACATGGAAACGCCGTCGGGGTTGATGTTGCCGCCCGCCGCGATCCCCATACCGCCCTGGATCATGGCCGCCAGGTCCGTAATAATGTCCCCGAACATGTTGTCCGTCACGATGACGTCAAACCACTCCGGATTTTTCACCATCCACATGCAGATCGCATCCACGTGCGCGTAGTCGGTTGCGATGTCCGGAAATTCCACCGCCACCTCGTTGAAAGTGCGCTGCCAGAGGTCGAAGGCGTAGGTCAGAACATTGGTCTTGCCGCACAGGGTCAGCTTCCGGCGCCGTCCCCGCCGGCGGCAGTAGTCAAACGCATAGCGGATGCAGCGCTCCACCCCTTTGCGGGTATTGATGGACTCCTGCACCGCCACTTCGTCGGGGGTTCCTTTTTTCAGAACACCGCCGGCGCCGGCATAAAGACCTTCCGTGTTTTCCCGCACCACCACGAAATCGATGTCCGCGGGCCCCTTGTTCTTGATCGGCGTTTCCACGCCCGGGTACAGCCGGACCGGCCGCAGGTTGATGTACTGATCCATTGCAAAGCGCAGCTTCAGCAGGATCTCTTTTTCCAGGATCCCCGGCTTGACGTCGGGATGACCGATGGCGCCCAGATAAACGGCGTCCTTGCCTTTGAGCTGTTCAAGCATTGCCTCCGAAAGCGTTTCACCGGTTTGAAGATAGGCGTCTCCCCCCACGGCAAAGGTTTCAAACCGCAGTGCAAAGCCGCCTGCGGCGGCGGCCTCGAGGACCTTCACCCCTTCGGCCAGTGCCTCCGGCCCGGTGCCGTCACCGGGGATAAGGGCGATATCGTATGTGTTCATGTACAAGCGCTCCGCTGACGTTGAATTGAAATTTCCAATATTTCAAAGGGGGCCGGCCCCTTTGCTCCGTCCGTGTTTCCCCTGTCGACACTAAACGTCCGCTCCGCCGGCGGTCGGGCGGGAATCGGTTTTATGCCGTGGTTGAAGGCTGGTCTTTGTTTTTCTCGGCTTTCCTTTGATGAATGCGGCGGTAGCGCAGCAGCGCGGCCGCAGGGCCGGACCCTACATACAGAATGCCGCCCACAAACAGGGCGATGGCGGGTTGGGAGGCCACAAAGATCAGAATCAGGATGGCCACAACGAGTGAATTGAAGTTCATCTTGATGAAAAGCTCCGGTTTTTTGAAACTGCTGTACTTGATGGAGCTGACCATCAGATAAGACAACAGGTAAAGCATGATCAGAATCAGCACCGGCCGCAGGTTTCCGCCAATGCTGAACTTTTCGAACAACATCACGGTGGTGGCCACCATGCCGGCGCCGGCCGGAATGGGCAGACCTACAAAGTGGTCGCTGCTGACGGTGCCGACCTGGGTGTTGAACCGTGCCAGACGCAGCGCCCCGCAGGCCATGAACAAAAAACCCGCCAGCCAGCCGATGCGTCCCAGCGGGACAAGCGCCCACAGATATACCATCACCGCCGGTGCCATGCCGAAGGAAATGACATCCGCCAGCGAGTCGTATTCCACCCCGAAGGTGCTGGTGGTGTTGGTGGCGCGGGCCAGCTTGCCGTCCAGGCTGTCAAACACCCCGGCGATGATGATGGAAACCGCCGCAGCGCTGAAGTTGCCGCTGATCGAGGCGATCACGGCATAAAATCCGCAGAAGAGATTTAATGTCGTGAACATGTTCGGCAAAAGATAAATGCTGCCTTTCAAACGCGCGCTGCGCAGTCGTCTTCTCATGATGGAAATTCCCCCAAAATGCTGGTGCCGGCCTTGACGCGGTCCCCTTTGGCCGCGGTCACGACAACATCCGGCGGCAGGTATACGTCCAGGCGCGACCCGAAACAGATCATGCCGAAACGCTGGCCGCGCCGGACCGCATCGTTCTCCTGCACCCGGCATATGATGCGGCGCGCCACAAGACCCGCGATTTGCACCACGGTCATGTTCCGGCCGCCTTCCGTTTCCAGAAACACCGCGTTGTGCTCGTTCTCCAGCGATGCCTTGTCCAGGTTGGCCGAAAAGAAGCGGCCGGGATGGTATGCCGTCCGGCGTATGCGGCCGGAATACGGCACGCGGTTGACGTGCACGTTGAAAATCGACATGAATATGCTGATTTTGCGGCACGTCCCTTCAAAAAAAGGGCTGTTCTCGATCGTATCGACCGACAGCACCCGCCCGTCGGCCGGTGACACAAATACTTTTTCCCGCGACGGGATCACACGATCCGGGTCCCGGAAAAACCAGGCGGTGAAAAAGCTGAGGACCAGGCCCAGAAAAGCCGCCAACGCCCATCCCAGCAGGGCGAACACCGCCGTGGCAAAAGCAAATGCGCCGATGAAGGGATAGCCGGCGGTCGCCATGGGGAATGCGGAGCGGCTGGGCGTCTCCACCTGTGTGTATTCGTTCTTCATTTCTCCAAAATTATATTTTTTACCCTATCACCGAAAGTTTGTCAATGATTATCATCGCCGGCGGCAATGCATTTAGCCGTTAGCTTTTTGTCGCTGAATCGTCATTCCGGCGCACGCCGGAATCCAGCAAAACCCGCTCCTTCTGGATGCCGGAGGGCGCGGCAAACGGTCTTCCGGAAGGATCCGACGGCACCACGCCACCCGGGCGCCGCGCATCCGGCCGCCGGATATAGCGCGGCACCAGCAGGGCGGCGTCATCGATCCTCCCTTTTTGTATCCGGTCTCCGGCCATTTCGGCGACCGTTTGCGCCTGAATGGTGTGCAGTGCCGGGGCCGCAAATCGCGCCCGGCGCGGCAGTTCCGCAGCAATCAGCGACCGGTAGCGGACGGCGCCGCTGCCCACGAAAAGGCAGGGCTTTTCAATGCCCGCCAAAAGCGCCGTCATCGCGGCAATGCGGTCATCCGCCACCCGCAGCGGTTCAAGGGGGCTTTCGCCGGGCGTAAACAGGGCGGCATACACCTCATTGCGCCGGGCGTCAATGAGGGAACAGATCAGGTCAGCATCCCTCCCCGCCTGCACCGCCAGCGCCGCCAGGCTTGATATGCCTTTGACCGGTTTTCGCAACGCCGCCGCCAGCCCTTTGATCGATCCGATGCCGATGCGCAGACCGGTGAACGATCCCGGTCCCGCCACGACACCGAAACCTTCCACAGCGGACAGAGGAACCCCCGACCACCGCACCACGGCATCGATCATTTCCATCAGGTGCCGGCTGTGGGTTCTGCCGCTGGCCTGGCCGGCCTGCGCCAGCACCCGGCCGCCGTCGCAGAGGGCGACACTGCAGCTGGGCGTAGCGGTGTCGACGGCCAGGATTTTCATGAAACAGATGCCGGCGCCGGCTCGCGGGTGTCCACATCCGAGAGGCCGCAGGCGATGTTCAGCACCTCATCCATACGGGACACCGGCACAAACTGAACCCGCCGTTTGATGTTGCGCGGAATCTCGGCCAGATCCTTCTTGTTTTTGACGGGAATGACGATGGTCCGAATGCCGGCCCGGATGGCGCCCAGGGTCTTTTCCTTGAGCCCGCCCACCGGCAGAACACGCCCCCGCAGCGTGATTTCACCGGTCATGGCCACATCCTTGTCCACCGGTCGGCCCGTGAGCACCGAAATCAGCGCGGTGGCCATGGCGATGCCTGCAGACGGGCCGTCCTTGGGAATGGCCCCGGCCGGCACATGAATGTGAACGTCCGTGTTCTCCAGTACATTTTCGTCGATGCCCAGACTGTCCATTGCGGCCCGGGCGTAGCTCAGCGCGGCCCGGGCCGATTCCTGCATCACTTCGCCCACCTGGCCGGTGACGATCAGCTCCCCCTTGCCGCTGATGAGCGTGGCCTCCACATAGAGCACCTCCCCCCCGACCTGGGTCCAGGCCAGACCCGTCGACAGCCCCACCTGGCTTTCCTCCTTGTCCATCTCGGGATAAAATTCGCGTACGCCAAGATAGCGCTGCAGACTGCTGCGGCTGACATGAAAAGGACCTTTTTCGCCTTCGGCCAGACGCCGGGCCGCCTTGCGGGAGATGGCCCCTATTTTGCGCTCCAGATTGCGCAGCCCGGCCTCGGAGGTATAGTCCTGAATGATGCCGTTTATCGCGCCGTCGCTGATGACCAGCTGCCGCGGCCGCAGTCCGTTTTCCCGTATTTGGCGGGGAATGAGGTGCCGTCGGGCGATGGCGCGTTTTTCCTCGTCGGTGTAGCCTGAAAGATAGATGACTTCCATGCGGTCGAAAAGGGCCGACGGGATGGTGTCCGTCAGATTGGCGGTCAGAATGAACATGACATCGGACAGATCAAACGGCAGGTTCAAAAAATGATCGCTGAAAGCCCGGTTCTGCTCCGGATCCAGTGCCTCCAACAGGGCGGACGAAGGATCGCCCCTGAAATCGGCGCCCAGTTTATCAATTTCGTCCATCATGAACACCGGATTTTTGCTGTCGCACTGTTTGAGGCTTTGCAGAATACGGCCCGGCAGAGCGCCGATGTAAGTGCGGCGGTGCCCTCTGATCTCCGCCTCGTCCCGGATGCCGCCGAGGGAAATGCGCACAAACTTGCGCTTCATGGCTTTGGCGATGGCCTGGCCCAGGGAGGTTTTACCGACGCCGGGCGGACCCACGAAACACAGGATGGGTCCCTTGGTTTTGGGATTGAGCTTGCGCACGCTCAGATACTCGAGGATGCGGTCCTTGATTTTATCTAGCCCGTAGTGGTTCTTGTCCAGCACCGCCTTGGCGTTTTTGATGTCGATTACATCCCGGGTAAAGCGGCTCCACGGCAATTCCACCAGCCAGTCCAGATAGTTGCGCACCACGGTGGATTCGGCCGAGTCGGGATGCATCTGTTCCAGCCGCTTGAGCTGCCGTTCGGCCTCCTTACCGGCGTCCCCGGGCATCTTCGCGCGTTTGATTTTTTTACGGTATGTCTGAATCTCCAGCGCCCGTTCGTCCGACTCGCCGAGCTCCCGGTTGATCACCCGCATCTGTTCGCGCAAAAAATAGTCGCGCTGGCTTTTGGATATTTCATCCTTGACATCGGACTGGATTTTGGCCTGCATGCTCGACAGCTCCAGCTCGCGCACGAGCAGGTCGTTCACCCGCTGCAGCCGCTGCATGGGATCCGTGATGGACAGCAGCTCCTGGGCTTCCTCTATTTTAAGCTTGAGGTTGGAGGCCACCAGATCGGCCAGCCGCCCCGGCTCTTCAATGCTTTCCAAAATGGCGCTGATATCCCCGGTCAACTCACCGCGCAGCGCCAGAATTTTCTCGGAATATTCGCGGATGTTGCGCATCATGGCTTCTATCTTGACATCGCCGGACTTGGGTTCGGTCGCCTCTTCGACGATCTCGATCCTGACGCGGTAAAATAGGCGTTTGCGCTGGTAGCGGACGATTTTGGCCTTGGCGATCCCCTGCACCAGTGCCTTGACGCGGCCATCCGGAAGCTTCAGCATGCGCAGGATGCGGCATACCGTACCCACCTCGTAAATCTGATCCACAGTGGGATTTTCGATGTGGGGATCCTTCTGCGTCGCCACACAAAGATAGCGATCCCGCGCCACAGCCTCTTCCACCGCGCGGACCGATTTTTCGCGGCCCACGAACAGCGGCAGGAGCATGTCGGTAAAGATGACCACGTCCCTGACCGGCATCAGCGGCAGAGTGGTGGGAATTTCCATCTCTATGCCTTCTTCTTCGATGATGCTGATCAGATCGTCCTTGTCGGTTTCACCCATGCCTTCTCCTTGTCCTTTCAACAAAAGATTATTGCCGGTATGGTCCTGCAGTAAAGTTAAAAGATAAGGATGATTTCAATGATATCAACCACAGCGGCCGGAATATTCACGCGGCGGTCTGCAGCGCAATTGTCATTTACAATTCAGGCGGTTTGTGACATAGATACCGGACAATATGGTTGAAACCCTGGCCTTTATTTTTGGAATCTGCATCGGCAGCTTTTTGAACGTCTGCATCTTTCGGCTGCCCGAAGGCCGTTCCATTGTCCACCCCGCTTCCGCGTGCATGGCCTGCGCCCGACCCATCCGGTGGTACGACAACATCCCTGTGTTGAGCTACATCCTGCTTCGCGGACGGTGTCGCCGCTGCGGGAGCCGATTTTCCGTACGCTATCCGCTGGTGGAATTGATGACCGGTCTTCTGGCGGCCGCTCTCTGCCGCCGCTTCGGGTGCTCGTTTGAAGCGGGCGTCTATTTCGTTTTTGCCGCGGCCCTCACGGTCGTCACCTTCATCGACATCGACCACCGCATCATCCCCGATATCATCACCCTGCCCGGGATCCCCCTGGGTTTGGCCGCCGCTTTCGGACCGACGCAGTTAGGCTGGCCGGACGCCCTTTTCGGCATTCTGTGCGGCGGCGGCAGCCTGCTGGCCGTCGCCTGGCTCTACCGGCTGATGACCGGCAAGGAAGGCATGGGCGGCGGCGACATCAAGCTTCTGGCGATGATCGGCGCCTTTGTGGGCTGGAAGGGTGTTCTTTTGACCATCTTTACGGCATCCGCTGTCGGGACTTTCACCGGCCTTTTGCTGATGGTGCGGCTGAAAAAAAACATGAAACTGGCCATCCCCTTCGGCCCCTTTCTGGCCATCGGCGCCATGCTCCACCTCTTTTTCGGCGAGGCCATCATCGCCTGGTATTTGGGGGGGATGTGAAAGTAATTTTGAATTATGAATGTTGAATGAATCGGAAGATGAGAAGGTGGGAGGGTGAGAACAGCCTGGAATGGTGATGGAAGACCATGGAATGGTGGGTTGGTTGGATTCTTTGGAATGGTTGGAATGGTTGGGAACGGCGGATGCCGTTTTCCCCAATTAACCATTCAACCGATTCAACCATTTAACGAATCAACCAATTTCTTTTGCCTTCCGGCTCCGACTTCTGACCGCTGCCTTGGGCCTTGGGCCTTACGCCCTGCGCCTGGCGCCCCTGAACCCTGAACCCTGAACCCTTTACCCTGAACCCTATACCGTAAACCGTGTACCGTGTACCGTAAACCGTATACCCGCTGTCCCATGAAAATTGCCGTTATATCCGACATTCACGGAAACATGGAGGCCTTTACGGAGGTGCTGGCCGACATTGACGGCTGCGCCGCCGACGCTGTGGTCTGTCTGGGAGACATGGTGGGCTACGGGCCGGAGCCCGAAGCCGTGGTCAGAACCATTCGGGATCGCGGCATTCCGACCATCATGGGAAACCACGAAATGGCCCTGATCGACCGCCGGTATCTTTCGTGGTTCAATCCGGCGGCCCGCCGATCCATCGAAATGTCGCTGGCGTGGTTTTCGGAAGCCTCGCTGGGCTACATCGCACGGCTCAAACCCTTTTTATTCAAAGAAAGCGCCCGTTTTGTCCATGGTTTTCCGCCCGACGCGGTGATCACCTACCTGTTTCAGGTTAATAACCAGACGCTGCGCAGCAGTCTTGCCAATCTGCGCGAACGCATCTGCTTTGTGGGCCACACGCATCAGTTGATGCTGGTGGCCTACGACGGCCGCAAAACCATCAAAACCCGCCTGGACGCCGGGGT
>Ga0180430_10005136_pt1 | contig 10916 bp, 10 predicted proteins | sample SS_ome_9_FD_132999 | JGI IMG/M metagenome (GOLD analysis project Ga0180430, IMG submission 132999) | Hypersaline lake sediment archaeal communities from the Salton Sea, California, USA - SS_1_S_2 metaG | ecosystem: Environmental > Aquatic > Non-marine Saline and Alkaline > Hypersaline >... | reverse complement strand
CGGTCCGGGCAATATTGAAAGAAGCAATTGAGAAGATTAGGCCGGAAGGGACTAGAAGATTCACTTTAGATTGGGTTTTATACAATATTTTGGAGATGAAGTTCCTTAAAGGACAGAAAGTCCGGGATGTTGCCAAGCGTCTGGCTATGTCAGAGGCGAACCTGTATCGAAAACAAAAGATTGCTATTGAAGTTCTTTCTAAAACCATCCTGGAGATGGAAAAACAGGTTCGGGAAAATGTGAAAGATTCTTCAGAAAATGCCTGAAAAATGTTACAATCATTTGTGCTCGCCTTATTTTTTTTAAAAGGTACATTAATGGTTCATGAGGATCAGCTACATAACAATTCGGAAGAGCCCCCTGATTTTGGTGATTCTTGGTGGAAAGCAGCCTTGTCTGAGGGGGAAGAGGATTTAGGCTTAGGAACCGATCAGGTTGATGATGCGGATCAGCTTGGAATTATCCCTTCATTAAACTCTTATAACCAACCAGAAAATGATTGGGATTATGTTGACCGGATATATCAAAAAGATGAAATAATCCGTTTGAAAGTGGTTGGCTGCAATCAGGGGGGACTTCTCGTCCAGGGGGAGAAGATCAATGGATTTGTACCCTGTTCCCACTTATTAGCTGGTCATAAGAAGAAAGAATACCTTCAGCAAACTGTAGAACTTAAGGTCATAGAATACGACCGCGATCGCTGCCGGGTTGTGCTTTCTGAAAGAGCTGCCCAGGCTAAAGCGGGCACCCGGATCAAACTACTTGATGAACTGGTAGAGGGTACCTGTATCCCTGGTGTGATCACGACACTGACAGATTTTGGTGCTTTTGTTGATTTGGGTGGTATGGAAGGATTGGTTCATATCTCCGAATTGTCCTGGGGCAGGGTTGATCATCCTTCGGATGTGGTTTCCGTGGGTGATTGCTTGGATGTCTATATTCTGAATATCGACCGAGCAGAAAACAAGGTTGCGCTTAGTTTGAAAAAGATGTGTCCCAATCCATGGGAGACAATTGCAGAACGCTACCACCCGGGCCAGATTATTGAAGCGGTGGTTAAGAATATCGTTTCATATGGGGCTTTCGTGCGATTGGAAGAAGGTGTGGATGGTTTGATCCATGTTTCTGAACTGGGGGAGAATGGGGAAGATGTGTCACCATGGGATGTATTAGAGGAAAACCAGAAGATCTCAGTTGAGATCATAAACTTGGATCCCAAAGAGCAGCGTCTCGGACTTAGTTTGGCCGAGGGGGAATAACAAGGTTTAACCAATTCGTATGATTTCTAAAATTAAGGATCTCTTTTTCGGAGTTCTGTTCGGCTTGTTAAGCGCTGGATTGATCCTGCTGGTTTCAAAGCCAAAACCTGGCAGAGCAATCTTGCTTCGACCAGCTCCAACTCCCCATCCAGTTGTGATCAATATCGATGGAGCAGTGGTATCACCTGGTGTTTACACACTCCCAATCCAGAGCCGGGTGGTTGATGCTGTGGATGCAGCTGGCGGATTGGCAGAAAATGCCAGTCCTGGATCTGTAAACCTGGCCGCAGAGCTTGAAGACGGGAGCCATATTTACATCCCCGCCCGGAATCCCTCTCTGGAAAACCCTGCAGATTTAATGGGGAGTGCAGTAGGAATATCCGAGAGTGGAGATATGATCTCCCTTGTCAATATTAACCAGGCTTCCCTGGAAGCGTTGATCGGTTTGCCTGGCATTGGTCCGGTCACAGCTGAAAAGATCATCAACTACAGGGAAGATCAGATCTTTACAAAAATTGAAGAAATTCAGAAAGTGCCCGGCATAGGCCCTGCCACTTATGAACAGATCAAGAGCTATCTAACAGTTGGCGAATAACGAGCGGTAGATTTAAAAGAGAAAACCTTGTCAGCTATATCATTGGCGGGAAAGAACTGATCACCGTTGTTGGGCGGCTGCTTTCATCGCAGATGACTGACAAGGTTTAGTTTTACAGGGTGTTTATTTTATTGTGCTTTCTTCAGTACAGGCAGACCGTTTTTCGTTTCAGATACAACATAAGCGGCTGGAACTGCATCCAGCGCGCCTTCTTTAACTTCCTTGGCGAAGAAGTACAGGGTTGATTCTTTTCCACTTTTCAATACACGGGTTCGACCGTGCAGGTAATAGGTGACACCTTTTCCATTTGTATGTGCGTAAGCCATAATATCTCCTTTATTCGCTACTTCCTAAAAACCGCCCAACAGATTTTTATAATGAGGTTGTGAAACCTCAGGGTAAACCACAGTGAATCTGCTCCGAGTTCCTATATCAGAATTATTTTTATCGAGGAAGTGGATGATCGTTCTTCTTCTACTATTGTAACCCCTAAACCTTAGAAAGTTATATATTTTCGCCACTTTTAGAGGGAAAACCAGCTATTTTTGACTTTTTTGAAGTGAAAATTCTCCATAAATGCTAGATATACGAAATCCAAGGGACTGGTAGAGGGAAATAGCGTGTTGGTTATCACATTTAACGTGCAACCCGATGAAATCAACTTTATCCTCCAGGAGCTGGCATAAACGGGCCGTTACTGCCCTCCCGTACCCCTGTCCGCGATTCTCTGGATGAGTAGTTATATTCCCCAGAGCGGCTACTCTGTAAGTGGCTGAATATGTATGGATTCCCGCAATGCTCACCAATTGACCAAGATGACGGATGCCAATATGCTGCCCGGACTTCAACATACGAGGGTCAAAGGCGTTATCCGGATAGCTTTCCTCATAGAGCTTATTTACTTCGGGTAGGTCAGTTTCAGTTAACTGAAACGTGTTATTGGTGTTCGCTCGAAGTATAGGATCGGAATTAACAAGAGCCATTTTGTAATGATCCCCGTGTTCCGCGTATTGATAGTAATCAGAAAAATGTTTTATCAAACCTGTGCTTAAATGGGCGTAAAACCGATCTGGCATCAGAGTTTGCAGTTGTTGGAGGTATTCCTGATCTAGCTCCCCAAATGCCAGCAAGACAGGCAGATTTTCCCCTTGGTAAAATGGAGTGATATTTTTCAGCCCCGTTTCGGTTTGATTCCCGTAGCAGGTTATTCTTGGCCAGTAAAAATCGTCCAGGTCTCCCAAGCTATAGAGATGGAGGGCGAGATCCTGGCGGAAATATTTTTCCAGAGCAGATCGGTCTTTGACAATTTGGATTTCCACGTCTGGATTTTACCAACTGCTTCAATAATTTCCTATCTTTTCACTAAAGATAATTACAGAGCAGAGAGTTATAATGTAACCACAGGAAAACATAGAATCTGGAAGGATAGTTATGCCAAACGCTCTAGTTGAATGTGTGCCGAATTTCTCTGAAGGACGTCGACAGGATGTGTTGGATGATATCAAGGGGGCCATCTCAGCCGTATCTGGCGCATATGTCCTTGATATGCATACCGATTCTGATCATAACCGCAGCGTGATCACCTTTGTGGGAGAGCCCACAGCCGTTGAAGAAGCTGCTTTTCAAATGATCAAAAAAGCGTCCCAACTAATCGACCTGGAAAACCACAAAGGAGAACATCCCCGTATTGGAGCTACTGATGTGGTTCCCTTTGTGCCTATTTCAAATATAACCATGGATGAATGTGTGGATATGGCCCACAGAGTAGGGGAAAGGGTGGGGAAGGAACTGAATATCCCGGTTTATTTTTACGAGGCTGCCGCCCTGCGCCCAGAACGAAAACGATTGGAGTTGATCCGTCGGGGTGAATACGAGGGCTTAAAAGCAGAGGTTAAGTCCAATCCGGATCGAGTCCCGGATGCAGGTCCCGCAGAACTGGGATCCGCTGGAGCCACTGTGATCGGAGCCCGGGAATTCTTGGTAGCTTATAACGTCAACCTGACCACAGAGGTTGAAGAGATTGCAACTAAGATCGCCAGGACAGTTCGCCATTCCTCTGGGGGATTGAGATATGTAAAAGCTCTGGGTATGACTGTCGAAGGTCGGGCCCAGGTCTCGATGAACTTGACCAACTTCCGAAAAACTCCCCTCCCATTGGTAGTAGAGACCATTCGTAGGGAAGCGGAACGGTACGGCGTAGGAATTTATAACAGTGAGCTGGTGGGTTTGATTCCCCAAGCAGCCATAGTGGATACAGCAGTCTGGTACACCCAGATGGATTTGTTTTCTCCGGACCAGGTCCTTGAAGGGAAAATGGCAGAAGTGATTGGGGAAAGTGGGTCAGTCGATTTTATTGGGAGTTTGGCTGCTCCAACCCCCACACCAGGGGGTGGTTCAGCAGCAGCTTATGCAGGAGCGATGGCCGCTGGATTAGTATCCATGGTTGCCCGTTTGACGATTGGAAAAAAAGGATATTCTGAGGTTGAAGGGGCCATGAAAAAGATCCTTGAGGAATCAGAAATCCTCAGAAATGACCTAACAAGCGGCGTTATTGATGATGCGGAAGCTTTTGATCGGGTCATGGCTGCCTATAAAATTCCGAAGTCTGATTCAGGGCGGGCCGCAGCAATTCAGGAAGCAACCCTGCTGGCCGCTCAGATTCCTCTCAAGGCAGCTAAAAAATCTTTCAGGGTCGCGGAGTTGGCATTGAAAGCGGCCCAATCAGGGAATAAAAACGCCATCACGGACGCTGGATCCGCAGTTAATCTGGCAATTGCAGGGTTAAATTGCGCTGCTTATAATGTTCGTATTAATCTGGCTGATTTGAATGATCGCAAACAAAAAAAACAGATCCTGTCAGAGTTGAGAGAAATGGAAGAAGGCGCACAGGTTTCTCTTGCTAAGATCAAAACAGTCCTGACTGAGAGGGGGGGATTATTTTCCTGATTCCAGGCCTAAATAAATTCATGTTCCCTCCGGACTGCCTGATAGCTCGGATCTATTTCGCTGGTTTTTGATGAAGAACAAGACTCTCTGGATCATTTTCATAGTTGTTCTGATTGCAGTAGTTTTTTTTGCTGCTTTTATCCTTAAAGGCGGCAGACTCCCCTGGATTACAGAAGAAGAGGTCTCCCCCTATGTGCCACCAGTTGGCGAGGTCCTGCCAACTGCCACTTTCTTTTCTCCTTCCGAAGTAACACCTACATTTGAACCTGATATGGTATGGATTGACCCGGGTCTTCCAGAATCCCTGCAAGACCAATTGGCGGGGATGGATTTTCTACAGATAACAGATCAACAGGAAGATGCGGCAACATCCCTTTTCATCGGTGATGAAAATCCAATTGCATACTGGGTCTTTGCTGCTGCTGTTCCCTTCCCGACAATCAGGGACGGTATCTCTCTAGAAGGCATTAAATCTGCCTGGCAAGGAGGGAATAACCCGCTAACGTCCAATAATCCGATATTCTTAACGCAGGAAACCAGGGATATTCTGGCAATCTATTGGGGCGAACCAAGCTCAAATGCAGTTGAGATCATTACCCCAGATAAACTTTCAAAACAGGCCTGGGCGAATCAACCATCTCTGTCTATTTTGTCATTCGATGAGTTAACCCCGGATTGGAAGGTGCTGGACATTGATGGAATTTCGCCACTCGACCAGGACTTCGATCCAGGAGCGTATGGCCTGTCTGTGGCAATTTCTGCTGTTGGATTTGACCCTAATATATTCCAGGAAATTACCAGTAACCGCGACCCAAACAAATTCACCAGCGTAGTATTAACGGGTGTGACTGCCCTTGTTCGAGCCACTGCCTGGACCATGGAGAATGAAGGGATCAATTATCCTGCTCGGGACATACTGCAATACCTGATTGAGGCCGACATCCTGCACATTAGCAATGAAGTTCCATTTGCGCCGGGCTGCCCGTATCCTAATCCCGGACAGGAAGGTTTACGTTTCTGTAGTGACAGTCGTTACATTGAACTGATGGAAACCATTGGAACAGATATTGTGGAATTGACAGGAGACCATTTTGGTGACCAGGGCCCAGAAGCCATGTACTATACTCTGGAGATGTACAACCAGAGAGGTTGGCCCTACTATGGCGGTGGTGCTGATCGTACAGATGCCCAGGAGCCAGTCCTGTTTGAGCATAATGGAAATAAAATCGCTTTCCTGGGCTGCAATGCCAAGGGAGGAGGATATGCAACTGCGAATGTGGGCTATCCGGGTGCGGTTGCGTGTGATTTTTCTACAATGACAGAGCAGATCAAAGAACTAAGGGCAGAGGGTTATCTACCAATCGCTACTTTCCAGCATTTTGAGTATTATACTTACCTAGCACAGCCTGATCAGATCCGCGATGCCAGGACCCTGACTAATGCTGGTGCGATAATTGTCAGTGGCAGTCAGGCTCACCAACCGCAGGCATTTGAGATCAGGGATGATTCCTTCATTCATCACGGTCTTGGCAATCTCTTTTTTGACCAGATCTATGAGATCCCACCACATACGGCATCTGCATTCATTGACCGGCATATATTTTATAATGGTTTACACATCAGCACTGAGCTGCTGACGATCATATTTGAAGATTTCGCCCGGGCCAGACCAATGACACCTGCTGAACGGGATGTCCTTTTGCGGACGACATTCAACGCAAGCGGATGGTAGCGGCTGGAACCGAGGAGATGGGGAGACTGAGAGACGAGGAGACTGGGTGATCAGGTGTTCTCTTCTCCAAGTCTCCCAATCCCCAAGGCACATTGTAATTATTGACTTTATCTGTGGAAATACTTAGAAGGAGAATAATATGGGAAGTATTACAGATATACCCGGCTTCAACGTAGGCCACGCCCAGGATATGGATGCACTAACCGGCTGCACCGTGATCCTTTGCCCCCCTAACACAGTGGGTGGTGTGGACCAGCGGGGCGGCGCTCCCGGAACACGGGAAACCGATCTATTGCACCCCATGCACCTGGTGAACCAGGTAACAGCGATTTTGTTAACAGGCGGTTCGGCTTTTGGGCTGGATGCCGCCGCAGGGGTGATGCGCTATTGCGAAGAAAATAAAATGGGATTTGATGCTAGTTATGCCACCGTGCCCATTGTGCCTGCTGCAGTATTGTTCGATCTGGGCATTGGAGATCCCAATGTTCGCCCGGACGCCGATATGGGTTACCAGGCCTGCTTGAATGCATCCGCTGACCCGCCAGCTGAAGGCAATGTGGGAGCCGGTACTGGAGCAACGGTCGGAAAAGTGTTATCTCCAAAAATGTCTACCAAGTCTGGTATTGGAACTTCTGTTGTGGAACTGGGTGGAGGTGGAAAAGTAGCCGCGATTGTGGCTGTGAATGCCTTTGGCGATGTAGTTGACCCAGAGAGCGGCGAGATCATTGCTGGGGCCCGCGGTATCAAAGGTTATGCGGATACACTTAAAGTGATGAAATCTTTTGTGGGTCGGAAAGTGATGGGATTTTCCACAGGACCGGATAATACTGTGATTGGTGTGGTTGCGACTAATGTGAAACTCAATAAAGAACAGATCACCCGGGTAGCCCAGATGGCTCATAACGGTTTGGCCCGCACTATTCGCCCGGCTTTCACCCTGCTGGATGGAGATACAGTTTTTGCTCTCTCTAGCGGTGAGGTGGAGATGGACTTGAATATTGTTGGCGCATACGCGGCGATAGCCTATCAGGAAGCGATCTTGAGCGCTGTGAAACACGCAGAGAAAGCTGGTGGTGTGCCAGCCGCGAAACATAAATAGATAAAGAATGAGGGATTTTGTCTTCTCATAAGGACTCTATCCCTTTTTTCTTTGAATCTATGCATTATGCAGCGTTTACAAGAGGAATATCATGAAAAAGGCCTTGCAATTATTCTTAGCTGCTTCACTTCTAGTCTTTTGGATGAGTGGCTGTGGGACAGACCCATCTTCCATGACCACGCCCAAACCCTTTACAGCGACTCTCCAGCTAGAGACAGAGACACTTGAAAGCAAAGAACCACCAAAAAACACCTTGATTCCGCCTACTGAAACGTCAATACCGACACCCTCACCTATCCCGCCAACCCCGCTACCAGCCACAGATACCGTGTGCGCTTCTGCTTGCGACTTTACCACCATCCAGGCTGCCATTAACAGCGGTGGTGCCATTATCGAAATCACCGACCCCGTCCACACAGAAGCGGGCATCGTCGTGAATGGAGACATCACCGTAACTATTCGGGGATTGGGAGCCGATGCTACCATTGTGCAGGCTCACGAAACGCAAAAAGATTCCCCCGAACGGGTCTTTCTTATTATGGAAGGCGCTGATGTCACTCTTGAAGAGATGACGGTTCGCCATGGTAGGCCAAGCATGGAGGATGAGCATGGTGGAGGTATTAAAAATAATGGAACACTGACTGTCCGGAACTGCGTCATCACCGCTAATTCTGCCAAGGGTGGTGGCGGCATTGACAACAGATACGGAATGTTGACGATCATCGGCAGTACTATCAGTAATAATATTGCCCGAGGAGATGGTCCTCGCGGGGTAGAGTGCGGCGGCGGCGGTGGCATTAAGTGCAGTTCAGGGACATTAAGTATTATCAACAGCACGGTTGCGAGTAACCAGGCAGGCCTTAGAGGAGAAGGATTGGGCGGTGGTATTCGCACCGGTTGTGGCTGCACGGCAGAAATTGTCAACAGCACCATCAGCGGCAATAATGCCGCTAAATATGGCAGTGGGGTCTCTGCTGCAGGTACGGTGTCGATTACCAACTGTACTATTGTTAATAACACTGTTCGAGCCCATGGAGGTGGTGCCCTGTGGGTTCGGGGCGAAGTGAACCTTGAGAATACGATCATTGCCAACAACACGGGAGGTAAGAATTGTGTCATCCATCAGGATTCGGGGGGGCAGGGAATATTCGGGATAAAAAGCAACAATCTGATTGAAGATGGTAGCTGCAATGCGGATTTCTCCGGCGAACCTCGTTTAGGGATCCTGGCCGACAACGGAGGCGCCACTATGACACACGCTCTGCTTCAAGGCAGTCCAGCGATTGACGTGATCCCTGCGATCCATTGCGTTGAATTTACCGACCAACGGGAAGCGCCCCGACCGGTTGCAGTGATCTCACCCGATACTCCTTGCGACATCGGTGCGTTTGAGATGCAAATTGAATAGATATTCTTTGGAAGTCATGAGAACTAAAGCTCGAACTCACTAGATCCAAATTTCATACCGCCTAATATTTAGATCTTTCCAAGGGACACCATCAGTGTGGTATACGGATTCTTCCCAGAATCCTGGTTGATCCTCGCTTTATAGTTCCAATCCGTTCAGCCACTTAGACCTCTTCTAGAAATTTGTTTTTTTGATCTCTTCTTGAGCGCCGTGAAGCAAGCAGAGAACGCTGATGGCGTGCCAGCCGCTAAAAGAAAATAAAATCTTGAGAAATAAAGAGGGACCAAGTCCTTGATATAGGACTTGGTCCCTCTTTAATGAGGACTCAGTCCTCTTTTTATTTTAAGGCCCAATAGACTATTTCCGATAAATAAGCAGTAAATCCCGGAGTGTTCGTGGCGGCCACTAAAATGCCAAACCGACCTGATCCAAAAGTACTGTCATCGAGTTCAAAAATCTGGTGCCCGTTGATAAATCCTGTGAGTGTTGTTCCATTTGTTTTGATCCCCAAGCGGTTTTCACCGCCAGGTCCCGAGTTTATATATTCACTAATGGTCCAGGGTATAAGACTTGTGTATTTTTCCTCCTCATTTTCCCAGGTACTCAGCCTGAATGAACCATCACATGTTATGCTGAGCAGATACCCTTCTGTTGTACTCGGGGCTCGAAATATCAGGCCATAGCGGTCTTTGCCGCCGCATTCTTCACCAAAAGTCCCGGAGATTTCCAAATAAAAATTGTACAGATTAGGAGCGGCAAGGCTCCAGGTCTCAAAATTATTGGATTTTTTGGCAACCAGGATCATTTGGTTGTTATCTACCCGGTAGCTGGATTGGGGTTCATCATATAGGAAAAAGTTAGACCCATTGACAAAGTTGTCCCGAAACCAGGGATCACCCAAAAAGGATACTGGATCTTCCGGATCAAGTGTGGCCGTGGGAGTCGTTGTCGGAGTATAAGTAATTGTCGGTGTCCGGGTGGGGATATTCGGATCGGGTGTCCTGGTGGGCGCGTTTGGATCTGGGGTCTGGTAGGGGTCTTTTGGGGGTGCAAACACAAGGGGAGGTGCCGTTTCGGTTGCAGCCGTATCAGAAATGATCTGGTTCTGTCCAGGGATAATAGATTTTAGCCGTTGAGGAATACAACCAGTAAACAGAACTAGAACCATACAAAACAACACGACCTTTTTCATACCATTCCTTCCTATTCTTTGTCAGCGAATGCGCTGTTCTTTCCAGGGGTCACCTTCATTGTGGTATCCGGATTTTTCCCAGAATCCTTGTTGGTCCTCTCTCAGAAATTCCAATCCGTTCAGCCACTTTGCTCCCTTCCAGAAATAAGTTGTTTTGATCTCTGATCCGGGGAGATGGCCTACTATACCACGCACGGGCGCGCCGTGTTCAGGGGTTAGGGGCTCTCCGTCAAAATGAGTCGCCAAAAGAAAGTTTTTCTGGAGGGCAATCTCTAGCGGAAGGTTAGTGGTGTATCCACCTTCAGCATATTGCATGATAAAAGCAGCTTCTGGTTTGATCCGGATCAAACCAGCATCGATTAAAGAAGGAATGGATACTCCTTTCCAGTAAGTGTCAAATTTACTCCACTTGGTGACGCAGTGGATATCGAGCTCGATCTCTGTTTGGGGAAGCTGGCTGAACTCTTCCCAGCTCCAGCTGATCTCTTCTTCAACCTCACCCCAGATCCTGATTGACCAGATTTGGGGATCAAATGGGGGAATACTGCCATAATGCAGGACTGGAAATTTCACCGTCAGGCTTTGTCCTGGAGGCAGCCGGCCATCTTTTTCCATCTGGTCTTCTAATGATTGTCGGTCGGTTCGTTGTCCCATAGGATTCCGCCTTCTAAAAACCAAGATCCGT
>Ga0180430_10005134_pt1 | contig 10918 bp, 9 predicted proteins | sample SS_ome_9_FD_132999 | JGI IMG/M metagenome (GOLD analysis project Ga0180430, IMG submission 132999) | Hypersaline lake sediment archaeal communities from the Salton Sea, California, USA - SS_1_S_2 metaG | ecosystem: Environmental > Aquatic > Non-marine Saline and Alkaline > Hypersaline > Sediment... | reverse complement strand
GGAAAAGTACCACCAGAAGGTACAACCGGTACAGCCCTACTACATGCTCTGGGAACAACCCGGCTCGGACCATGCGGAATTCGTTCTCATCCTGCCCTTCACGCCCAAGAACAAGCAGGTTCTCATCGGGTGGATCGCCGGAATGTGCGATCCCGAGAATTACGGACGTTTTCTCGCCTACAAATTTCCCAAGGAAAAGCGGGTACTGGGACCGCAGCAGGTGGAAACGAAAATCGACCAGGATCGCCACCTTTCCGGACAGCTCACCTTGTGGGATCAGAGAGGGTCCAGCGTCATTCGAGGAAACATGCTCGCCATTCCCGTCGAAAAGACTCTCCTTTACGTGGAGCCCATCTATTTGCAGGCGGACACGGCGGCCTATCCCGAGCTGAGACTGGTGGCCCTCATGCACGACGACCGACTGAGCTATGCGGAATCCTTCGACCAAGCCCTCCAGGGGCTTTTGCGGGACCGGCAGCCCCCTGCGGCTCCTGGAGCTGCCCAACGGCCAGGATCTATGGAAGAGCTTGTGCAGCGCGCCCGCAAGGCCCTCGACGACTATTTGAGCCACCTCGGGCGCAAGAATTACGGGAAAGCGGCAGAAGCCTTGGAAACCCTCGATAATTCTCTTCAACAAATTCACAATCAACAGTAACAGTTCAGAAGCAGAGTCTGGTTCTCTTCGGAAAGCAGGGAAGGAAGAGGGGCTTGTGACCGAACCGGGCGGTCGGCGAATCGCGCAGGCAGTCCGGGGCGGAGCGTCCCTGCCGCCGGCAGGTGCGCGCTGCCGCGGGAATCCTTTCGGTGAAGCGCATCCCCTCGTCGGACTGGTTGCCGAAAGAGATCCTGCGCCATTGCACCGCCGGCCTCAAGGCTCTTTCCGCCTCGTTGTCCGTCGGCTCCACCCCTTCGCGACCCGGGAAGGTGAAAAGACGGTCCCGACTCGCGAGCATCCGCCGGTGTTTCAGAGTCTTATTCGACAAGCAAACCAATCAAGGAAGCTTTTCCCGTGAAATACCCCGGTGCGGACGAGGCCGGCTTCGCGGGAGCGACCGGAAGCCTTCGACGGTGTCCGCACGGACTTCGCAAAATCCGTCCCCGTCGTCGTCTCTTGCGTATTCGCCGATTCCACGATTCGCCTTTTCGTGTTCGTATCCCCGGTCGATCGATCGTCCGTAGACGGGATATTCATCGGTGCGGATCAACGTACCCGATGAAATCCCGCTCCTTATCAAAGGCGGCCTTGATCATTGTTTCGGCCGGCAATGTAGGGGCGAACCTGTGTGTTCGCCCTTCACCAGGGCAGACACACAGGTCTGCCCCTACAAGATTCCAGCATTGGTCGAAAAGACGATCAAGGCCTCAAAGGCTTTATGGTCTTTTGTCGAACATTTTGCAGCATCCCGATCGATACGTCGCCGTTCCTTTGAATCATCCCGAACACGGGAGGTTTTTCATCGAATACACTGAATCAAGAACATCCTGTTACGAGCTTTAAACCCTCGAAAACCTCAGCCAACCTTGCACTGGAAATGGTCCCGATCAATTCGCGGATGCTTTTCTTGTCTACAGATTTTATTTGAGTCACATTGATGACGCATCGCTTGGGCATGTTGGCTTCGCCTTTTTTTAGCATGACATTTCCTGGAAGGTTTCCAAATTTTAGCGTAGAGGTGACGGCCAACATCACAACCGTGTTCAACTTGCTGTCGTTCAATACGTCGTTTTGTATCACGAGACCGGGCCTTCGACCTTTCGGTTCGGAACCCTTGCCCGGAGAAAAATCAACCCAGTATATGGAGCCCTTTGCGATTACCATTCCTGGCCCTCGTCCAAATCGGTCCCTTCCAGCCATTTGGCCGTCTCCAGTTGTTCCTTGCGAATGTCCTCGTCTGAAAAGACCTCGTCAAAAGCTTCTCTGACTTTTTGTCTCTTCTCCTCCTCGATTTTTTCCAGCAAGACACTGGAAATGAATCCGCTTCTGGAGACTTTTTTTTTCGTACTTAACTCGTCGATCATGGAAACCAAATCGGCCGGCAAAGATATGGCGATTTTTCTGGTATTCATATATTTTACCTCCACTGGTATTACAAATAGAGAATACCGCTGGGGGATAAGCATGTCAACCCGACAATTACAATGATTTTCGATTCTCCAGGCCGGTCCAACAGTCGGAAAGATCCTGGAGCATCTCGATCCATTGGATCGCGGCCCTCGCCTTCTCCCTTACGCCCGCCGGCAAGGATGCTTCTCCGAGCCCTTTCCGGAGCTTCCCTACCTTGGTATCGAGTGGCCGGGCCGGTCAGCTCGTCAATTCGTCCTTGGCCTTGGTGTAGGCTTCGTTCAGCTCCTCCATGGCGTCCATCAGATCCCCTCGCGCTTTTTCCCATGCGCTGCCGGAGGAGCTCTTCAATTGGGAAAGCTTCTCGGCGACCTGTTCGCGCTTTTCGCGCAGGTCTTCCATCGTGCCTTGGTAGGTGCTCGAGGCGCTTTCTTTGACGGATTGCTCCAGCTCATCCATCTCGGCTTGGATGGATTCCATGCGCGCGCTCATTTCTTCCACGAGCCGATCCTTATTGGATTCAGTGTACTTCGACAAGGCCTGAACCGCCTCGCTCATTTCCTTCTTGACTTTCTCGATCGTCACTTTTTCCCTTGCAGCCTCTTCCGTTGGCTGAGTGGTGTAATAGTAATATCCCCCACCAATGGCAAGCACCAGCACGATCAACAAGACAATCTTACTCATCGAAATCCTCCTTTATGCGTGACCTAGACAGTTATCACCCTCGAAAGCCTCCGCTGCCGCCAGGAATCATTCGAATCTCGAGACAGCTTCGGCGATGCCCTGCTTCACATCCTCCTAGGCTTCGCCCGTGTTTTCACTTAAGAAAGATAAGCCCCTTCCAATGGTCGTGGAATCGGGTATTCTCCGTAAATTCTTTTTCCAATCAAGAAGCATGTCCGGACGACTTCCGTTGCAGCCCTTCCTCCAGCTCCGCGATCCGCTTTTTGACCGCCAGAACGCTGTCGGGGTTGAGGGATATGGAGTCGATGCCTTCCCGCACGAGAAATTCGGCGAATTCGGGATAATCGCTGGGCGCCTGCCCGCAGATGCCCACCTTGACTCCGGATTTTCTCGCCTTGCCCAGAAGCTGCGAAATGATGACCTTCACGGCGTCGTTGCGCTCGTCGAACAGCTCCGACAATCGGGCGGAATCGCGATCCACCCCGAGGACCAATTGGGTCAGATCGTTGCTTCCGATGGAAAAACCGTCGAACCGGTCGGCGAATTGGTCCGCCAACAGCACGTTGGACGGAATTTCGCACATCATATACACTTGGAGTCCCTTTTCCCCGCGCTTGAGGCCGTTTTCCTCGAGGACCTCCAACACCAGGTCCGCCTCCCGGGGCGTGCGGCAGAAGGGAATCATGACGATCACGTTGTCCAGGCCGATCTCTTCCCGCACCCGCTTGATGGCCCGGCATTCCAGCGAAAACCCCTCCCGGTAGCCATGACTGTAGTAGCGCGACGCCCCGCGCCAGCCGAGCATGGGATTCTCCTCGCCCGGCTCGTACAGAGACCCGCCGATCAGGTTGGCGTATTCGTTGGTCTTGAAATCGCTCATGCGCACGATCACGGGGTTGGGATGCTGAGAGGCCGCGATCTTGGCGATCCCCATGGCCAAGTGGGACACGAAGTATTCCGGCTTGTCCTCGAAGCCGCCCGTAAGCTCGCGGATACGGCGGATGGTCTCGTCGTCCTCGAGATCCTCGAAATCAACCAGCGCCATGGGATGGATCTTGATGACGTTGTTGATGATGAATTCCATGCGGGCCAGTCCGATGCCCCGGGCGGGCAGCCGCCACCAACGGAACGCCCCGGCCGGGCTGGCAATGTTCATCATGATTCGGGTCGAGGTCTCGGGAACGTCTTCGAGTGAGATCTCCTCGACGTCGTAATCCAGGATTCCCTCGTAAACGACTCCCTCGTCGCCCTCGGCGCAAGAGATGGTGATCTTCTCGCCGTCCTCGATCACCTCGGTGGCGTCGCCCGTGCCGACGATAGCCGGGATGCCGAGCTCTCTGCTGACGATAGCCGCGTGGCAGGTGCGGCCTCCGTGGTCGGTGACGATAGCGGCAGCCCGCTTCATGACGGGAACCCAGTCGGGATCGGTCATCTCGGTGACCAGTACGGAGCCGTCCTCGAAACGCTCGATCTCCTCGGCGCTCTTGATCCGCAAAGCCTTGCCGGCGGCGATGGCCTGACCGATGCTGACACCCGACAGGATCTTCTCGCCGTGCTCTTTCAGCGAATACGTTTTCAGCGTATCCGCTTCCTTCCGAGATTGAACCGTCTCCGGGCGCGCCTGCAGGATGTACAACCGGCCGTCCAGCCCGTCCTTGGCCCACTCCATGTCCATGGGCTTTTCGTAGTGCCTCTCGATGGCCGAGGCCCAACGGGCGAGGAGCAGGATCTCGTCGTCGTCGAGCACCGCCAGCCGACGCTCGGATTTGGGCGTGTCCACGTTCTTGATGGCTTCGCTGCCGCCGGAGGCGTAGATCATCTTCTTTTCCTTTTCGCCGACGATCTTTTCAACGATGGGACGGGTGCTCCCATCCCCCAGCAACGGCTTGAACACCGTGTATTGATCGGGATTGACGGTGCCTTGCACGACGTTCTCGCCCAATCCGAAAGCCGCGTTGATCAGCACCACGTCCGGAAAGCCGGTTTCCGTGTCGATGGAAAACATGACGCCGGAGCCCGCCTTGTCGGCCCGGATCATCTTCTGCACGCCGATGGAAAGGGCCACTTTCATGTGATCGAAGCCGTGCTCCTCGCGATAGCTGATGGCCCGGTCGGTAAAAAGGGAAGCGAAGCACTTTCTACAGGCTTCCATCAGCTCCTCCGATCCCGACACGTTGAGAAACGTTTCCTGCTGGCCGGCAAAGCTGGCCTCCGGCAGATCCTCGGCGGTAGCGCTGCTTCTCACCGCCACGTCCGCCTCGTTGACTTCGTACCGGCCGCCGAGCTCTTCGTAGGCCGACTTGACGGCGCCGGCCAGTTCGTCGCCGAAGCGCCCGTTGTAGAACAGGCGGCGAATGCCCTTGCCCGTCTCGGCGAGGGACTTATGGCCGCGTCTTCTTTCATCGAGCAGCGACTCGATCTTTTCCTTGATTTCATTGACCTCGATGAAATCCCAGTATGCGGCGGCAGTGGTGGCGAAGCCGTCCGGTACCCGGATGCCCGCCTCCTTGAGGCTTCCGATCATTTCACCCAACGAGGCGTTCTTGCCGCCCACGGCAGCCACATCGTCCGAAGTCAGATCCTCGAGCCAGCGAACCAAATCTTCCTTGCCTTTCATTCCGTTCCTTTCTTTCAGGGAAGATGGGATGCGGAGCTTTCCGACAGGGCTTGCGAATCCTTGAGGAAAGAGGCGTCCTCCTCGGGAATGGAGGGATTGATGTTCATGCCCGAACCGATCTCGAAGCCCGCCCGGGTAGTGAGGCGAGGGCGAATCCTGAGAAGCCAGTGCAGTTGGGGCTCGCCGGCCCGATACCGGGCGGCGCTTTGAATCACGTAGTTGTAGTCCGGATCCTCGAGGGCACGGCTCAACACATGCAACGTCCGCCCAAGGATGCGAGACAGATCCTCCTTTTCTTCGTCGGAAACGGAGCCGAAATCCGCCCGGTGATTTCGCGGGACGATGTGGATTTCGAAGGGAACCTCCGCCGCGAAAGGCACGAAAGCGACGAAGCTCTCGTTATCGAAAAGAAGGCGCCGCCCGTCCCGCATTTCGAATTCCAGAATGTCGCACGTCACGCAACGCCCCCACTCGTCGAAGTAGTATTGGGCTTCCCGCTCCCTCCAGCGCACATGCTGCGGGACCAGGCTCGTGGCGATGATCTGGGAATGGGGATGGACGAGAGAAGTTCCCGCCCGCTCTCCGTGGTTTCGAAAAAGCACGATCATGGCGTTGCCGTCCATTTTCATAAGATCCGCGTAACGCGCATGATAGGTCTCCACCACGGTTCCCACCTCTTCCACGCTCATGGCCGCAAGGTCGCGATTGTGGAGAGAGTGCTCGACGACCACTTCGTGATGCCCGTGCCCCGGCATGGCGAGATGAATTCCGCGTTGAAGCCTCCCGCGATCTCCCTCGGGGAGAAGAGCGGGAAACCGGTTGGGAGCCACCCGAGTCTGCCACCCGCAACGAGAGGGACCGTGCATTTCCATGCGTATGGCGGACAGTTTTTCTTCGTTTCCCGGACAAAAGGGGCAATCCTCCTCCCGTTCGGGCGGACGTTTCTTTTCTTGCCGTCCCCGTCGAAAGTCCTTGGGCCGTTTTCCACGGGAAGGCGAGTAAATCACCCACTCCTTGGTGGCTTTGTTTTGTCGAATTTCAGGATTCACGATTCCCTCGAAGCCAGGTTCCGTTTCGTATGCACCAACTCACCGACGCATGAATCATGTCACAAGGAAAGCGGGGGCGGAATAGGCTGAACCCTGTAATCCATTCTACATTCAACAGGGGATGCACCGAAGCGACCAAGATCGATAAAGATATGTCATGAGTGGAAAGACGATAATGCATTGGATGTTTCAAATCATCGAGACATTGAGGAGAGCGTCATGTTGAAATCGGCAAAAAACTTGGAAGGCCTTGCTATCAAGGCCCAAGACGGTGTCATCGGCAAGGTTCACGATTGGTTGTTCGACGAGCGAAACTGGCAGATCCGATACCTGGTAGCGGATACGGAGAAATGGCTGCCGGGGCGCCGGGTGCTGCTTCCAAGCTCCTCCGCCGGCCCGATGGACCCGCGCACCCAAGGCATCCCCGTGAATCTGACCCAACGGGAGATCAAGGAAGGCCCGAGCATCGCCGAAGACGAGCCCGTTTCCCTGGAGATGGAAAAGATGCTCAACGAGCGCTACGGATGGCCCATGTTCGGAGGAGGGGGCTCCATCGTGCAACCGGCCGAGGAGCGCAAGCACTCCATCCAGAAAACTCTTCGAAGCGTGAGGGAAGTCGTCGGTTACGAGTTGCGCGGCATCGACGGGGAACTGGGAACCGTACACGATTTTCTGCTGGACGACACCACCTGGACCCTTCAGGAGATCGTGGTGGACACCCGCAAATGGCTGCCGGGCAAGAAAGTCCTCACGCCGCCCCAACTGGTGGAAGGGATGAGCTGGACGGAGAAAACGGTTCGCGTGGATTTGTTCCGGGCGAACATCGCGAGCCAGCCCGAGTACGACCCGTCCTCACCTCCCGAGCGGGTCCTGTAGCGCACCGGCAATTGAGTCACCGTAAGCACTCGACAAGGAGTGGTCTGTCAACGAAATTTCTTTGCAGTCCCGAAGGCCCCTCTTTTGCCGTAGCCTGGGGCCCGTCTCGCTTGGTTCTGTGGGTTGCTCCTCCCGTCATGCCTGCGAAAGCAGGCATCCAGGGTTCCGCCTCCGGATTCCGGGTCTCCGCTTCCCTTCGCCCGGAATGACGAGACGCGGAAAACCCACAAAGACAAAATTGACCAACCACTAGCCCCTTGTGGGCGTCTTTCAGGGAGAATCGGACGCTTCCGCAAAATCCCCCTTTACGAAAGGGGGATTTTGCGGAAAATGTTCGGTCAGGCACTTCACCTCCCGATCATTCGTCATTCCCCTTCGCGGGAAAGCGCCTCCCGAACCATCTGGCTGCTGTATCCCCATTCGTTGTCGTACCAGCTCATCACCTTGACCAAATCGCCGTCCACCACCTGGGTCATGGTCAAATCCACCACCGATGCGCGCGGGTCGGCGACGATGTCCGCGGAAACGACGGGATCCTCCGTGACTCCCAGGACACTCCGGTAGCGCTCGCTTCGGGATTCCTCCCGGAAAATGTCGTTCACTTGCTCTTCGGAGGTCTCTCTCTCCACCAGAAACACCATGTCGGCGAGGGACCCCACGGGTACGGGTCCCCGCACGGCGACACCGTCGAACCGGCCTTCGTATTCCGGCAGGACCTGGGTGGTGGCTTTGGCGGCTCCCGTGGAAGTGGGAACGAAGTTGGCCGCCCCCGCCCGTCCCCGCCGCCACTTGGAGCGGGGACCGTCCACAAGGTTCTGACTGGCCGTATAGGCATGAATGGTGGTCATGACGGCTTTGCGGATTCCCACGCGCCGTCCCAGAATTTCCACGACGGGAGTGATGCAGTTGGTGGTGCAGCTGGCGCAGGAAACGATCCTCGAAGACTCGTTGGCCCGGTTGACGCCATGAACGACAAGGGGGAGGTCCCCCCCCTTGGCGGGCGCGGACAGAATGACGCGCTTGGCGCCCGCTTGAAGATGCTTCTCCAGGCCTTCCTTCCGTCGAAACACTCCCGTACACTCGAAGACCACATCGATGTTCATCTCTTTCCAGGGAAGATCCGCCGGCTCCTTCACCGCGAGCTTCCTGTAAGATCGCCCGTCCACCCGAATCTCGTCCTCCCGAAAATCCACCGTTTTTTCGTATCTCCCGTACACGGTGTCGTATTTCAACAGATACGCGAGGTTGTCCGCGGGAATGAGATCGTTCACCGCGATCAGCTCCAATGCCGGGGTGTCCATGAGAATTTTGAAGGTGGCCCGACCGATTCGACCCATGCCGTTGATTGCCGCTCTTGCCATTCGATCCTCCTTTCCAAACCGTGCGGAGTCGGTTGTCCTTTCTCCCCCCAATCCGGGAGAAAATGTCGTTTTTTTCGGTTTATTCTATTTCCGGAAATTCACGGGATATATCGGGTGAACCATGGATTTGCCGATACATGGAGGGAAAAATCCGACGGAAAAACATTTCCGGGGAATTGCGAAGAAATGGAGACCGTCGATCTTCCGTATACCCTCTTCACCCCATTTTTCATTTCCTCCTTTTGGGAAAGGATGAAGCGATGGGAAGCCAAGGGAGACCCATGAAAAGGCATCCGCTTACGGAGGATTGAAAACGAAAGTGAACCGAATTCCGCCTCGAAAATTTCTCGCCCTGTTGACGGGCATGATCGTCGTTTTCTCCGGCTGTTCGTCGTCGGAGAAGGAATCCGAAAACGGAACGGCTCGGGAGAAGAGAAGAATCCCGGTGGAAACGGTTTTGGTGGAGGAGGGAGCCATCCGCCGTCAAGTGGAAGCCATCGGTACTTTGAAAGCTTCTCAAGAGGCGGATATCAAATCGGAAATGGCGGGGATGGTCCAAGAGGTTCACTTCGCCGGGGGAGACGAGGTGCGAAGGGGAGATTTGCTGTTTTCCCTGGACGACGAGAAGTTGAAACGCCGGTTGAACGCCTCACGCGCACAACTCGAAGCCGCCCGAGCCCGCCTCCGAATGGCTCGCCTGACTTTCGAACGCCACAAGAAGCTGGTGAAACGGGGCTCCGTCTCCCTGGAAAGCTTCGACAGGGCGCGCACGGACCTTCTGGCTTCGGAGGCGGAAGCGGATCGGATTCGGGCGGAAATCGCTCTCGTGAAGGAACGGTTGGAGGACGCTTCCGTTCGAGCCCCCTTCGACGGCGAGATTTCCGAGAATCGGGTGGATCCCGGAGATTACGTCGAGGAAGGAACCCTCCTGGCGACCCTCTACCGGAATTCCCCCATGGAAGTCCGATTCCCTCTCGCCGAACGGTACCTGAAGGACCTGCACACGGGTCTTTCCCTTCAAGTTTCCGTCCCTTCCTACAAGAACCGAACCTTTTGGGGAACCGTGTCCTATGTGAGTCCCTCGGTGGAAAGGAATACCCGCAGCCTCACGGTCAAGGGAAAAATCCCCAACCGGGACGGGCTTCTCAAATCCGGCGGCTTCGGCCGAGTTTCCCTGGTTCTGGAAAAGCGCACGCGGCGCCCGCTGATTCCCGAGGAGGCGCTGGTGGGAACCGACGAGGGCTACGTCGTGTTTGTCGTTCAAGACCGCACGGCCCGCCGGCGCCGGGTGAAAACGGGGCTTCGAGAACCGGGAACGGTGGAAATCCCGGAGGGCTTGGACATCGGCGAGGAGGTCGTGCGCAAGGGACACATGCGTTTGGAGGGCGGCACCCCCGTGGAAATCGTGCGGAAAACGGATTCGCCACCCTCGACCGACAACGGATCGAGCTCGTCATGATCTGGAGCTCTTCCATTGGCCGGCCCGTGCTGACCTTCGTGGTCTTCGTCGCTCTGGCCATCTTCGGGTTCTACGGCTACAGCGGGATGCCCGTTCGCGAAAATCCCGATGTGGATTTTCCCATCGTGAGCGTCAATGTGGCTCTCCCCGGGGCCGATCCCCAAGTCATGGAAAACGAGATCGTGGATCCCCTCGAGGAACAGATCAACACGACGGAAGGGCTGAAGAAACTGACGTCCACGGCTCGGGAGGAGGTGGCCGCCATCACGGCCGAGTTCGAGCTCCGGCGCAACATCGACGTGGCGGCACAAGACGTCCGGGATCGCGTGGAACGTGCGCGGCGCGAGCTGCCCGACGACATCGAAGCCCCCATCGTACGAAAACTCGATCCCGACGCCCGAGCCGTCATGTGGATCGCTCTCACGGGGGACGAACGCTGGGATACGGTGCGACTCACCCGATATGCCGACGAGGAAATCAAGGAACGCATCGAAAACCTTCGGGGAGTGGGACAAATCCTCATCGGAGGAAAACGGTTGTACGCCGTGAGGGTGAAGCTCGATCCCGCCAAGCTGGCCGCCCGCCGCCTGACCGTTCAGGACGTGGTGGACACCATCCGGAGCAACAACGTGAACATCCCCGCAGGTCGAGTGGAAAGTCTGGAACGGGAGTTTCTCGTGAAGACCCGGGGGCGTTTCGCTTCCCCCGGTCCTCTCAACGAGCTCGTCGTCGCCCAGCGGGAAGGGACCCCCGTTCGCATCCGAGACGTGGGAAAAGCCGTGGACGGGGTGGAAAACGACAGGCAACTGG
>Ga0180430_10005133_pt1 | contig 10919 bp, 11 predicted proteins | sample SS_ome_9_FD_132999 | JGI IMG/M metagenome (GOLD analysis project Ga0180430, IMG submission 132999) | Hypersaline lake sediment archaeal communities from the Salton Sea, California, USA - SS_1_S_2 metaG | ecosystem: Environmental > Aquatic > Non-marine Saline and Alkaline > Hypersaline >... | reverse complement strand
TCGGTTGCGCGGGCCGTCCTACGATCCTGAGCAGTTCGGTCGTATGTCGGAGCGAATTGCACGCTTCATCGGTTCCTGGCGGTTCATCGCCTGGATGACGGTCGTGATCGTGGCCTGGCTGGCGTGGAACATCTTCGCGCCCGACGACCTCAAGCCTGATCCCTATCCGTTCATCTTCCTCACCCTGCTGCTGTCGCTGCAGGCGTCGTACGCCGCGCCGCTGATCCTGCTCGCGCAGAACCGGCAATCCGACCGCGATCGGGTGCAGTACCTCGAGGACCGCGCGATGACCGAGCGGATCATGGCGGACGCCGAATATCTCGCTCGTGAGATCGCCGCATTGCGCGTCGCCCTGGGTGAGGTCGCCACGCGGGACTATCTGCGCGGTGAACTACGCGATGTCGTGGACGAGATCAGCCGCGAGATCAACTCGGCCCGCGAGTCGATCGACGACGCCGACGACACCGCGACCGGCGAATCCCCGCGTCTCGACGCCGAATAGCCGACCCGCACCTGTCGGCAATAGCATCACGGTTATGGCCCGCATCGATCCTGACGACATCCAGGCTGCCCTCGCGAAGGTGGAAGACCCTGAGATCCATCGCCCCATCACCGATCTCGGCATGGTCAAGTCGGTGGACATCGACGGCGACCGAGTGAAGATCGGGATCTACCTCACCGTCTCCGGCTGCCCCATGAAGGACACCATCACGCAGCGCGTCACCCTCGCCGTCGGGTCGGTGCGCGGCGTGAAGCATGTCGATGTCGATCTCGACGTGATGAGCGATGCCCAGCGCAAGGCGATGCGCGAGAAGCTCCAGGGCGGGCCGGAGAAGGAGATTCCGTTCACCAAGCCCGGCAACCAGACTCACATCTACGCCATCACCTCCGGCAAGGGCGGGGTCGGCAAGTCCTCGGTCACGGTCAACCTCGCTGTTGCCATGGCCGCGCAAGGCTTAAAGGTCGGCATCGTCGACGCCGATATCTACGGCCACTCCATCCCCGGACTCCTCGGCATCACGGCTCCCCCCACGGTCGTGGAGGGCATGATCATGCCGAGTGAGGCCTACGGCGTGCGGGCGATCTCGATGCTGCCGTTCAAGCCCGGTGGCAGCACCGAGCCGGTGGCCTTCCGCGGCCCGATGCTGCATCGCGCGCTCCAGCAGTTCCTCACCGATGTGTGGTGGGGCGACCTTGACGTCCTCCTGCTCGACCTCCCTCCCGGGACCGGCGATATCGCCATCTCGACCGCGCAGTTGCTGCCCGGATCCCAACTGGTCGTCGTCACCACACCCCAGGCCGCTGCGGCCGAGGTCGCCGTCCGTTCGGGCATGCTCGCCGGCTCCACCCACCAGGTTGTCGCCGGTGTGATCGAGAACATGAGTGGCTTCCCCTGCCCTCACTGCGGGGAGCCGATCGATCTGTTCGGTGTCGGCGGCGGGGCGCGAGTGGCCGAGCAACTCAGCGCAGGATTGAACTCCGCCGTTCCGCTTCTCGGCCGCGTCCCCTTCGATCCCCGCCTTCGCGAGGGCGGCGACGCCGGTCAGCCGCTCGTTCTTTCCGACCCCGAGGCGCCTGCCTCGCAGGAGTTGATCGGACTCGCCGAACGACTCGGTCGCAAGCCTCGCGGGTTGGTGGGCCAACCGCTCAGCGTGACCCCCGCCGGACGCTGACCTAAAGCTCAGGTCGCGTCCGGGTCGAAGGTCGCCGAGCCACGGCTCTTCTTCGAACGACTGACGGGCTCATCGTCATCGTCATCGTCGTCGGAGAAGACATCGCTCATGAGGTTCTTCGGGTGGTAGGACTTCAACTCCGCCAGCGTCTGCTTGGTGTCCTCCATATCCAGGCCGGACGCGTCGGCAAGATCCTTGCGGGCCGTGGAGGCCATCGCCTTGACATTGCGGAGCATGCGCGCGGCATCCGCGGCAGCTCGAGGGAGTCGTTCGGGGCCGAACACGAGCAGGCCGATGACCGCGAGGATCAGCAGTTCACCCATCCCGACATCGAACATGGGGTCAGGGTACGTCAGAGCGCGCCTCGAGGGTCACCTCGGCGGTGAACTCCTCGAAACCGCGCCGGACGGTGAGCTCGATGACATCACCGGGCGCATTGGCCCGGATCGCGATGATGAGGGTCCGCGCGTCCGCCACGGGTCGACCATCGACGGCGGTGATGAGATCACCGGGCTGCAATCCCGCGCCTGAGGCTGGTGAGCCGGGGGTGACCGCATCGATCAGCGCACCCGGCCCCGGATAGGTCGAGTCGAGGGTCACTCCGATCACCGGGGTCGTCGCCGAGCCAGTGTCGATGATCTCGGTGGCGATGCGTTGGGCATCGGAGGCGGGGATCGCGAATCCCAGACCGATATTGCCGCTGATCGCACCGGGTGCCTGCGTCGCCTGGGCAGTGTTCACCCCGATCACCAACCCATCGCCATCGAGCAGCGGCCCGCCGGAGTTGCCGGGGTTGATCGAGGCGTCCGTTTGGATGGCGTCGATATAGGAGGGCCCCTGGGCGGTGTTGGACCCCGTGGTGACTGGACGGTTGACCGCGCTGACGATGCCCTGGGTGACCGTGCCACGCAGTCCGAGCGGGGCTCCGATCGCGATCACCGAATCTCCCACCCGAACCCGGTCATCGTCTCCCCAGGCCAGCACCGGGAGCCCCGGCGGCAATTCCACGGACAGCACCGCGAGGTCATAGGACACGTTGCGGCCCACGATCTCGGCCTCGCTCCTGGTCCCGTCGAAGAAGATCACCTCGATGCGCGACGTCTCCGGGCTGGCGACCGCACCTTCGATCACATGGTTGTTCGTGACCAGATAGCCCTCGTCGCTGACGATGAAGCCCGAGCCTGAACCGGCGGCTCCCACCGCGTCGATGCTCAGGGTCACGACTCCGGGAAGAACCTGTGCGGCGAGCGCGGCAACCGTCCCCGGCTCGGGCTCGGTCGCCTCGGCGCTCAGTTGAGGTAGGGGTGGAACGTCGATCGGCGCCCCCGACGTCCCCGCGATCTCCGCTTGCCGACCCAGGGACAACCCGAGCACCGCACCCACGCCGGAGAGCGCGAGGACGATCACCGCTCCGAGCACCCACCACCACAGATCTCCCCGCCGGGCGTTCCTCTCCACCGGCGCCGGGGTTGTCACGGGTGCGGTCATGGTCTGCCCATCCTCCCACCCCGTGTCGAATCGAGGGCTAGGCTGCCCGGCGTGAACCCTCGCCGCACCGATGCCCTGCCCCCCAGCCCCGTTCATTGGGCGATGGTCGATGACTGGTCGCAGGAGGGAGATCTCGCCGCTTCGGCACGTCGCGTCAGCGCGGAGGGCGCTCCGGGTCGTGCGCAGTGCGCAGCCCTGCGGCTTCTGGCCTCGGTGCTCGATGCTGAACACGTTCTCGTCTTCGGCTCCACCGGTGGTGTCGCCGAGGCCTGGCTGCTCGAGGGGATGCGCACCACCGGCACGCTCACGGTGATCGATGCCGATCCGGGAGTGCAGGCGGCGACGCGCGACGCCCTGGCCTCCGCACCCTCGACAGCGGTGCGGGTCATCACCGGCCGGAGCGATGCGATCCTGCCCCGGCTCACCGATACCGGCTATGACCTGATCGTGTTCGACGCGGTCGCATCGGGCTCACCGGGAATCGAGCATGCCTCGCGACTGCTGCGCCGTGGGGGGATGTTGGTGTTGCGCCTCGATGACCATGAGGCAGGGTCCCGCGGGGTGCGCGACGAGTCCGCTCACCTTCGCGATGATCCGCGGTGGACGACAGCCTGGTTGACCGTCGGGACAGGTCTCATCGCCGCGGTGTGGCACGGGGACGAGGAGACAGCCGCCGAGTGACTCGAGAGCGGCCGGGGGATCAGGAAACGGCGGCGGTCAGCTTCTCGCCGAGCTCGGACACCTCATCGGCGTTGAGTTCGACCACGAGTCGACCGCCCCCCTCCAGAGGCACGCGCATGACGTAGCCACGGCCCTCCTTGGTGACCTCCATCGGGCCATCGCCCGTGCGTGGCTTCATCGCCGCCATGGTCGTCCCTTTCGGCTCGATCTCGAGTAACGAATGAGCCATTATCCCCTACGGCCGGGATTCGGGGTCGACCTGGTCTGGCTCCGGGGGGACGGAGGCCGGCGCCGGGGGCCCTTCGTCAGCAGCCAGAGCGGCGTCACGGGCCGCGATCTCGGCAGTGAGCCGAGCGATGACGGCATCGACCTCATCCATGCGGTAGCCGCGGGCGGAGACGTCGAGGCGCAGGGTGTCCACATCGTCGGGGTGCAACTCCCCCACCGGAATCTCGGTCATGGGCGGTGGGACCCGATCCCCCGGATCATCGACGAGCCCGGGGTCCGGCCAGCGATTCGATGCGAGAAGCACGACCGCCGCCACGACGACGATGCCGAGGAGGCCGAAGAGGATCACCACGGGCATCATGGTGCCATGGCCGAGGCGAGCACACCGGGCAGCGGGCCGCCATCGACCGGTCCGACGTCGACCCCGGCCTCTCGTGGCGGCGACATCATCCTGGCCGGCCGCCGCTTCCCAGCGAGCGCTCGCCTCGTCATGGCGATCATCAACCGCACCCCCGACTCCTTCTACGACGCGGGAGCGACCTTCGCCGATGATGCGGCGCTGGCCGCGGCCGATGCGGCCCTCGAGGCGGGTGCGGACATCCTCGACATCGGAGGCGTGAAGGCCGGGCCGGGCGAGGAGGTCGATGAGGCGGAGGAGATCCGGCGCACAGCTCGGTTCATCGAGGTGCTGCACGCGCGCCATCCCGAGGCGATCATCAGCGTGGACACCTGGCGGGCCGCTGTCGGCCGCGCCGCCTGCGATGCGGGGGCGAGCCTGGTCAACGACGCCTGGGGTGGGGTCGAACCGGAGCTGGCCGAGGTCGCGGCGGAGTTCAGGGTCGGGATCGTGTGCACGCATGCCGGCGGCCAGCGACCTCGTACCCGCCCGCACCGAGTGGCGTATGCCGATGTCATGACCGATGTGCTCGATCGAACCCTCGCGCTCGCCGAGCGGGCCGCCGCACTCGGGGTGCCGAGGGAGGGGATCCTGATCGATCCCGGTCATGACTTCGGTAAGAACACCCGTCACTCCCTGGAGGTCACCCGGCGGCTGACCGAGATGGTCGACACGGGCTGGCCGGTGCTGGTGTCGTTGTCCCGCAAGGATTTCGTCGCTGAGACCCTTGACGTCCCGGTGCCTGCGGAGCGACTGACCGGAACCTTGGCCGCGACCGCGATCAGCGCGTGGCTCGGCGCTCGCGTCTATCGGGTCCACGATGTGGCAGCGACGCGTCAGGTGCTCGACATGGTCGATTCCATCACCGGAGTCCGACCACCTGCCGTCAGCCGCCGCGGCCTCGCCTAGCCCTTCTCCGGGTACATCTGGCCCTCCCAGGGCCGATCCGACCCGAAGAACTACCCGAAGTACGGCGAAGCCTTACCTGACCCGAACATTCACCGCACGCTGCTCGCACATCGAGATCACAGGATGGTCACGACGGCGGCACCGGGCCCCGTCGGACCTGATGAAGGAGAACCGATGCGCAACCTCAAGACCGTAGGTGCGATTGCCGCCGGCGCCCTCGCGGCGACCGCGCTCACTGGCGTCGCGGTGGCCACCCAGGCCGTCGCCGATGACGAGACCAACACCAGCGAGAACAGCGTGACCGATGATTCCGGCACCGCTGCCGATGAGGCCGAAGGTGAAGGCCGCCGCGGCGGAAAGGGACCCCACGGCGGGCCGATGGGACGCGATCACGGCGTCCTGCACGGAGAGATGGTCGTCGAGACCGAGGATGGCGTGTACGCCACCAAGCAGGTGCAGCGAGGCGAGGTCACCGCAGTGTCGAGCACGTCGATCAGCGTGACCAGCGAGGACGGCTTCTCCGCGACGTACGCAATCGACGATGCCACTGAGTCCGCCCGTGATCGCGAGGCAGCAGCCGCGCAGGTCGGAGACACCGTGCACATCGTGGCCACCCTCGACGGCTCGACCGCGACCGCCGAGCACATCAAGGCGATGAGCCCCGAGGCCGTGGCCGAGATGGACGCCCAGCGCGAGGCGATGCAGGAATGGATGTCCGAGCGCCCCGAGGGCGCTGACCGCGAGGCGATGAAGGACTGGATGTCCGAGCGCCCCGAGGGCGTGAAGGGCCCCGGCGGTCGAGACGGCATGGGCCGCCCGGGTCCCCGCGATGGCGATCGCCTGGGAGCACCTGCTAGCATTTAGTTGAACAGTCAACTACCTACCGAGGAGCAACCATGAGCACGGCCCTGTCCGAGACCACAGGCACCTGGGAGATCGATCCCAGCCACACCACGATCGGCTTCCACGCCCGCCACGCGATGGTGGCCAAGGTCCGTGGTCGCTTCGCCGACTTCACCGGCAGCTTCACCCTGGATGGGGCGAATCCCGCCGCCTCCAGCGCGACGCTGACGATCATGGTGGCGAGCATCGACACGAAGAATGCCGATCGCGACGGGCACCTGACGTCACCGGACTTCCTCGATGTCGAGCAGTTCCCCACGATCACCTTCACCTCGACCGGCGTCACCCAGAAGTCCGACTCCGAGTTCGTCGTGACCGGCGATCTCACGATCCACGGTGTGACGAAGCCGGTGGACATCACCTGGGAACTCATCGGCACCACCATCGATCCCTGGGGTGGCACCCGCATCGGCTTCGAGGGCAAGGCAGAGATCAGCCGTAAGGAGTTCGGCATGGTGTGGAATGTCGCACTCGAGACGGGTGGCGTACTCGTCGGAGACTCCGTGAAGCTCGAGTTCGACGTCGAAGCAGTCAAGCAGGGCTAGCCATAGGCAGCCGACTCTCGGGGTCGGCCATCGCGAGGGCGGGGCACGCACAGTCGTGCTCCGCCTTCGCTAATCTCGCAGACATGACCTCGCTGACCGGACCCGCATCAGCTCTCGGCCTCGCCACCTACGCCCAGGGCGAGTTGCTCGACGCCTGGTATCCCGCTCCCGCGCTCAGCCCCGACCCATCGAATGTCCCAGGCCTCGAGGCCGCCACCCGGAGCGACGATGTCCGTGGGGTCGAGGTGCGACCCATTCGAACGGTCATCGACGACCTCTCCGCGCCCCCGGCCGATTCAGCCGACGCCTATCTGCGTCTCCACCTTCTCTCACACCGCCTCGCACGCCCCCGCACCCTCAATCTCGACGGCATCTTCGGGCTGCTTCCCCTGAATGCCTGGACGTCACTCGGACCGGTCGCCCTCGACTCCCTCGATGAGGTTCGACTGCGCGCCCGTAGCCGCGGCCATCACCTCACTGTGTTCGGAGTGGATCGGTTCCCGCGCATGGTCGATTACGTCGTACCCTCGGGCGTTCGCATCGCCGATGCCGACCGAGTGCGACTCGGTGCTCACGTTGCCGACGGCACCGTCGTCATGCACGAGGGGTTCATCAACTTCAATGCCGGGACACTGGGGACCTCGATGGTCGAGGGGCGAATCTCAGCCGGTGTCGTCGTCGGCAACGGCTCGGACATCGGCGGCGGCGCCTCGATCATGGGCACGCTGTCCGGTGGCGGCAGCGAGGTCATCACCGTCGGTGAGGAGTGCCTGATCGGTGCGAACGCCGGAATCGGCATCAGCCTCGGTGACCGATGCGTCGTCGAAGCCGGCTGCTACGTCACCGGTGGCTCGCGGGTCACGCTGCCCGATGGCGAGATCGTCAAGGCACGCGACCTGTCGGGGGCGCACGACCTGCTGTTCCGTCGCAACTCTGTCAGTGGCGCGTTGGAAGTGGTGCAGCGCACCGGTTCCTGGGGTGGCCTGAACGCCGCCCTGCACGCGAACGACTAGCACTGCAGGCGAGCCCTCACCACCGTTCCTTCGTCGCCCCCTTCCCGGGACCACCGCCCGTCGGTGAGGGAATCGATAAGAATGGTCCCCAGTCCTGGCGTGTGATCCACCGTCGCGACCGAGCCATCGCCATCATCAGTAACCGTGACATCCACAGCAGCACCCGCGGAATGGACCTGGACGAACACCGAACGAGCTGAGCCGTGGCGGAAGGCGTTCGTTACCGCCTCCTGGACCACACGAGTGACGGATGTGATGGTCGGCGACGACAGGTGCTCACATCGTGGATCGAGGGAGATGACGACATCGCCCACGGCGCGCCATGGCCCGCAGACCTCCTCCAGGGACTCCGCGAGAGACGCCGACCCAACGTCAGCGGTCCACGTCCCCTGTTGGAGCACCAAGGTCACGTGGTCCAGTGCCTGCCTCGCGTCATCCCATCGCTGCTCGGCCACGGCCTCATCGATCGCCATCGCCGTCGCGGTCAAGAGCGCCTGCAGCGTTCCGTGGACTCGACTCGCCAGACTGCGCAGGGCGTAGCTAACCTCAGCCGCTTCACGAGTCTCGATCTGCTGAAGTTGATCAACGACGCTCTCCAGCCGGTACCGCCGTTGGCTTGTCGCATCTCGGAGCAGGCCGACTCCGGATGCGATGAGGATAAGGAGGACTCCCGCAATGGCAGTGACAATCCGCTCACCGACATTGGGGGGCGTGGTCTCACCGAGGATCTGTGGCCACGGGATGAGTGGGATCACCTGCAGAATCACGATCGCAGTGATGAAGATCCAGGCCCGGTGCGACCGACCGCGCATCAGTAGGTTCGCTCCACCGAGCACTGCATAGATCGTGATGATCTCTGCCACGAGCAGTCCGAGGCCCGCCACCAGCCCGTAGTCCTCGACGTTCGCCGAGACGATCCCGGCCGCGAACACCGCCGACACGAGGGCGGGGTTGAAGTCCTGCCCATCGACGATCCGCCACAGCCACGCTATCGGTGCCCAGACCCGCGACCTGCGGTTCTGGCTGCCGGAATACAGACCGTGACTGATCGGCCGCATGACCTGCATGGCCGTGGTACGCAGGGACTCGGAAATTTCCCGCCACGCCTGGGCATCGAATTTGCCATCCTTCGGCGCATGCAGACGTCGCGACGGCTCCAGGGTCTCCTGGATCTGCTGCTCGACCGTGGCCCGGATCACCCGCGCTGCTTTGACCCCGGAATCGGCGAGGGTGCCCAACTCCCCCAAAGAGCGGGTCAGTGCGAGTCGACTGACCCGGTCCGACTGCCACAGGGCGACTCCGCGGCCGATGAGGATGATCCAGATGGGACCGACGATGAGGACATCGAGAACGAACGAAGTCGTGATCGGTTCGGGATCGCCGAGCAGCCGCTGACCGAGCACCGTGACGACGGCACCGAGCGAGGTTGCCACGACAGCGAGGGGGTACAGCACCACGAGCGGAATGCGCCATCGAGCGGCCCGGACCCGACCCCACGTCGCGGCGCCCCAGACGAGGGGCAGTGCCGACGCGAGGACAGCGAGGGACACGACGATGGCGCCGGCCGCCTGGTCCTGTTCGGCTCCGCTGGCCTCCCCGAGGATGTAGAGAGCTCCGGCGATCGCATAGGTCCACCACAGGGATCGAGTCCAGATCGTCGCCGATACTCCTGCCTCGAGGTCGTCAGGCGTACGGGGCATGGCCGTGTCCGGTGCGGCGGTAGTACTCCTGCACAAGCAACACGCGTCGATTGTGCGCCGACTGGCTCTCTATGCCCAGCTGTTGAGCGAGACGAGCCGCCGCCTTATCTACTCCTGGCTGCGACAACCACAGTCGTCGAGCGATCTCGGCATTGGTACACCCGGCCGCGATCAGTCGTAGCAGCTCCACCTGGGCGTCACTCAAGTCCTCGTCCGTGTGGGGCGCCACTGCCGGTCTCGTCCCCCGAATCAGTTCATCCAATGATTCGGCCGTGTTGACCGACTGCTTCGTCGTCACAACCACGTCGGGAGGAACCTCAGGAAGATTCCCTACGAGCCGGATATCGGTGTAGTTGGTCAGGATGATCAGCCGCACCCCGGGATCGTCTTCGTGCACGACGCGCGCCAGGTCGATCCCGGTGGGCCCGGGACCGAGATCCAGATCGAACACCGCGACGTCGAAGGCGGTCTCCCGGAGGGCTTCGCGCGCCTCCAGCGCCGATCCGACGGCCGTGCAGTCATAGCCGAAGGACTCACATGATCGCTGCAGAAGAGCACGCGTGAAGTCGTCATCCTCGACGACCAGCACGCGCTCCATCGTCAGCGGGGGCTATCCGCGATCAGCGACCGGTACGTAGTCGCGCATCGGCTCGCCGATGTAGACCTGGCGCGGACGACCGATCTTCGTCGCGGGGTCATCGATCATCTCGCGCCACTGCGCGATCCAGCCCGGCAAGCGGCCTAGGGCGAAGAGCACGGTGAACATCCGGGTGGGGAAGCCCATCGCCTTGTAGATCAAGCCGGTGTAGAAGTCGACATTGGGATAGAGCCGACGCTCGATGAAGAAGTCATCGGCGAGCGCGACCTCCTCGAGTCGCATCGCGATATCGAGCAGCGGATCCTTGACGTCGAGGGCGGCGAAGGTCTCGTGGGCGGCTTTCTTCACGATCGCCGCGCGCGGGTCGTAGTTCTTGTAGACCCGGTGACCGAAGCCCATGAGCTTCACGCCGTCCTCGCGGTTCTTCACCTGGCGGATGAAGGTATTCACTCCACCGCCGGAGGCGTGGATGTTCTCCAGCATCTCCAGCACCGCCTGATTGGCTCCGCCGTGCAGCGGACCGAAGAGAGCGTTCACGCCAGCCGAAACCGAGGCGAAGAGGTTCGCGTGCGAAGAACCCACCAGTCGGACGGTCGAGGTGGAGCAGTTCTGCTCGTGATCCGCGTGCAGGAGCAGGAGCATGTTCAGCGTCTTCGACACGACCGGGTTGACCTCATACTCCTCGGCCGGCACGCCGAAGGTCATCCGGAGGAAGTTGTCGACGAAGCCCAGGGAGTTGTCGGGGTAGAGGAACGGCTGACCCACCGACTTCTTATAGGCATAG
>Ga0180430_10005131_pt1 | contig 10923 bp, 14 predicted proteins | sample SS_ome_9_FD_132999 | JGI IMG/M metagenome (GOLD analysis project Ga0180430, IMG submission 132999) | Hypersaline lake sediment archaeal communities from the Salton Sea, California, USA - SS_1_S_2 metaG | ecosystem: Environmental > Aquatic > Non-marine Saline and Alkaline > Hypersaline >... | reverse complement strand
TGACGTTAGCATCTTGGATTTTTTCAAAGTCGCCCGGATGCATCAATTCCATAAATTCCTGCGTAGCAACAATCGGTTGCCCGGTACTTACGATTTTATATCTCACGCCAATATCTCCAGAAGTTCGATTATAACGCACCCATCGCCTCCGGGTGCACAAGTAAGAGTGTCGGTGGAAAATGACACTATCGTCGCGCCGCCACCACCGCCGCCGGGATAACCTCCTTCGGATTGCGTAACGTTGATGCCAAAGGCACTGTTGCCGCCGCCTCCAGAAAACGCACCGCCGTTGCTTGGGCCGGAATTACTTCCGAAACCGCCACACCCCGGAGGCGCAACTTTATTAGTGCCTTCTGGATACGCAAAAGTACTGAGTTTTAACGCCTCAAAAAGGCCGCGAGAAAATATGGCTTCTACAGAGCCTTGCCGGGCAGAGTCAAACACTTCACCTAAAGGAGGGTCGCCGTCGGCAGATCCGGAAGGGACATCGCCAGCATCCATAGTATTTGAGCCACCGTATGAGATCGGATTAGTGTTGCCTGACGTCATCGTAAGGTCGCCGCCCCGTCCACCAGTACCGCCACCGCCAGTTGAGACTCTTCGGAGCGCCGCTCTATCCATCACGGCATCTCCGCCCCGGAACCCATTACCATCGACTCCTACAGCCCCGCCGCCAGAAATTGCGCCAGCTTTCGCCAACCCGGAAGTGGTAACCTCTGCATCACCACCCCGACCTCCGTCAAAGGTAAACAGTTCCCCGGCGCCGCCAGTGCCGCCCGCGCCGCCTGAAACTGAAACGCCCGTTCCAGCCGGTTGAGAATCCTGCGCGCCGCCCGATCCGCCATTCGCGGTTATGGTCGTTATACCAGTTCCGGAAAAGGACGAGGCACCACCGGCGTTTCCGGCATTTGTTCCGCCTGACGTGGTTATGTCGGTACCAGCCGCGCCGCCCGCCCCAGCGGTTACCGTATAAGTGACAGCTGGATCGAGAATTAGAATACTGGCGCTATGCTCCCCCGCTCCACCGCCGCTAACAGCAACACAGCCCGTATTACTTATTGTGTTGCTTCCACCGGAACCGCCACCGCCAATGCAATGAACAATGGCTCGCATTCTGAAAGGCGGGGACCATGTCGTCGATGCACGAAACTCACGATATCCGATGATTCCGTCTTTTGAAAATAGTTCACTTGCATTTGTCATTTTATAGCTTCACCTTCCATCCGTCTTGCGTTGCGTACTGCAACGAAAAGTATTTTATCTTTACATTCCATACCAAATCCTCGGAGGCGTCCTCGATCTCGGAACCATTTCGCCCGCAGGTTAGCGCCTCCTGCCGAGGATCGGAACCATTAACAAACATAAACCCGACCTCGTCGCCTTCGGTTGGCGTAGCTGGCAACGTCATAGAAAAGGCGCCGCCGGTTGTGTCGATCTTATAAATACTCCCGGCCACTGCCGTAAACGTCGAAGTGCGAACGGTCGAGTCGATTGACAATCCGCCCGCCGCCGTTACTTCAAAATCGAGCGTTCCGTCCGAATCTTGATAAGTTACGGTTATGTTGGTTTCGGTATTGCCGGTGACCATCGCACCAACAATGTCCTGAACTTGCTCAGTCGTTAAGGTTGCGGTGATGAACCCGGCGTCGTTGGTAAAGGTGGAAAGGTTCGCGCCAACTAAGGCATAGTTTCCGAGGTCGCTTATCTGGCTCTCGGTAATACTCAAGGCCGCTTCATGTTGGGTTACGTTCGATTCCGCAACGCGAGCATCGACAAGCGTGTTGGAACCTGTGTCGGTAAGTTGTGCGCCGTCAATAGTAATCGGAGAGACGAATACCGGACTGTTTGAATTTGCCTTGCTGTTTACCGCGACAGCAATGTTGTCGAACTCGACCTCAAACTCAGCACCCCTGATGATCTTGTCAGAGTCACCAGACGGCAATGCGTCCTTGGCCTCGAAGTCGGTACTCTTGGTGTAGTTGCTCATGTCAGCCTCTTAGTCCTAGACGACAGATACTTTCTGTGTTTAAAAAGAAGGCGGGGCTGTTACACCCCGCCGACTTAGGCTTACTCAGGTACAGCGAGTACAAAGCCTGCTTCTGGACGGTATACTTCTACACCGTAGAGGCAGTCAGCAGTGTACAGGTTGGACAGGTATTCCTGCTTGTACTGAGTCTGAGAGCGTACTGACAGCTGCTCTGCGAGAACGATAGCGTCTCGGTGGAACAGAAGCGCAGCGCGAGTAGCGATGGCTGTGTCAGCAGTGTTGTCACCAACAGCTTCGATAGTCGCACAGTTAGACGATACATACACGTCTACACCGTACAGATTACCGATGAGGCCGGTGTTGGTAGTGGTGCCGCTTACGAAGTCAGAAGACACGTAACGATCAATGCCCATAACAGAGTTGCGTACAGAAGGCGGGATGATAAGGTTACGCATTTCCATAGGAACGTCGTTGTCATCGAGCTTCTGGATCATGTCGCGGAAGAAAGCATCCGTGAACACGTCAGCAGCGACCTGGGTGTCGTCAGTGTACTGAGTCGTAGTGCCGTTGTCGTTGAAGAAACAGCCAGTGTGCTGGTAGTCAGTTTCAGCAACAGCGTCATCGAACACAATATCGCCGCCGTCACCGAAGCCTGTACCGCAAGAGTGCAGGTCAGTGTCCACACGCTTGGCCAGGGCATAACCTGCGTCTTGGGTGTAGAACTGTCGGAGGCTGGACAGAGCCTGAACGTCAACAATATCCTCGATCAGACGAGAGTATTCGAAGTGGCGATCAATGTCGATTTCCAGCTCGCTTTCAGTGTTAGCGATGATGGTTACTGCTGTGTCAGCAGCTTTTGCGTTTGCATCACCACGAACAGGCTTGGGGATATGGATCTTGTCGCCCTTCTTGCCGTTCATAGAGATTTTCTTGACGAGAGGGGCCAGCTTCAGGCTCTTCTCGTAAGCAGCAATAATTTCATCAGCAAATTGTTATCGTAACAATTCCGACTATAGCTTCCTCCGTAGAGGTAGGGATACTTAGTCTGTGCGAGTACGTGAATGACAATGGTGTAATAGCTGCTCAATCTTGTGTTTTTTGAGCCTGCTGTGCTGTACCACCTTGGACAAAAAGCGTATGGCAAAGGCTTGATTCCTCTTGCCTAGCGAGTGCTTCCAGTCCCATATATGAGAAACTTTCCCCCGATTGTTCAGGGTTCCGCCGAATGCCTTGTGCAAAAGCTCAAGAGCCACGACATCATTTTCATGTGCGGTCGCCTGTACCAGCATCCGTGGCGCGTTTTGGCTTGGAGGCTGCTTAAATATAAAGCTGCCGTCACCATCGAGGTATCCCGCAACCCACGCCCATGTCGGGTGCTTCTTGGGCTTTAGGGGGCCGGAGTCCGTCCTTGACACCCTGCAGTACGTTTTTAGCTGCTCAACCTCAAGGTCAGAAAGCGTCTTGCCTCTAAGCTCCTGCCACTTGTCGTACATCCTTTGCAGGTGCTTGCCCTTTACGACCATGTGCTTCACCAGTCTCGGCACCAGCATTTCAAGGTCTTTTGCTCTTGATAGAGTCCAAACCGTGACAGTAGACCACCCGTTGCGCTTGGTCTTTTGGCAGACAGTGCCGTAGCCAGTAGTCTTGGGGATAGATTTTACATACCCACCCCTGTCGATGCTGTCGGCTGCTGTTAGCCTGATGGTGAGGTACGGTCTATTGCTTGTAAAGTCAAACGCAATAGAGCCATCCGCGTCTATCAGGCCAGCAAGGTACTTGACCTCTGTTTCTCTCATTTTGTCATCCTCGGCCCTTCTATTGTGTTTGGGCTTCCGGTTTCTCTCGTGTTGTCCGTTAGGAGTCCACGTTATTTAATCCCTAGTTGGCCTTTATGAAAACCAAATTTCTGGAATGAAAGTTGCCGCTTCTGTTTTTGCGGTATTACCAGCCGCACCTGGATAAGTGGCGGTAGCCATGGATCAACTCCTTATCTGACTCGCCCCTCCTGATATGCTCTCAGAATATCGTCCTGTAAAGCGGTGTATCTGTCAGGGTCGGTCTTCATCAGTTTAATAATGTCGGCCCTGCGATAAATCTTTCTGCCTGTACCTTCTGGGTTGCCAGAAGCCCCGCCATTGCTTGCAGCCTTGACGGATTGCTTTCTGAACTTCTCCTCTGTTGCAACAGTCTGTTGTACAGTGGCCTTACGCTCTTTCCAGAGAGTAAACAGTTCGTCTGCAGCTTCCGCATCAAAGTTCTGATCGGCTTCCACGAATAGCTTGGTCCGTATCTTGGAGGCTTGAATCCACTCAGCAAACCCTTTGTCGGCAAGAATCTCCTGCATGTCGGGATGTTTGCTTTGCAGCATCGCCTTTGCGGTCTGCTTCCGGTGCTCTACTGCGGCTTCTTCAGCAGCCCTTACGGACGGGTGATTCTCAATTTGGCGGCTTACCGCTGCTTGAGGATCGGTAAAGTAGTCCAATTCATCTTCAGGCTCAACTTCACGTTGAGGTGCTTGCTGTGTCTGAGATTGTATAAACTCGTCCACAACCTTACGAAGATCACCGACCTCGTTGCCCTGCTCCCCAAGACGCTTTTCTGCCTCTTGGTGCATTCTTACAACGTCCTCAAGACTCTTGCCCCTGTACTTCTCGGGGAGGTCTGAGTGGTCTTTTTGAGGTTCTCCAGAAATGCCGTCTAACGGATCCTGATTCTCAAAGTCTTCGTTTTGAATCTCGTCTTCCGGTTGCTCGTCTTGAGCCGGATCTAAGATTTGCGCTCGTGCCATCATTAAACTCCGTGATTACTCATTATGGAGATGATTATTTCTACCTGCCTTTTCGTGCTCTTTCACCCACTTCATGTGCCTTCCAGGAAAATCCCCAGAGTGGCCTTCGAGGTGAAATGCCGGAGCAGATAATTGTCTAGTAGCTTCTTTGCCACAACTGCACCTACAAGTTGTGACCTGTCCCTCTACCATCTTTTCAAACAGATGCCCGTCTGGACACCTGAAATCAAATATCTTGTACATCTTCCGCTTGCTCCCTTGCTGCTTCTACGGTTCCCTGAAAGTTCAGGATTGTCCGATAGGCGGCAATCTGGCCTTGGCGAAAAAACAACTCTTGCTCATCTTTTACCGTTGAGATATCGGATAAGCGTTCAATGTTTCCTTCAACTTCCTCGCATAACTGCTTGTACCCCTTGTGGGCAAACAGCATATTGAAGTTATCGAAATAATCTTCTAATTCGCGGTCCATTGATCTAACCTCCCAATCCTGCCACAAGTGAAATCATTTGTCAAGCATTTTCTTTACTATTTGTTGATTTCGGCTTAGTGGCTGGTTTTTGGAGGGCTTTGACCTCCTCCGAGAGGGTTCTCACTTCCTCTTCCAACGCCTCGATCCGCTTGTTCTGCTTCTTGAATGCGTTGTTTACTTCTGTCATGGCCCTGTTAAACTGCCCTTGGGTTATCATGGCATCTCCTTATTGTCGTTTTTGTTCTATTTCTCGCTCTCTCAGGGTTAGTTCTGCAACCTTCAAGCGGCGCTCAAACTCCTTATCGTCGGCATCGCCTTCGTCAAGATTCTTAGTAACAGCCTCGATCTTATTGATTTCTGTCTCAACCGGAGCGAGGTCGGCCTCAATACGCATTTTGTACGCTCGGGCCGCAGATTCCTCTGCCTGAGCATTGAGCGCGTTGGTCTGGGAACCTTGGAGAGCAAGTTGTGCCTGAAGCTGCGCCTGTTGCGCTTGCTGCTCTTCTGGGTTGGGCTGCATGGCCTGCTGCATTGCCGCAATGAGCTCTTCTCGGTTCGAGAGGTTCATGTTGTCAATGATAGACTGCACCAGCGTGGCGTACAGCGGGGAGTCTTGCTGCATGGTCTGGAGAAGCTGGACAAGCTGAGTCACTTCGTACTCTCTAGCAATGATGCCCAAAGTCGAGGTGGCGCTGAACCTGTAATCAGCTACAGGGTAGTCTTCAGGGTTGAACTGCATGTACCGCCATGCGGCCTTCTTTACGAACGGAATCAGGAACGCCTGCTGGAAGTTAATCAGGGTTCGTTTATGCCGCTTGATTATCGCTCCGAGAGACATGGATATCCCTGCTGCCGTGGCTTCGCCGTTCACGGTGCCAGCGATACCGGCAGAGTCTACCGCACCCGTGGCTTGTTGTACCATCTGCTGAAGCGCAGAGGCTTGTGCGAAGGTGATTTGGCTGACTTGACCAAAGTTGAACGGGGTTAGGACCTCTCTCGGGTCTCCGTTGGTCAGGATGATCTTTCCTGGACGGACTTCGGGTTTCGCTCCTCTAGGGAGCCGAGTAGCGTCCATAGCCAGCATGGGGTGCACGGTGAGGGACAAGGCATCAATGCGTGCTCGCAGCTCTGTATCAAGAGCTTTTTGCGAGTTATAACCCTTCTCACAGACACCGCGACCCCAAAAACGTGAGGGAACTACATCCCACGGGAACGCCACAATGGGGCGGTCCTGCATCATGTAGGGGTTGGCTTCTGCCTTCAGGAGAATCCCGCCGTTGGCGATAACCACTACCGCTTCGACGTATTGTGAGTCTTCGTTGTAGTCTCCCGCGTCTTCGAGGAGATGTGCCGGAACGAGGCCGTAATACTTGGTTAGCCGAATCTTGTCATCGTGGTGGATGGTCAGGTCTTGGTCTGGCTCAAGGTCGGTATCTGTTGCCGCCGGACCTACTAGAACGTCGTTGTAAACACCCTGCTCCTGAAGTTGGTGGACAAGGTGTGCTGATACGAACTCGTCTACCGCACAACCCATAGCGTTCTCAATGGAGGTCGCCACAGGGTCGATCAGGAAGTTCTGCGGCATGACCGGCTTCAGGAATACTTTGAACTTATCTGTTACTGCCACACCTACGGCTTGAAGCTCCCCATCAAGCACGTCTTGAGTGGCAGGAGCCATTTCCTTTCTTTCTTCAATGACGACTTCTCCGATACCCGTACCGAACACTGCCGCATTGATAAGACACTCTGCCACCGCTTTTCTGACCTGAGTGGATTCAAAGTCCTCGGTGAGCTTGTTCCGAAGATACTGTACGTCTTCTTTCTGGGGGTCGTTCATATCATCCGAGATATCGAACCACTTACCCCTCCCGAAAGTCGCTTCTTCAAGCTCTGCGACGTTGGACTCTACCGCTTGCTGGAGTGCGGGAGAGATGATTCGTGACCGCTCAGAAGCCCTCATCGAGTCGGCTGGATCCCACTGACCTCTCCAGAGGCGGTAGTATTCCTCGAACTTTTCCTGGAAGTTGGCCTCGTAGTAGTCCCGCCACGCGTCACACTTCGAGATCACCCAATCCTCAAGGCTTTCTTCTGCCATTAGCGGCTCGTTAAAATCATCCATATCAGTATCCTGCGTCTGCGTCTAGGATTTCGTATTCGTCTACTTCAAAGTCGTAGTTGTATGCGACATTCGATAGTTGGTCAGTGTATGCAAGGGAGTCCACAAGGTCATCATGGGTAAGGGGGTCTGGAAACTGAAAGAGCTGGTCCAAGAATCGGGAGTTCCACTCACCTCTCGCAAGCGTGATGTATCCATTCTCGAATCGCCCCTGTAAGGCCCACATGATTCGGTCTGTTTTCTTCCTGTTACCATGAGTCAGTTCTTCAATGCGAAAAAACACGCCATACCGCTTCTGGAGGTCCATTAGCGGAGACATAACTGCTTGCTTTGCAATACCCCTTTCGATACCCACCGCAACAGGCTTGTGCTTGCGTACAGCGTTGAATATCTTTTCCGCCGTCTTGTTCAGAGTCCAGCGGCCATAGATGATATCCTTGACATACCATCCCTCGGGAGATACTTTTACCACACTTATGGCCGTCTCGTCAAGTCTTGAATTTTTAGACCGCTTCTTTCCGACCTCCTCAAATCCCGCAAGGTCAATAGAAATGTAGGTTTCGCCCTCCATCTCATCGTCGGAAAATTTTACCCACTGCTCTTTGAACATCTCCGAACCCTTCGCCTCGAAGGATGCCATGAACTCCTGTCGGAAAGCGTGTGAGGACATAGACTTCTTAGCAATCTCTATCTCCTCTGGGTCTAACAGGGGGTTGTCGTAGGAGGTGAAGTGCCAAGCCTTGTAGGTTGGGTCGTCAGAGAGTTCGGCGTACTTGTAGAGTTCGTAGAAGTGGTTTCTGCCCATGGGAGTTCCGATGAACAGTGCACTACCCTTCTGGTCAGCCAGTGCAGGTCTGAGGATCTGCTCAAAGACCTCTGGCTTCATGTCTGCGTACTCGTCCATGACAAGGTACTTCAAGGAGATACCACGCATGGTTTCCGGTCGGTCAGCACCCTTTAGAGAAATGATGGCCCCGTTAATCAGTGTGATCTGTAGATTGTTGATGTGGGAAGATTTAATCACCGGATGGGCTAGATCAAGAAGAAGCCCCCACATAATATCTCTTGCCTGACCTTGGGTTGGTGCCACGTAAAACACCCCGCCCTTCCCCTCAGAGAGTGCGTGGATAATCATCTTCCACGCTGCGTATCTGGACTTCCCAGAACGTCTACCAGCGGCTATGACCTGGAATCTGGTGTCGTCTGTCCAGAGTTCCTGCTGCCAAGGAAGAAGCTCAATGTTAAGATCCATACACCCACATTACATCGACGTACCGATCATCCATATCCAAGTGGATGAAGTCAGAATGAATGCCTATCCCCGTAAAACAGCCCATCTCAAGGGCAAGTTGGACAATGGTATGTCTCTTGGAGGAGGAGGTGCATGCTATATCCGCAGCGATGCCTCTTGAGTGAGGTCCGGGCTCGGATTTATTCGCTTCGATGGAGTGTTCTGTAGACCTATAACCGGAAGTTATGATAAACGGGAATCCGCACTCCTCGCGGAGATCGTCCAGAGCGTAGAGAAAGCCCTCGTCCATAGCGTTCTCGCCAGTCTCCTGGCAGTCGAACTCCGATAAGTTAAAATAAGACAGCATCATACTTCTTCAAACTCCCCGTCTAGGGGTTGGTCAGGGATATCTACCTGCCCGACACCCGTTATATTGATTTCTATCTTGCCTCTACCAGCACCAGGAGCCACATCGCTCTCAAATGCGGCTGTTGGAAGGATTCTATCCATGACGAGCTTCCATGCAGCGGCCTGATTCTTGTGCTCGTTATCCAGTGCAGCGTCGAATATGGTCTCCAGTACGGCTTTGGACTTGGGGGAGGCCAGCATTCTAGCCTTGTACTCGTTGATAATCGCCGCATCGCCTTTGGGTCGGCCTATCTCTCCGCGATTACCCTTCTTTTTGGCCGCTACTTCCTTCTTTTTCGGTCGTCCACGCTTGCGCTTGCGGATTTCCTTCCGCTCCTCGATGGCCTCACGGTCCTTCTCGGTGAGCTGGCTATGCTCCATAAGCCTCTTGGATGGCTCGTGAGATGGCAGCGTCTAGTCGGTCAATGAACTGCTCAAAGGTCTCTTTTTCTTCCTTGGCCCCGATTACTCCCTCCAGTTCGTCGAGCATAGGCCGCATGTACTCTTGAACATTGGGTCTTTCGGCGTCGTAGAACCATTTGCCTACCACCATGACGGATTCTGTTTTTAGGTCAACGATCCTCATGCGGGCGTAGGTTTCAAACGCCTGTTTATCAAACTCACAATCAACAGACAGCAGGTAGTCTTTATAGGGTATTCGTAGTTTGTCAGTCATGATTATCGACTCTTGGTGGGGTACTAGGCGTGCAGGCCGTTCCCCCGTTAAATGGCCTGGAGCTGCTCGGAATCGAACCGAGGTCCGGTGCAGGCCCGTAGGAGTTAACACCGTCTAAGCCAATTCAGCCCCATTATGGGTACGATCAGTCCCAATTTGGGTACAACTATCCGTGTCACACAAAACCATTCTATTCTTTTTTGCGCTACCACTTCACTTTATCCGCCCAGTACGCTGCGCTCATCTTTCCTTTCTTGATGTTCTTTGCGTGCCTGGCCTTGAAGGACTTCTTTCTGGCCTTTTCCTTTGCAGTCTTCGGGGACTTACCAGCCCCGCTAACCCCTTGTTGGCCAAAGCGTATGGTCTTGATCTGGTCTCCCTCTTTAGCCACAACAACGTGCGACTTGGTAGGGTGATTCGGTGTTCTCTTAGGCTTGTTGTACCCAGATACACCGGCGCGCTCAAGCCTCGGATCCTTCATGCCGCTACTTCCGCTTAACCTGCTTTTTCTTGGCTTTTTTCTTGGCCGGATCCTTCTTCTTTTTCGGATTCTGGCCGTAAGAGCCATAACTTTTGAATGTTGCCATGATTAACCTCTTAGGTTGGGGTGTAAATTAGAGCACAACTATCCGTGTTATGCAAGACATTTTAACGTTAAAGTGTATTAAGTAAATAATGCGTTACAGATCAGTAACTTACGATACGATGCGATATGGCTTCTTTTTTTAATTTGCTCTATTTTGTATCTGGGTGGCTACTACAAATAATTATTGCGCCGCTCCACCCCCCCCCGGTGGTCAAATTGACCAACTATTGGCGAGATTCGCTAAATAGTGGTAAATATCACCATGTGGTGAGATTCGCTAGATTGTGGTGAATATCACTACTTGGCTAGGCTTCCGTGAAGTGTTACCAAAAGTAACAAAGTGTGAGGAAGTGTGGCAGCCCATATGGTACAGATGCACGTGCAATTCCTATGCCAATCTGCCGGAGGATTGTATTGAATATATTGTACCATATTTATGATGAATAGTCAACTTTTTTTGTGTTTTGGGAGTTGACGTCGCACGATCTGCGTGCGATGCGTCAACACCGGCCCGATGTCATGGACCGTGCTGCGGAGCGGAATCGGTGTTTTCGGATTCGCATTCCGCAACCATTCCAGATCACGTGAGATCGTCCGCGGACTGACGAAGAAGATACGGTAAGCCAGATCCTCACGCGTCAGCAACGCTCCTTGGCTGAGGG
>Ga0180430_10005130_pt1 | contig 10925 bp, 10 predicted proteins | sample SS_ome_9_FD_132999 | JGI IMG/M metagenome (GOLD analysis project Ga0180430, IMG submission 132999) | Hypersaline lake sediment archaeal communities from the Salton Sea, California, USA - SS_1_S_2 metaG | ecosystem: Environmental > Aquatic > Non-marine Saline and Alkaline > Hypersaline >... | reverse complement strand
TCGGAGCAGTTGATCATGTCGATGTTGAACCCACTCGATTCATCGGTGAGCTCTTCCAATGTCTGAAGTCCGCGCTTCATCCGCTGCACACCCCGCTCCGCCTTCGCCGCATTCGGGTGGAACAGCGCCCGGTAGGCACCATTGATGACGTCGACGATCCCCGGATAGGCCGTCTGGTAGGAAATGTTCGGGAAGATCAGTGACATCACCTCCCAGCGCGTGATCGTGTCGTCGCCGTCTCCGATCACACGTCGATTCAGCGTATTCAGCACCCGGTTGAATTTCGCCGGCATCTTCTTGCCGAATTGCGAGCCGAATTGCTCGGTGGCGTAGGCGAAGGACCACGTGTCCATGCCCGCCCAAGTCCGCAAGCCCATGTTCGCCGACCAGGATCCGTCGAGCACGAACGTCCGCAACCGATCGGGGAACTCCCGGGCGTACCAGTAGCCGATCCGGGTTCCGTAACTCATCCCCCAGTAGGTCCACTGTTCCTCACCGAGGGCCTCGCGCATCGCGTCGAGGTCGTGAATGACCTGCCAGGTGCCCAGATAGGGCGCAACCTCAAGATTGCGCTCGTAGCAATCGGTCTTGCCGGGCGCGACGGATTCGACATAGGACTCGGTGAACGCGCGCCAATCCACCGGGCCGGTGTCCGGCGGCTGATATGGATTCTCCGGTGCCGGCGTCGGCGCCAAACCACAACCGGTGAGTTGCGGGGTGCTCAATCCAATGCCACGGGGATCCCACGCCACGAAGTCGAATTGCTTCCGCATCTGCTCTGGCAGTTGACCGTAGGTCGCCGATGCGGCAACCAGGCCCGACTCCCCCGGGCCACCGGGATTGAAGGTCATCGCACCGATCCGGTCCCGCGCTTTCCCCGTCGCCGGCTTGACCGCCATCGCAATGCGTGAGGTCAGGGTGTCGTCGAGGTTGTCCCAATCGCGCGGAACGACGAGGGTGTAGCAGTCCCAGCCGTCGAGACTTTCGTCGTCGCAGGCGCGCTCCTCCAGCGACCAGCGCTGCTCGGGCACATCCTCGGCGAGTACCGGAGGGACTGTGACAAGGGCCGCCCCCACTAGGCCCAGACCAACAAGACCACTCATGACCGAACGAGGAATGAAGGACATGGCCGCGACCGTATCAGTGATACCTCATTCGAATGGGATCTTGCTGCAGACGCCCTCCATGTCGATGAAAGACCAGTACGACGCCGCGTTCGGCATTCCGGCGGTCATAGTTGATAGGGAGGTGCAGCGACCACCGTGAGGTCGGCGGTGAGATCCCCGGTCATGTTGACCGTGAACTCCGTCAAACCACCCGCAGCGATGTCGACCGTGGTCCCTCCCCCGCCGACCACGGATCCACCCGACACCAGTAGCCCGGTGACCCAGGCCATGGTGAGTGCCTGATCGGAGCTGTTCGTCACGGTCCCGGACACCGACCCCTCCGTCGCCGTCGTTCCGCTGATCGCCAGCGTGGCGGAACCGAAGGTCGAAGGCGACGTGTCGATCCGGGTGATCTCGATGCTGGCAACCTTCTCGTCTTCGGGAACGCCGAGGAAACCACCGGAGATGCCGCCCTGGGATCCGGCGACCACGACGGTCCATATCCCGGGGTTGGAATCCACGATCTCTCCCGCGGCGTTGAGTGCGTTGACGTCCATATCGACGCGCACTGCCTCACCTGTCGGGTTCTCCAGCAGGACACCCCAGCCCCAGGACTTCTCACCCAGGCCGATGTTGTTCCACGTTCCCGTGGCGATCACCTGCACACCGGCATCGGGCGCGGGCCCGGGAGTATCGCCACCGTCGGTGGAACCGCCATCGGATCCGCCGCCGCAGGCAGCAAGGGCGAGGGCGAATAAAGCAGCGCCCGCGAGGCGCGCAGAGATCCTCATGCGCGATTGCTACCGCATCATCAGACGGAAATCAACGACCACGGCCAGACGGTTCCTCGCCTCCTGCCGTCACGGTCACGATCACCCCGGTGACTGCCGCGTTACCACTCAGAGGATCGAAGGCCCGCGTCGAGATGATGTCGTTCACGCTGGCCGCTGCGGTCGACTCAGCGACACGCCAGCGGGTGCCAGTGCGCGCGTGACCCCACCCGTGGGGCAAGCTCACGACCCCGGACATCACAGCATCCGTGATATCGACCTCGACCTCGATCTCGCCAATCTCGGACTGCACCCGCACCTGTTGGCCCGCAGCGATACCGCGGGATTGGGCATCCTCGGGGTGCATGAGCAGCGTGCCCCGATTCGTGCCACCCACGAGTCGGGGCAGGTTGTGCATCCAGGAGTTATTGCTGCGCAGATGACGCCGACCGATGAGCAGGAGGGTCGAGTTCTCTCGCTGATCCTGTGTCAGCAGCGATCGCACCCGGTGTCGATCAGCCACCAACACCGGATGATCGAGGCGGATCACTGAACCTTCGGTCATCAGCCTCTTCGGCAGGACAGGCTCGAGGGGTCCAAGGTCGATGCCGTGCGGGGATCGCCGGATCTTGGCGAGTGAGAGCGCCTCCCGACCCTTGCGAACACCCCAGGGACCGATGCGCAGGGCAGCGTCGACGAACCGGCGCGGGAAGAAGTTGCGTCGCAACCGGTGTGCCACACTCGCCCTCATACGGCCTTTGCGATCGACTTCGATGCGCCGGAGAAGTTCCAACAAGATGTCCGCATCGCTTCGGGAATCTGGAGCGGGCTCGAGTACGCGTTCACCGAAACGAACGTGGTTGTGCACGCTCACAGCCCCGAAGACGACGTCGAACTCCTCGCGTTCCAAAAGCGCCGTCGGCGGCAGGATCACATCGGCATGCCGTGTCGATTCGTTGAGGTAGTAGTCGACGGCAACACAGAACTCCAGGTCTGCGAGTGCCTCATCCATCCTGCGACCGTTCGGAACGCTCAGCACCGGATTGCCCGCATACAAGATCATTGCGCGCAACTGTCCTTCGCCGGGAGTGAGGATTTCGTCGGCGAGCGTGATGCTTGGAAACTCCGCGGCGAACTCCGGAATCCCCCGGACCCGCGAACGCCAGCGGTCGTAACCGATGAGATCTGTGGTCTTCGCCCCGATGACCGGAAGATCGAAGGCGGGCAGCGCAAACATCCAGCCACCGACAGCATCGAGACGACCGGTCAGGATGTTCAGCGCATGCACCAGCGAATACGCCGTTGTTCCGTATTCTGTCTGGCACACCCCGAGTCGCGCATAGGCCGCCGCGGTCGGCGCAGCAGCGAACTCCCTGGTGAGTCGACGAATAGTCTCGGCTGAGATCCCCGTGCGGTCTGCCACGACCTCGGGAGTGAAGGGCAGAACCCACTCTCGGATGGATTCCACTCCTTCGACGTAATCCACCGACGTTCCCAGATCGACGAGATCCTCGGCGAACAGCGTGTTCACCATGGCGGCGAGCAGGAGCACGTCGGTTCCCGGCGTGATGAAGTGATGCTCATCCGCGAGTTCAGCGGTCTCCGTGCGTCGCGGGTCGATGACGACAAGTCGCCCACCACGGGATCGCAGCTCACGGAAACGTCGACGCACATCCGGCGCGGTCATGATGCTGCCATTGGACACCACCGGATTGGCTCCGATGACGAGCAGATGATCCGTGCGGTCGATATCGGGGACCGGCAACAGCAGCGGCGAACCGAAGAGCAGGTAACTCAGCAGGTGCTGCGGTTGCTGGTCGACGCTGGCGGCGGAGTATCGGTGCCGGGTGCCCAGCGCCTTCAGCAGAAGCGGAATCAGGGTGACCGGAGCCCATCCGTGGGTAATGGGGTTGCCCAGGTACATCCCGATCGAGTCATCACCGTGGCGCCGGCGGACATCGAGGAGCCGCCGGGCAACGAGGTCGAAGGCGGCATCCCAACTGATCGGCTCCCAGCCGCCGTCCTCCCGCTTGCGCAGGGGATGCCGCAACCGATCAGGGTCGGCATGCAGATCGGCGAGCGCGACACCTTTGGGGCAGACATACCCCCGGCTCATCGGATCATCGGCATCGCCGCGGATGTCGATGATCCGGTTCTCCTCCACCGTGACCTGCAGTCCGCAGGACGCCTCGCACAAATTGCACGCCCGGTAATGCACGCTCACGTAGCGGCCTCCCTCGTTGGGCGAAGGCGTGAGCGCCAGGCCGACCACGCCCCCGTTGCCCATAGCGCCCACACCACCAGGACCGGCTGGAATAGCAGGCGAATGAATCGCGCGGCATCGGAGTCGAGCCCGAAAGCGGCCCGACCTTCGATGAACTGCCAGATATTTCCGGGGAAGACCACCACGAAGAAGGCGGCCACGATCCATCCCACCAGAGGTCGCCATCTCGCTGGTGACACGATGAGCGCCAAGCCGAGGACGAGTTCGATCACTCCCGAGATCGCGACCTCGGCTTCGGGGGCTGGCATCCACGGCGGCACCTGGGCCAGGAACTCCTCCGCTGAGGCGAAGTGGCCGATGCCTGCGATGAGCAGCACCGCACCCAACGCGAGACGGGCGATGGTGGGGAGCATCCACGCAGTTTGGCAGGAATCGGGCCACTCGGCTTGGTAGCGTCGTTCGCATGACGACCGACCCCTCTCGCCGGGCGTTCATCGCCGGGGCCGCAGCGGCACCCATCGCCGCGGGAACCCTCGGACTCGCGATGGCCTCACCCGCAGCCGCCGCCCCCTCGTCCGCGGGGCACCCTGATCCGGGCAAGCAACGCCGCCCGCACGAGCACTACAACCGTGAGTTGTTCGAGAACGCTCGCAAGAATCGACTCATCCTCATCCTGAACGGCGAGAGAGTCGATCTCACCATCGATGAGATCGAACCCCTCGGTGTTTCGGCAGACGCTCGCGAAGGATCGAGGCTGTGGAACAACGCCTTCCGGGTGCTGCTCTCCGGCCCACGTGGGGTCGACATCCCCCAGGGGACGCATCCAGTGCGCATCAACGGCGAGCGCTTCGATCTGTTCGTCGTGCCCGTCGTCAGGTCGAACGGAACTCCGACCTATGAAGCCATCATCAACCGCGCCTACCGAGGAGGAAACCGTGGCTAGTTCCGATTCGTACATGGGCTCCATCGCACTTGTGGGATTCAACTTCACCATGGAATGGTGGGCACAGGCCAACGGCGAGCTGCTCCCCATCGACCAGAATGAAGCCCTCTATTCACTGTTCGGAACGCTGTATGGTGGCAATGCTTCCTCATCGCAGGGCAACTTCGGACTCCCCAAACTAACCGCACCAACGGCAAGCAACGCCACGGAACCCACAGGAGACACTCTGAACTACCAGGTGATGCTGAACGGCGTCTACCCGGATAGAAGCTGAACGCGAGGGAGCTGCCAGATGGCACAGAAGCGCGACACTGACGATGCGGATCATGCAGCCGCCAAGCACAAGGATCGGGGCATCCTCGCCGATCTCGGTCAAGCGGCCGCTGCTGGCCTGACCGCAGCGGGCAAGATCGTCGAAGCGACCGGAAAAGGTGCCTCAGCCCTCGGCGAGGCTGCGGGCGGTGCTGTCGACAAGCACGAGGCGAAGAAGCAACAGGACGACGACTAGTCGATTTCCGCAGGACCATCCTCGATCGACTTCGACTCGCGAGTCAGTTCGAGGATCTCGGCCGGGGCTGACAGTTCGGCGGAGGTCGCCACTCCCAGGTCGCTCATGCGACGCGCCTGCACCATGACGCGGGAGTCGAAGGAGCCTACGAACTTGTTGTAGCCATCGATGGCCTGGCCCAGTCCCTTTCGCATCTTCTCCAGGTGCGCGGTGGCATCGGTGAGCCGCTTGAGCATCTCGGCCCCGGCCTCGCGGATCTCCTCGGCGTTATCGGCCATGAGCTTGCGCTGATAGCCGAAGGTGATTGTGCGGAGCAGGCCGAGCAGCGTGGTCGGAGTGGCCAGGACGACGTTGCGCTGGAAGGTCTGCTCGAGCAGGAGTCCGTTGGTGTCCAGCGCACTGGACAACAGCGACTCCAGCGGCAGGAACATCACCACGAAATCCGGGCTGACCGCCGAGTCGTGGTAGCGCTTGTTCGACAGTTCCCTGGCCCGAGCGAGTACATCGTCGGCGTGCTTGGTGAGGTGGCGCGGGGCGTCATCGCCCTCAGGGTCCTCGATCGCTTTCCAGTAGGCATCGAAGGGGAACTTCGCATCAATCAGGACCTCGCCGCCGCCGGGAAGCATGATGACCACATCGGGTCGCGAGGCGCCCTCGCCCGCGAGGCCACGTGTATCCGCTCGCGTGTCCTGGCGTCGGAAATGAACCCCTTCCACCATCCCGGCGTGCTCGAGCAGTTGCTCGAGTTGCATCTCACCCCATTGACCACGTGACTGTCCCGAGGCCATCGCAGCGACAAGTTGTCGGGTCGCTGACTCCAGCGACACGTAGCCCTGCTGCACCTGTTGGATTTGTGTCCGCAACTGCCCGTCGGCCTCAGCGCGTTCCCGATCAGCGCGGCGCACTTGCTCACGGAAGGACTCCAAGGATTCCTTCAAGGGGGTGAGTTTGTCATCCAGGGAGGTGCTGGATGCCTGAAGTTCGGCGAGGCGTGCCCTCTCGGCCTCCACCGACGACAACCGGCCCTGCGTCTGGAGCAGTTCCTCACGCACCGAGGCAATCGCGGCTTCGGATTCGCCGGACACACGAACCAAGTCGGCGCCTTGGCGGGCTTGCCACACGCGGCCAGCGAGGAACCAGGCGAGAACTGCCCCTAGGGCGACGCCGAGGAGCACACCGATGATCGCGGTTACTGCTGAAGTCATGGGGCGACCCTACGATTGAGGTCCGACATTGGTGCGCTGGGCGGGGGAAGACCACCAGCGCGTCGCGATGAGATTCACGCCAATGAGGACAATCACGAGAGGAACCGTCCCCCACGGACCAAGAATTCCCTCTCGTGAGAGCAATGCGGTGATGACAGTGACCCCGGCGGCGCCGAGTAGATAAATCCCAGCCACCCGTCGGCGGTTCACAGCCACCGCCACCGCCGCTATGCCTACATAAGCGGACGCCACACTGATCCCAGCAACGCCCATGTTGGTCCAGCCCAGCGACTCGAATTCCGCATCAGACGAAGTCGCCCATCGTCCGGCCGAAGCCGCGGCGAATCCAAACCCGACGACGAGGACGGCATGAGCACCGATCCACGCGATGAAGCGGCGATGGTGTCGCGGAGGACCCGCGGGGAGCAAGAGAAGGAAATAGGCGCGCCACAGTGTGAAGACGACGATCGCGGTGTAGACGGTCAACCAAGGCCGGAACTGCCCGCCTTCACGGACCCCAAGGACGATCTCAAGGAACGACTCGCCGAGCATGATCAGGACGAGTTGACCGAAGCGCTCCGACAGGTGCGACTCCCGCAGGCGATGGAAGTCGAGCAGCACTCCGGCAAGAAGGAGCGGTGGGACGAGCACTCCGATGACCACAGAGATCAGCAGGAGCACATCCGAGACTCCCGTAGGGCTTACCGCGGCTAGCGCGGCGAGCACCGCACCCACGAGAACCATGGCCGCTGCGGATCTCATGCGAGCCACTGGGACGTCGGAATTCCCTCTCGAGGGAATCGAACTGAAGAAATACTGAGCTGAGGTCGCAGTGAGCACGATGGCGACGCCTACGCACAGGGCCCATCCGGGAGACCAGTTCTCCCACAGTACTCCCGTGGCCGCGATGACCATGCCGGTCATCCAGACCATCGAGATGATCTGTCGCATGAGATTTGATCGGGGGAAACCGTTGACAACGACAACTTCGGCAAGCCAGACCAGGTAGACGGCCACCAGGGCCGCGGCATACCAGATCCACCACGAGTCCTCGAGGCCCTTGACGAGACCTTCGAAGAGGACGAGGACCGTCGCCACGACGACAAGGTCTTGGAGCAACTCCACCCAACTCACGGAGTGATCCGGGACCTGCGCCGACTCCGATCTAGTCAATCCACGCACAGCGGCCCATCATCCGATGAGAGGGAACCCGCTGGCAACAATCGCCGCGAGCGGGACCGCCTGCACCAGCGCAGGACCGAATCGCCCCGGCACTCGCCAGGTGATGATGAGGGCCAGATAGCCCAGGAGGAGGAAAAGGAGCACCATGATCGGCAGCAGCAGGGTCAGAATGCTGGGTGCGCCGAGCCACAGCACGCTGACGAAGAGCACGATGGTGATGATGAGGCGGTTTGCGACCAGAACACCTATGCGTCCGCCGAGGGAAGCGCGCGCCACGAGGACGGCATCGGCGTAGAAGTACCCCAGCAGGACCAGGCTCAGGACGATCCAGACCCACCAGCGAGGACCGACGAAGGCCGCTGTCGCCCACGTGACTCGCGCACTGAGGATCAGCAGCAGCACGGCGAACGCCGTCATGCCGAGGGTCGCTGCGATTGCCCGAGGGTTCGGCGGCCCGAAGCTCCGTCGGCGATACCGCCTCACGACGATCATGCCTATCCCGATGACCGCTGCAGCCACTGCGAACCAGACGGCGAGGTATCCCCCGACCGCGACCGGGATGAGTGATTCCGCCGCCCCGCCGAGGAACGACGCCACGAGACTCGCGACGACCGCAGCAGCGAAGGTGAGCACTATCCCCACCCAGCCAGCGACTCGAGCCTCCGGTTCTGAGCGGACCGGACCGAACAGCCATCTCGGCAACGGGACAGCGAACAGGCATCCCGCGAGAAGGAGGAGGATCAGCCACAACCACGCCGGATCGAGATCGACCGGGGCTGTCGGGCCGTCCACGGCGCTGCCGATCCACCCGAGTGTTGCCTCCGCCGTCGACGGCGACCACACGACGGAGATGTGCTCGACCCCGGGGATGATCTCCATGACGACATCGGCCGCTGGATCGGCAGCCTTCAACGCGTCGAACTGTTCCTGTGCGGCCGTGGCGAAGCCGGCAGGTTCCGCGGATCCATAGAGCAATAGGAGTGCTCGCGGGATCCCGACCGGCTCGATGGAGGACGGCAGGCTGATGGCGACGGTGGCCTGGACGGCATCCGGGTTATCGATGGAATAACGAGTCACTGCGCCGGCGCCCATCGAATGGCCTACGAGCGCCAGCCGGTCGGCATCGACCGCTGGCTGGGCACCCAGCCAGCTCAGCACGGCTGCGACATCGACCTGGAGTTCATCTCGGGAGGTGTCATCGACCGACAGACTCGAGGAATTCGCGCCGTGTCCCGATACGTCCGGGAGCGCCACGGCATAGCCGGCCCGAGCCAGCATTCGTCCGAGCGGCTCCATGATCGTGCTGGAGGCAGCAAAACCATGGACGACCACGACTCCGGGGAGTCCGCTCGCTTCTCCATCCGGGGTGATGAGCATCACCGGGACGCCGTCTACCTCATTCGATGTTTCGATGAGGCCGTCATCGACACCGAGGATTCCCCAGACCGCGGGGGCCGCGAGCAGGATCGACAGGGCAACGAGGACGACGGAGATGATCCTGCTGCGACTCACGGTCGGACCGTATCGCCGTGAGGACCTCCCCCGCTAGGCTCATGGCATATGCGAGCCAGACTGGACGACCTGCTCTTCGACGGGGGAACCAAGACCACGCCTCTCGATGGCGTCCAGGAGCAGTTATTCCTGCTGACCAAGGACAGCGGGATCGATCGCCTCGTTCGCTACACGGTCATGCTGGCGCTGTCGGCCATCATCGCGACCGGTGGTGTCCTGGTGAACTCCACCGCCACCGTCATCGGAGCCATGATCGTCGCGCCCTTGGCGACGCCCATCCTCGCCGTCGGGCTGGCCATCACGATCGTCCACCCCCGCCAGGTATTGCGGTCAGCTTTCATCGTCGCCATGTCGGTGGCCTTCGTCGTCGTGATCGGTTTCATCCTGACGATCCTGCTCCCGGTCGCGGTGAACCCCGACACGAATGGCCAGATCTCGGGTCGGGTATCCCCCAACCTCATTGACCTGCTCATCGCGATCGCGACCGGGCTCGTGGGCGGTTTTGCCATTACCCGCAGCGATCTCGCCGGAGTCCTCCCAGGAGTCGCGATCGCCATCAGTCTGGTACCGCCGCTGTCCGTCGTCGGGGTCGTCCTGGCAAGCGGAGCCTGGGCCGATGCACTCGGCGCATTCCTGCTCTTCCTCTCCAATGCCGTCGCGATGATCGGCGCCGGTGCGCTGGTGTTCGCAATCGCGGGATACAACAAGGCGGCGCGCGGCGATCGCCGACAGGTGAAGCGACCCATCATCATCATTGCCTCAATCGGAGCCGGGCTGGTGATCGCGCTCGGACTCACGAGCGCACAGTCGGTCGCCCAAGCGTTGGAAATCCAACGCATCAATGATGCCGCCGCAACGTGGCTCGACGGGTCCGACTACGACCTGGTGTCGATCAAGCCAATGCCGAACGGCTTCGTCATGGAGGTGATTGGTAGTGGAGACCTCCCGGACACCACCGCTTTCTACGATTCATTCCGCCCCGTGCTGTGGTACGAGCCGGTGATCGAGATACGCAAGATCACGGGCACCCAAGAACCACTACCAGAACCAGGAGGTTGATCACATGGGCACGACTGCTTCCACACCGAACAGGGTGCTGGTCACCGGAGCTGGCCGGGGAATCGGACGAGCCATCGCCCAGGCTTTCGCCGAAAGGGGTGATGCCGTAGTCGTCAATGATCTTGACCCGCAGACCTGCGCCGACACGGCCGCCGAGATCGGCGCCTTCGCCTTCCCCGGAGATGCCGCAACCGAGGCTGGGGTCGAACGCCTCATCGCTTCAGCGCGCGAGCATCTCGGTGGCATCGACATCTTCGTCGCCAATGCAGGGATCGAGGGTGGAGCAGGACTCAACTCTCCCGAATCCGACTGGTCCCGCGCCCTCGAGGTGAACGTGATGGCTCATGTTCGGGCGGCCCGCCTACTCGTGCCCGAATGGCTGGAGCGGGGCCGGGGTCGGTTCATCACGGTCGCAT
>Ga0180430_10005129_pt1 | contig 10926 bp, 18 predicted proteins | sample SS_ome_9_FD_132999 | JGI IMG/M metagenome (GOLD analysis project Ga0180430, IMG submission 132999) | Hypersaline lake sediment archaeal communities from the Salton Sea, California, USA - SS_1_S_2 metaG | ecosystem: Environmental > Aquatic > Non-marine Saline and Alkaline > Hypersaline >... | reverse complement strand
GAGACGTGGGTCGTTGCACTGCTCCCTGAGGTAGTCGAGTCCGCTTCCTGTCACGATCCCAATATCCACGTGCTCTAGGAGATCACACAATGCCAACACGACGGGTTCCGTAATCGGCCTACGAGGAGGTGTCAACGTTCCGTCCATGTCAAATAGGACAATATCTTCTGTGGTCTCCATCAATCCTCCAGCTTGCGCTCCAGAAGATCGGTGAGCTTCCTCAGTCGTTCCACGTACTCTCGAAGGATCTCGGTATCATCCACCAGGATTGTCGGAGGATTAAGGATCTCAATTCGTGTTGACCCATTATGGGCGGGAATGAAGAAGTACCGTTCAGACGGATCCTGGCCCGATGTCAACGCTCTCGTGACATGCCCTACGTAATCATCGATGTCCTCAGGAAGGACGTGAGACACGTTGACGTAGACAGCAAAGTAGGTGAACACTGGTCCTCCCAGGATCATCATACCGTGCTGTCGAGCCACGATTACAACTTTCTTACGGCAGCTCTCCCCGAAGGTACTTGCGGAGGGAGATCTTGCGACCAGTCCGGTGGTCCGTCACGATCCTATCTCGAACTCGGATCGTTCGAATTTTGTCTCCGCGCATTCCGGATCCCACCTGACCTTGTCGATCCTTGGATCGGGCCCTGCTCGCATCCGAACGTCTTCGATCCCTCAAGCGCTGGGTCAGGATCCGAAGAGCCTCCTCCCGATTCTGCGCTTGGGACTTTGAGTCCACACGGACCGTGATCCCGGTGGGAGTGTGGGTCAGAACGACACAGTTCTCCCGCTTGTTTCTGTTCTGCCCGCCCGGACCGGATCCCTTGGTCGTTCGCCATCGCAGGTCACCCGTGTCGACCTGAACGGCCTTCTCATCCATATCAGGGAGGACCGCCACAGTTACTGTCGAAGTGTGGACCCTTCCCCGCTTTTCTGTAGGTGGAATCCGCTGCCACCTATGGCCTCCGGGTTCATTCTGGAACACCTGGGATGGCCTACAGGTCCCACAAGAACTCACCCTTAAGGTTAGTATGCCCTCCCCAGAACTCACCACAGAGAGGTTAAAGACCCCTCCGCTCGCAGAGCTTTCGGTAGATGTTGGCCTGCTCGTGGACCAGGTCGCGGGCATCTGCACCGCCCTCTCCGGCCCGAATCTCGACGATGATCGATTCCATCAGTCCTCCACTCGAGCTAAGATCCCGTAGACTTGACGGGTGCTAGTCCACCCGTTGATTCCGCCCCGGTTGTTGCCGATCAGGACGCTGCCGTGCTTGATTTCCTTGACGAGGTGAAGGTAGGCTCGACCCCTGACCTTGCAGAGGACGACGTCTCCCTTTTGCACCTGCTCGGTGACGGGTTCGACGGTCACTAGCTGTCCAGACTCGACGATTCCGGACATGGATCCACCGTGCGGACGAAACTTGACGGTCCGGCCCTCGGTCAGCTCCTGAATGTGTCGGGACGCCCAGCCCACGGATTCCTCCTCCCTGTACGTATTGGAAAGCGAGAATGGTACTCCCGGGGAGACTCGAACTCCCTTCTCCGACGTGAAAGGCCGGTGTCTTAACCCGGTAAACGACGGGAGCTTTACTTAGCTAAGGTGGTCCCTGCGGGTGGACTCGAACCACCAACCTCTCGGGTATGAACCGAACACTCTGGCCAGTTGAGCTACGCAGGGATGTGGATGGCCTCCTGGGACTTGAACCCAGATCACCGGCTTCAAAGGCCGAGGTCCTGACCATTAGACGAAAGGCCAACAAGCTGTTTATTCTTTATTGTTGGATTCTTGATAACAAGAACCTTGTCTACCCTCGATCACGTTCGTGATGCTACTGAAGAACACGATCTTCTCTAAGTCTAGTTCGATGATCCTGCTGTGCAGGTCTCGGATCCGATCGTCGGTGGTCGCCTCCATCAGACTTAGGATCGTCTCGAACCCATTCTCACCCGCTGTCCTTTGGGCCCGACCGAGAATCCTGCGAAGGTGGGTGATCTTGCCGATCCAGACGTTTCGAGTGACCGTGGGTAGGGAATTCAGGTACGTGACCAGCTCGATCACGTCCTCGGTTCTCGGATCCAGGAAGGGAACCACGGATGCGCTGGTGTCAAATCCCATGCGCGAGGCTGTCTCAAGACAGGTGATCCGTTCCGCAAAGGTTGACGTGTTAGGCTCCCAAAACTTGAGAACGTCATCATCCTGGGATCCGATCGTCACCCGCATCAGGACCTGATCCTTGTGCTCCACGAGATCCGCGCACAGCCTCTCAAAGGTCTCCCACCTGGGCTTGGTCACGATCACCACGTCTCCACCGCCCGCCAGGATCGCTTGAAGGATCTCCGTGCAGATCTCCCGATTTCGCTCGGTGATATCATGCAAAAATGGGAAAAGGATCGTCTCGTCCTTCCTGGGCACGATCCTCCGCGCCCGATCGATAAGCTCACTGATCAGGACGGGTTCCTCCCACCTGAAATTTGGGGGAGCACGCCGGAGGAGGATCCTGGACGACATGAATCGAGCGAAACAGTACAGACAGCCGTTCTCACATCCCTGCTGAAGACTAAGTCCTCGCCTGATCGCCTTCTGACTTTCGTCGATAGACAAGTTTCTGCTCCTTCTTGTCCACGTTTCGCTGGACATGCCCATCGTACCGGGCAAGTGCGACATCATCATTAATCTGGAGCTGACGTGTGACTGATAGAAGGGAGTGCAGGCACGACTCCCGCGTTTCCAGGTCAAATGTCGATCCCGTCAGGTTGATCCCGATCTCCTCACTCAGGACCCTGAGAAAGTCGTTAGGATCTTGGGTAAGAATCTTGACACCCTCAGGTGTCTTTCTCTGGAGACCCTTGTATCCGATGAGGATCCCGTATCCGATCAAGCTAGATAGCGCGGAGAACACGGATCCGGAGATGTATCCTCTGCACTCCTTCGGTGCTGTCATTCGGAACCGGGACCACTCGGGAACGCAGGCCAGCGGAAGCGTGTGGATGCTCACCTTTAGTGACAGCTGACGCCCGAGCTTGTAAGCGATCACCGTGATGATCCGTCGAACGTGCTGATCCTCGGAATCCTCCAGGCCGATGGCAACGTCGACGTCGTTGGGGACCACCGAGGATCCTGAGAGATACCTGCTCGCCGTTCCCACGAGGATGGGATCCGTTAGCTTGACTCCCAGGATCTCCCTGATCTCATCGACGGCCTCATCCAGATTTTCCCTAAGGGTGAGGATCCTATCGACCAGGTTGTCCTGCGAGAGCTCTCTGTCGTCTGAACTCATGAGCTACGGGACTCTCGTTGATGTAGTACTTCATGCTGTTGAGATTTGTCGTGGCCGTGTCGAGAACGATCTTCGCGACTTGTCGAAGATTCTCGATCGTTGCGACCGTCCTGAGAACGCGCCGAAGTGTGTGTACGCTGTCCTTGTCACGAAGGAGGAGGCGTTTCTGGTACGGGAATTTTTCTCCGTCAGGTAGTCGAGAGAGACAATTCTCATTGGGAAACATGGCATCAGATCTACTGAAGTTCCTAAACTCATCACGAACCACCTGTCGAGCGAGATCAAGTGGAATATTCGGATTTGCCTTGACATCATTCTGAAAGTCAGGATCTCCGTAGAGGCTGTAGAGAGCATCCTCAGGTGTCGCAGGATTCTTCGCGATGTTCCTGACCACGATCCTTCCATGATCTCCCGCGAGATGTCCAGCGAGCAGCTCCTCGATTCCCTCGCTGGAAACGTTGGGATTGCGTGAGAGGGCTCGTTGAACTAGCTCCCAGTCCTCCTCCCCCTGTCGAAGATGTTCAAAGGCTCTGTCGATCTCATTAGGGTTGTCAGTGTTGTCGATCTGATTGATCCACTGGCGCCTCTTTCTCTTCTCAGGTAGCTTCTTAAATTGCTCCGTGTCCCCGTGCTTTCTCGCGTGCTCCTTCGTCGCGGCCATGATTCCGTTGAAGGACTCTCCCAGGTGGGATCTCAATGTGCCCAAGCTGATCCGTGAGTCCTGAGCGTTGTAGATGTCATCTCGTAGGGTGCCTGATCCCGTGTAGAGGATCGCCACCTTTGACAGGCTCCCCTGATCCTCGCCTGACCGGTCGATCACGAAGTAGAATCGAAGGTTTTGCTCGGAGTAGGAGTTGAAGTAGTTTTTGCTGGTCGTGGCGGAGACGCACCATCGGGTTCCCCGACCGTACAGCTGGGAGGCCTCTACCGTCTGTGGGCTGATCACGACGAATCGGTCATCCTCGTACACCAGGTCGGCACCTTCCTTGACCTTCGCCTTCTTCTGGGTCTTGCTCTCTCCCGTCTTCTCGATCGCCTGCCTGAGATCTCCCAGGGTCCTGTACGCGAAGATGTCCTTCTTGGTCAGGCGATTTCGGACCTTCTCGAAGTGCTGCGTCAGGTCGATGATCTCGTCGACGGGCTCCCTTCTCCTGACGAGCTGCTTGACCTGCCAGGAGAGGTACTTCAGCTTGCCGGTAGGATCAGCCTCAGCCATCCTCTTGATGTCATCGTGATGCTCCGGATCAACAGTGTTTAGCACCCGATCCAGGCGACCCTCCTGAATGAGGATATGCCGGACGATCTCCCTGATGTCTGACAGTCTCATCCTGACTCCGATCAGTAGATATCCAGATCAACATTATGAGAAGGCTTGATCTGGACGTCATCCTGGTAGTCAATATTACGATTGATTGCTCTCCGAAGATTTCCGGGGAGGTCATCAAGAGACTCAGCATCGTTTATGATACGAGTGAACTCATCATGTGTCATCTCGATCGTGTACAACACGTCAGCGACGAAAACAGGCGTAACGAAGAGCAAAGCTTCATTGTAGTCGTTGGACGGTGCATCCCCGAACGAGAGTTGGATCATGGGCATAAAGTCCTCTACACCCGCGTCCTCAAGATCTTCACCCATGTCCTCGATCCACTCTTGAACCTCAGCGATGCCATCGAATGTTTGACAATCCCACACGTAGAATGATGACGCCGCTGTCACGATCGGAAGGAGGTCACTGAGCTTCACCACAGAGGGCATCAGCTTGCTCTTGAGATCACGCATCTGGCGCAAGAGGTTTCGATAGTCATTGGGAGTAAAAATCTCGTTTAGAATCTCACGGACCATCTCCCTGACCAGCTCCCTCGTCATCGTTCACCCTCGTAGATGTCGAGCTTAACGTCGTAATCAGGCTTGACAAGAGCATCGTCGCGCCACACGATCTCCTGATTGAGAGCTTCAACCATATCTGGTGGTAAGTCGTCAAGCGATTGGGCCCTATTCATCACGTTGACGAATTCATGTGGGCCCATCACAAATGACATCGACACATTAGCAACCCAGTGGTCTGAACCCATGAGAATCGTGTCGTTGTAGTCCGCACTGGGCGCGTCACCGAATGCGATGTGAATGATGGGCCTGAAGTCATACAGATTGTTGATCTGAAACCACTCACTGTTCTGATGTCTTCTAACATACTCCTTGACAGCCTCAATATCCTTAAGTCCAAAAGAGTCGTACGCGAAATACGATGATGTCGTCGTGATGACCGGAAGGAGCTCGGCTAATTTTTGGAATGCGGGCCTGAGTGTGCTCTCTAGATCTGCTTTCCGCGCCTCCAGGCTTTTAAATTCAGCATCACTAACCGCCTCCTGAAGGGTCCTCAGGATCATCTCGCGGAGAACATTCCGAGTCAGCTTGGTCATCTTCTCTCCTGCGATGACCGTAAGTATTCTGACGCTATCCGAAGTTCATCATTCAAGGTGGCTGCCTCGCCGGGAGTCGAACCCGGACCGCAAGCTTAGGAGGCCTGCACGCTGTCCGTTACGCCACGAGGCAAAGGGTGACCCGGATCAGTCCCACTCGACGTCTCCCTGAGGACAGGTGGTAGGTCGGTGAAGCGACCGGGTCATGGGGCTCACCGTTGGACACCTCGAAGTGGTCGGGATGGCCGGGCTCGAACCGGCGACCTGTCGCCCCCCAGACGACCGCGCTACCAGACTGTGCTACATCCCGATGCGTTCCAAAGCCATACACTTGACATCCTGATGGAATGGCTTTGGAACGAGGTGGTCGGTTGACTGAGGCATCACAACCCCCTACACGGGGTGGATCATTCTCTGCTGACGAACAAAGCTCCTCGTTGCGAGCGTCAAACCTCAGTCAACCAATTGGTCTGAGCGGCTGGACTCGAACCAGCACCGGCCTGCTTCCAAGGCAGGAATGCTCCCCACTACAACACGCCCAGATAAGATGGTCGAGGACCCGGGAGTCGAACCCGGCATTGGATGATCCCGAATCATCCCGCACACCCCGCGCTCTGTCCTCGTGAGAGATTGACCAGTGAGCATCACGATCTCCGCCGCGCCCGAGATCATCACGCTGATCGACGGGAAGACGAACGCGAACCTGCGTGAGGATCAAACTCCACTGGTCAAAATGGCACCGGCCCTGGGATTCGAACCCAGACGAGGCGGTTTTGGAGACCGCCCGACACAACCTACGCTGACCGGTTCACTTTATGGCAATTTCGACCTGAATACGTCTTAGTTTGAGAGTGACAATTAGGACATACGAATCGTAAGTTTTCTCGTCGATGATCGAATCGATTCCCATTTATGTGATCAACATGCAAAACAAGGGCCTTATTATTCCACTCTGTTTCAAGATCACATAGCTCACACTTCTCTTGTCGGCCATCTTTAAGGAGTGCGTCTCTTAGTTTGGGTTTGCAAGAATTGTCAGGCATCACAACGAAAATTTCATCAAGACTTCTTCGATGATAGAAGTGTGAACAATCAAGATGTAACGCTTGCGTTCGTTGACGAATTGCCTCATCGTTCTTTTGTGTTCGAGACAGACTTAGCCGCTTAAACAAATTTGTCCAAGATGTCGCGTAAGAAACACCCTCTCTGAGCTCTGTATCTGTTATATTAACGGGCAACCGTAGCTTTCTAAGAGTATTTCTCACCTGGTGATTTATTTGAGATCGTTTTGATTTTGTTGAGAACGATCTCGCACATTTTTGCGAACAAAATCGACCTGATCCGTAATCACCTTCATGTTTTTGTCTACAAAGTTCACATTCCATATCATGATTATACGAACTAAAATCAATAAGTAAATGGATGGGGCGGTGAGATTCGAACTCACGATCGCGGAGTCAGAGTCCGCTGGCTTAGGCCGCTTGCCGACACCCCAGTAGAAACTTCCTGGTCGGTTTACCACTCACACCGAAACCTGTTGGGCACCTTGACGTTGGTCTCAGACGGTACCCTTCCCAACTATGACCGCGGTAAAGTGCGGTTCCCACGCCGACGCGTTACAGGAAGATGGTAGGAAACCTGGGAATTGAACCCAGCACGCTGAGGATATAAGCCTCTGCCGGACAACCAGCCTCGTGTTTCCCTTAGGTGGCGGGAGAGGTGAGGATTGAACTCACGACCCACAGCTTAACAGGCTGTCGCTCTACCACTGAGCTACACTCCCGAGTAAAATGGCGGGCCGGGTGGGACTCGAACCCACATCTGCATCGCGTTAACAGCGCGGAGTTTTACCAATTAGTACTACCGACCCTTACTGACTGTACCCAATATGGGTATCATTGTACCCCACGTGGGCATGGTTTACTCGAAGAGCCCAGGCCGCACCGACCTGAGATTCCCTAACAGCTACCTGTCCACCGGACGACCGTCGCGTGACGCCTTCAGCTTCGTGTGGCCACTCCAGGAATGATCGCGACATCGTTCCGCTCTTCTTCCCGTCTCTCCGGGCCGTCACGCCTGCCTTAATGACTCCGACGTCCGAGATTGAGTGGAGCCGCGCACCGGTCTTCACCGGCCCTCCTCGCGGAGGTGTCCTCGGTACCAAGGCGAACGCGACGTGGAACTGGAGCTCCCGGGCGGTTACGATCCGCCTCCTCCGCCATACCAGGGCGGTGTGCTACCATTATCACCACGGGAGCGTGTGGATCGGGACGATGGCGTGGAGCGGCCTTTTCTCCTGACCTCACCTTTACGTCCCGATCCAGATGGCGGGCCCTAGAGGATTCGAACCCCTACCTGCCGGGTTTGGAATCCGGTATGCTACCGTTACACCAAAGACCCTCTTCTCTCACTTGTCAAACTCATCATGCTCATCGTAGAGCTCCAGGATCTGCTCGAGCTCATCGAGGCAGGATCGTGCCTCCTGCTTCCAGGTTCGACTCAGACTCCTGAATCCGCTAGCGGGACGACCACCGGGAAAGCCCCGCTTCTTCACCCCGTTCATCTTGTGGGGCTTACACATCAGGCATCCGGCCCGACGGTTCTTCGGTCGTCTTCTCTTGTGGTGTGCCAAGGTCATCCTCCTGTCTCCCCGCTGTTAGACGGGGCTGAGTATGACCTCTTCGTTATTCAGGCCACGATGCATACGTGTGAATGTAGGTTGAGATTGTGTTGTAATCGATCCATGATATTTTTCCTGTTCGTGAATCTACTATCGCGAGATTTTCATCAACAAGTGCTTGACGAAGCTGATCGAGAGTAAATCCAACATGCCTTCCCCATTTTTCAATGAAATAAGTCATGTCTTGCTCAAACGAATTCCAAACAGGCTTAGAACCGTGATCCCGATGCCACCCTTCCTCGAAAAGGTAGCTAAGGAATTCTCCTACTATTTCTGAGATCGCGAAATAGTGTCCGCGTCTTTGTTCTGACAGCAAACGACTTAACTCTTCACAGATCAACTTCCGGACTTGCTGCCTACGAAGTTTCACGCAAACCTTCTCGTTCTTCCTTACATATTCCGTTCTTCCGGAAATGGAACAGGCAAGGGGGCTTGAATCCCCGTCCTTCGTGATGGCAACGCGACGCTCTACCAACTGAGCTACACCCGAATCACGGCGCCGTCTCGACCACGTGTTACATTAAGGACGCGAGTCCCGTGGTTGTCTCTGACAACTTTCTGCCGCCGGTGGCGACAGCGGCCTGCCGTGGGCCCGTTGAAGATGTTCGGCCGGTGGGATTCGAACCCACATCTCTCCGTCCAAAATCGGATTGTTTTTCCGTTAAACTACGACCAAGATCCACGATTCTTGCCTGCCACAGGCGGCAATGGTGTCATGGAACCGACATCCCGATGTGACTGTATTCGGGAAGGTGAAGTAAGGAATCCTATCCTGAGCTGTGTCAGTGTATAAGATGGCGAGGTGTACGGAATTCGAACCCGTCTGATTTCCGACGTGACAGGCCGGTCTCCACACCTAGCAGAGCCACACCCCTTCTTGTTCTTCGATATCTTCTTTGAACCAGATGTCAAGTTCGTAGCCTTTGTCACGAATAGCTTTCCATTTTCTCGAATCATTGGACCTCTCGTATCCTTTGACCTCGAGAAACCGAATCACTGATCCTTTTCGAATCGTAAAATCAACGACGAGGGCCTTAAGATGGTGGGCGTGGTCGGACTCGAACCGACGACCTCCTGCGTGTCGAGCAGGTACTCTACGCTGCTGAGCTACACGCCCATGAGATGGCGGAAGTGAGAGGGCTCGAACCTCTCGGTCCCACCCGGGACGGGACCGTGCCGTCGACCTTGATCTAGGTCTCACACCTCCAGTGGAGCGGGCGACGGGTAACGATCCCGCCTGGATCCGGATGGCAACCGGACTTGTCCCATGATCGCGCCCGCGAGATGGAGCGCCCAGCCGGATTCGAACCGGCACCTTCGGCTTGGAAGGCCATTATGCTACCGTTAAACACCATGGGCGCATTTGTCTGTGTTGAAGTGGTGGGTCGCCTCGGCCACGATCCGAGATCCTCCCGGTTAAGAGCCGGGTGCTCTGCCCACTTGAGCTAACGACCCGAGGGGGTCGTCCCACGAGGGAAACGACCTGAGATGACCGACCGGCTAGCGCGAACGCAAGCTCTCAGGAGTTCCGCAGATCTCCCTGGTCGGTTTAAGAGTGGCGGGATAGACGGGATTCGAACCCGCGACCTCCGACTTGACAGGCCGGTGTCCTGAGACCAACTAGACCACTACCCCGTGGAATGATGCCGGGGGAGGAAGCTGCCTATGTTGTCATGATCAACACAGCTCGTCCCCCGACGATAGGTGGAGCACCCGGTCGGATTCGAACCGACTACATCCGGATTACGAAACCGGCATTCAGCCTAATGAACTTCGGGTGCGAGAATCTGCTGCTAGACGTCCGTGATACCCTTCTTCTGGACGAACTCGTACATCTTGAGGGCTAACTCCCGAATCTCCTCAAAGGTGGGAGGATCGGTCGTAGGTGGTCCTGCACAATTTCTTGTGTCGTCCACCTGAACTCGGTCTCCTCTCGCGTACCAATTCTCGTAGAGGATCTGTCGGGCCTCCTTGAGGATCTCCCATCTCAACTCAAACGCATTCTTTCCCACGTCTCTCTCCTATGTCTGTGTCTGTGCGGTGTCGGCGTGTCCGACGTGGGATTATACACTGCGGTGTGTGGTGGTAACCCTGGGTAACGATCCCAGTACGGCGTGCTTATCAGACTCGCCAGCATGACCTATGACTCGGCTACCGTGATGTGGTCGACAATAGGGCTATTAGTCGACCATTGAGAGGTTGCCCTCGTATGGCAGGCACCGCCTGCCAGTGACTCACTCTCTTGAGGTGGTGAGGCCAGTAGGATTCGAACCTACGATGGGGATTTCTCCACGCCGGATTAAGAGTCCGGACCCTTCGACCAACTCGGACATGACCCCTTAGATGATGGCGCGCCCTGTAGGATTCGAACCTACGACGGGGATCTCTCCTCGACGGGTTAACAGCCCGTTGCCTTCGTCCACTCGGCCAAAGACGCACAAGATGGAGGGGGCACTGGGATTCGAACCCAGGATGGTTTTTACACGTCGGTTTAAAAGACCGGACCCTTCGACCGCTCGGACACACCCCCATAGAGTGAATGG
>Ga0180430_10005128_pt1 | contig 10927 bp, 5 predicted proteins | sample SS_ome_9_FD_132999 | JGI IMG/M metagenome (GOLD analysis project Ga0180430, IMG submission 132999) | Hypersaline lake sediment archaeal communities from the Salton Sea, California, USA - SS_1_S_2 metaG | ecosystem: Environmental > Aquatic > Non-marine Saline and Alkaline > Hypersaline > Sediment... | reverse complement strand
CACTACCGTTAATCGCGGCGGCGCTGTCTTCTCTCACGCCAACAGTAGCGTCGAGCTGCTCAACTGCATCCTCTTAAACAACACCGCCGCCGAAGGCCCTCAGGTCGGCATCAGTAGCACCGCCCAAGTCTCTGTCAATTACAGTGATCTCTTCCCCGGCCAGGGCGACGTCTACGTCGAATCCGGCTCAACCTGCACCTGGGGCGATGGCAACCTGGAAACCGCACCCGTCTGTGGCGGTGTCGGTGACTACCATCTCAAATCCGAAGTCGGACGTTGGAACCCTGCCACCAACCAATGGGTTCAGGACGTCGCGCAGAGTCCCTGCATCGACGCCGGCGATCCGAACACTCCTTGGATTACTGAACTCTGGCCTCACGGTCGGCGTGTCAATATGGGCGTCTACGGCAACACGGCCCAGGCCAGCATGTCCCTCTCAACTGCGGGCTCGGCGGCTGATCTCAACAACGATGACAGCGTCGATCTGGCCGACTACGCCCGCTTCACCGACGCCTACCTGCTGGAGAGCCTGTGGCTGGGAGCCAACCTCGACCGCACCGGTCCTGTCGACCTGACTGATCTGTCGCTGTTTAGTCAAGAGTGGCTCTGGGCCCAACCTTGATAGTCCATGGCGAGAGCTGAGCGTGGAGACGCGTGTTCTCGCGGCGGCGTCCCTTGCCTGTTAATGGGCGTCATCGGTGCTGATGAGTGATTCCTTTTGAGCGTGCAGCTGCCTCGGCGTGGTCCGGTCAATGCCTCTTCGCCGCCGTCCGCACCACAGCTACGGTTCCCGCTTCGCCCCGCTGGCAGGGCTAGTTGGGCTTGCCCCCCGGCGGGCCAATCAGGGTCAATTGAAGCATATCTTGGTCAAGCGGCGAGACAAGTCGCCACCCTCCCTTGCCATAAGCCCTTGCCCACGCCACCTTTACATCGTTCAAACGATAACCTGAAGATGCCCCGAGAGTCTCGCAAGAACAGAGCTTGACAGGAAACCTGCAATGACGGACCATACCGGTTATTGGGTGGACAGACAGGATTGAAGGCCTCTATAGCAACGGAACACTTATCTAAGATGAAGTATAAGCACAACAGCACAATTGGCTTTTCCGTATGGATTTGTATCCTGATCACATCCTTTTCGGCACCGTTGCGGGCGGCGCTGCCGAGCCCGGTCGGGTCCTGGTCTTTCGACGACCTTGCCACGAATAACCTTCGCGACAAGAGTGCCCCCCTCCTGGGCCAAATTCACGGGTATTGCGACCTGGCAGCGGGTGTGTCGGGCCAGGCGTTGAGCTTCGATGGTTTTACCGGGTTTATCGAGTGCGCCCCTGACCGCGCGCCTCGTCTTACCGGAGCATTTGCGGTCCAGGCATGGCTGGCACTGGGGGCGTACCCCTGGAACTGGTGCCCCTTGGCAGCTCAGCTTGACGGGACGGAAGCAGGCTACTTCTTCGGCATCAACGACGCAGGCCGACTGAGTCTTCAGCTTGCGGCCGGAGGACAGTGGCACACCGTAGCCTCAGACGACGTGCTGTCGCTGCGCCGCTGGTATCACGTGGCCGGCGTTTATGACCCCGCCCAGGGTATGACGATTTATATCGACGGAAAGGCCGTCGCCAGTAAGAAGCTCGAGCAAGAGTTTACCGCCGCTTCCAGTAAGCCCCTGCTGATCGGCAAACACCCCGAGCCCCTCCTACCCACAGGGGGCATAAGGAAGAACTCGCACAGTAGGGCGGATGTTCTCTTCGACGGTCTGCTGGACGAACTGGCCATATTTGCTCAGCCGCTGACTGCTAAGCAAATCGCGGCCACTTACCAGAGACATCGGCCCTCACCGTCGCCGGACTTGCCGCCGAGAGTGTTGCCCGCAGGCCCCTCGACGACAAACAGCTTCGGCGCCTTTTACGCCAACCTGAAGTACTACCCTGCTTGGGACAGACTCTGGCGGGTGGGCGATTATCCTGACGTTGTGGTCTGCTTCGACCAAATGCCGGGGCGTCTGGTGTTCTGGCGAGGCACCAGTTATATCCCGCAATGGGTCACTGAAAATGGCATCTGGTACAACAACGAGTTCAATGAAACGTGGGGCCATGGGGCCATAGGCTGCGCCGAGCCCATGTCTGACAAACAGTGTCGCCACAGCCATGTCCGCATCATTGAAAACACGCCCGCCCGCGCCGTGGTCCATTGGCGTTACGCCCTGATTGACAACCGCTACCACTTCGCCCGCGTGGACCCCACGACAGGCTGGGGCGACTGGACGGACGAGATTCACACCGTCTATCCCGACGGGGTTGCCGTCCGCCAGATCACGCTGCACAGTTCTCAGCCGGCGGAGCCCCACGAGTGGCACGAGGGGATGATTGTGATGGGCCCCGGCCAGCATCCTGAGGGCGTTCTGGAGCCGGCCGGCCTTACGCTGGCCAATCTCAGCGGCGAGACGCACACCTACTCCTGGAAGGACAAGACGCCTCCCAAACACCCCGACCAGCCCGCCCAGGCCTGCATCCAGGTCTTTAACACCAAGAGCACTCTGCGTCCGTTTGCCGCTGCTCGGCCCGTCGACCAGCCCGCGTTCGACATCTACGCCGGCGAAATTCGTCGCGAGGTCAGCATCTATCCCTGGTGGAACCATTGGCCCACCGCCTTCCATCCTTCCGACGGGCGTTGGGCCGTGGCTGCTGACCGGGCCAGCCACTCGTCACTGACCCACATCAGCTGGAAGGCCTACGCTCAAGGCGACAACTGGATGACAAAAATCATGTTGACCGGCCTGACCGACCAGGCGCCCGAGGCAACAGTTACTCTTGTTCGTTCCTGGGCCCAGCCTGCCGCCTTGCACCTGAAAAGCGACGCCTTCACCAGCCAAGGTTACGATCCTGCTCAACGTGCCTACGTGCTAACATGCAAGCAACCGAACAACACCGCGTCACTGGAATTCGCCTTGCATGCCTCGGATACGAATCCGCTGGTTAATCCCGCGTTTATCGTTAAACAGTGGGCCAGGCAACAGGTCGAGTTGCGGTTCAATGGTGAGCGGATGAAGGCTCCTACGGATTATCGCTACGGGACACGCAGCAGCCTGGAGTCGAACGACTTGGTCCTCTGGCTCAAGAAGAGCACCACCAAGGGGGCAAGTGTAGTCATAACGGCCCAGCGCTAAGCGCCCCTGCTCGGCAGGCCATATCAGCAGCGCCCTCGGTGCCCTCTGGCAAAGCCCTATCGCCCTGTCACCAGCAGGCCTTCTGGGCCGCCCATCGCATGATTTGACTCCTTGCCATGGCAGTATATAGTTATCTGGGTGTAGGGGAGCACCTGTTCGTAGTGTCGAAGCGAGTCGTCCGCGTGCAACCACTCAACGAGGGTTCGTGGCGATGCGTCTTTCACCAAGCATGTTTGCTTTGCTGCTATTGGCCGGCGTGACCAACACCGCGAAGGCCGTCACGTTAGGGCACGGAGACACGTTTGCCGTCCAAGGCGACACGTTGGCCTGGACCGGTGGCAGCGGCGCCCCCACCCCCATTTTGCCCGTCCAGATCAGCGACGGGGGCCCCGACGGCCTTGGCGACGGCTACCTGCAGATTGGCGCTGACGCCTTCCATCTTGCCGCCAAGAATCAAACACAATGGACCGGAGACTATCTTTCCGCTGGCGTCACAGCCTTGGCCGTGGACTTCAACCACCTCAATCCCAGCGGCGATAACGTCCAGCTACGCATCTTGATTGACGGCCCCGGTGGTTTGTGGGCATCGAGCAATCTGACGCCCCCCTTGGCTGGCAATACGTGGCAAGAACACATCTTCGCTCTGACGAGAGCCGACCTGGTGCACGTTACCGGGGGCACAGGCTTGCTCAGCGACACACTGGCGGACGTCACCAGATTACAGATCAAGCATGATCGGACCAGCCCCACCTCACCGGGCGTTAACCCGCCCCGTATCACTGCCACGCTGGGTATCGACAACGTCTACGCGCTACCGGAACCGGCCACCATAGCACTGCTGGCGCTGGGAGCCATACTGCTCGTGATCAGTCGTAGCGGCCGGCAACAGACCGGGTAACCGCTGCCCCATTCGCGTGACGCTTCGACCTCGCCTGCCATTGCACACCTGCGTCCCCTGAGCACTTAGAAGGCACGCAAGGGCTTGGTCTTTGCCGGCCCTACGAGTTGGCCCCAATCCGCCTTGTCCAGCTCACTGGCCAAGAGCTGTGCCTGCAGGCAAATACAGGCGATGGTCAGCTGCGGATCGTTCTCAAGCACATCCCCGGGCGAATACGTTTTCCATTCACTGTCGCCATTGAGTGATCCGGGGCGGTGCAAGACCCCGGCGGCGTGAGTGACTTTGTACCAGTCTTCCAGCAGCTTGCCCACCAATTCCACCTTCACGTCGGGGTGGACGCCATAATCGGGGTTGATGTGCTCTTTGGGGCCCTTGTGCACACGCCGGCCACTGGGCAAGTAATAATAGGCAATCGTCATCTTAAGCTCAGCCTCGGACGGGCGCAGTTTCTGGATTGTCTGCACGTTGCCCTTGCCAAACGTACGCGTGCCCACGACCAGTGCGCGGTGATGGTCCTGCAACGCCCCGGATACAATCTCCGAGGCACTGGCGGAATGAGCGTCCACCAGCACAACCACGGGCAGCTGCGGATCGAACGTCGAGCGTTGCTGAGCGAAATCCTGCACCGGTCGAGAAGAATCACGAGAGCGACTGGCCACAATAAGCCCGTCCGAAACAAAGGTGTCCACCACATCGATCGCCGTGGACAAGAACCCCCCGCTGTTGCGCCGCAAATCCAATACCAAAGCTCGCATATCCTGCCGTTTGAGTTGCCGCAGACATCTTCTGAGACTGGCGGCCGTCTCGTCGGCAAAGCTGGTCAAACGAATATAGGCAATGCCGTTCTGCTGATCGACAAAGTGCTGCCAGTGCCCCTGCTCGTCCCGCGAGATTCCCTTGACCGTGTGCACCACAATCCGCCGCCGCGTCACGTCAAACTCGCGAGGCTCTTCAAACCCCTCGCGGTCGACGCTCAGCGTCACGGTTGTGCCCGCTTTGCCCGTAATGCTGCGGACCGCCATATCAATCGAAATATGAGCGGTATTCTTGCCATCGATAGCCATAATCACATCCCCCGCGTCGAGGCCCGCATCGGCCGCGGGCGAATCATCCAAGAGCGATTCGATCTTGAGCAGCCCCTCCGCCTTGCTGATATAGACCCCAATCCCACTGAATTCGCTCGTCATGTCCTTGCGAAACGTCTCGACATCCGCCGGCCACACCACGTACGTATAGCCGTCCAACGCGTCAAAGGCGCCCTCGGCAAACTCAGCCACAAGCACTTCCGTCGGCAATTCGAGGCTATCGTTGTTGACCTCCAGCACGTCGCGCAACAGCTCAAGAATATCAAGACAGCCTATACCCTCAACTCGCCCGGCCAACCCGTCACGCAGCGAGATCAAGCCTCGGCGAAACTCACTGGCGTTCTCTTCGTTATTGAGCTGCTCAAACGCCGTCGCCAGCTTGGGCGCCTCTGTCAGGATAAGGCAGTTGCGCAACGCCTTGCGCCCCATCGCCGTAAAATCCAGCGGATCGACATACCGGTCCGCCACGCAACGCAACGCGTGCGCGAACATGTCATACGTAATGCCCCGCCGACGCTCCTGCCAGTCAATCGCGTCTTCGTTGGGATCCGGCGCGTACATTCCCGTCGTCAGCGCCATCCGCAACAAATAGTCGCCGTGCTCCTGGTATTGCTGCGACCCCATATCGAGTTCGGTAAAGTTGTAGTACACCTTCCCGTAGGCATCAAGCCAATCATGATCCTCTTCCAGACGCTCACCTATCCGCAGCGACTGGTCGATAATGGCCTGACGAAGAGCGGGATCAAGCGTCTCCGTCAGCCCCACCCGGTCCGCCAGATTGTGAGCCGCTCGAAGATGGGCCAGCGCCTTGAGCCATTGGTCCTGCACGTCCGCACGAAAACCCTCCTCCGCCCGCGTCTTCTCCGACACGTCCAAGGGATACGCCTCGCTCGTGGCCAACAGCGCCTCACGCCAGTGCACTGTCTTGATCGCAAGATTCATCTTGTCCAGATACTCGTCGTAGGTCACCTGCGACGCGTCACGAACCCGAACCATCACCTGCTCATACTGATCCAGCAGCTCCGCCAGCAGCTCCTGCCGCCCATCCTCGCCCCCAGGCCCGTCCAGTTGCTCAAGGCACGAACGCCCCTCTTCGAAGCGTCCCTGGCCAATGTGCGCCGCCGCACTCTGCAACAGCCCCAGGTCGGCATTGGAAAGGCCTTCGCCCCCATAACAGCGCGTCGGAAACGCCAGGCAAAGCGACAACAATAGCCCGATAATCAGACATCGGACGGGCCAGACAAGATAGGCGCCTAGAGACCTTATATGCATTCAGGTTACTCCCTCTGGTGGTATGGGCTCGCATACTGCGGTTACCTCTTTATAATACCAAAAAGCCCCTCTTCATGCCAAGTATATTTTGCCCCTCAGCACCCCCGAACCCCCGCCCGGGACGCGTCCTCCCGAAAAAGGCCTGAACCGCCGATCGGGCAGACCAGCGATTGGGAACATGCGGATTACACCGACCTGACCGGTCATGTGCCCCACGGCGCTCTAAACGAGACGCTCAAACGTCTCGCAATTATGGCGGCGACCCACCTTTGAGGTAATGCTCGCTGAGCACGGCGTAATCCAGGAAGTTGACGCTGGTAGACCCGTCCAAATCCGCCCCCTGGCACCACGCGTTAAGCTCACCGCAGCCGGTGGCCAACCACTGAAAGCCAAACAGATCCACATCGACCAAATCGACGTCGAAATCACCATCCAGGTCGCCGTCGACGGCCTCAAGGTCCAACTGCGTTTGCTGCATCACTTCCGGCGGACACTTGCCATTCTCGTTCCACAGATCGTACAAGTCCTGCCCCGCCGCATTCGTCGTATTCTCATCACGCAGAAACTCGATATACTCCTTCGATGTACTCTGATAATAAAGCGTAACCTCCGCCGAGACCGCCCCAGCGGCCATGCGGTAATAGGTGTCGTCCCAGAATTGGCCATCGCTGTACGCATACCCCACCGGCGCACCGCCAAATGACGCAAACGACGCGTTGGTAAAACCCTGCGGCGGAATACGATTGTCCTTATAAATCTTGTTATTGAGCACAAAATGAAAAGAGGCATCGGGATCCACCCCGACCAGCGGCGCCGTTATTTCATCCAGACCTGGCTTGCTCTCGTAAATCTTGGCCTGCTCGTCGTGGCTAAGCACACCGCTCGCGGCATCGTAGGCCCCCGACTCGCCCACAAGACTCATCGTCTCATCATAAAACCTCACGTTGATCCACATACGCCGGCCCTCGGGATAACCGGTCGGCAGTTTATGGCCCGTCCGGTTGACCACGCGAACCTTAAGTAAGTCCCTCTCTTGAGACACGGTCATATCGGCCGCATTTTGCAGCATGTACCGGGCACGCGTAATGCCCGCCTGAAGCGCCGCCTCGTTGACCTGTCCGGGAAACAGGCTCGAAAGCAGCCCCGGCAGCCATGTGCTCCCGCCCGTCATATCGTGCAACGGAAGGTCGTCCCGAATCGGCGGCAAACCAAAGTTGCACCCCTGCCCGGTCGTGTCCCGAAGGTGACAATCCTGACACGTCGCCACAAACTCACGGTTGCCCCCAAACTCCGGCGCATAAACGCCCGTCACCGAATTGTAGTCACTGTTGAGCCATTCGCTGTACGTCCGCTCAATCGGCATAAGCGTATGAGGCGAAAAATCCGCCGCCGGCGCATCAAAGGCATTGGGCACATAATGGCCATTCGGATCCCTCTCAAATGCCGTGTTACTCACGTCATGACACGTGCCGCACAAAGCCGCCTCACGATGGAAGGGCGACACCAGAATCGGGTGCCCGCTCGTCGCGTCCACGAACGGTCCGCGCCGTGCCCCCGTGGGATCCACCACAAACTGCCCGTTGCCAAATTCCGTCGGCGCAAACGACAGACTCGCCAGAATGGCCCCGTCCTCAGCCGGGTTCTCCTGCGCCTCCACCGGGTCCACCAGTCGATGGCACAGATCACAACTGACCCCCGACGCGTCTTCAGGCAGCATCTGCGAACCGTCCGTCGGCACCGACCGCCCCCGTAGCCAACCTCGCGGAAGGTGGCACCGCAGACACAAATCCCCGGAATCCGGCGCGTCCTGATTCGCCACCGCCAGACACGCCTCAAATAGCGGATCGATCGACGCCTGCGCCATCATCGACCCCTGCCAGTTGAAGTAGGGCTCCACCGCCGCGTCGTAGTCACCATGGCACAGCGCACATGCCCCCGGATCGTTGAGCGTGCCCGCCTCGAAGGGCTGACTGCCCGGCATATCAAAGTCACGCAACGTCGTCGGCGCCAACCCACCAACAGGCGACTCGAGGGCAAAAACCGCGTCACTGTCGTCCTGGCCCACATTAGAGGCATTGTCGATAGCTATCACACGCAATATGGCGACCGTAGTAGGCCGATTCGCCGGAAACCACTCGAGCGAACCCGCATTGGCCAACCCCAACGCAACCGGCAGAAAGCTCACCCCGTCATCCAGCGAAACATACACATCCACCCCCGCCACACCGCTGCTGTCAGTTGCCGACCACAAAACAGTCGTCGCCGTATTGGCCGTGAGCACTTCACCGCCATTGGGCGAGATGACGCTAACTTCAGGAGGCGTCGTGTCGACACCCGCACTGGGAACCAGGTGGCCCTCAATATCCGCCGCGTCAACATTCGAAACACTGCCCATCAAAGCCGGCGTCAAACCAGCAAAAGTGGGCGTGTTAATGTAAGTGAGCGTATCGGTGATTTCCGTCTCGTTCGAAAAACCGTCGCTGTCAGAGTCCTCCGACCCGATGCCCAGAATGGCCCCGACCGAACGATCGGTCCCTTCCACCGCCAGACCATACGGATTACGAGCCCCGCCCCCCGAAAAATCGTAGTGACACACCCCGCAATGCCCCGCACTGCTGGGCACATCATCCAACACCGTCCCCACCGCCAAAGGATACCCCTCGAAGAAATTACGCCGATATGGATTGCGCCCTGATGCCTGAGAGACAACGATCACAACGACAACAAGACTTGCCAGTGACACAACGCCCCTCAAGCAGCCCTTCTTCGCAAGCTGGCATGAGCGCATGAGAGTGCTCCTCGAAAAGACCAGAACAACCGCCTGGGAGGCCCGATCCCCCACCGCTTGCCTTCCATGTCCGGAAACCGCCGCGTGAGCCGCAAACGAAGCGCAGCCTGGATGCACACGGCATTAGCTAAATTTATTATAGCCAAACCCACCGGCTTATTCAAGCCCCCCAGCCCCCCTGACCACCACCCGTTGCCCCGCTCAGCCGTGCCCCCCAAGCATCTCCACGATCATCTCCGTCACCCGAGCCGACGCCTGCCCCCGCCTCAACGGTGCCGTGAGCTCCTCCAGATCCCGTCTTATCTGCTCCCGCCGTCCCGCGTCACCCAACAGCTCCACCGCCACCCTCCCGGCCTCCTCCGTTCGGCTGCCCAAAGGCATGAACTCCGGCACCAACTCCCGCCCCGCCAGAATATTCACCAGCGAGAGATGCTTGGTCTTTATCAGCCAACGTCCGATAAGATGCCACTGCCACCCCGGCACATGATACAATATGATCATCGGACAACCCGCCCCTGCCACCTCCAGCGTCGCCGTCCCCGACGCCGCCACCGTCAGAGCCGCCCCCCGCGTCACCGCCGCCACCGCACCACATTGCACATCAATAGCCAACCCCCCTCGCACCTGCTCTCGCAACTCCCTGGCCACCTTCTCGCTCACCGCCGCACAGCGAAATCGCGCCTCAGGATACGCCTCGACTATCCGCTGCGATATCTGCACCATCGCCGGCCAAAGCCGCTTGATCTCGTGCGACCGCGACCCCGGCAGCAACGCCACCGTCGGAAAACCGCCCGCCTGCCCCCCCCAGCAATCGCCCCCCGCCTGCCGCTCGCCCTCAAAAAGCGGATGCCCTACATACGTCGCCGAAATCCCCCGCTCGCCAAACCACCCCTCCTCAAAAGGCAATATGCACGCAATACGGTCCGCACTACGCCGCAACTTCGCCGACCGCCACGCCCCCCACGCCCACAATTGCGGCGCTATATAGTAAAGCACCGGAATCCCCCGCCGACGCGCCGCCTTGGCCACATGAAAATTCCAGGCTGGCGAATCCACCACCACCACCAGATCAGGCCGCGATGCCTCAAAAAAACGCTTCACCTCACCCAGCAACCGAAAATAGTAACCCACCTGCCCCAACGCGTGACCCAACATCGCGCTGCGATCCACCGGATTCTGCACCAGCCGACAACCCGCCTCTGCCATCTTGGCCCCACCCAACCCCACACACCGCACCTCCCCCAATCGGCTGCGCAGACACCGAATCACCCCAGCCGTGTGCACGTCTGCACTGGCATCCGCCACACTGAAAAACACGCTTGGCACCGATTTCTGACCCACACCCATAGTGGAATGCTTTTGCCCCGCCCTGTCAAGCTCAAGCCCCCCTCCATCGCCACAAACCCATCCCACAAACCTTACGCCAACCACCCCGACCCAAAACCCTACCCCCCGCCAGCTCCCCGCCAGCTCTCGCCACCCAAAATACCCACGCCCACCGGATTTATTGGTTGCCAGCAACCTCCCTCAGCTATATCCTCCTGTGTCTTAGACATAAAACACTGGTGCAACTTTGGCACGCATGAAAAAACAGCGTGCTTGGAAAGGACTCGGTTCATGGCTGATCATTTTGCCGACCGTTTGAGCAAGGCCGTCCAGGCCAAAGGCAACCCCATATGCGTCGGAATCGACCCCGTCTACCAAAAACTGCCCAAGCAGAT
>Ga0180430_10005127_pt1 | contig 10927 bp, 11 predicted proteins | sample SS_ome_9_FD_132999 | JGI IMG/M metagenome (GOLD analysis project Ga0180430, IMG submission 132999) | Hypersaline lake sediment archaeal communities from the Salton Sea, California, USA - SS_1_S_2 metaG | ecosystem: Environmental > Aquatic > Non-marine Saline and Alkaline > Hypersaline >... | reverse complement strand
CGACCGCCATCGATTCGGGGAGAACGGCGATGTAGATCGGCAGACCCGTCTCGGAGATCTGCAGTTGCAGGTCGACGGTCTGGGAGATTGTGAGGGCGTTCTCAGCCGTGTAGTCGTTGTAGACGTTGTCGGCCCGCAGATCCGCACCAATCTCATCGAGGGTGGCGGCGTGGGCGGCACCGGTGGAGCCCAGGAGGAACAGGGCTGCGAGAACAGCGACCAGACCGGAGAATCCGAAGCGACGAAGGGGCGTCATGTTCCGACGTTACCCCGTTCGAGCGATCGACGTCAGTCGGTGATCTCGCAGAGCACTTCGCCGGCCGAGACGGTGGCGCCTACCTCGGCTGACAGCGACGCGATCGTCCCCGCGCGATGGGCGGTGAGGGGTTGTTCCATCTTCATCGCCTCGAGCACCACGATGAGGTCTCCCTCGGCGACCTGTTGGCCATCCTCGACAGCGATCTTGATGACCGTGCCCTGCATGGGGGCGGTGAGGGAGTTCCCGGATGCTGCGCTGCCGGCCTTGCCGCGGCCGCGCTTCGCCCGATTGGCTTCCGGGGCTGGTGCTGCTGCGCCGGAGGCGGCGAACCCTGCCGGGAGGCTCACCTCGAGCCGCTTGCCATCGACCTCCACGATCATCGAGGTGCGTGTCGCCGGATCCTCGCCATCGGCGGTGTCGGCGTAAGCCGGGATCGTGTTGTCGAACTCTGTCTCGATCCAACGGGTGTGCACGGTGAAGGGATCGGCTGGGTCGAGCGGCGCAAAGGCAGGGTCCTCGACCACGACGCGGTGGAAGGTCAGGGCGGTGGCGATGCCCTCCACGGAGAACTCATGCAGGGCTCGGCGTGCGCGCTGCAGCGCCTCGTTTCGATCGCGACCGGTCACGATGAGTTTGGCGAGCAGGGAATCGAAGTTGCCGCCGATGACATCCCCGGACCGGAAGCCTGCATCAACCCGAACGCCCGGTCCGCTGGGCAATTCCCAGCGGGTCAGCGCACCGGGGGCGGGGAGGAACCCGCGACCGGGATCCTCGCCGTTGATCCGGAACTCGATGCTGTGTCCGCGTAGTGGCGGGTCGGGGTAGTCGATGAGTCCACCGTCGGCGATCCGGAACTGTTCGCGGACGAGATCGATCCCGGAGATCTCCTCGCTCACCGGGTGTTCGACCTGGAGGCGAGTGTTGACCTCGAGGAAGCTGATCGTGCCGTCCTCACCGACGAGGAATTCGCAGGTTCCGGCGTTGACGTAGCCGGCCTCCTTCGCGATCGCCTTGGAGGCGGAGTAGAGCTGTTCGAGCTGGGCTTCGGTGAGGAACGGCGCCGGAGCTTCCTCGACGAGCTTCTGGTGGCGGCGCTGAAGCGAACAGTCGCGCGTCGACACCACCACGACATTGCCCTCGCGGTCGGCGAGGATCTGCGTCTCGACGTGGCGGGGTCGATCGAGATAGCGCTCGACGAAGCACTCCCCGCGACCGAAGGCGGCGACGGCTTCGCGGACGGCGGAGTCATAGAGCTCGGGGATCTCCTCCAGGGTTCGGGCGACCTTCAGGCCGCGACCGCCGCCACCGAAGGCTGCCTTGATCGCGACGGGGAGGCCGTGCTCCTTCGCGAAGGCGATCACCTCGTCGGCTCCGGTCACCGGATCGGGGGTGCCGGGCACCTGGGGTGCGCCCGCGCGAGCGGCGATGTGGCGGGCGGACACCTTGTCGCCGAGATCTCGGATCGCCGCTGGGGGAGGGCCGATCCAGGTAAGCCCAGCATCGATGACGGCCTGCGCGAAATCAGCGTTCTCGGACAGGAAGCCGTAGCCGGGGTGGACCGCATCGGCTCCGCTGCGTGCGGCGACGTCGAGCACCTTCGGGATGTCGAGATAGGTCTCAGCGGCGGTGGCGCCGGGGATCGAGTAGGCCTCATCCGCGACCTGGACGTGCAGGGCGTCCCGATCGGGGTCGGCGTATATCGCGACGGACTCCAGGCCGGCATCCCGGCAGGCGCGGGCAACACGGACGGCGATCTCGCCACGATTGGCGATCAAGACTTTGCGCACGCGCGAAGTCTAGGGATATCGGTGTGCGTGGCAGGCTGGGGGCGTGTTCATCCTCGCTTCGGCCTCTCCCTCCCGTCGCCGGCTCCTCGAACAGGCAGGTCTTCGCCCTGTGGTCATCGTGAGCGGAGTCGACGAGGACGCCCTTGTCGACTCCTGGGGCCCGACCACGCCTTCTCGAATCGCCCTCGGTCTTGCCGAAGCGAAGGCGCGGGCGGTCGCCCAGCGGCCCGAGGCCGAAGGTGCGCTCGTGCTGGCCTGCGACTCCGTCTTCGAGTTCGCGGGCGAGGCGATGGGCAAGCCGGGGCACGCCGACGTGGCCTGGCAACGATGGGAGCAGATGCGGGGGCGCTCCGGAGTCCTGCACACGGGCCACTGCCTGATCGATGTCTCCGCCGGGACGACCGACAGCGAACTCGTGTCCACCACGGTCACGATGGGCGAGGCCGATGATGAGGAGATCGCCGACTACATCTCCTCGGGTGAGCCGTTGGAGGTCGCGGGGGGATTCACCCTCGACGGACGCGGCGCGCCGTTCATCGCCGGCATCGAGGGTGATCCGGGCAATGTCATCGGGGTGTCACTGCCCGCGGTGCGACGCCTCGCTCGATCCCTCGGCCATTCCTGGCCGTCGCTGGTGGCTAGCAGTCGTTAGTCGCGGTTCCTTAGTCACGGTTTTTAGTCGCGGGGGAGGCTCGAGGCCTTCCAGGCGCCGGGCCCGGGGGTGAGCAGTGGATTCACACCCAGGTCCCACGCCGGGGATCCCCAGCGTCGCTGCGGTCGGCGAGAGGATTCGACGGGGCGCAGGCTGGACAGCACCGACACGATGGCGGCGATATCTCGTGGCGTGGCGCCGCCGGAGATGCGAATCGCCGCGGCTGAGGGGTTGTCCTGCTCGCTCACAGCGGGATGTTCCCGTGCTTCTTGGGCGGGCGCTGGGCGCGCTTGGATCGCAGGGTGCGCAGGGCGCGGGTGACCTGCTCGCGGGTTTCGCTCGGGAGGATGACCCGGTCGATGTAGCCGCGTTCAGCCGCGACGTAGGGATTGGCCAGGGTGGTCTCGTACTCGTCGATTCGCTGCGCGCGACGAGCCTCGGGATCATCGGCCTGCGCAATGTCGTTGCGGTAGAGGATGTTGACGGCACCCTGGGCGCCCATGACCGCGATCTGCGCCGTCGGCCACGCAAGGTTGATATCGGCGCCGAGATGCTTGGAGCCCATGACGTCGTAGGCGCCGCCATAGGCCTTTCGGGTGATCACTGTGACGAGGGGAACGGTCGCCTCGGCATAGGCGTAGATCAACTTCGCCCCACGACGGATGATGCCGTCCCATTCCTGATCGGTTCCTGGAAGGAAACCGGGAACATCGACGAAGGTGAGGACGGGGATGTTGAACGCATCGCAGGTCCGCACGAAGCGCGCGGCCTTCTCCGATGCATCGATGTCGAGCGTGCCGGCGAACTGCATCGGCTGGTTCGCCACGATGCCGACCGGGTGTCCCTCCACGCGACCGAAGCCGCAGATGATGTTGGGCGCGAACAGCGGCTGAGTCTCGAGGAATTCACCGTCGTCGAGGATGTGCTCGATGACCAGATGCATGTCGTACGGCTGATTGGGGGAGTCGGGCACGATCGTGTCGAGTTCGAGGTCGGCATCGGTGATCTCGAGATCGACCGGTGTGTTCAGGATCGGTGGCTCGTCGAGGTTGTTGCTCGGCAGATAAGACAGCAGGGCTCGGACGTAGTCGAAGGCATCCTCTTCGTCGCTGGCCATGTAATGCGCCACGCCGGACTTGGTGTTGTGCGAGCGTGCACCGCCGAGGTCCTCGAACGCGACATCCTCACCGGTCACCGTCTTGATGACATCGGGTCCGGTGATGAACATGTGCGAGGTTTGATCCACCATCACGGTGAAGTCGGTGATGGCGGGGGAATAGACCGCACCACCAGCGCACGGCCCCATGATGAGTGAGATCTGCGGGATGACCCCCGAGGCTTGGACATTGCGATAGAAGATCTCGCCGTAGAGACCGAGGGACACCACACCCTCCTGGATGCGCGCACCACCGGAGTCGTTGAGGCCGATCACCGGGCATCCGGTCTTCATGGCGAGGTCCATGATCTTGACGATCTTCTCGCCGAAGACCTCACCGAGCGAACCACCGAAGACGGTGAAGTCCTGGGCGAAGACGCACACCGGGCGACCGTCGACGGTCCCGTAGCCGGTGATGACCCCGTCGCCGTAGGGGCGGTTCTCGTAGAGGCCGAAGTTGTGGGAGCGGTGGCGAGCCAGGCCGTCGACCTGGGTGAACGAACCGGGATCGAGGAGAGCCTGGATGCGCTCCCAGGCGGTCATCTTCCCCTTGGCGTGCTGCTTGTCGACTGCGGCGGATCGTCGGTCGCGGGCCTCAGCGCGGCGGCGTTCGAGATCGGCGGATTTCTCTGCGGTCGTCCGTGGCGCGGAGCTGGGATCGACCGATGCTTCGTCCGGGGTCGTCACGCTGCGTACTGTAGCCAGGTGAGCAAAGCACCGACCCGGGCGCATCTGCTCGCCCGTGCTGTCGAGGAGCTTCCTCAGCGGCCGACCTGGGCGCCCTGGGGCAGCCCCGTCGTGGTCGATCGAATCGCCTCGACGATGACCTGGATGCGGCAGCAGGCAGCGCAGGGTCGGGCGGAGGGAACGTCGATCCTCGCCGATGAGCAGACACAGGGCCGTGGTCGCCACGGCCGCGAGTGGCAGTCGCCTCCCGGAATGGGTGTGCAGGCAAGTGTCCTCGTCCGACCCGACGACGGGTCGCTGGGGTCTCTTGGGGTGCTGCCCCTACTCGTCGGACTGCGGATCGCCGATCGCATGGTCTCCACGGCCGGCGTCCCGGCCACCGTGAAGTGGCCCAATGATGTCGTCGTCGAGAATGCGAGTGGCGATGCTGAAGTTGGCGATGAGTCCGGGGTGGCGAAGTTGGCCGGGGTTCTCGCCGAGCGACTGCCCGATGGTGCGGTCATCATCGGCGTCGGGCTCAACGCGACGACGCCGCGGGACGGGCTCCCCGAAGGAGCGACGTCGCTGATGTTGGAGGGGAGTCGGGTCACGCGGGAGGAGACCGCCGTCGAAGTCCTGGACGCGATCGCGGAGGCTTATCGGGACTGGTGCGCGGGTGAGTTCGGCCTGGCGCGCTATCGCCAGCGTTGCGTGACGCTGGGGCGTTCGGTGATGGTGCGTGAGGTGGACGCCGGTCCGATGTGGCAGGGCACGGCGCTCGACATCGATGAGACCGGACGACTCCTCGTGCGCCCGGTATCGCGGGAGGGCCGAGGCCCGTCGGAGTCGGTCATCGTCTCAGTCACCGCCGGGGATGTGAGCCTCGCACCACGTGCGGAGTGATCGCGTCAGCCTTCCTCGCTGATCCGCCCACGCAAGGCCATCCCTGCGTGGCACGATGCGCAAATGGGATATCCCCGACGACTCCTCGGCGAGGGCGAGACCATCGTCTTCGAACTCAAGCCGCACTGGCGCGCCCTGATCATCCCCGCGCTGCTCCTCGTCGCCGTCGTGTTCATCGGCACCTGGCTCGCCATCATGTGGGGGTCGTGGTTCTCCGGCGGGCTGGGGTCGATCGGGCGCTGGGTGATCATCGTCGTCGGAGTCTCACTCATCATCGTCTTCGCTCTCCGACCGTTCCTGTACTGGATCACCACCCAGTACGTGTTCACCAACCGCCGCGTCATCACTCGCGCTGGCCTGGTGGCGAAGCGCGGCCGAGACATGCCGCTGGCGAAGGTGAACAACGTCTCCTTCGAGATCAGCTTCTTCGGTCGCATCTTGAATTACGGTCGACTCGAGATCGAGTCGGCGGGGGATGAGGACCTTGTCATCGATGACGTCCCGAACGTCGAGGTGATCCAGCGCGAGGTCTACCGATTGCACGAAGAGGATGACGACCGACGTCGCCGGCGCAGTGCCGAGTCAGGGGGCGATCCCGTGCTTCCTGGAGACGGGTCGTGACAGCACGGGACCCCGCCACTCGGCTCATGGTGGCCGTGGATCGGCTCCTGCTGGGCGGGGAGCCCGCCTACACCCGTGACGAACTGCTCGCGCGGACTCGGATCAGCGAGCCGGTAGCGCGCGCGATGTGGCGTGCCATGGGTTTCCCGGATTCCCGCGGAGCCCGCATCTTCACCGACGCCGATCTCGAAGCGCTCGACACCGTGGCCGATCTGATCGACGAAGGATTGATCGACCAGACCGTGGCGATCACGATCGCTCGGGCGCTGGGCCAGACGACGGCACGGCTGGCCGACTGGGAGGTCGAAGCGCTCGGTCGAGCACTCGTCGATAGCGGCGAACTCGACGCCGACGCCCTGGATCGCCTCGATGAGGATGATGCGCTGGGCATTGTCTTCCAACGCGCAGCAGCACTGCTGCCGGCGATGCAATCGCTGCTGGTCCACGTCTGGCGCCGTCACGTCGCGGCGGTGATGGAACGTCGACTGGCTCGGGCCGATGACGATGATTCCTCCGCGGCCACGATCGTCTTCGCTGATCTCGTCGGCTTCACCCGGCTGGCCCGACAACTCGAGGATGCCGATCTCGCTCGACTCGTCGAGGGATTCGAGGAGATCAGCACGGACGTGGTGGCCGAGATGGGGGCGAACCTCATCAAGACGGTGGGTGACGAGATCCTCTTCGTGGCCGACGACGCCGGTCAGGCCGCCGATGCGGCCTTCGCGCTCCATGACAGGTGCGCGGCCCACCCCGACCTTCCCGAACTTCGCATCGGTGTGGCGACAGGTCCTGTGCTGCGACGGATAGGCGACGTCTTCGGATCGACGGTGAACCTGGCCAGTCGGCTGACAGCGCTCGCCAGGCCGGGCACGACTCGGGTGGATGCGGCCACGGCACTGGCCTTGTCCAGCGACTCCGCGGTGGTGATTCGCCAGACCGCCCCCCGACGAGTGCGCGGGGTCGGGGTGATCCGATCCTTCGAGATCAGTGAGCCTGATCGGCTGCGGGTGCAGGCTGGATCGCAGCGTTGGTGATCGGGGACTCGCTGAGGGGGATCGCGGGGAAGACCCAGCGTCGATAGGACCAGAAGCGGAAGATGGTCCCGAGTGCGAGGCCGACGACGTTGGCGCTGATGTTGTCCGCGAGGGGGCTGGTGAGGCCGAGGGCATAGTGGCTGAACCACAGGCAGGACAGTGCGATGAGCATGCCGATGCCGTTGAGGAGGAAGAACAGGAAGTATTCGCGGCCCATGCCGGTGCGGCCGCGATGGCGGAAGGTCCAGTAACGGTTGCCGAAGTAGGCGACGGTCGTCGCCGCGATCACGCTGATCGCCTTCGCGGTCAGCGGCCGGTCGTAGAACGGACCCTCGCTACCGGCGTAGCGCAGGATGTTGAACAGGCCCACGTCGACGACCAGGGCGATGAGGCCCACCACGCCGAACTTGGCGATCTCGCGCAGGAGGGTCCGCCCAGTCTCCTGGAGCCATGAGGCCAGGCGCGCGACGACCGGTGATCGGTCTGCGACATGGGCGAGACGTTCCTGGGACACCGCTGAAGGATACCCCCACGCGGCCTGCGGATGTCGGGGGCAGACCGGTCATCACTAGCATCGTGGACTGTGAACCCCCTCACGTCGACCAGCGTTGGGATCGGTCCGCGGGTGGGGATCGTCGGTGGTGGGCAGTTGGCACGCATGTCGGCCGCGCCCGCTGAGGCCCTGGGGATCGACTTCTCCGTCCTCGCCACGAACGAGGATGAGTCGGCAGCTCAGGTGATTCGACGGGTGATCCTCGGCCACCACGATGATCCCGAGGCACTCGAGCGTCTTGCTGCGGCGAACGATGTCATCACCTTCGACCACGAGCATGTTCCCCCGGCCCTATTGGAAAGCCTGCAAAGTCGCGGCGTCATGGTGCGGCCCGGTCCGAGTGCGCTGCGCCACGCGCAGGACAAGTGGCACATGCGCGCGAGCTTGAGCGAACTCGGTGCTCCCGTCCCGGCGTGGGCCCGGGTCGAGCGACCCGAGCAGATCGCCGAGATGGGTGAGGAGCACGGCTGGCCGCTGGTGTTGAAGGTGTCGCGCGGTGGTTATGACGGTCGCGGCGTGTGGGTGGTCGACGACCTGCCATCGGCGATCGAAGTGATGGAGGACAACCCCCTGGCTCCGGAGGCGGTATGGCTGGTGGAGCAGTTCCTGGACTTCGATATGGAGATCTCCGCTCAGGTCGCACGGTCCCCGCATGGCCAGGCCGTCGCCTATCCAGTGGTGCAGACCGTTCAGGTCGACGGGATGTGCGCTGAGGTCGTCGCCCCCGCTCCCGATCTCGATGAGACCCTGGCCGTCGAGGCGAGTGAACTTGCTCTTCGCATCGCGGGGGAACTCGACTGCGTCGGCATGTTGGCGGTTGAGATGTTCGTCGTCGACGGGCGGATCGTGGTGAATGAGCTCGCGATGCGACCGCACAACTCCGGGCATTGGTCGATCGAGGGTGCGATCACCAGCCAGTTCGAGAATCACCTTCGCGCCGTCCTGGACTGGCCGCTCGGCGATCCGCGGCTCGTCGCCCCGCATGCCGTCATGGTCAACGTCGTCGGTCCGCCCGGCCCGGTTCGGCCCCTGCACGAGGCCTTCCGGCACATCATGGCCCGGGACCCGGGCTTGCATGTCCATCTCTACGGCAAGGCCATCCGCCCACGCCGGAAGCTCGGTCATGTCACGGTGGTGGGGGATGATCTCGACGCCTTGCTCGAACGCGCCCACCACGGGGCGGACTACCTGATGGGAGTCATCGATGAGTGAACCAACAGCCACCACCGCCCCGCGCGTCGGCATCATCATGGGCAGCGACTCCGACTGGCCGGTGATGGAAGCGGCCGCCGCCGTGTGCGAGGAGTTCGGTGTCGACTACGAGGCAGATGTCGTGTCCGCGCACCGCATGCCCCGGGAGATGCTCGCCTATGCCGAGTCCGCTGCAGACCGAGGGCTTCGAGTGATCATCGCCGGAGCAGGTGGAGCTGCGCACCTGCCCGGCATGGTGGCGTCGATGACGACGCTGCCGGTCATCGGCGTTCCTGTTCCGCTCGCCCAGCTCGATGGACTGGATTCGCTCCTGTCGATCGTGCAGATGCCCGCTGGAGTGCCGGTGGCGACGGTGGGTGTGGGCAATGCCCGCAATGCCGGTTTGCTCGCGGTGCGCATGCTCGCGATCGGTGACCCGGATCTGTCCGAGCGGCTCGCAGACTTCGCCGACTCGCTGCGGGAGGCCGCGCAGGCCAAGGGCGAGCGAGTTCGCCATCGTGCGTGACGCCCGCCTCTACGGCGACCGAGAAACTAAGGACAGGCTCCTCAGAGACGCCCAGACCTGGTTCGTCGTCGGACTCGGTGACTCACCGGAGCGGGCCGCCTACGGCGTCGCTGCCTTCCTGCAGGCCAAGGGCAAGCAGATCGTGCCGATCCATCCGAGGGCGGAGACAGTGCATGGGGTCCAAGGCTTCCGGTCGATCGATGAAGCCGTCGCCGCCCACGGAGCCCCCGATGTCGTCGATGTGTTCGTCCGATCGTCGCGTGCGGGTGAGTTCGCTGACGCGGCGATCGAGGCCGGTGCGGGCGCAGTGTGGTTTCAACTCGACGTGATCGATGAGGACGCAGCGCAACGCGTGGTCGATGCGGGTGCAGCCATGGTGATGGACGCGTGCCCTGTCATCGAATGGGGGAGGGCATCGAATTGCGGGAGTGTCCGCGGGGAGGCTTAGCCGATGTCGTGGCGGTAGTCCCGGATCGCGGCACGCCTCGCGAGCCGACTCTCGCGGCGGATCTCCGCCTCGTGGAAGCGACGCTTGTCGACCTCGGTGAGAGGCTCGAGCGGGCGCACTCGGCGAGGTTCGCCGTCGTCGTCGATGGCGACGAAGACGAGATAGGCGGAGCCGACGTGGCTCGGCTCGATCTCGCCATAACGCTGCGCCTCCACCCGCACCCCGACTTCGAGAGACGTCTTCCCCGTCCAGTTCACCGAGGCCTTCGTGATGAGTATGTCACCGATGCGAACAGGTTCGAGAAATGCCATCTCGTCCATGAAGGCCGTGACCGCCGGACCGCCGCAGTGTCGGGTAGCGCAGGTCCCTGCGGTCGTGTCGACCGTACGCATGATCACTCCGCCATGGACATTGCCCAGGTTGTTGGCGTCCATCACCTCCATGACGCTGGACAGGGTCACTGTTGAATATTCCGGCGGATGCGGTGTGAGGTCGGGGTCATAGACGGTGTAGGCCACAGTCGACGAGGGTACGCCCACTACGCTCGCGGGTATGCGCATCAGCGTTATCGGGACGGGCTATCTGGGGGCGACGCATGCTGCCTGCATGGCCGAGCTCGGCCATGAGGTTGTGGGGATCGATGCGGATCCGGTGAAGGTAGCGGCGTTGTCGGCGGGGGAGGTGCCCTTCTTCGAGCCGGGTCTGCCGGAGGTCTTGCAGCGCAGTCTGGCCTCGGGTCGCCTTCGTTTCTCGACTGATCCGGCGGACGTGGCGGGGGCGCAGGTGCACTTCGTGTGCGTGGGGACCCCGCAGCGCGCGAGCGCCTATGCCGCGGATCTGTCGCAGGTGTGGGCTGCGGTGGAGGGGCTAGCGCCTCATCTGAAGGCACCGACGCTGGTGGTCGGGAAGTCCACGGTTCCGGTGGGGACGGCGGCGGAGATGACCGCGCGGCTGCAGGCGTTGGCGCCGGCGGGCGCAGGCGTGCATGTCGCGTGGAACCCTGAGTTCCTCCGCGAGGGTCATGCTGTGGCGGACACCCTGGATCCGGATCGTCTCGTCGTCGGGATCGATGATCCGGGGGATGAGGTGCCGCTGCGTGAGGTGTATGCGCAGTTGCTGGCCAAGGATGTG
>Ga0180430_10005126_pt1 | contig 10929 bp, 11 predicted proteins | sample SS_ome_9_FD_132999 | JGI IMG/M metagenome (GOLD analysis project Ga0180430, IMG submission 132999) | Hypersaline lake sediment archaeal communities from the Salton Sea, California, USA - SS_1_S_2 metaG | ecosystem: Environmental > Aquatic > Non-marine Saline and Alkaline > Hypersaline >... | reverse complement strand
TGATCTCGAACGAGGCGCGCGGCTCGATCCACCAGGTCGGCGCGCATCTGGAAGGCGCGCCGTCCTGCAACGGCTGGACCTACTGGCATTTCGTCCGCGACGGCCGGCGCGTGCCGATCGACCTGCTGCGCCAGCAGATCCGGGCCGAGATGCAGGACCGCCCCGCCTGATACCCTTACCGCCGGTGCCTGTGGCCTGGCCACACGGCAACCTTGCCCCGCCGGGCGACCGGCGGGGCCTTTTTCATTCCAGCGCGCTGCGGGCGAGGTCGAAGGCCTTGCGCATCAGCGTCGGCAGCGCGGCGGGCCGGAATTCGGCCGCCGGCACCCAGCGCCCGCGCGCCGGGTCCGGGCCCTCGGGCACCCGCGCCACCCGCAGCGCCAGCCGCAGGTGGAAATGGGTGAAGGTATGGCGCACCTCGGCCCCCGGATCGGTCCAGTCGGCGGCCAGCGGTGGCGCCTCCGCCGGCGCGGCCTCGGCCCAGTCGGTCGTCGGAAAGCCCAGCATCCCGCCCAGCAGGCCGGTCTCGGGCCGGGTTTCCACAAGCCAGGCGCCATCGGCCCGCCGCGCGACATAGGCGATGCCCTGCCGCACCGGTTTCGCCGCCTTCGGCGCCTTGCGCGGCAGGTCGGCGGCGATGCCCTCGGTCCGCGCCCGGCAGGCGTGGATCAGCGGGCAGATGCCGCAGGCCGGGGACTTCGGCGTACAGACCGTCGCGCCAAGGTCCATCATCGCCTGCGCGAAACAGCCCGGCCGCGTCACCGGCGTCAGCGCCGCTGCAAGACGCGTCAGTTCGGGCTTGGCCGCCGGCAGCGGGGTTTCGACGGCATGAAGCCGCGCGACGACCCGTTCGACATTGCCATCCACGACCGTGGCCGCCTCGTCGAAGGCGATCGCGGCCACCGCCGCGGCGGTATAGGGGCCGATCCCCGGCAGGGTGCGCAGCCCGTCGGCCGTTTCGGGAAACCGGCCGCCGTGATCGGCGACCACCGCGCGGGCGCATTTCAGAAGGTTGCGGGCGCGGGCGTAGTACCCCAGCCCGGCCCATTCAGCCATCACCTCGACATCCTCGGCCGCGGCCAGCGCCGCGACATCGGGCCAGCGGTCTGTGAACCGGCGATAATAGCCCTGCACCGCGGCCACCGTCGTCTGCTGCAGCATCACCTCGGACAGCCAGACCCGGTAGGGATCGGGCCGTTCGCCGCGCCGCCGCGCCGCCGGGCCGATCCGCCACGGCAGGTCGCGGGCGTGGCGGTCGTACCAGTGCAGAAGCGCCGGCGCGATCCCGCCGCCGGCCGCGCCGCCGTCACGCATTCTTTATGGCCCCCGTCCGTATCCCGCTGGCAAGTCGTGCCGTCCCGCATAGAATAGGCGGGTGGTGCGGATTGAACAGGGATGGCGGGCATGACCCGGCGACAGAAGGGTTTCGAACCGGCCGCGCGCCTCGTCGGCGAGCGGGTGCGGCAGGCCGGCGAAAGCCGCGGCTTCGCGGTGTCGCGGCTGTTGACCCACTGGGCCGAGGTCGTCGGCCCCGAGATCGCCGCGCTGGCCCGCCCGGTGAAGATGAGCTATGGCCGCGGCGGGCTGGGCGCGACGCTCACGCTGCTTGCCTCCGGTCCGAACGCGCCGCTGGTGCAGATGCAGCTGCCGCGGATCCGCGAGAAGGTGAACGCCTGCTACGGCTACAATGCCGTCAGCCGCGTCACCGTCACCCAGACCGCGGCGCAGGGTTTCGCCGAACCCGCCGCGCCCTTCGCCCATGCCCCGCGCCCCGCCGAACCGCCGCCCGAGGTCCGCGCCGCCGCGACCCGCGCCGCCGAGGGCGTGGCCGATGCCGGGCTGCGCAGCGCCCTTGAAGCGCTGGCGCAAAACGTGTTGTCTCGCCCCGACCGACAGAAAGGCTGATCCGATGTCCCGTTCCCTCGTTCTTGCCGCGCTGGCCGCCGCCGTTCTGGCCGCGGGCGCCTTCTGGGCAACGCGCCCGACCACGCCGCCCGCCTTCTCGCTTGCCGCCGAGGCGCAGGAGGCGACGGCCGAACAGATCGCGATGGTGCCCGACATGGCGCTGGGCGCGGCGGACGCGCCGGTCACGGTGATCGAGTACGCGTCCTTCACCTGCCCGCATTGCGCGACCTTTCACAAGGATGTCTGGCCGAGGCTGAAGGCCGACTACGTCGATGCCGGCAAGGTGCGCTTCGTCCACCGCGAGGTCTATTTCGACCGCTACGGTCTCTGGGCGGCGATGATCGCCCGCTGCGGCGGCGGGACGGAGCGCTATTTCGCGATCGCCGACATGATCTACGACGGCCAGAAGGACTGGATCGGCGATGGCCAGGCGAACACCGTGGCCGGCAACCTGCGCCGGCTGGGCCTTGCCGCCGGGATCGGCGAGGACGCGCTGGAGGCCTGCCTGAACGATGCCGAGATGGCGCAGGCCATGGTGGCGACCTACCAAAAACACGCCACCGAACACGGCATCGACTCCACGCCGACGCTGGTGATCGACGGCGAAAGCCATTCGAACATGTCCTACAACCAACTGCGCGACCTGCTCGACGCCCGGCTCGGGAACTGACCGGATGAGCCCGCTGGCCGGCGTTCGCGTTGTCGAACTCGCGCGCATTCTCGCCGGGCCCTGGGCGGGGCAGATGCTGGCCGATCTCGGCGCCGAGGTGATCAAGGTCGAGGCGCCGGACGGCGACGATACCCGGCGTTGGGGCCCGCCCTTCGTCGAGCGCGGGGCCGACCGCAGCGCGGCCTATTTCCATTCCTGCAACCGCGGCAAGAAAAGCGTGATCGCCGATTTCCGCAAGGCGGAGGATAGGGCCTTCGTGCGAAGGCTGGTGGCCGATGCGGACGTGGTGATCGAGAATTTCAAGGTCGGCGGGCTGGCGAAGTTCGGGCTGGACTACCCGGGGCTTTCGGCCCTCAACCCGGGGATCGTCTATTGTTCGATCACCGGCTTCGGACAGGACGGGCCCTATGCCCACCGGGCCGGCTACGACTACATCATCCAGGGCATGTCGGGGCTGATGAGCGTGACCGGCGCGGTCGAGGGCCAGCCGCAGAAGGTGGGCGTGGCCGTGGCCGACATCTTCACCGGCTGCTACGCGGCCACGGCGATCCTCGCCGCGCTGCACCAGCGCCGCGCGACCGGGCGGGGCCAGCATGTCGACATGGCGCTGCTGGACGTGTCGACCGCGATCATGGCGAACCAGGCGATGAACTACCTCGTCACCGGCACGGCCCCCGGCCGGATCGGCAACGCGCATCAGAACCTCGTGCCCTACCAGGTCTTCGACTGCGCCGACGGCTGGATCATCATCGCCACCGGCAACGACGCGCAGTACCGCCGGCTGTGCGGCATCCTCGGACTGCCGGGGCTGGCCGAGGCGCCGGACTACCGCACGAATGCCGACCGGATCGCCAACCGCGCGGCGCTGGTCGCGGCGCTGACGGCCGCGACGCGGGGCTGGCGCAAGGCCGGTCTGCTGGCCGCCTGCGAGGCCGAGGGCGTGCCGGCCGGGCCGATCAACGATCTGGCCGAGGTCTTCGCCGATCCGCAGATCGTCGCGCGCGGGCTCCGGCGCGAGTTCGAGGGGGTGCCGGGCGTGCGCTCGCCCATCGTGTTCTCGGATGCCGATCTCGCGCTCGACCACGCCGCGCCGGAACTCGGCCAGCATGACGCGGAGCTGCGCGCGCGCTTCGCCGCCCGTCACGAGGTTTGACGCGGGGCTGCGGGGGGCTCTGCCCCCCGGCCGCCACGGCCCCCTCGACGGGGGCCGCGGCGGCGCCCCCCGGGATATTTCCAGACCAAAACCGACGATCAGGCCGCCGCCGCGGCGCGGCCGGCATGGCGGCCGGTGGCGAGGCAGCCGGTGATCAGGTAGCCGCCGGTCGGTGCCTCCCAGTCCAGCATCTCGCCGGCGGCGAAGATGCCGGGCAGGGCCTTGAGTTCGAGGCCCCCGGTCAGCCCCGGCCAGGCGATGCCGCCGGCGGTGGAGATCGCCTCGTCGATCGGGCGCGGCCCGTCATGGCGCACCGGCAGGTGCTTGACCAGCGTGGCGAGCCGGTCGCCGCCGGGCAGCGGCCGGCCCCATTCCTGCATCAGTGCGATCCTGACCGGGTCGAGCTTCAGCGCCTTGCGCAGGCGGTTCGCCACACTGTCCTTGCCCGGCGCGCGGGCCAGCCGGGCGGCGACCTCGGCCTCGGAAAGGTCCGGGGCGAGATCGAGCGCGAGGGGCGCGCCGTCGCGGACCGGGGCCGAGACGGCATAGATGCCGCCGCCCTCGATCCCGCGTTCGGAGATCACGAATTCGCCGCGATGCCGCCGCGCCCCGGCGATCAGCGCCGCGCCCTTCACCGGCTGGCCGAAATGCCGCGCCATGTGAGCCGACCAGCGCACCGTGAAGCCCATGTTCGCCGGCCGGAACGGCGCGACCGGCACACCCCGGTCGGCCAGCCAGGGCGCCCAGGCGCCGTCGGAGCCGAGCCGCGCCCAGCTGGCCCCGCCGAGCGCGAGCACGGTGACGGCGGGGGCAAGCACCCGCCGCCCCTCCGGCGTGTCGAAGCCCAGCCCGGCATCGGCGAACCCCGTCCAGCGCCAGCGGGTGCGCAGCCGCACCCCCAGCCCGTCCAGCCGTGCCAGCCAGGCGCGCAGCAGCGGGCTGGCCTTCATCGCCACCGGGAAGACCCGGCCGGAGGAGCCGGTGAAGACCTCCTGCCCCAGGCCGCGGGCCCAGGCCATGACGTCGCGCGGGCCGAACTCCGCGAGGATCGGGTCGAGCCGCGGGCAGCGATAGGCGGCGCGGAACCGGTCTGCCGGTTCGTCCATCGTCAGGTTCAGGCCGGACTTGCCGGCCATCAGGAACTTGCGCGCCGGGCTGGGCCTGGCCTCGGCCAGGGTGACGGTGCGGCCGGCGCGCGCCAGTTCGCCGGCCGCCATCAGCCCCGCGGGGCCCGCCCCGATCACCAGCGCGTCCATCCTTGCCTCCGCCGCCTCGCGCGCCAATCTGTGGCAGGCAGCAGGGGCATTCACAAGGCGCCGGAATGGAGGAAAACGACCCGATCTGCCCGCTCTGCGGCCGGCCGATCCCGCCCAAGGCGCGGCAAAGCCTGCATCACCTCGTGCCGAAGCTTCGCGGCGGCAAGGGCGGGCCGGTGGTGCGGCTGCACCAGATCTGCCATGACGAGATCCATGCCACGCTGACCGAGACGGAGCTGGCGCGCGATTACGCGACGGTGGCGGCGCTGCGCGCGCATCCGCGGATCGCGCGCTTCGTGGCCTGGGTGGCGAAGCGGCCGCCAACCTTTCATTCCCGCGGCATCGGGCCGCGCCGGCGGCGGTAGGCTCAGCCGGCGCGCGGCGGTGACGGCACCAGCGCCTTGATCGCGGCGACATGGCCGGGGCTGGCGCCAAGCGCCGCGGCGGCGAGATCGGCCACCGCCGCCTCGAGCCCCTCGGCCGGCACCACGCGCTCCACCAGCCCCCAGGCCAGCGCCTCCTCGGCCCCGATCCGCGCGCCGGCCATCAGGATCATCCTGGCCCGCGCCGGGCCGACCAGCGCGGCGAGCCGGCCGGGATCGGAGGGTTGCGGCAGGAACCCGAGCTTCATCACCGGGTAGAAGAAACTCGCCCCCGGCACCGCCAGCCGCAGGTCGCAGGCCAGCGCCATGCCGAAGGCGCCGCCGGCCAGCGTGCCGTTCAGCGCGGCGATGGTCAGGCAGGGCAGCCCGGCGATCGCGGCGGACAGCCGTTCCCACACCGGGTCGGTCGCCAGCCCGGCGCGCGCCTCGTCGAGATCGGCGCCGGCGGAAAAGACCTTGCCGCGGCCGGTCAGCACGAAGACGCGGGTGCCGTCGCCTGCCGCCGCCTCGGCCGCGCGCGCGATGTCCTCCAGCATCGCGCGGGTCAGCGAATTCGCCTTGTCCGGCCTGTCGATGACCACGCGGGTCAGCCCGCCGTCCCGTTCCACCCCGATCATCCGTCCCGCCTTCACGTTCCCTTTGCCAAGACCAGATAATCAGGAAGTCGGGGCGGGTTCCACCGCCGCGAAGCGCTTGACCCTCGGGTGAGGGCGCGAAACACTCCACCCGTGCGGGTCTGACCGAAAGGGTTTCTCATGACGCAGTTCAAAGTTCACGTCGGCGCGGCGAGCCTCTTCGCCCTTCTGGTCGGCACGCCGGCGCTGGCCGATGTCACCGCCGATCAGGTCTGGCAGGCCTGGATCGACTATTATTCCGACATGGGCCAGCAGGTCGAAACCGGCGGGCAGACCCGTTCGGGCGACACGCTGGTGATCACCGACGCGGTGTTCTCGGGCACCGAGCCCGACATGACCTTCAGCCTGACGATCCCCGAGATCCGCCTGCGCGAGGCCGGCGGCACGGTCGAGATCACGACCTCGGAGGAGATGCCGATCCGGGTGAGCGGCACCGGCGAGGAGGGCGAAGAGATCGACATGTCGATGCTGCTGCGCCAGTCCGGCATGGTCACCGTCGCCTCCGGCACACCGGACGACATGACCTACGAGATGACCGCGCCGGAGCTTGCCTTCACGATGGGCGACATGGCGGTCGACGACACCACGATGGAGATGGCCGTCGAGGCGATGCTGACCGGAACCGCGGCGACCTACCGGGTGACGCAGGGCGCGGTGCAGCGCATCACCTCCGATTTCGGCAGCGAGAGCCTGACCTACGCGATCTCGGCCGCCGATCCCGAGGGCAGCGGCCGGTTCGAGATGACCGGGGTGGCGCGCGACCTGTCGGGCACCTCCGAGGCGAGCCTGCCCGAAGCGATGGATCCCGAGGACATGCCCGCGGCGCTCGCCGCCGGGCTCGACGTCACCGGCGGGCTGACCTCGGGCTCGGGCAGTTACAGGTTCGATTTCGCCGACGAGGGCGAGGCGGTCCAGGTCGAGGGCACCGGCCAGGGCGGCAGTGTCGATTTCTCGATGTCGCAGGACGGGTTGCGGCTGTCGAGCCTTGGCCGGAGCACCGAGTTCGCGATGACCTCCGCCTCGCTGCCGTTCCCGGTCAACCTGTCGCTGGCCGAAAGCGGCTATTCCTTCGTCATGCCGCTGGCCAGCGGGCCGGACGCGCCGTTCGGCCTCGGGCTGCGACTGGTCGATCTTGTCGTCTCCGACGAGATCTGGGCGATGATCGACCCGACGGCGCAACTGCCGCGCGACCCGGCGACCGTGATCGTCGAACTGGCCGGCCGGGCGAACATGCTGGTCGATATCACCGATCCGGCCACGGCGGAGATGGAGACGCCGCCGGGCGAGCTTGAGGCGCTCGATCTGACCGCGCTGGAGGTCAGGCTCGCAGGCGCGGAACTGACCGGCCAGGGCGGGCTGACCTTCGACAATTCCGACATGTCGATGGGCTTTCCGAAGCCGCTTGGCGCGCTCGACTTCGCGCTGACCGGGGGCAACGCGCTGCTCGACAAGCTCGTCGCGATGGGGCTTCTGCCCGAGGATCAGGCGATGGGCGCGCGGATGATGATGGGGCTCTTCGCGGTGCCCACCGGGCCCGATGCGCTGTCCTCGAAGATCGAGTTCCGCGAGGACGGCGGGATCTACGCCAACGGCCAGCGGCTGCAGTAACCCGCCCCGGGCGGCACGGCATCGGCCCGTCCCGGCAGGGGCGGGCCGATTCGCGTTCGCGCCCGCGCTTGCGCCGCGGCCGCGGCTGTCCTACCTGCCAAGCGGACACACGCGAAAGGACCACCATGACCGACCGGCTGGAGACGCTGACCGCCCGCCTGCTCGACGCCGCGGCGAAGGCCGGGGCAGGGGCGGCCGACGCCATCGCGATCGAGGACAGTTCGATCGGGATCGACGTGCGCGGCGGCGCGCTGGAACAGGCCGAACGCTCCGAAGGGGTCGAGATCGGGCTCAGGGTGCTGATCGGCCGGCGGCAGGCCTGCGTGTCCGCCTCCGATATTTCCGACCGGACGCTGGCCGAGATGTCCGAGCGTGCCGTCGCGATGGCGCGCGAGGCGCCCGAGGATCCGACCGCCGGGCTGGCCGATCCGGCAGAACTCGCGACGTCCTGGGATCTCGCCGCGCTCGATCTCGACGATCCGGCGGCGGAGCCCGACCCGGCCGCGCTGCAGGACGATGCCTGCCGCGCCGAGGCCGCCGCGCTGGCCGTCTCCGGCGTCAGCCAGGTGCAGTCGGCCTCGGCGGGCTATGGCCGGCGGCGGCTTCACCTGGCCGCGACGAACGGCTTTTCCGGCGGCTACGGGCGCAGTTCGCGCTCGGTCTCGGCGGTGGCGATCACCGGCGAGGGCACGGGGATGGAGCGCGACTGGGCGGTGGAATCGCGGGTCTACCAGGCCGATCTGCCGGACCCGGGCGAAGTCGGCCGGCTGGCCGGCGAACGCGCCGCCGCCCGCGCCGGGGCCCGCAGGCCGCCGACCGGCGCGGTGCCGGTGCTTTTCGACGAACGCGTCGCGGGCGGGCTGATCGGGCATCTGCTGTCGGCCGCGAACGGCGCCGCCGTGGCGCGCGGGGCAAGCTGGCTGCGCGACTCGCTGGGCCAGCGGGTGCTGCCCGCCGGCCTGTCGGTGATCGAGGATCCGCATCGCGCGCGGATCGCCGGCTCGCGCCCCTTCGATGCCGAGGGGCTGGCCACGGCGCGCCGCGCGATCGTCGAGGACGGGGTGCTGACGGGCTGGGTGCTGGATCTTGCCACCGCGCGCAAGCTGGGGCTGGAAAGCACCGGCAACGCCCGGCGCGGCACCTCCGCCCCGCCCTCGCCCGGCACCTCGAACATCGCGCTGACGCAGGGCACCGCCGGCCGTGACGACCTGATCCGCGAGATGGGCCGCGGGCTCTTGATCACCTCGCTGATCGGCGCGACGATCAATCCCACGACCGGGGATTATTCCCGCGGCGCCTCGGGCTTCTGGGTCGAGGGCGGCGAGATCGCCTGGCCGGTCAACGAATGCACGATCGCCGGCAACCTGCGCGACATGCTGCTGCGGATCACGCCCGCCAACGATGCCCGCACCCACCTGAGCACCGTCGTGCCCAGCCTGCTGGTGGAGGGTCTCACGCTTGCCGGAGAGTGACCTCGCGCTGCTGGTCCGCGCGGCGCAGGACGGCGGGCGGATCGCGATGTCCTACTGGGGCCGCGCGCCGAAGATGTGGGACAAGCCCGGCGGCGCCGGGCCGGTGAGCGAGGCCGATCTCGCCGTCGACACCTTCCTGCGCGAGGCGCTGACGGCCGCGCGCCCCGGTCACGGCTGGCTGTCGGAGGAAACCGCGGACACCCCCGACCGGCTGGCGCGGGACCGGGTGTTCATCGTCGACCCGATCGACGGCACCCGCGCCTTCCTCGACGGCGCGCGCGACTTCGCCCTGTCGCTGGCGCTGGTCGAGGCCGGCCGGCCGGTGGCCGCGGTCGTGCACCTGCCCGCGCATGATCTGACCTTCGCGGCGGAAGCCGGCGGCCTCGCCACCCGAAACGGCGAGGCGATCGCGCTGCCGGCGACGGCGCGCGCGGGCCTGCCAAGGGTTCTGACCGGCCGCCCGACACTCGACCCCGCGCACTGGCGCGAGGGCCGCCCGCCACCGATGGAGCGGCACTTCCGTTCGTCCCTGGCCTACCGGTTGTGCCTCGTGGCCGAGGGGCGGTTCGATTCGATGCTGACGCTGCGCCCGGCCTGGGAATGGGACGTGGCCGCGGGCGCGCTGATCGCCGCCCGCGCCGGCGCCGCGGTGACCGATGCCGCGGGCCGCCCGGTCGCCTTCAACGCGAGCCATCCGCAGACCCCGGGCCTCGTCGTCGCGCCGCCGGGGCTGCATGCCATGCTGCTCGGCCGGCTGCGCCCGCCCGCGGCCTGACGGGCCCGGTCGCGCGCTTGAGACGGCCCGGCGGCTCACCTATGGTGCCGCCGACCCCGACAGGAGCCCACCGCATGCCCCAGCGTCTTCACCTTGTCTTCGGCGGCGAACTCGTCAGCCCCGACAAGACCGTGTTCAAGGATGTCGACCAGATCCATGTCGTCGGCATCTTCCCCGACTACGCCAGCGCCTACAGCGCCTGGAAGGCCGAGGCGCAGCGCACCGTCGATGACGCGCATACCCGCTATTTCATCGCGCCCCTGCACCGGTTGCGGGAAGACGGGGCAGGGCCCGGCCCGGCCGGCGATCCGGGCCCCTGACGGCGCGCGCGCGGTGGCCTCGCCCAGCCTGTCGCTCTACCTGCTCGCCGCCCGGCGCGCCGCGCCCGGGCCGCGGCCGGCGCTGCCGCCGGCGCCGCAGGGCGCACCCGTGGTCTGGTTCGACCTCGGCGCGCGAGACGATATCGCGGGGCTGGCGCAACTCGCCCGGCGAATGCGGATCGCGCGCCCCGGCATGGCGTTTCTGCTCACCGCCACGGCCGGCGCCCCCGCGGCCGGCGGGTTCCCCGAGGGCACCGTCGCCCTGCCGCGCCCGGCCGACCGGCTGCCCGACCTGCACGGGTTCCTCGACCACTTCGATCCCGGCCTCGTCGTGCTGGCCGCGCCCGATCTGCCCCCGGCGCTCATTCACGCCGCCCGGGCGCGGGGCCTGCCGGTCGCGCTCGTCGATCTCGAACTCGCCGAGGGCGCGGCCCTGCCCTGGCGCTGGAGCGTCGGCATGGCCGGCGCGCTGCTGCGCCGGCTCGGCCTGATCCTGGCCCGCGACAGGACGACGGAACGCGGCCTGATGCGGACCGCCGGGCCGGGGCTGGCGGTCCATGTCACCGGCCGGATCGAGGCGACCTACGACCCGCCGGACCATGACGAGGCCGAACGCAGCGCGCTGGCCAGTCTGATCGAGGCGCGGCCGGTCTGGCATGCCGTCGACGTGCCCGAGGCCGAGGAGGAGGCGGTGCTGGCCGCGCATGCCTGGGCCCTGCGCTTCGCCCATCGCGCGCTGCTGATCCTCGCGC
>Ga0180430_10005125_pt1 | contig 10930 bp, 8 predicted proteins | sample SS_ome_9_FD_132999 | JGI IMG/M metagenome (GOLD analysis project Ga0180430, IMG submission 132999) | Hypersaline lake sediment archaeal communities from the Salton Sea, California, USA - SS_1_S_2 metaG | ecosystem: Environmental > Aquatic > Non-marine Saline and Alkaline > Hypersaline > Sediment... | reverse complement strand
TCGCAGCCCAGCCGATCTTCTCTGCCCCGATTTCGATGCACCGCGCCAACTCGCAACTCTTCACCGTCTGAGAGACGCCCTCGCGGCCTTCGCCCAGCTTCGCGAAAATCGGAGATCCCTCATGGACGCGAATGTGGTTTCTGCGTCGAAGCTCCACCGGGTCGAGATCCAGCTTCTCGGCCAACTCATCCATCGCCGTCTCCAGCGTAAAGTAGCCTTGTGTCGCGCCATACCCTCGATACGCGCCGGGCACCGGGAGGTTGGTGTACAGCGCCTGGCCGAAGAAGTGGGCGTTCTCCGCCTTGTTGTAGAGCGGCAGGGTCTTGGACCCGGCGTTGGAGAGCACGGTGAGCCCGTGGGATCCATAGGCGCCCGTGTTGGAGAGCGCCTCCATCTCGATCGCATGCAGGGTGCCATCGTTCTTCGCCCCGAGCTTGACCCGCACCCGCATCGGATGCCGCGTGCGTGATGCGATGAACTCCTCGCTTCGGGTCAATGACAGGAGCGCCGGTCGACCGGTCTTCAAGGTCACGTAGCCGGCGAGATCCTCCAGGAGGACTTCCTGTTTGGTCCCGAACCCGCCACCGACTCTTGGCTTGATGACACGGATCCTGTGGATCGGAATCTCCAGTGCCTGAGCGATGATTCGACGAACATGGAACGGCACCTGGGTACTTGTCCGCAAGACAAGCCGCTCTTCGGAGTCAAGGTAGCTCAGCACCACGTGCGTCTCGATCGGCGTATGCTGCGCGTACTGCGTCTCGGTCGTGGTCTCGACGATGAGATCCGACTCGGCAAAACCTTCCTCGATATCGCCCACATCAATGTCGACGTCCGCCACGATGTTCCGCGCCGCATCGTAGATGCCGGTCGAGTCCTTCTCATCGTGGATCACCGGCGCGCCCGGCGCCAGGGCTTCGTCCATCGAGAGCACAGGCGGTAGCTCCTCGTACTCAACATGAATCCGTTTGACCGCCTCGATCGCGGCCAGTTCGGTTTCCGCCGCCACGGCGGCGACCCGGTCCCCCACGAATCGAACTTTGGGATCGAACATCCGCGAGTCATACGGCGAAGGCTCGGGGAACCCTTGTCCGGCCGTCGTATGTCTCACCGATGGCGTGTTCTCGTGCGTCAGCACACAGGCGACGCCTGGCATGGACTCGGCTTCGCGCGTATCGATCGATCGGATCCGGGCATGGGCCAGGGGGCTTCCGAGGATCTTCACGTGCAGTGTGTCGGGAAGCTGCAGATCCGCGACAAACATCGGCTTTCCGGTGACAAGGCCAACGCCGTCCACCTTGCGTACGCTCGTCCCGACAACGGCGAATCCGTCTTTGGGGCGTTCACTCATTGGCCTCACCTCGCATGATCGCTCCGGCCTTCCGGATCGCATCCACCTGCTTGACGTATCCGGTACAACGGCACAGGTTGCCGGCGATCGCCTCTTGGATCTCCTCGTCCGTTGGGTCGTTGTTTCGGCTAAGCAGGTCATAGGCGCTGATCACCATGCCCGGCGTGCAGTAGCCGCACTGCACCGCGCCTTCATCCAGAAACGCCTGCTGAATCGGATGAAGTTCGCCCGCCGGAGCAAGCCCGGCAACGGTCAACACTTCTGCGCCGTTCGCCTTGGCCGCCAGAATGAGGCAAGAGTTGACCGCCCGTCCGTTGAACAGGACGGCGCAAGCGCCACAGTCGCCGGTGCCGCATCCTTTCTTCACATCGATGTATCCATTGCGCCGCAGCACGTCCAGGAGGCTTTCTCCGGGCGTTGCCTCGAAGGCCTGGTTCTGCCCATTGATCGTCAATCCGATCTTCATGTTCGGCCTCCATTCATGCGCTCCACGGCCTTCTGGATCCCGCGGCGGACTGCGACGCAGGCCAACGTGCGTCGATACGCGGCGCTGGCGCGCCGATCATCACGAACGTCAATCTCATCAGCCACCGTTGGGTCGATTTCCGTGAACGGGATGGAATCGAGACTCGATCCCTCGATCGCTTGCTCTGTCCTCTTCAAGCGCCGAGCCAGCGCGGGCGTTCCACCGACGGCAATCCGTACCCGCTTCAGGCGATCCTCCTCCTGCGCCACCGCGCACGCGCAGTTGAGGATTCCCACATCAAACGCGCTCCGCCCAAACGTGATGAACGATGCACCAAGAGCCGGCTCACTGGGTATACGGACGCTCGTCACCAAGGGCGCCATCCGCTCCCGGCGTCCGGCCAGATACTCCTCAGTCGACACGACGCGTGCCGCGCCGTCGAAGACGCCAATCCGTGCGTCCAACACGAGCAAAGCGGGGATCACGTCCGACCACGGATGGGCGCTGCCCAGCGTACCGCCGAATGTCGCGATGTTCCTCTGCAATGGCGAGGCCACCTGCCGAAGCACGTCGACGAGAAGTCCGCCGCCGCATCTGCCGGCTTCTGGAGACTCCATAATCTCAGCCATCGTCGCCGTTGCGCCGATGATCATCTCTCCCTCATCGAACGCAATGGTGCTCAGCCCAAGATCTCTCAGATCTATCAGCGCCTCGATCGACGACGGAGCGAACACTGCCAGGTCTACGCCACCGCCGAGGAAGCGCGCTTGCCGCCCGAGTTTCTGCTTCTCCTCCCACGCCTGATCCAGCCCGGATGGACGAATCACGGCTTTCACATGCTCAAGAGCCACAGCGCCTCCTTTCCGCGTACTTGATGATGACTGCGCCGGTTTGCTTGAGCAACAGCCAATGTATCGCACTCCAGCCGAAGCGCCGTAGCGCCTGCTGCGCCGACCGTCCACACTCTCTCTACGGACTTCAGGTCTCCGCACGCCACATCAACCGCAACCCCTAGAGAGCGGCTCACCATGCCCTCCTGGGTCTCAGGTCAAGCCCCGGTTTCGCGAGCCACTCAAGGGCACTATCTATGCCACATGAGCGCAGCGCAAGGGGTATAGCCCACGTTCTGTTTGGGACACTTCGCATCTTCTCTCACCGCCATCCCATCACTAGACCGTCCTTCACCATCGAGAACTAGGTTTGGATGGCCTTCTGCGACCATTCTATAAGTTGTCTGACAGTCCGACAACAGCTATCCTTAGCCGCGGAATGCGACGTTGCCCGCCACGATTGGAGGTTCCATGAAGCGAAGACTCGATCATCTATGGATTTGGGATGGAGCGGCCGCGGTGCGCCGTGGCTCGATACTCCTTGACGGCGAGCACGTCGTGGCGATTCTCGAAGCGGGAGACGCGCCCCCGCCTGACTACGTCGCCGACGAGCGGATCGACGGCCGCGGACGACTGGCGATTCCCGGCCTGATCTGCGCGCACACCCACCTCTACAGCAGCCTGGCACGTGGCATGGCCCTGTCCGGTTTTTCGCCGACAACGTTCACCGAGATCCTGCAGCAACTCTGGTGGCGACTCGACAAGGCGCTGGACGAGGACCTCGTGCGGATGAGCGCCCGGGTCGGCGCCATGGAGGCCGCACGGTGCGGTGTGACCACGCTCATCGACCACCACGCCAGTCCTCGGGCGATCGACGGATCCCTTGATCTAATGCAAGAGGAGGTCTGTTCGACGGTCGGCTTGCGGGGCGCCTTCTGCTACGAACTCAGTGATCGAGACGGTGCCACATCCGCCTCGGCCGGCATCGAGGAGAACCTTCGCTTTCTGGAGAAGATGGATCGAAATCCAGCCAAGGTCGGCGCGCACTTTGGGCTTCATGCGTCCTTCACGGTGTCCGAGAAGACACTGGCGCAGGTCGCCGAGCGAATCCCCGATGACGCGGGAATCCACATCCACGTCGCGGAAGGGCCGGAGGACGAGATCCACTGCGAGTCCGAACACGGGCACCGGATCATCCACCGGCTCGACCGATACGGCCTGCTTCGCCCCAACTCCATCCTCGTCCATTGCCTCCACGTGAACGATGAGGAGAAGGATCTGATCGCCGAGCGCGACGCCGTCGTCGTCCACAACCCTCGGTCCAACATGAACAACGCGGTCGGCAGTTTCGACCTCGATGGTTTCCTGGCGCGTGGCGTGCTCAGCGGGCTGGGGACCGACGGGCTGGGAGCCAACCTGTTCGCCGAGCTGTTCACTGCTGCGCTGGCCCAGAAGCATACCCAAGGCGACTGCCAAGCCGGCGGGTTCCCGCAGCTCAACGATCTGCTCTTCGTCGGCAACTCGCGCATCGCCGAACGCACATTCGCCGGGCTACGGCTGGGACGTCTGGAGCACGGCGGCCCAGCAGATCTGGCGATCCTCGACTACGTTCCTCCCACCCCCCTTGATGGAGGCACGATTCTCGGCCACCTGTTGTTCGGCATAGGGGTGCACAGCCTTCGCGTCCAGGATCTCTTCGTCGCAGGGGTCCCGGTGCTTCGAGACGGAGCCTTTGCCGAGATAGACGAAGCCGCAGTCTATGAGCGATCGCGTAGCGAAGCCGCACGGCTCTGGAGCCGTATCGACTAGAGGGAGAGACCATGAGTGACCGCATGCAGACACTTCCATTTGCCACATTGCTGGATTGGATTCTTACTGAGTATCGGGCGTCGGATGCCATCTTCGGCGTACCCAGTCGGCTGTTCTATCGCCCGGATCCTGACGCGCCGCTTGTCAGCACGCTGTTCGGAGAACGGCTCAACACGCCGATCGGTCCGGCGGCCGGTCCACACACCCAGCTGACGCAGAACATCCTTGCCGCGTGGCTGACCGGTGGGCGGTTCATCGAACTCAAGACCGTCCAGGTGATGGATGACCTGGAAATCCCGCGCCCGTGCATCGATATGGCCGACGAAGGGTACAACGTCGAGTGGTCACAGGAACTTGCATTGGAGGAATCGGTCACCGAGTACATCAAGGCCTGGGTGCTGGTGCGCGTACTGCGACGCCTCCTCGGCCACGAGGACGTGCCGTTTGGGACGATCTTCAACATGAGCGTGGGCTACAACTTGGAGGGGATCCTCAGCCCGCCGATGCAGCGGTTCATGAGTCGATTGGAGAACGCAAAGGAAGATCTTGAGCCGATTCGCGCGACGCTCAAGGAAGGGTATCCCACATTCGCTGATCTTGAGATCCCCGACGAAATCACCTCCAGCGTGACCCTCTCCACCATGCACGGATGTCCACCGGACGAGATCGAGCGAATCGCCACCTATCTCATGGAAGAACGCGGCCTCCACACGACCGTCAAGCTGAACCCGACGCTTCTCGGCAAAGACATCGTTCTCGGCATCCTGCACGACGAACTCGGATTCACCGAGATCGAGATTCCGGACCGTGTGTTCGAGCATGATTTGGGGTACGACCGCGCGGTCGAGCTGGTCCGTTCGCTTCAGGCAACGGCTGCGGCCAGAGGGCTCGAGTTCTCGGTCAAGCTTAGCAACACCTTGGCGATGTCCAACCATCGCGGCGAACTGCCGGGCGACGAGATGTACATGTCGGGGCGCGCCTTGTTCCCACTGACCGTGCAGCTGTTCCGCGTCTTGCAGGACGAGTTCTCGGGTGGTCTCCGTGTCTCGTACTCCGCCGGCGCGGATGCGTGGAACACATCCGAGCTCCTGGCGGCCGGTGCGCGACCGATCACCACGGCGAGCGACCTTCTCAAGCCGGGGGGCTACGGCCGCTTCGCGCAGGTTCTGGAGGAGATTGAGAATGCGATGGCCTCTGGCGGATGCGAGAGCCTGGAGGCTCTTGCGTCAGAAGCCCGCGACAGGCTCCCGGAGCTCGCCGCCGCGGCACGTACTGACCGCCGATACAAGAAGAGGTATGCAGCCGAGTTCCTGCCCAAGGTCTCGTCCGAGCTGACCCCCTTCGACTGCATCGAGGCACCGTGCGTCGCCGCCTGTGCCGTGTGTCAGGACGTCCCCGAATACTGCGACTTGATTGCCCGCGGAGAGATCGACCGCGCCCTGTCGGTGATTCTGGATCGAAACCCGTTACCCGGGACCACTGGACACGTCTGCACCAACCTGTGCCAGACGCGATGTACACGCAACAACACGGACGAGTCCGTGTCGATCCGCCGCCTAAAGCGATTCGCAACCGAACACGGAATCGCCGCTGTTTCCGTGGCTCCCGACACAGGCAAGACCACGGCAATCATCGGCGGCGGCCCCTCCGGTCTGGCGGCAGCCTACCATCTGGCACAATGCGGCATCGGTGTGACGATCTTCGAGACCCGAGGCCGCGCCGGCGGCATGCTGGCCATCGCGCCCCGTTTCCGCCTTCCTCGCGATGTCGTGGACGCCGACATCCGCCGGATCACCGATCTCGGCGTTCGGATCGAGACGAATCAACGGATCGACGCTCCGCCATCCGCACTCCTGGATCGTGGATTCGATGCCGTCTACGTTGCCTGTGGATTCGCCGACGACCGTCGACCAGCGATCCCAGGCGACGATGCAACCGGCGTTTTCGGCGCATTGGAGTTCCTCGAGCGGGTCTCAATGGGAACGCCACCCGAGCTGGGAGATCACGTGGTGGTCATCGGCGGCGGCAACACGGCGATGGACGCTGCACGCACCGCCCAGCGGCTGACCGGTAGCCCATCCACCGTGCTGTACCGTCGAACGCGACGGGAGATGCCGGCCGAAGAGGAAGAGATCCACGATCTGATCCTGGAAGGAAACGACCTGCGCGAGCTCAGCATCCCGATTCGAATCGAGTCGGATGGAAGTCGCGTGACCGAGATCGTCTGTCAGAAAACAACGCTCGGGAAGCCGGATGCGACCGGCCGGCGACGGCCGGTCCCGGTCGAAGGATCCGAGTTCCGCCTGCCGGCAACATCGGTGATCTTCGCCGTGGGACAGACCGCGGATACCGCGTTTCTGGGCGCGACGATCACGCGACGGTCCGATGGGTCGTTGGTCGTCGACGAGGCGACCGGCCAAGTTGACGGCGCAGTGTTCGCCGGCGGCGACGTCGCCCGGGGGCCGGAGATCATCATTACCGCCTGCGCCGACGGGCGCCGAGCCGCGCAGGGGATCTGCGATGTACTCGGTGTTCCATTCGTCGAGCGACAATCACTCCCTGACGTGCCAACCTCGGATGTAGCTGTGCTCAAGACGAACCGCGCACGACGTGTGGCTCCAGAAGCGCCGGACATGCTGCCTGCCGAGCGACGATCCGGGTTCGACCGTGTGGAGTCCACCCTGTCGGCGGATGCGGCAGCCGCCGAGGCGTCACGGTGTCTCCAATGCCGCACGCTGTGCGACAAGTGCGTCGAGGTGTGTCCGAACCGTGCCAATATCCCGATCACTGTCCCGCCCTACGAGGCGACCCTGCCGGTCTATCGCGTGCAGGGAGGTGAGGTTTCAGCAGTCGAAACAGAACAGGTCGCAATCCACCAGCCGCGTCAGATCATCCATGTCGACGATCTGTGCAACGAGTGTGGCAACTGCGCGACCTTCTGCGTACACGAAGGCCGGCCGTACAGTGATAAGCCAAGGCTCTTCCTGAGTCGTGAAGCGTTCGAGAGAGAGGATGGGAACGCCTACTACATCGAAGACCGGACACTCTACTCGAGACGGCCGGCCGGCGATGCGCGGCTGACCCTGCATGACACCGACATGCTGTACGAGGATGCGCATGTCCGTGTTCACTTCGACCATGCGCTGGAGCAGTGGCAGGTCGAGTCCCTGGCAGAGACAGAGGAGAGAGTCTCCTTGCGACATGCCGTGGAGATGGCCACCCTTGCGAGAGGCGTCACCGGCAGCGCACCCTGGCTCCTCGCGGCAAAGATCAAAGGAGGATCGGCCTGATGGGTACGATCGCTGAACTTCGTTGTATCACGTGCAAGACGACCTACGACCCGAACGCGGTCGATTACACCTGTCCAGCGTGTGGGCCACGCCGTGGAACGCTGGAGGTCCTCTACGACTACCAAACACTGTCGGAAACGCTGACTCCGACAACGTTCGCCGAGTCGGGCCACGAGAACATGTGGCGGTATCTCCCCATCCTGCCGATCGAATCACGGCAGCACATCCAGCCGTTGCGGGTTGGATGGACCCCGTTGTATGAGTTTCCTCGGTTGGCGGCGGAATTCGGACTCAAGGCGCTGTACGTCAAGGATGACGGGCAGAACCCAACGGGATCGTACAAGGATCGCGCCAGCTCGCTCGTGGTGATCAAGGCCCAGGAGAAGCAACGCCCCGTGGTCACGTGTGCCTCCACCGGCAATGCTGCATCCTCACTGGCCGGCTTCGCCGCCGCGACGTCGCTGGAGACGGTGATCTTCGTCCCCAAACGTGCCCCGGAGGCCAAGGTAGCCCAGCTTCTCGTGTACGGTGCCAAAGTGTTCGTGGTGAGCGGCTCGTACGATGTCGCCTATGACCTGGCAGCAGAAGCCTCGGAGGCATTCGGCTGGTACAACCGCTCCGCCGCGATGAACCCGTTCTTGGTCGAAGGCAAGAAGACCGGCGCGCTGGAACTGGCAGAGCAACTGAACTGGAACGTTCCGGATGCCGTGTTCGTCGGCGTCGGCGATGGATCGGTGATTAGTGGACTGTGCAAGGGGTTCGAGGAGTTGCAGACACTCGGTTTGATCGATCGAACCCCGCGGGTAATCGGCGTTCAAGCGGAGACGTCGGCGCCCATCACCGCCTCGTTCAGAACTTTCGACGGATCCCACGTGGCGATCAACGACATCGAAGCCGAAACCGTCGCGGACTCAATCTGCGTCGGCAAGCCCCGCGACATCGTCAAGGCGGTGACGTATGTTCATCGCAATGGAGGAGACTTCATCACGGTCAACGATCAGGAGATCCTCGAAGCGATCACCGGGTTGGCACGACAGACCGGGGTCTTCGCAGAGCCGGCAGCCGCAACCGCGTACGCCGGCCTGTGCAGCATGGTTCGCACGGGGCATCTTGCCGGCAAGTCGGCCGCCATCGTTGTCTCCGGGAATGGCCTGAAGGATGTCGCCTCGGCGCGCAAGGCCGTGGGTCGACCGATCGCAATCGAGCCGAGCTTGGAAGAGATCAAGGAGCATCTATGAGAATCCGCTTGACGGTCAACCAGCGACCGCATGATGTCGATGTCGCCACGGAGGATCGCCTACTGGATGTCCTGCGTGAGCACTTGGCGCTCACCGGAACCAAAGAAGGGTGTGGAGAAGGGGAATGTGGTGCGTGCACCGTGCTGATGGACGGCCGCCCCGTCAACTCCTGCCTTGTGCTGGCAGCCCAGGCCGACGGCGCGGAGATTCTCACCGTGGAAGGTCTCGCCGACGGCGATCACCTCCACCCCATTCAGGAGGCCTATGTCGATGCGGGCGCCGTGCAATGCGGCTTCTGCACCCCCGGATTCATCATGTCCACCTATGCGCTGCTGAAGGACAACCCGTCTCCGAGCGATGATGAGATTCTCACCGCCTTGGAGGGCAATCTGTGCCGCTGCACCGGCTACGCGAAGATCCTCGACGCCGTCCGGTTGGCCGCCAAACGATGGGAGATCCGCGAATGATTCAACCTGTCATCCTCGCCGCCGGCCTCGGACGCCGCATGAAGGCTTCCAAGCCGCTCCTGGATATTCATGGACAACCTGCGCTTGGCCGACTCCTCGATACTCTGACGGACGCCGCGCTGAAACAGCCCGTCGTTGTGCTTGGCCACCGCGCCGATTTGATCCAACGAACCGTCGATCTCTCGGCATGCCACGTCGCCATTAATCCCCGTCCGGAAAACGGTATGGGCAGCTCGCTCGCCATCGGTCTTGACGCGGTGTTGCCCCAAGCACGCGGCGTGTTAGTCTTCCATGCCGACATGCCACTGGTTCGTTCCGATACGGTCCGAGCGATCGTGGCGGCTGCCGAGACCGGCTGCCGCATCGCGATCCCCACGTTCGACGACGAGCGCGGTTTCCCGGTGTACTTCGCTCGCGAGACGCTCGCAGCGCTGCGCGGCACACTGACCGGCGACATCGGCGGCCGCACGTACGTCGACGACCATCTGGACGATGTCGTGTTCGTTCCGGTGGAGGATTCCGGATGCGTGATCGACTTCGATCGTCCGGACGATCTGGCGAAGCACCGAACCCACAGAGGAGGCACAGCATGCAGTACGTGCGCGTGACAAGCGAGAAGGACCTGCTTGCCCAGTTGGCTCATCCAGGTACGGCCATCCTGTGTGGGGGAACGGACTTGATCGTCAAGATGCGCGCCGGCATGGTCGATGCGCAGCGCTTGGCGGATGTCAGCGGGCTCGCTGCGCTGCGCGGCATCTCGGAAGAGAACGGTACCCTGGTCATCGGCGCAGCGGAGCCGGAGGAGACGTTGCTGCAGTCGCCGCGCGTCCGCGAGCGCCTGCCGCTGCTCACCGATGCACTGGCCAAACTCGGCTCGGTGCAGATTCGAACCCGCGGTTCGCTGGGCGGGAATCTGGTGAATGCCAGCCCGGCGGCGGACAGTGCGATTCCGCTTCTGCTCTATGACGCGCAGATCGAACTCGTCGGTCCGGCCGGGCAGGAGACCGTTCCGCTTCGCGACTTCTTCGTCGGGCCGGGACGCACCACACTGTCGGACAACGCCTATGTACGCTGCATCCGCGTTCCCACGGAGGCATCCGACTGGATCGGCTTCTTCCACAAGGTGGGGAAGCGCCAGGCGCTGACAATCTCCATTGCCTCGCTCGGCGCGTTGGCGCACGTCGACGGTGGTCGCATTGACGACATCCGGATCGCAGCCGGCTCCGTCGCGCCGACACCCATCCGGCTTGACGCCGTCGAGAACCTCCTGCGCGGACAACCACTGGATGACCACACCATCGACCGCGCACGCAAGGTCGCCGAAGCCGCTGTCAGCCCCATCGACGACGTTCGAGCCTCCGCTGCCTATCGCCGCGAAGTGATCGGCGAACTCCTGGTTCGTTTCCTGACTCAACTTCGCGAAGGATAGAGTGGAAGTAGCCCGGCAACTCGGCGGCCGACCACCGAGCCGAGTTGCAC
>Ga0180430_10005124_pt1 | contig 10930 bp, 11 predicted proteins | sample SS_ome_9_FD_132999 | JGI IMG/M metagenome (GOLD analysis project Ga0180430, IMG submission 132999) | Hypersaline lake sediment archaeal communities from the Salton Sea, California, USA - SS_1_S_2 metaG | ecosystem: Environmental > Aquatic > Non-marine Saline and Alkaline > Hypersaline >... | reverse complement strand
TATAAACCCCGCAGACGAAATGTTATGGTTCGTTTCTGCGGGGAAAGGAGGCAATGAATCTTGGCAAATCCATCACCTTCACCAATCACGGTGAGTATGAATTGTAGGGGGCAAATCAATCCTACAATAGCCCAAATATCGATTTTAAAACGGCTACAATCAATCTTTTTCTTAAACCGTTACTTTTGTTACTTCAAATGTTTGTTTCCCTTTAATTAGCTTCTTAACGATTGTAGCCGTTTTTCCTTTAAGGGGAACATGAATCTTTAATGCTGAGAGCAAGGTCCAAGCAGAGCTGTTGAAATATTTATCTTTATTCCCTTCAAATTCCACTGGAAATCTGTAATAAACTTCTCCTTCAACCATTGTGCTTTCAACTTCTTCCGGTTCATCTGTTAAGAAAGTTACTTCGTAAGGAATATTAATCTCAAAAGAGATCCTATTTTCGTCTGTTTCTCCTAATCTATCCCAAGTTCCTTTAGTCGGTTTATTGGCTTTTTCTTCTTCCATTTATTTTACCTCCATTTCAATTTAATTGTTTCAAGCATTTAGATAAGTTTTCATCTGCTTTTTGTTGATTCCATAGTGTTGGATAAAAAACAGATAACCAATCTGTCTGCTCTTGACAGTTATTAATCACCTCTTGTGCATTCATTTTCTTCTTCCTCCTTTTTTATTTGTGCGTGTAGTTCTGAACGAACAACACAATCTTCCAAGTCTATTAGGTCTCCATCTTGGATTCCTAAATCTACAATATCTGCCTTCTTCAAACAGATCTTCCAACCTGCTGTTTTATAGTTTTTTATTCTTCTTAATCTTGCCATACCCAATCTAATATTTTAATCTTTATAAACCTTTCGTTTTTATTAATTAATTATAAAGTAGTAACTCAGCAAACAAAGGGTCATTAGGATTTGCGACACAGAAAAACATCAAATCCTTCCCCAACCCAATCAAAAGAGTGTATTCTCTGTCTGTTTAACATTTAGTTTTTTTCTTGTTTGCTGAGTTTTTTCCATCTTCTTTATTTTTTCTTCTTTATTTATTAATCTTTTATTTATGATATAGTTAGTTTTTCTTTTGTTATTCAGCTTATTCAGGATATTCACCATATTTGGCTAACTCCTAAGAGCGGTATATATGGGTATAGTTTCGTGAAACCCCTGAATATCCTGAATAAGCTGAATAAATATCATAATTTTGCTCCTGTATTTTTAAATCTAATTCCAGACCAACAATGTTCTTGAGGACCTAATCCACCAATTTGACTAAATTCTTCAGTTACCCCAAACATTTCTTGTAAGGATGCTTTAATTGATCTATCAGAAACACCCTTAACTTTATAATCATCACAATATTCTTTGTATTTTCTTCTCAATAATTTTTTAGATAAAACACAGTCATACGCCTCTTCAATATTATCCATACAAAAAGCCATAAAAGAATCAGACATCCTAATCCATTTATTTTTAACCTCATTTGTTCCGAAAGTATAACTAAATTTTTTATTTTTCATTAAACGCTGTAACCCTAAGATTGCCATATTAAGAAATCCAGACATCTCCTCTTCAGTGGCTATCTTCTTTATTATGTTTGGGTCTTTTATTTTACAATATGTCTTCTCTTCATTGTTTAATTTATCATACACAACCTTATCTACAAATTTATAAGGAAATTCTAACAGAACCCACCTCTCCCAAAAACCATCTGAATAATCATAAACTCTTGGGAGCTCATTGCATGCGAAAACCATTTTTGCATAATTAGTAAACTCAATAATATTTTTATACTTTCTATTAGCAGAAATGGGGTCTCTGCCCGTTAGTTGTTTAAACATTGCGGTTTCTTTTAAATCCCGTGAACTAATATCCCCCGCTAAATTAAAATGTCTTCTCCAAAGACTCTGAACAAAAGGGCTCTCACTTGTAATTGCAGATAGAGGAACTGAGGAAGTGTTATTTACACCCACTAACTTTTTTAATAATTCAATCGATTTTCCTTTACCATTTCTACCATTACCAACAAACATAAAAGCTTTCTCTAAAAAATATTCCTTAACCAAACCAAAACCGGCCATTTCATAAAAAACATCTTTATCATCGGTTGAGGTTAAAACATCAGATAAAAATTCATCAATCTTTGGACATGTTGCTCCCTCATCATATTTTACGGGAAATTTAGAAAAAAATATCCTCTTGGGAGTAAAAGGTCTTAATTCTATATTTAAAACATCGAGGATACCATTTTCAACGGGAACTTCATAAGTCATATTATCTTTAAAAAATTCAGAAGAATCAATGAAAGTATCAATCCTTATTTTAGAAATAACTTGATTGGATAACCATTCAGAATAGTTATCTTTCATAATTTGTCTTACTTGCTCTTTGACACAACTCTCCCCATTAGGGATATAAATTCCTTCAGAGTAAATCCACATTTCACAAGCCTTATCTTCTTTAGTTGTGTAAATATAATTATGAGACATAATTTCCTCGACTAAAAGTTCTGTTGCCTCACCAAATTGTTTTTTAACCAATAAGCTTAGAACATCTTCACGAAGGGAATGCTGGGATTCAGGATTATTTTCGTTAACATATCTTTGCCATATTTCATAACTTACTTTTCCTCTAAGATAGGTGTCTTTTAATCTTTCATAGGTTTTTTTACTCCAGTCAGTTGGGATTAAATCATCTAATAGTTTTGATGCAAAAATATATTCGGCTTCGGATTGTTTATCACAATTCAAAGAAGTTCCCATTATTCCTTTACCTCAATGAATTTAATTTCTCCAGAAGTAAAGATTATTCTCTTGTTAAATTTATCAAGAATCTCAATAAATACAAGACCTTTACTTCTTTCATCTACCGAAGTAATTAAACAATTATATTCAAAATTATTATTCAAAATCAAATGTGCCCGTTTGCCAATCAATTCCTTCCAATTCAATTCCATTCAAATTCTTAATCTTTTTTCTTTATATATTTAGTGTGTTCACTTTAAAATGATACCCCTCGATGCAGTAAAATAGCAACATCCAACCACAGAAAACGCATCGAGGGTAAAAGGAAATTATTCCTTTTATTTTATCACCACTAAGTCATAGACATAGGTGAATATGATAAGGGCTCATTGTTTATTTTCCCTCGTTTAATTGTTTCATAAAGTTAAGGGTTTGTCTCATTCCATCGTAGTTCCTTGTGTTTTGTAAAACAAAAAGTTGATGATTTAATTCCCCTACTAAATCTCTCATTGATTCTTCTTCTAATTGTTGGATTCCTTTCTCGATAATTTTCTCTTCATCTAAACTTCCTTTTGCATTTAATTCATTATAAACATCTTCATCTATCTCAAAAGAGTTATCTATCGTTAGAGTTCTTTTCTTCGCTATTTCCCCAACTGCATAAACACTTGTTATCAACAAAAAGCAAGAGAGCAAAGATAACATTATTATATATTTAGTTTTCATTTTTATCCTCCATCTTATTTAGTTAAGTAGTATCTGTTAATTCCGTAGCCCAAACTCCTGCCGTCCATTTAATTGTTCTTGATGTTTTCCCTGAAACTTTTATTTGAAATATATCTGTGCCTGAAACATCGACGACACTTGTTGAAATTCCACCCCAACTATCTGGGTTATAATCTGTTCCGATTGTTTCAGCTTTTACAACTGATAAAGTTCCGCCATCATTATGAACAACAAATATTCTCTCTCCATTAAATACATTTGTTGCATCACTATCATCAATTCCAACTAATGAAACTCTAAAAGTCCAAATGCTATTAGTTGGAATAAATAACCTTTGACCTGTTCCTACTCCTGATGGGTTTTGATTTACAGTATATCCAACAGCCATTTCTCTTGCTGTTGCTGATGAAGTTAAAGCATTTAATGTAAATTGATGAGTTTGTGAATCTCCATCTTCATTAAATTTATTAGAAGACCAAGTAAATTCTCTTATAAATTCTTGTTTGGAATAATATCCTCCTGAAAAACCTGCTTGACTTGTGCAAGTAGAATAACCAATTGCTCCACATTCAGAAGTTGCTTCTCCGTGATTTAGTGCAACCCCATTAGTTGCATATTGTCCTAAAGTTCCTGAATTTGCTTTAAATCCATTGGTAGGCAATAAGGAGGCATTAAAACTTGTATCTAAAGTTGTTCCTATCCATAATGTTGCTTTGTCAGGCAACCAAATAAGACCTGTTGTAGAACCTGTTAAATAATTTTCTATTTGTTCTGCAGTTGGATTGAAAAAGATATAACTTGGAACATCATAAATCCAAGCAGATGCAGATAATATACCTATAACAACCTCCCCCAAAAATGTTGCATCTCCTGTTTCTCCATCTATTTTAACTGGTGAGTTATCAATAATAGAATATGAACAAGAGGGTGCTGGATTATCTCCCCAAGATCCATCCACAATCCAATTATCTATTCTTGAATCAAAATCTGTTTTTAAAATTTTATAAAGACTACCTGAACTCGGTCCAGCGTCTAAATAAAGCCAATAATAATCATCATCATCTCCAATATAAGAACCTGGATATAACCAAATACTATTAAATTCCTCTGTATAATATCCTGTTGAAATATCATAAGTATAAACTTTATTTGGGTCAAAACCTATTCCTTCGTTGTATCCGCCACCGCTTAATGTAAAATTCTCTATAAATAAATCTTCTTTTCCCTTTATAGTTTTATTTCCAAAACGCCAATCATCTATTAAAGGAGTTGAACCATCTTGTTTTAAATAAGTATTATTTGATTCTGTTTTATTGTAGTAATTACTTTTATCAGAACTCCATATTGGGTCTGTTTCAGAAGTTAAAAAACCAAAAGCATCAATCTCATTTTCAGTATAAAATACATCGATAATATTTGGGTGGTTTGTTAAGATATTATCTCTTCCAGATAAAGCATCGTGTTCATTTATAGTTATAGCTGTTGTTCCTTTTAATAATTGAATTGAGTCTATTGTTATGTAATGATTTATATTTCCATTGTCAGGATGATAAAATCTAACTTGAACAACTCCATCTTGAACATGGTCTGCACTATCTAAGATATAAATATTACGAACAAGTAAGTAATCTGAAGTTTCTTCTATTTCGTGAATATCCCAATCCAAGGTAACATAATTCCAAAGTTCTATCTGGATGTCGTGAGTTCCGGTATAGCTCCATCTTCCGAGGATATTGTTAAAAGAACTTATACCTGTAAAGTTTATTCTGAAATCTATTCCTGGAGAATTTGTAGTTTCTGAAACATTAATTGTTAAATCATCATAACTATATTTTATGTAAGTTACATTCGTAGATGTTGGAACTCCCTCCACTCCATTAAAAGAAGTTGGATAAAATGTTGTTGAAGTTTCTTGGGAAGTTGTTACTGGTAAATAGTTATATTTCCAAGTTTCTGCATTAACAGAATAAAAAGAGAAAAGAGCTATTAATAAACAGAGCATCCATAAATATTTTTTAACCATCTATTAAATTAATTATCTAAGTTTTTATATTTATCTTTTCCTAGCCCTTGCTTTTCTTGCCTTGGCTAAATTTTTAAGTAATTGCCTCCTTCTAGCAGGACTAATCTTTTTACTCCGTCGACTTCCCACAGACGGAGATTTTCCCGCTTTTTTCATTCTACTTTGTCTAGCCTTAGCCAAATTATTTAACATCTTTCTTCTCTGCGTTGGGCTTAACTTTCTTGCCTTTTTTAATTGTCTCTTTTCCCCAGAAGTATCTTGAAAATATTTTCTCTTCTCAATAAATCCGTTAACTAATCTTTTTCTTTTTCCTAATCTTATCCTATATGGTCTAACTTTTCTCACATTTTTTGAATAATAACCGGAAATTCTTTTAGGAGTTTTTACAACCTTCTTTGATTTACCTAATGGAACAAAGAAAGCGGTTTTGGAGAGATTATTGTCTATTGAGTAAACAGCATAATCCCTTGCATCTCTTAATGTTAAAGGTTTTGGATATAACTTTTTTAATTTTCCCCTAACTTTTTCAACAACATAATAAGTCGGTTGAGATTTGGCTAATGTTTTTTGTGTAAATCTATCTAGTTTTGGTGGAGATTGTGCCGAACTCCTACGAGAACTTTTAACCGAACTCCTACGAGAACCTATAGCCGAACTCTTACGAGAACTTTTAACCGAACTCCTACGAGAACTTTTAACCGAACTCTTACGAGAACTTTTAACCGAACTCCTACGAGAACTTTTAACCGAACTCCTACGAGAACTTTTAACCGAACTCCTACGAGAACCCCTACCATTTTTAACTTCTCTTTTATCTCTGCCTCTAGACCTTCTCTTTGGAAGAACATAAACCAGGTTTCCACGAATTCTTAAAATAGGAACATCTCCTATTCTCCCCCTCACATTAGCTCGATTCTTTGGTGTTTCTATCCTCACTTTTGTGTTTATCTTTTTAGAAAGTAATTTTTCAAGATTTTTAACAGCAACATCTGAAAGTTTTCCATCTTGGGCTTTTTCAATTTTTAATCTTACATTCTTTGGAGGTTTCCATAATTGTGCAGTAACAAAAGTAACCTTCGTTCCATCAATATATTTTGAACCTACCTTTTTTAGTCTCTTAACATAAGAACCATAAGCAGTAATTTCTAATTCTTGCCCCCCCTCATAGATTGGACTTCCACCAGCTTTAAATTTGGAACTAGGTTTCATCTGCCAAGAAATTATCTCTGCAAGTTCTTTTTCTGTGACACTATTAATACCATTTTTAGCTATTTTATTTGCAATTTTTTGTATTCTTTTAGGACTATTTGCTATCTTTGCGTTTTCAAATATTAACACTTGAGGTTTATTTTTTTTAAATGTAAAATTGCCCTCGATAATATCTCTCAAGGTAGGTGTTTTTTCCCTGCTGGAAATTTTTAACCTACTTTTTCTAAATCCAGAATCGGGAGCGGCGTATAAACTTCGTTCTAATATAGTTATATTTGGGGCAACATTATTTTTAAGATAAATGCTTGAGTCCACAATTTCTTTTAGACTAAGTTTTTTACCAGAATCTAACTTTTTCAAAATTGCCTTTATTCTGTCTGGAAATTTCTCCTCTCCAGGGATGGGTTTTCTAATAAGTTTTTTTCTTGAAATCCATGATGTCAGTTGGTCTGCAGCAGTATTGACTGCAGTAACTTCTTTGTTACTATATCTTTCAATCTGTTTTTCAAAGGGCATTTTACTGGAGGCAACAGTAGTTTCTTTCAACACCAATCCTGGGTCTTTTGTGAATTTTCTAAATTGTCCGGGTTTTCTTCCTTTCAAAAAGTCTACTAATGACTTGAATGGTCTTTTTATTGAAGGTTTTAAAACTCGTTCTTTTAAATATATTTTTCTATTTCTAACTTCGAATATTTCTTTTGGAGATTTTCTGAGGATATATTTTCCATCTACAACCTTAACAGTTTTTGGATTTAAAAATGAAAGCTTTTCTAAAACTTTTTGGTTTATCTTTTCTCCTTTAATTCCCACATAAGCCCCAAGAATTCCAGAAGCCTCTCCAACAGCAGTCTTTATCTTTCCTGAACCCAATGCCTTTATAGTTCTTACTCCCTTGCTACCAAGACTAGCCAAATATCCAGCGTATGCAACTTCTAAACCCTTTACTAGTGCTATTTTAAGAGCATTAGAAGATAATACTCCTATCTTCTTTCCTAGGATTTTTGAAGAAACTTTTGTTAGGGGAATCTTTTGTGCAACTCTCCCCCCAAGCCCAAATAATCTAGAAAATAGGTATCCTGCAGTCGCTTCTTTTGCGAACTCTATTCCCGCAATTTTTGCAACCTTTTTCCAATCGGCTGATTCCAAATCTAAAGCTTCTTCTTTCGTGAGATTTATGGGCGTTTTATATATGCCTCCAACAATAGCCCCCGTTATAGGACCTCCTAAAATTGTAGCGACAACTAGTGCTGCATCTGCCCTTATTGCTGTGTCCCTACTTAATAAATCCTGCTGGAGGTCTCTGATTGCAAGTTGTTGAACTTTTAATTTTTGTGAGTTTGATGAAGTTTTAATTTTATTAACTAAATTATAAAAATTTCTATCTTTTCCTTTTAAGTTATATAGATTATAATAATCTTGTCTTTGATTTTCTCTATAGGCCTTCCATTTCTTAGGGTCAAAAGCAGAGACTACATTTTTAATCTTTGTTGAAAAAGATTCTTTTGGCAAATTTTTTTCTATAATAAGCCCCGCAGAAATTAATTTATCTACAGGAACATACTTCCCGATAGAAGAAATATCCTGGTTTACTCCTAATAATTTGTTATCTATGGAAATTATATTTCCATTAGAATCCTTTTGGAAGGAAATTCCCTTTGGGAGGTCTTTTTCAATTTTCTTTAAGCTATCATTAGTTTGTTTATCATAGGGTGATACAATTTTTCCAAGTGCCACTCCCCCAGTCAAAATTCTCGAAGTTCCTGTTGGACTTCGTTCATAAGCCCTATATGTCTTTTCTCCGGTATCTAAGTTTTCTGAAATATAAACAAGACCGGTGGTTAATTTACCTTTGTCGATTCTATTTATTTCAGTAGTTGTTTGTCTTATTCTATTTCCCGTCCTTGCATCTCTAACTATTTTTTCTCTTTCACTTGCACCTGAAGCAATTAATTTTTTTCTAAGTTCTTCAATTCTCTTTTTTTCTGCCTCCGCCTGTTTCTGTTGTTCTGCTTGTCGTCGTTGTTCTGCCTGTTTCTGTTGTTCTGCTTCGAGGTCTGCACGAGTTGGACCAACAGATTCACTTCTTGAACTGGATGAAGAACCTCTGGAACTATATACTTTTTTAATAATTATATCTGTTTTTTTTGGTGTCTTGGTTGAAAATCCTTGTCCTTCTCTGATGACTTCATAACCAGTTTGCTCTCTTACAGTCTGCTTTCCATCTGGAGTATTTATTACAGCCATGTTATTCTATAAAATAACTCCCTCTATTTAACTCTAAGTGAGTTTTACATTCTTTTGTTGATTGCTGTTGTAATTCACATTTCAAATACTTTGAAATTTCTTGACTTCCAACCAACTCAACATTTCTACAATCTTCAGTATTTATTTTAATAGTAGGAACTCCCTTGACATTATATGTTGTTTCAGTTGTATCATAAAAATTCCATTTATAAAAGTTGAAAGAATCATATAATTTATTTACCATTGGAGATACTTCTTGACAATGAGGACAAGAAGGGGAATAAAAGTAATCTACCCTAAATGCATTAACTTGCGTAATCAATAACAACAATCCCAAAATTCCCAATCCAAACATTGTTTTTTTATTCATATTCTAATGTAGATTTACTACTATTTAAACTTTATTAATTTTAAAAAAAGTGTCTGAGCAAAAAATACCATACTAAGAACATTATTATGCCTATTGTTAAAACATTAATTATAACTTTTTTTAAAATATCACCTATCCATCTTAACATTGTTAACTTTTTTATCCTCGGTATTATTTAGATTTATTGAAATATTTCCTCTTTGAAGTTCTTCCCAATTATCAACAAAATGTTTTTCACAAACACATTTAATCTTATTATCTTCATACCCACATTTATCTCTTATTTGTTTTTTTATAAAATAATCTTTAACCATGTAAGTGTTTATAGACACTAATAACATAATAATAAAAATGCCTTGAATTATGTTTATTGGTTTTTTATGTCTAACAAAAAATTTATAAAGATTATTAGATTCTATTTCTGCATTAATTTTATTTAAATCCATGGTTGTCTGAACAAGCAAATCTTTATAAACTTTTTTATTTTTATATATTTATCAATCATTGTGGAGATGGTTGATAGGTTGGGAGTAGGAAGGCTCTTTAATCCTGCAGGACTAAAGAGTATATAATCCTTGAAGTAATTATTACTACTTCTCCATAACAAAAAACTCCTATCTTGCTGGGCAATGCCAATAAGACCCGGCATTGAGTTATTCGGTTAACCGAATAACTCTAATTTTTATAATTCTGAGAGTATAGTCATTACTCTCCAGTAACAAAAACTTCTTTCAAGTCTATAATATGTATGTATTATAGAAAGATTTAAATAGTATTTGGGCGTTTAAACCACATGGATGAACTGACCCTGGATAGAGAACTATATAATAATGTGGCTCAGTGGATGAAGCCAATCTATTCTTTAACCACTCAAAGGCAACGCCTTTATTTCCTAAGAAAAATATCTAAAAAATTTAAGGTTCTCAATAAAGAAACTTTATCTAAGATGTTTCTAGAGTTCAAGTATCAACATGAAAAAGCAGTTATAGTTATGTTAAATGATTATTGTTTACAGAACAATATTGATTTTCAAATAGTCATCCCAAAATTAAAGAGGAAAAAAAAGGAGAAATTTCCCGAACTTTTAAGCATTGCAGAAATTGAAAGAATGATAGAGTCTGCCCCCTATCCTTATAACTTAGCTATTAGATGTATCTTTAATTTTGGTGCTGGGCTTAGGATTTCAGAAATAATAAAGTTTTCTTGGAATCATATAAGATGGATAGATTGGTTGAAGAACCAAAATAATTATGGGGTGGCATTGATAAAAGCAGGGAAAGGTTCTAAAGATAGGGCTGTGAATATTCCTAAAAGGCTCATGCAAGATTTATATCATTATGCAATAGAGTGTAAAGTTTTAGATGAATTTAGAGTGCCTAAAGGAGGAATGATTTTTAATTTTGGGATAAATTTGACAAAGAAGAGACATAGCCCATTAATAGAAGGAATGATGAAAAATGATGAAAAGGCAAAAGCAGATTATGTCTTAACTAGGTATAACTGGTTTAGATATAATATTCTTCAAAAATATTGTGAAAAGGCATTATCAAAAAGAATAAAAATTCATAGTCTCCGACATTCTCGAAGCACATACCTTTATGAGTATGAAAAAGTCCCT
>Ga0180430_10005123_pt1 | contig 10931 bp, 10 predicted proteins | sample SS_ome_9_FD_132999 | JGI IMG/M metagenome (GOLD analysis project Ga0180430, IMG submission 132999) | Hypersaline lake sediment archaeal communities from the Salton Sea, California, USA - SS_1_S_2 metaG | ecosystem: Environmental > Aquatic > Non-marine Saline and Alkaline > Hypersaline >... | reverse complement strand
GCAGTCGAATCCTGGTGATGGAACTCCACGTTGCCGTTGCCGGCCAGTTTTTCCCGTGCGTTTTCGATCTGGATCGGCGCAACATCGACGATGTCCAGGCGCGAACCGGTTTTGTCCAGGTGTTGAGCGAGCCGGTTCGAGAATTTGCCATAGACGCACGCGACCTGGAGCACGCGACTGCCCTGCGTCAGTTCGAGGTCATCGAGCACAGAGCGCGTCAGGCGCTTCATGTTGCCCCACAGGATCAGGTTCACCACCCATTCGCGCTCAAAAAATTTCAGCGTCTTCGGGTGCAGGTAAGCCCACCAGTAGGTCTCCTGCAGGTAATCCGGGATTTTCGGAGAAGTTGGCACAGGTGCAAGCAGCGGCTTCGGGTTTGCCGAGCCGTCATGCTGCACCTGTTCGTATGTCTCTGTCAGCGCGCCTGTATCGTCGTTCATCTCAACCTATATGGCATACACGTACCATGCCGTCAAAACCGTGCCCAGCGCGGCGATTGGGTAGACGACCATGGCAACAAATTTGTCTTTTCGAACCCCGAAGTCGTGAAATACGACCCTGAGGCGGTGTGCAGAATGCCATAAAGCGAATGAAATTACTAAAAACAGGGCGATTTTCCCGAACCAGCCCGAAACGAAGGCGCTGAAATTGTTGTACTGCAGGCCATCCGGAACCTGGCCGATGGCGACCAGGAGGAACAGGGCGATCAACGCGGGAAACAGGAAGGCGGCAACCGTGCCGCCCACGGCGAAAAGCCCCCAAACGACAGATTTTTTAGCGATTGCCATATCAGAATACCTTTGCAAGCCAGAAAATGATCGCGGTGACCACGATCCACGCGACGTAGTGGGCGACGATGATGTAGCCGTCCGCCAGTTTTTGCTCACCGAGCTGCAGCGGCATGGCCTTGGGCGCCAGCTTGAACCAGTCAAAGGTCATGTAAACCAGGTAGTAAACCAGGGCGAGCGCGTGAACGGTGATCCAGAACCCGTTCTGCTGCGATTCCAGGAAGGACGTCCAGGCTTCGGGCGATCCTTCGGCCAGGATGGCCAGGGCGCAGATGGCGAAAAAGCTGTAAAAGCCGACCAGCAAGCAAGTCACCTCGCGCAGCATGTACTTCCTGTAGCGCCCGTTGCGCATGTACCAGGTGGTCTTGGACACGGGCCGTTCATAGGGTTTGCGGCTCATGATTTACCTCCGGGCAGTTTCTGCAGCCAGAACTCCTTGGCGCCGTCCAGCTTCATTTGCTGCAGCGCCGCGGCCGGGTCCACGCTTTTCGGGCAAACTTCCGAGCAGGCGCCGACGAAGGAGCAGTTCCACACGCCGTCGTGGTCGGCCAGGATGTCGAGGCGCTCGGATTTGCCCTGGTCGCGCGAGTCGATGTTGTAGCGGTGCGCGAGCGCCAGCACGGCCGGGCCGATGAAATCCTTGTCCAGTGCGTACTGCGGGCAGGCCGCATAGCAGCACATGCAGTTCACGCACATCGTGTATTGCTTGAATTTATAGAGCGCGCTGCGCGGCTGGACGTACTCCTTGCCTTCCGGCGGCGGGTCCTTGCGCACGATGTAGGGTTTTGCGCGCTGGAATTTTTCCATCACGTCGTCCAGGACCACCACCAGGTCGCGTTCGATCGGGAAATTTTCCAGCGGTTCGATGCGGACCTTGTCCGGCAGGTCGCGCACGAAGGTCTTGCAGGTCAGCACCGGTTCGCCGTTCACCATCATGCCGCAGCTGCCGCATACCATCATGTGGCAGGACCAGCGGTAGGCCAGGGTGGTATCCAGTTCTTCCTTGATGAAATTGAGGGCGTCCAGGATCGCCCAGTCCTCGTGGCATTCGACGCGATAGGACTGGAAGTGCGGTTCGCTGTCCTGTTCAGGATCGTAGCGCAGCACTTCGATTTCGAGTTCGCGGGTGTTCATTCTTTTTTTCCTCCCGAATAGTCGCGTACGCCGGGCTGTGAACGGGTGATCGTAACGTCCAGCCATTCGATGCGGGGACGACCGTCATCCTGCCGGTAGGCGAGGGAGTGTTTCAGGAAGTTCTCATCGTCCCGCTCGGTGTAGTCGAGCCGCTGGTGCGCGCCGCGGGATTCGCGCCGTTCCAGCGACGCCTCGGTCACCGTTTCGGAGACGTCCAGCAGGTTGCGCAGCTCCAGCGCCTGTTGCAGGTCCGTGTTGAAAACGTTGCTCTTGTCATTGACCTCGATGTTTTTGTAGCGCTGGCGCAGTTCCGCGATTTTCTCGCAGGATGCGAGCGAGCCTTCTTCGTCCCGGTAAATGCCGGCGCCCTCTTCGAGGGTGTCCCTCAGTTCGCGCCGAATGGCGGCGATCGATTCGTCCCCCCCGGACTGTTGCAGCAGTTCACGGATGGAGGTCACGACCCGGTCGGCCTGCGCGGCAATGGCCGGATCTTCGCTGCTGCGCCCCGTTTCCTTCGCGTAGGCCATGGCGCGGTCCGCGGAGCGCTTGCCGGATACCAGCAGGTCGGTCAGGGAGTTCGAGCCCAGGCGGTTCGCGCCGTGCAGCCCGGAGCAGGAGCATTCGCCGATGGCGAACAGTCCCGGCATCGGGGTTTCGCCGTTGATGTTGCTGTCGATGCCGCCCATCATGAAGTGAATCACGGGACGCACCGGTACCGGTTCCTTGACCGGGTCATGTCCGACATAGGATGAAGCCAGTTCCCGCACCAGCGGCAGGCGTTCGTTGATTTTCTTCTCGCCCAGGTGCCGCATGTCGAGCAGCACACAGTGGCCCCACGGCGTTTCAACCGTGTTGCCTTTCTTGTGTTCGTGCCAGAAGGCCTGGCTCAGGCGGTCACGCGGGCCGAGTTCCATGGTTTTCAGTTCGGGCTGCCCTATCGGGGTTTCCGGGCCCATTCCGTAATCCTGCAGGTAACGGTAGCCGTCCTTGTTGACCAGGATGCCGCCTTCGCCCCGGCAGCCCTCGGTGAGCAGGATGCCCGTACCCGGCAGGCCGGTCGGATGGTACTGAACGAACTCCATGTCCTTGAGCGGGACGCCGGCGCGGTAAGCCATGGCCATGCCGTCGCCGGTCTTGACGGCGCCGTTGGTAGTAAACGGAAACACCTGGCCGCCGCCGCCCGAGGCCATGATGACCGCGGGCGCGTGGAATGAGAAGAAGCGGCCGCTGCGCATTTCCATTGCGACGACGCCGCGGCATTTGCCATCCTTGTGCAGCAGTTCCAGCGCGAAGTACTCGTCAAAGCGCCTGATGGAAGAAAACTGCAGCGAGGTCTGGAACAGCGTATGCAGAATGTGGAAGCCGCTCTTGTCGGCGGCGTACCAGGTGCGCGGCTTTTTCATGCCGCCGAACGGCCGCACCGCCACGGACCCGTCGTCCGCGCGGCTCCAGGGGCAGCCCCAGTGTTCCAGTTGCACCAGTTCCCGCGGAGCCTGGCTGACGAAATGCTCGACGACCTCCTGGTCGCATAGCCAGTCGCCGCCGCTGACGGTGTCGTTGAAATGCAATTCCAGGGAGTCGTCCGCGCCCTTGACGCCGGCCGCGCCGCCCTCGGCGGCGCAGGTATGGCTGCGCATGGGATAGACCTTGGAAACGAGCGCGATCTCGAGCGAGGGGTCTGCCTCCGCGATGGCGATCGCGGCCCTCAGGCCGGCGCCTCCCGCACCGATGATGACGACATCCGCGTGAATGTTTTCCATGAGAACTCCGTTAGGGGCGGCGGCATCGTGGCCGGCGCCTGTTTGTTGTTTTAGCTAGTTGTTCTTTGCGCCCTGGGCAATCCACTGCTTGATCAGTGCGATGTCTCTCGAGGCGACAGGCTCCATTTTGCCGTGCGGCATGCTGATCGATGGGTCGGCCCGACCTTCCATCAGGACCACCAGGTTGCTGCCCAATTCATCTCCCGGAACGATCATTGCGCCGCCCTCGGTGCCTTTCATCAGGTCGGCATAGCTGACCATGCTGAGCCCGCTGGCTTCGTAACCGGTGCCCCCGGGCTGGTGGCAGGACAGGCAGTTCTGTTCGAGAACCGGCTTCACATCGCTGGCAAAGCTGATCTCGGGCTCGCCGCTGCAAGCCGTCAGCAGGCCCGCAGCCAGCAGAGGGGTAATAAACGTGATTGCTAGTGCCTTGTTCGTCATTGGGTTTTTCTCCCTGAACCGACGGTTGTTAAAAACTACGATGCTGCGCCATATTCATTGATGATGCACGTCAAGTAAATGAAAATCCCCGTGGGCGCTGCAGCGTGACGGGTTAGAATTTCGCATCGATCGTTTCAGGCCAGGAGTTTTTTGAATGAGAGTAGCTATTGCAGGGGCGGGCATTTCAGGTTTGGCTACGGCATTTGCCGTGCTTGAACAGCAACCTGGCGTCGAAATAAGGATTTTCGAGGCTTCCGGCCGGCCCGGCGGCAAGGTTTTCACGGAAAAAACGCCCGCAGGCTACCTTTGCGAATGGGGTGTAAACGGATTCCTGGACAAAAGCCCGCCGACCCTCGAACTGGCGCGCAAGCTGGGCCTCGAGGTGATGCCGGCTGACCTCTCGGCCAAGCGCCGTTTCGTTTTCAGCGAGGGGGCCCTGCACAAACTGCCCGAGAAGCCGCCCGAGTTTTTTACCTCTAAACTGCTCAGCCCGGGGGCTCGGCTGCGCGTCGTGGGAGAAGTGTTCTCTGCGCGGGCGAAGCAATCCGATGAGACGCTGGCCGAGTTCGGCACGCGCCACCTGGGCCGGGAAGCGTTCGAGAAGCTGATCGACCCGATGGCGTCGGGCGTGTTTGCCGGCGATGCGACGAAGATGAGCCTGAAAAGCTGTTTTCCGCGCATGAAGGAACTGGAGGACGAGCACGGCAGTCTGATTCGCGCACTGATCAGCCTGCAGAAAAAAGCCCGCAAGGCGGGCAGCAAGGACCGGCCCGGTCCTGCCCCCGGCGGCACCCTGACTTCTTTCGAAGACGGCATGTCGGCAATGACCGACGCTTTGGCGGGCCGCATGGGAGACCGTTTGCGCCTCGATTGCGCGGTTGAGCGCATCGAGCGGGAGGGGGCGCAGTACCGGCTTGGCCTGGCGGACGGCGGCGAAGAGGTATTCGATGCGGTGGTGCTGGCTTGCCCGGCTTACGCACAGGCCACGTTGTTGTCCGGCCTGGATGCAGAGCTGTCCACCCTGGTGGGTGGAATCGACTACCCGTCGCTCGCCGTGGTCTGTCTCGGTTACGAACGCCCGGATGTCGAGGGCGACATGGACGGTTTCGGCTTCCTGGTGCCCTCCAGGGAAAAGCGCGAGATCCTGGGAACGGTCGCCGATTCCTACGTGTTTCCGAACCGCGCGCCGGATGGCCGGGTGCTGCTGCGGACCCTGGTGGGCGGCGCGCGCACACCGGAGCGGGCCCTGCTGCCGGACGAAAAGCTGCTGGATGAAGTGCGCGCCAACCTGAAGGACATCATGGGGGTCACGGCCGAACCCGAGTTCGCGATGATTTACCGGCACGAACGGGCGATACCGCAGTACCTCGTGGGGCACGCTGACCGGCTCGAGGCCATCGAAAACCGCTTGCGTTCATTGCCTGGCCTGTTCATGAGCGGTAACGCCTTTCGCGGCGTCAGCCTCAACGACTGCGTGGTCAATGCGGAAAAAACGGCGGGCCGGTTGGCCGGGTCGCTCAGTCGTGCGGCTCCTCGTAGCCCGTGAACATCTCCTTGTAGTGCGACCACCATTTCGACCCCAGCATGCCCATGTAGGCGTGCAGGAAGACGAAGAAAACGAAGATGACGAACATGATCACGTGCACGGTGTTGACGATGCGAATACCGCCCGCCAACTCGATCAGGCCGGCGAAATAGTCCACGTCCCACATCATCAGGCCGGAGAAGAAGGTGATCGGGACCGTGATCAGCATCACGAACTGGTAAGTGAGCTTCTGCATCGGGTTGAACTTGTCGTAGGGCTGCACGTCGTGCGGCCGCTCTTCGCCCACGAAAATCCCGTAACCGTAGTACTGCGCCTGTTCGAAATAGCGCTTGATGAAATCGGACGCGTTGAAATCGGGCAGGTAGTTCGTGATCTTGTCTGACGTCATGTAGTAGAAAAACCACAGGAACCAGTTGACGATGATGACGAAGCCGATCCAGTTATGCAGCTGCACTGACGTTTCGAAACTGATGACGCTGAAAATGTCGGCGTAGCGTATCTGCAGCCCGGTCAGGATCAGCAGAACGAAGCCGAGCGCGTTGAGCCAGTGCCAGATGCGGACCGGCAACGGGTGCAGGTATATCCGCTGCTTTGTGTCGATGTGTTCGTGGATCGGTTCCCGATTGTTCATTGCTTGTTTCCCGTTACTTCACTTTCATCTTGCGACGGATGATCTTGCCCAGTGAAATATGAACCACGGGCACGGCCAGGCCGCCCAGAACGGCGAGCACAAGCAGGTAGTCGAGCAGCTTGATGCGGGTGCCGCCCGGAGCGTAAAAGCCGCTGATCGAGTCGACCGAGAGGACCGAGCTGAGCACCGCCTTATCGGCCTCGAAGCGCTCTTTGCGCCCGTCCGCCCGGGTGATCGAGACCGTGACCTTGTCGAACGCCACGGAGTCGCCGTCATGGCAGTTTTCGCAGGTCCGGGTCGCCTGGCCGCTGTCCTGGAGGCGGTGCGTGTCCATGCCGGTGGCCACTTCCAGACGTCCACGCAGCCTCACGTCGATATTGTCGCCGTCCGCTTTCGTCAGACGGATCAGCTTCCACAGGTCCAGCGAGCTTATGCCGCCTTTCTCGTTGCCGATCTCGGCCAACGTGGCTCGCAACGGAGCATAGCGCTCCTCGGCGCCGACCGCCTGCTGATTTACCTGGTCCCAAAGCTGCAGGTCGACCCGCAGGCCGGCGTCGGGCGCATGGCAGGCGGAACAGCCGACCGACTTCAGGTGCATCGGGGCGTTCGGCAGCCATTGTTCATGGGCCAGTTTGGCCACTTCGTGGCAGCTCATGCAGGTCGAGACGAGATAGCCGGTCGAGGCGACGGCGGAAATATCATGGGCGCTGTGGCAGTCGGCGCAGACCGGTGATTCGAAGTGGTCGGCGCGAATGCGGTTGCCTTCTCTGCGGGCGGTGCCGTGAACGCTTTCTTCGTAGGCGGTGAAAATGTCCGTGTGGCATTTGCTGCACGGTTCGCCGCTGTCGCGGTCGTACGTTTCGTGGCGTTGAATGGCGTGCGCACTGTGGCAGTCGGAGCATAAAGGCGCCTTGTCGCTGCCCGCCCGTACCAGGTTGGCATGGATGCTGCCGTCGTAGGCTTCGTACTTGGCCCGGTGACACTGGCGGCACGTTTCATTCTTTTCAAAAGAATACGCGCGGCGGCTCTCGATGGGCTGACGTGAGGGATGTCTGCCTTTTGCGACATCACGGTGGCAGCCGGTGCAGCCGATCACGCTGTGAACCGACGTGGCGAATGCTTCCGCATCGACCTTCAGCGAGAGAACCTCGCCGTCCTCCAGCTTCTTCTTCAGGCCCCTGCTGTGGCATTTCACGCAGCGTGCGTCGGGGTCCGGCGCTTCGGCAGCATCCTGCGCCAGCACGTCGACCGGCGTTACAGCGATCCAGGCGCCGGCCAGCGACAGGACTGCAGCGGCAAGGAGTGCGGGAATCCGTCTGGACATTTCATTAGTCATTTTTCACCCGCTCGACGGGTATCGCCGGAATTTTTCTTTTGCTTTGAATCAAGCAAAGAGCGGGAAAACTGGAAAAAGCCGACAACAGGCAATGCCACCAGGTAACTCAGCGCAATGAATGGCGATGCCAGGAACAGCAGCACGTTCACGATAAAACGCGATACGCGCCGCCACCCCTGAGGCTTTTCTCCAGTAGGACCGATTTTTTCGTTCAATGCTCTACCCCGAGGGTCCGTGCGCCATCTGCATCGAACCGGCCCTGTGCGGCCGGCCGCTGCCAGTTGAAAGGTCAGACTCGACAGGAGCATCCAGCGAATCTGACCTCTCGTGGTGCGGTCGTTTTACTTGGTCGGAACTTCCGCGTGGCAATTCAGGCAGTCCACAACCTGTTCGCTGACGTCTTCCGCGTGCGGAATTTCTTCAACGTAGGTATGGCAGTCCACGCAGGCCCACATTTCATGGGCTTCGGCGAAGAACCCGCCTTCCGGGTTGTGCACCTGGATCATGTTGGGATCGGCCGGTGCGGAACGTTCGGTTCCGTCGTGGCATTCCAGGCAGGTTGCGTCGTCGGTGACGTCCTGGGCGAGGGCGGCACCTGAAGCAGCCAGTGCCAGGGCGGTAGCGAACGCAATTCGTGAAGCAAATTTCATGTCGTCTCCTCAATCTCAGCTTACGGACACGGGTAAACCCACTGCAATATAGGAATTTTGCCGGCCGGGCGGGATGACACAGATCAGAACCCTAGAAATATGGAATGCATGCCGTGTGAGTTTCTTGACCTGCGTGCGGTTTCAGGCTGAAGGCAAGTAGCGCACCAGCAGGGCAAATCCGGGATTGGGGATCGAATACTGGCCTTCCAGCCCGATTCGCACCACGTGGCCCGATCCCGATGCGGCGTCGATCCGGTTGCCGTCGCGGTCGCACAGGTTTTCCAGCACGAAATGCCGGTTGCCCTGCGTTGTCACCAGTTCAATCTCGTCGCCGGCCTCGAAGCGGTTTTTCACGTTGATCGTCAGCCAGCCGTTTTCGTATTCGAGCACTTCCCCTACGAACTGCTGACGCTCGCTGCGCGAGACGCCGCGTTCGTAGTTCTGGTATTCCTTCGGCGGGTGCCGCCGGTAAAAACCCTCGGTGTAGCCCCGGTTTGCGAGTCCTTCGAGCTCGTCCATCATGGCCATGTCGAATTCCCGCCCCGCCGCGGCGTCTTCAATGGCGCGCCGGTAGACCTGGGCTGTTCGCGCGGTGTAATAAAAGGACTTCGTGCGCCCTTCGATCTTGAGCGAGTCGATACCCATCTCCGTCAGCGCCTTGACGTGCTGGACCGCGCGCAGGTCCTTTGAATTCATGATGTAGGTGCCGTTCTCGTCCTCGTAGGCCGGCATCAACTCCCCGGGGCGGGTTTCTTCCTCCAGCAGCATGACGGGCAGTTCCGCGGTTTCTTCATGCGCCCGCGGATGCAGCGGGACCACGTCCCCGGTAGCGGTTTCGCGCGCTTCCATGGCGTTGTATTTCCAGCGGCAGGTGTTGGTGCAGGCGCCCTGGTTGGAATCGCGGTGCGACATGTAGCCTGACAGCAGGCAGCGGCCGGAATAGGCGATGCACAGCGCGCCGTGCACGAAGACTTCCAGTTCGATGTCCGGGCACTCCTCGCGAATCTCGGCCACTTCCTTCAGCGACAGTTCGCGCGACAGAATGATGCGTTTCAGGCCGATCTGCTGCCAGAAGCGGACCGTGGCGTAGTTCACGGCGTTCGATTGCACCGAGAGGTGGATCGGCAGGTCCGGCCAGCGCTCGCGCACCATCATGATCAGGCCCGGGTCGGACATGATCAGCGCGTCCGGCCCCATGTCGACGATGGATTCGAGGTCGGCAAGGTAGCTGCGCACCTTGTTGTTGTGCGGCGCCACGTTGCTGGCCAGGAAAAAGAGCTTGCCCTGGGCGTGCGCTTCCTCGATGCCCTGCGCCAGCACGTCCTCCTTGCTGAATTCGTTGTTGCGCACGCGCAGGCTGTAGCGCGGCTGACCGGCATAGACGGCGTCCGCGCCATAGGCGAAAGCAAACCGCATGTTCTTGAGGCTGCCGGCCGGAGACAGCAATTCGGGTCGTTTCATGGCGCTATTGTACCCAAGCGCGGTGTCCGCAGTTTTGTCGGGAGAGTGGCCGCTGCCGGGCGGGGGATTGACTGAAATCACGAAACGGGCAAAAAGCAGGACCGGTTCGCGGCAGAACGAATTAAGCTGATATTAAGCTTTGCCGAAGGCCATCGGCGGATCGAGATGTTCGACCGGATGTGCCACGCGGCCCGGAGAGAAAGATGAAGACCATGCGAGCCACCCTGTTGGCGACGATCGTTGCCGCCCTAGCCCTGATCCTCTTGCCCGGTGTGTCCAGCGCCCAGTTCTCGGGATCGGAATCCTGTGCCGAATGCCACGGGGCGCAATACGAGGACTGGGTGGCTTCCGGGCACCGCATGATCCTGATGAGCGGTGAGAACGCTCGCCACCGCGCCTTGCCGTTGCCGCCGGGCAAGACATGGGACGAAATCAGCTACGTGGTCGGCGGCAACAAGACCTACGCCCTGTACCTCGACAGCCAGGGCTATATCCTGGACGACCAGTACAACCTGCTGACGGGTGAATGGTCCAGCGCGCATGGTTCCAACATGGTTCCCTACGACTGCGCCTCCTGCCACAGCACCGGCTACGAGGCCGGCGGCAACCAGGACGGTCTGCCCGGTTTCATCGGCACTTTTACCAATCCCGGCGTGCAGTGCGATTACTGCCACGCGGGCTCCCACCCGGCAGAGGCCTCGACGGACGCCGCATTCTGCGGCGAGTGCCACAACCACGGCGCCGAGGGCACGGTCGCCGCGGCGGATGGTTTCATCTTATCGGAAGGCCAGTACAACGAGTTCCTCGTCAGTTCGCACGCCAACGCGCTCGACTGCGTGAGCTGCCACGATCCGCACGAAACGAGTGAATTCGGGATCACGCTGGAGTGCGGTGACTGCCATTCGGACAATGCGGCTTCCTATTCCGGCACGCTGATGGACCTGGCCGGCGTGGACTGCACCGACTGCCACATGCCTCCGGCCACCCTGTCGGCCCAGGCGCTCGGTCCGCACACCGGCGACATGAAAACCCATATTTTCAATATCAACACGGACCCGGCGGCCAGCATGTTCACGCCGGACGGGAGCGAAGTCGTGCTGACGGACGGCGAAGCGGCGGTTACGCTCGATTTCGCCTGCCAGCGCTGCCACGCCGGCGCCTCGCTGGAGGTGCTGTCGAAGTTT
>Ga0180430_10005122_pt1 | contig 10933 bp, 9 predicted proteins | sample SS_ome_9_FD_132999 | JGI IMG/M metagenome (GOLD analysis project Ga0180430, IMG submission 132999) | Hypersaline lake sediment archaeal communities from the Salton Sea, California, USA - SS_1_S_2 metaG | ecosystem: Environmental > Aquatic > Non-marine Saline and Alkaline > Hypersaline > Sediment... | reverse complement strand
CGGCAGCAACCATCACGGCAATCGCCGAAGCGTTGAGACGCACCGCGTCCTCGACGGCCATCAACACGTTGTGGTTCAGCTCGGTGAGGATCGTCGTCCCCGCGTCGGCGCGCAGACACAGCGGCTTGCCGAGAGTCGGGGGGAGGGTCGATCGAACGATGCCGCGGGTGGGCATCAAACAGTCGGCGTATTGGGCGATCGGCACGATGTTGAGGTCGATGCGCTCCAGGCCAGAGGTTGGGCCCATGAGGAAGCCGTGGTCAAACGCCAGCATGACCGTGTGGCCGGTGTCCGGGCGGAAGATGCGGGACAGCCTGTCCTTCATCCCCCAATCGAGGTTATCGCTCCCTTTGACATGGAATCCTTGGGATGCGACCGGCGTGTCGAGACCGAAGTCGCTTCCGTCTCTGATGTCGTCCAGATCAGCCATTGGCAGTCTCCTTCATTGCTTCTGCGACGCCGGCGTGCGTCAAAATCGTCGGCCAAGACTGAAAGTACCAGCCTTCGGCACAGATGTCCAAGCATGAGAATATGTGCAGCGATGGGGGAGGCGCTACCGGACCCGGAAGTACGGAGTGTCGCAGGGAGCGTCCCACAGTTCCTTCAGCTCATCGTCGAGCTTGCAGCCGATGAGCTGATAGCCGCCCGCTTCCTGGACGGTGAGCATCTCGCCCGCCTCGCCTCTAACCACCTCTATACCGAGTCCTTCGAAATACTTGGCGGCATCCCGGAACGTGATGAGCATCTCCATCAGTGTGGCCTTGCCGGATCCGTTGACCAGGAGGAGGATCTCATCACCATCGGTCAGTCCGAGCTTGTCTACCATCTTCCCGGCGAGTAACTCGGCGGTGTCTTTGCTGGACAACATCTCCATGCGGACGCCGCCGCCCTCTCCGTGCTGGCCGGCACAGATCTCCATCTCGTCGACGCCCATCTCTCCGAGATCGTCCCCGGTCGAGGGGTGGGTCGCAATTTCCGACAGCACGGCAATCGTTGCCATCGACTCGTTGACCTTCTGAGCCACCCGGTACACTTCGTCGAGGCTCCAACCACGCTCGGCGGCGGCCCCTGCGATCTTGTAAACGATGAAGCAACCCCCCAGGCCTCGGCCCTCTTCGCCGGGCGTAGGCCGGATCTCTTCCTTGGTGAGGACTTCCTTGACCAGGATGCCTTTGTCGGCGGCGCGTTGCTTCGCCATCTCGGCACTCATGACATCGCCGGCGTGGTTGAGGGTCACCAGCAGAATCCCGGCATCACGGTTCAGCAGCTCCATTGCGTCGACAACAGTGGGCGGGCCGGGCGCGGCAAAGATGTCGCCGACGACCGAGATGTCGAGCATTCCTTCACCGACCCAGCCCTGAAGGGCGGGCTCGTGCCCGGCGCCTCCGAGGGTGAGTAGAGCCACCTTGTCGTCGCTCTTCGGGTTGGCGCGAGCCACCAGCCTGCCGTCGACGACCTTCACCTTGCCGGGATAGGCAAGCTCCAGGCCTTCGAGCAACTCAGTCGTGAGATTCTCCGGATCGTTGATGAACTTCTTCATGAATCCTCCGATTGAATCAAGCGTCTGCGATGGAAAGGAACTCGACGAGTTGGCCGTCCTCGAGGGCAAACCCGACCCGAGTCGTGGGGTTGGCGTCCCACGGTTCTTGTACCAGGTCTTTGCCCGCCACCGCCGCATCGACGTCATCGACGAGGTAGGCGATGTGTGCTTCGGTCTGGATCAGTTCGTGGAGACGGCTTCCCCTCTCGAACCGAAGCCACTCGATGCGGTGCTCGTGCACGGTGGGGTCGGTGACGAAGAGGCTGACATCCGCCATGTAGATCTCGTTGGGTCGTTCGATGGCGGTCGGGATGCCGATGTGGTGGAACTGTCGGCTCATGGCTCCTCCGGAATGGTCGACCGAACCGAACGTATCAGTAAGTGGAAACAAAGTCCACGCCGATGTGCAGGACTGAGAAGGTGTGCATGGGAGTGCCGGGCTGAGGTGCGACCCTGCCGAGGTAATGCTTATCGCTCATCGGGTCCTTGCGGGGCGCAGGTATTTGCATACAACGCCACCTACGTTGCCCCGGCCGAAGCGCTGGATGCACCGCTGGTGACCACCGACAGCAAGCCGAGCGAGCTCCAGGCTCGTCCTGGATCGTCGACCTGCTCCGACCGCCACCGTGTCGGGGAGCGGACACATGTTCGTCGGCATGCTCCGGCTCCGCGAACGCTGGCACCCCTTGGCGCTGGACACGGGATCCGGTTCCGGCGAACCCGGACGCGTCGCGGAAGCTTTCTCTGCGCTCTAGATTTAGGTTGCCGTCCCAGCCTTCCGGAGGCCCCTGACATGATCGAGTTCTCCACTCCGGCCGCTCCTGAGCGTCCCGATCTCCGCAACGTGGCGGACCTTCTGGCCTCGCGCGCCGCCGCGGCCCCGGACCACGTGGCTTTCCAGGTGCCCGACGGCGACTCCTGGCGGGACGTGACCACCCGCGAGTTCGAGGAGTATGTCGTCGCCGTCGCCAAGGGGATGGTGGCCGCCGGTGTCGAGCCGGGCGATGTCGTCGCCGTGGCGGCCCCCACCCGCTACGAGTGGGCCGTCGTGGACCTTGCCGGCGCCTACGCAGGCGCCGTGGTGGTGCCTCTATACCCAACCTCATCCGTCGCTCAGGCTGCGGCCATCGTCGCGGACAGCCGGCCGGTGATGGCTTTCGCAGGTGAAGATACCCACGCCGAGCTGCTGCGCGATGCGTGCGCCGAGACCGATATAGCCACTCTGCCCGTGTGGACCATGGACCCGACCCCCGGATCGGATCTCGCAGCGCGGATCGCGCTGGGTGGAGAGGTCCCCGACTCCGTGATCTCCGAGCGTCGCTCTCTCGCAGGGCCCGACGACGTTGCCTCTATCGTCTACACGTCGGGCACCACCCGGGAGGCGAAGGGCGTCCTCGTGACGCACGGGAACCTGGTGAACGAGGTGCTCGCCGTGTTGCACGCCTACCCGGAAGTGGTGCACGACCGGGCGAACACCGTGATCTTCCTGCCCCTGTCACACATCCTCGCACGGGCGCTGCAGATGCTCGCGATTGTGGCGGGCATGAGGGCCGCCCACCTATCCGACCCGACGAAGGTGGTCGCCACCCTCGCGGAAATCCGCCCCACCTTCCTCGTCGTTGTCCCGCGGGTGCTGCAAAAGATCCAGGGAGGGGCGAAGGCTAAAGCCGAAGAGAAGCACCTGGGGAAGGTGTTCGACGCAGCCATAGCGACCGCTGTCTCGTGGGGCCGCCACCTCGAAGACGTCGACCGGAACGGGGCGGCGGCCGCAAAACCCTCGCTCGCCTTGCGGCTGCGCCACGCTCTGTTTGACAAGCTGTTCTATGCCAAGCTCCGGGCGCTGACCGGCGGGCGGCTGGAGTGGATGCTCTCCGGCGCCGCGGCGTTGGAGGAGCAACTGTCCCTGTTCTTCCGCGGGATCGGCTTACCGGTCATCGAGGGATACGGCCTCACCGAAACCACCGCCCCGTGCACCGGGAACCTGCCGGGGCGCGTCCGTTCCGGCACAGTAGGGCCGCCGGTCCCCGGGACGACAATCCGCATCGCGGAAGACGGTGAGGTGCTGGTCAAGGGCGTCGGGGTCTCGCCCGGCTACCGCAACCCCGCGGACAATGCAGACGCGTTCGTGGATGGATTCTTACGCACCGGCGATCTCGGCTCGCTGGATGACGACGGTTATCTAACCCTGTCGGGCCGGGTGAAGGACATCATCGTGACCGCCGGCGGGAAGAATGTCGTCCCCGCGCCGTGGGAGAACGCCGTGGAGGCGGATCCCATGGTGGCCTACGCCGTGATGGTGGGTGAGGGCAAGCCGTTCCCCGCGGCCCTCATCCTCATGGCCCGCGATGAGGTGGTTGCCTGGGCCGAGCGCCATGAGCATTCCGCTCTCGCAGCGTTCGCGAGGGACCCGCTGGCGAGAGCAGTAGAGGACCCGGGGATCCTGGCACAGGTCGGCGCTGTGGTGGCCCGCGCCAACCAGGCGGTGTCCCGCGCCGAGCAGGTCCGGAAGTTCAAGGTGCTGTTCACCGACCTCAGGGAGGAGTCAGGGCACTTCACCCCCACGATGAAGCTCAAGCGGACTGCTTTCCTGCGTGACTTCGCCGATATCATCGAACAGCTGTACCGCAGCGCTCCGGTAGAGAAGGGCAAATCATGAGTGGCCCGCATGCCAGCAGCGCGCCGGCCTGACCGTCAGCCGCCGGGCTCGTAGGGGCTCGTGCCCATAGGACCAGGCCGGGATACCGACGCTCCTCTGGTCCTTCTCGTCGCCAGATCCACTGCTTACATGGTTGCTGGTTTCGACCATCGCTGTTCAGCCACAAAGCGACGGCATCTCTGCTGTTCAGCTCCTCCACGCCGTGAAGCTAGTCGCTTCGAATAGCCCCCGATTTCGCGTTCTGTCGGCTCGTTCGTAGCATCCACAGCGATGTCACAAAAGGCGGTGGGTTGCATGCATGTCAAGGGTGTAATCGGGCTGATCATCGGCGCAATGCTCGTCGCCGGGTGTGGGAGTGGTGACGCCGCCACCGAGACCTTCGCCGGCGCGGAAGACGCATCGGCCACCGCCCGGCAGGCAGAGGTCTCGGCCGACCTCGACCTCGACTTCGACCCGGCTGCAATCGTCGCATTGCTCCCACCCGCGCCATCGCTCGACAGGTTCGAAGTGTTCGAGACGGACGAGGGCCCGCTCTACGCGTATGCATTTCCAACCCAGCAACTCAACGACGGTGTGGCTCTCGACCTCACCGCTCTCTGGCAACAGTCGAGCAGCGCGGTGACGCCCGTCCTCGAATGGACGCTGACCGGCGGCGACTCCAGTCCCTCCGACTACGACTTCGTCGCATCGCTGCCCAAGAGCTGGGCGAGCCACACCGACGACATCATCTTCCCCGACGCCCCCGATGAGATCATCGAGACGGATCCGGTATTCCGCTGGGTGGTCGACCTATCCGACGGCAAGGACCGGGTACTCAGCATCGTCTTGCCTGCTCTGGTGGATCCAACCTTTGCCGACGACATCCTGCCGATCCTTCTCGGAGCAACTGAGGCGTTGAACCTGCACCATTCCATCCAGATCTGTCGGGATTCAGTCACCGTCGATACCGAATGGGCCAATAGCTGCTTTCTCTCCGTCATCGCCCTCAACCCCAATTTCTTCGACCCGGCGGTGTGCCGGGCGATGTTCAGCCTCGATCCCGGGCAGGAATCGGCAGCCGTCGCTCCGTACCGGCAGGCGTGCAACGTCATGGTGGGGTTGTCCGACCCGAATTCGAATGTCAGCTGCGACACTGCCGGTGACCCCACCGATGTGGAACGATGCCGAATGGTGACGTTCCACGCTCTGGCGCAGTCCTGCGAATACCTCAGCGGATTTGACGAGCAGATCTGCCTCTACGACGCGGTCGCTGCTTCCGGCGATCTCGTCGCGTGTGGCCAGTTGGCGGATCCAGCGATGGCCAACGATTGCCGGGCCACGGTGAGCAACGACCCCTCCTACTGCGCTGCCATCGAGGACGAAGAGCAGAGGCTCAGCTGCTGCTCGGTGTTTGCCGGTACCGACCAGCGCGAAGCGTGTGCGGGGGACGCCAGCGTGGCTGCGGAGGATACGGCGACGTCAACAACCACAACAACCACTGCGGCGGAGGCCCTCCCCCCGTTGGGTGGCAACATTGCCTCGCCAACGTCGGAAGGCTTTGAGGCGGTGTATTCCTGTGGTAACAGCGACCGGGGTATCGACATCGAATATGAAACCCGCTACTTCTGGGATGGGCGGATGATGGTCGATCGATTCGGGACTGCCTGGGACGTATGGGAAGCGACCGAGCAGACTGGTTTCGTCTACGAGAACGACGGGGCAATCGGGCTTGTGGTTTCTCTCGATGGAACGACATACGGAGCCCCCGCCGATTCTTTCGACATGGCCACCGACGAGTACACCAGCGAGATCCACATGTACAGTCCTCTCGCCTTCACTCCCGGTCCCGCCACCACGCTAGATCTCGCCGGCTGGGATTGGCCGGTGGTTCCGTTCACCGGAGGATTTACGCACACGATCGACTACGAGTCTGAGTCCCTCGGCGTCGTCTTCAAGTATGAGAAGGTCAATGAGTTCAGCTTGGCGAGCTGGCACCATGCCGCAACCGGCCTGTTGATGCAATCGAGTTGGAGCCGGAACCAAACAGTCGACACCACCGACAGTCCCGAGATCGGGATCCTCCAGTCGGGAAGCTGCAGGCTGGTCTCGACGACGCTGGATCTCTCGGGCGGGTAGTGCAGAGCCATCGAGCCGCTGCCGGCCCGCCGCTAGCCGACCTCGATCGTGTCGCCCCGGTCCGGCATGGGGGCTTCGATGCCGAACTCCTTACGAAGGCGATCTGCCAAGGCCTCACGGCCCTTCTCTTCGCCGTGGACCAGCATCACCTGCTTCGGCTGCGCCTCGCCGATCCAACGTACCAACTCGTCCTCGTCGGCGTGGGCCGAGTATGCCTCGAGCCGCGTTATCTCGGCGCGCACCTGGATGTACTTGCCGTGGATGCGGATCTTCTCCGCACCGTCGAGCAGATCCCGGCCCCGGGTGCCTTCGGCCTGGTAGCCGACGAACGCAACGATGTTCTCCGGATAGGGGAGCCGCCGCTTCAAGTGATGCGGCACGCGGCCGGCCGTCGCCATCCCGGACGCGGAGATGATCACCATCGGGCCCCGCATCGAATTGATCCGCTTTGACTCTTCGATGCTGTGAGTGAAGTGGAGTTGCTTCGGGCGCAAGGGGCTCGATCCCGACTGCTTCAACGCCCGCATCTCCATGTCGTGCTCTTCGTGATGGCGTGAGTACATCTCGGTGGCGTCGATGGCCATCGGGCTGTCTAGGTAGATAGGGATCGAGGGGATGCGCCCTTCCTCCTCCAATTCCCTGATTCGGTAGAGGATCTCCTGGGTGCGGCCGATGCTGAACGCCGGGATCACCAGCACACCGTCGGTGCCGACAATCTTGTCGAACACCCGGGCCATTATCTCGTTGGCGTCCGCCGACGGATCCTGATGCGAGCGGCCGCCGTACGTGCTCTCGATGAGCAGCAGATCGGCACCTTGCGGCGGCTCCGGATCTTTCAATACGGGGATGTCCCAGCGTCCGACGTCGCCGGAGAAGGTAATGACGGAACCATCGGTCTCCAGATTGATGTGCGCCGAGCCGAGGATGTGCCCGGCGAAGCTGAACCGGGCTCTGCCCACCGGTACATCGACCCACTCGTGGTACTCCACCGGCCGCATCAACTTCAGCGCTTCCAGGGCATCGGCTTCCGTGTAGAGGGGGAGCGCCGGCTTGTGGCGGCTGTACCCCTTCTTGTTGGCGTATTCGGCGTCTTCCTCTTGGATGCGGCCCGAGTCCGGCAGCATCACTGAAAGCAGATCGATCGTGGCCCGGGTGGCGTACACCGGACCCCGGAAGCCGTGGGTTCCCACCAGCCGGGGTAGATAGCCGGTGTGGTCGATGTGGGCATGGGTAAGCAGCACGCACTCAGGTAGCTCGACTTTGTAGAACGGGTCTTTCCAGTTGAGCTGGCGGACGGTGCGGGGACCCTGGAACAGGCCACAGTCGACCAGGGTGCTCCTGCCGTTGGATCGGACGAGGAAACGAGAGCCGGTGACCGTGTCGGCCCCGCCGAGGAAAGTGATCGTTGTCATGGCCCGCATGCTAAGGCTTGCGTACCCGCTGCCGGCGCATGTTCGCTACAGCTCGTCTGCCGTTTCTTCGAACTGTTCGAACGACGGTGTGCCGAGGTAGTTGATGAGATCCGGATCCAGCCCTCCGAGGATGGCCTCCATCAGCTCGGCATCGGTGACACCGACAAGAGCGGCCGGGTCATCGGCCCAGAAGAAGGAGCACGCCGCCGGCCCTTCGACACCGAAAGTGTCGGCGAGTTGATCCTCGGCGCCGTCTGCGTTCAGATCCATGCTTGCCGTTTCCGCGTTGATCACAGCTATACACGCGTCGACCGCGGCCATGCCCGTGGGGGGATCGGTGATCGTAGTGGTCTCATCCGCATCGCCGCCGCATGCAGAGACGGCGAGAACAATGGCGACGCTCAGAAGGATTCGTTTCATCGGATGGCTCCTCTTGGCCGGCCTGATTGTGGCAGGTTGCCGGTTCTAGGCGCTGCCATCTCGAGCGTGCTCGACAGGAGAGGGTGCGGCAAATCGGTGACGACGGGCTGCTGATTCTCTTCTACCTCCCCCACTGCGACTCAATGCCCATCGGTAGGGCCTATTGGATGGTCGACGGCGTCAACCTCAACCCGTCGCCTTCGCCCGGCGACGGCTAGGTAACCCGCTGTATCTCGCGGTGCTCGACTTTGCCGTCGGCGTGCAGGGCAAAGCGACCCTCGGTCCGATCATGCACCGGATCGCGGCGCGACCACGGCCAGCCGCCGAACTCGGTTGTGCGGTAGTCCGTGAACGCCTGCTGAAGCTCCTCGGGTGTGTTCATTACGAACGGTCCCATCTGGAACACGGGCGCTCCGATCGGGCGTCCCTGGAGTAAGAGGAGTGCGGCAGGCTCCCCCTTGTTCTCCAATGTGGCGGCGGCATCAGAGCGCAGCTGGATACCGGAGCCCGCGGCGGTCGAGTGTCCGGCGACTCGCAAGTCGTCACCACCGACGATGTGCACCATTCTGTTGACGTCACCCGGCGCGGTGGGGAGCGTCCAGCGTGCGCCCGACGCCAGCTCGACATGCCATATCGCCAGATGGGAGTTGGGTCGGGATGCCCAGGAGTCGGGCGGCGGAGCCGGAGCCCGATGCCCATCAACCTCGCCGGCCATGACCTCTACCGTGACGCCGGGTTCCGGTGCGATGCGGGGGATCGACTCGCTCCACAACATCGAGAAATGGGCTGGCACCATTTTCGACTCGGGCGGGAGATTGAGCCATATCTGAAACAGTTCAAGCGGGTTGTCGCCGTCGTCGCGCAGGAGTGGGAACATCTCGGAATGCTGAATGCCGGAGCCGGTGGTCAGCCACTGGACATCGCCACCGCCATAACGCGCCGTTGCCCCGAGTGAGTCGGAGTGATCCACGTAGCCGCGTCGCACCACCGTCACCGTCTCGAATCCACGGTGGGGATGCTGGGGGAAGCCGGGCACGACATCGCCGTGGTACATCGACCAGCCATCCCGGTAGGAGAAATCGGAGCCCATGCGCCGCCCGGCGAGTGAGGCCAGCGGCCCCATGGCCTCATTGCCGGCGGGGTAGTGGTCCACGTGGTGGACCGTCATGATGAATGGATCCAAACCCGTCCACGGGAAGCCCAGCTCAACCGTGTCGATGATTGCTGATGTCATTGTGATTCCTACATGATGTTGAGGAGCAGACTACATAATTAACGCCCTTGCTCACGACGGTATTCCCGAAACGGGCCGCTCACCGACCCGTCGTGTTGTCGTGTAGCTTCGGAAGAGGACCGGAGAGGGGATCAACGTGAAGCTCATTCGCGCACTCGGTGGGTTCGTTCAGCAGAAGGCTCACTACTGGGGAGTGCCCGCCATCTTGGCGGTGTGGGCAGCTTGGTGGCTGAACGACGCCAAGGGCGGTATTCGTTTCAACGACATCGCTCTCGAGTTCGCCGGGAGCTTCGACCGCGCCGAAGCAGTCGTCGGCAACAATGCCGCCATGGTGCGGGCGACACTCGTTCGCGACTTCGTCTTTCTCGTCCTCGTATTCCTCGGGCTGGCCATGCTCGTCGCCTGGGTACGGAAGCAATACCGGCCGGGATTCTGGAACGAAGCGGGCGGTGTTCTCATGTGGGCCGCCCTCGGCGGCGGTGTTCTCGACGTCATCGAGGACGTCGCTTTGCTCGGCTACCTCGGCAACTGGCTCCGCCTCGAACAGCATTGGCCGGCCATCGCCGCGGCGGCTGCGGGCCTCAAGTGGGCAATCGTGGTCTTTGTCGTCGTCTACGGCGTCATCGGGCTTGCCCTCGCCCTATTCCGAGCCACCAACCGAATCCCGGAGATCCACCCGGTGGAGAGGCTGACAGATTGGCCGAAGGGCGATCCGACTCACCGGCTGGTCGACATCCGCACCGCCATGAAGGAGAAATCCGAAGCCGCATCCGACGAGGATCCGAGCTTCGAGGACACTGAAACCACTGGGGAAAGAGCCGATGATCGGCGCTCGCAGATAACCGGAGCACTTCAGCAACAACCCGGTGACCTGTCGATGGACGATGCTCTCCTGCTCGGCGAGCTGGCATCCGACTGGGGAATCCCTGACGAGGAGGAACAAAAAATCGCCATCTGCTGCTCCGGCGGCGGTGTTCGGTCGGCTACCTACAGCCTCGGTGCACTCCAGGTTCTTGCTGAGAAAGAGTATTACCAGAAGGCCGATTACCTGATCGCAGTGTCAGGCGGTTCCTATATTGCGTCGGCCCATGCAATGCTCGATGCCGGTCGTCCGGAGGACGAGCGCCTCGAGCGCCCCGTGTTTGCCCCCGGGTCTGCGGAGGCCAACCACAATCGCAACAACTCGAACTACCTGGCGCCCACCCTCCCCTCAAAATATGTCGCCATCGGAAGGGCGCTCGTCGGCCTGTTGATGACGCTGGCGTTTGTTGCGTCGTTGCTGGTGCTGGTCGGGCGACCGTGGGGGGCGCTGGTGGCGAGCGAAGGTCTCTACCCGGAGATTGCGTTCGAGGTCGATGGCCTCGCCTCCGCTGCAAACGACATAGAGGCTGCGGCGGGCGAGATCGTTGAGCTGGTGGCCGATGAACCAGACGATCCGGACGGTGAACTGATACTTGTCGACAGCATGCCGTTGGGCACCGCCACTCTCTATGACGACGTCGCGGAAGCGGTCGCCTCCCTCGAGGAGAGGTTCACTGAAGTGGTTGAGGAGAGCG
>Ga0180430_10005121_pt1 | contig 10935 bp, 8 predicted proteins | sample SS_ome_9_FD_132999 | JGI IMG/M metagenome (GOLD analysis project Ga0180430, IMG submission 132999) | Hypersaline lake sediment archaeal communities from the Salton Sea, California, USA - SS_1_S_2 metaG | ecosystem: Environmental > Aquatic > Non-marine Saline and Alkaline > Hypersaline > Sediment... | reverse complement strand
GGGTCCGTCCTGCAAGACATCGAAGATTGACGCCAAGTCAATGGCGTGGGCCAGCAGGCCGGCGGAGTACACGTTCAGTTGCTCCAGGCGCTGCTGGAGCTTCGCATAGGCGAGCACCTGACTCAGCTCCTCGATCATCGCGGGGGCCACATACATTTCCACCAGAATGATGAAGCGATCTAGGGAGCGGAAGCGAGAGGCCACCTCGGCAGGCAACTTCAACGTGTCCGACGTGCTCATCTCGGCAATCTCAACCATCTCTCCCCCTCTGGGATTGTGCGTGTGTTCAAGGATAGTTGCTGTGGTCAGCTACCCGTGTCAACAGAGGGACGCTCCGGCGACAGAAGCGCGTGCTACGCAATTGTCGGGTTTCAGTGCCCTATTCAAGTTACTGGAACTAACTCCCGCGGGAGGGGCATGACGGATGACTGCGTCGAACCGCGCCGGAAGGCACCAGTCAAGCCCAAACTGGTCTGAGGCGCCAAAAACCTGCGTGTGGTATCCAGCACAGGTTGCTCCCGCCGGTCACTCGGATCAGTGGAAACCCCAACAGCGGGGGCCCGCCAATAGCCTTGGGCAAGTTGGTCGGCTCCCCCTCCCGCCGGAGGATCAACGCTCTAGCTGGCTCAAAGGTACGCTCTGATCTGTCGCGCGGCGCGACCGCAGGCCTCCGCCAGCTGATCGATATGCTCCTCGGTATGCGCCAGCGTCAGGCTCCCCAGCCCATGCGTGATGTGGATATCGTCCAGCAGGAGCGCCAGCTTCACCACCCGCTCCCGCATCGTCACGTCGCACACCGCTGGATCCGACACATCCTCAGGCCGCGCCAGCTCTCGCTGCGGATCGTACGGGAAATGCGTCATCGCCAGCGAGCTTCCCGTCACCGTTTCGTTGGGGTAGCCGGTGCATCGTGCGTGGACGCCCTCCCGCTGGAAGGCCTCCTCCACGGCATGCCGCGCTCTCTCACCGAGTTCGGCCAGCCGCCCATAGACTTGATCCTCGTGCTCCACTAGATAGCGCATCATCGTCTGAGCCGCCAGGAGCGACGCCGGATGCGCTGAGTAGGTGCCGCCCGAGAACTTCACCTGGTGCTCAGCCTCGCGCCCCACCTGCTGCATCACCTCCGCCCGCCCCGCCACCGCCGAGACCGGCATCCCACCCCCCATCGCCTTGCCAAACGTGGCGAGGTCCGGCTGAATGCCGTAGAGCCGCCCGACGTCGCCGGCTCGGAAGCGGAAGCCGCTGATCACCTCGTCGAAGATCAAGAGGGCGCCGTGCTTCTCAGTCAGCGCCCGGGCCGTGTCGAGGTAGTCCTGATTCGCGGCGATGAATCCCCCGGCGCCAATCACGGGCTCCACCACGAAACAGGCCAGCTCGTCGCCGTGCTCACGGAACATCGCCTCCAACATATCCACGTCGTTATACCGTGTGACCACCACCTCTCGGCTCAAATACGTGGGCCATCCTTGGGTCTCCACCCGGGAGAAGCCCCTGTCCGCGCTACGGCTGCCATCCGCACCTGGGTGGAAGCGGACACCCTTCAGGCCCCAGGGCTGCGCGCCGTGCCAACCACCCCCGGCCTTCATCACCTTGTGACGGCCCGTGAACGCTCGTGCCAGGAGCATCGTGTACATAGTGGCCAAGGTGCCGCTGGTGGTGAATCGCACCCGCTCCGACCCGGTCTGTTGGCAGAGGAGTTCCGCGCACGTCACCTGCAGCTTATCGGTGAAGCCCGTCTCCAGACCGAATCCCTCCTCGAAAGCAGCGGCCATGGCAGAGGTGATCGCCGGCGGATTGTGGCCTAACAGATTCGCGTAATGGCCCTGCCAGAAGTCGAGCAGCGTGTGACCGTCCTCATCCTCAACCCAGGCGCCTTGGGCGCGGGCAAGTCGTGGTGGAAAGGGCTCAATCAACCGCAGGGCGTGGCTTCCGCCGTCGATGAGCACATCTTTGGCCCTCTCGTTCAAAACGCGTGACTGCGGTGCGTGTCTAGCATACGCGTCCGACAGCTTGGTTAGCAGTTCAGCATGTCGACCTTGTGTCATCGATCCTCCTGTCCCATCCCCTCCGCGTGGCGCACGGACCACGTAGCGTATCTCTCAGGGGAGATTGGCCGCCTCCCCACTGCCGGACCCAAGTCTACACGGTCCGACGAAGATGGCAAGCTCCGCGATCGACGCTGCTCGGCGGTGCAGCCCCGGCTTGCACCCTCCCATGCCCACCGTCCGCACCTCGGCCTGCCGCCCCCTCTCGCAGTGAGCCCCCTGGCGCTTCCTCCGACGCAGTCGTCCAGCGGGTACCCCCAACTCGCGGCGCCAGGATTCTCGATCCAGCCGACAGGCCCGCCTTGGGCGCCAGGACCTCGACCGGAGCCCCTGAAGTCGCCCCTGTCCCTTGGTCACCCGACCCTCACGCCGACCGCAGACGTTTTGAAAGGCATTGATTCTCGCCGTAGGTGCCACTGCCCACATCTACGGGGGGACTCCTGCCGAGCGAGCGCCGGTTAAGTAGACGTTGAGCGAAGCGACACGTCATATCGAAACCCTGCGAGCGACACATCCCAGCCGATTCCACCGCGTAAGCCGCTCCTTGATCTCGACGCCGTGCTGAGCTTGTCGCTCGTATTGAGCCCGTCGAGATGAAGCATACGCCCAGCCAAAGGCGCTGGGCACCTGATCAGCGTCGCTTCGACTGTCTCCCCTTCAAAATGTCTAGGCCGACCAGGACCACGTTGACGACCGCCCCCGACCATGCTACAATTATTGAGGAAACCATCTAGAATAAGGAGTCATTGTGGCCAATCGATTGAAGCACGAATCCAGTCCGTATCTGCAGCAGCACGCCAGCAACCCCGTGGATTGGTATCCCTGGGGCCAGGAGGCCCTGGATAAAGCCGACCGCGAGGACAAACCCATCTTCCTCAGCATCGGCTACTCGGCCTGCCACTGGTGCCACGTCATGGCCCGTGAGTCCTTCGCCGACGAGGAGACGGCCGAGATCCTGAACGAGCACTTCGTCAGCGTGAAGGTCGACCGCGAGGAGCGGCCCGACCTGGACCGCATCTATATGAGCGCTGTCCAGGCGACGACCGGTGGCGGCGGGTGGCCCATGTCTGTCTTTCTCACAAGGGACGGGCGGCCTTTCTACACCGGCACCTACTTCCCTCCCGAGCATCGCCACGGGCTCCCCTCCTTCAAACACGTGCTCACCACCATCGCTGAGGCCTGGGAAAATCGGCGTGACGAGCTCGTGGAAAGCAGCGACCACGTCGTGACTGCCATCGAGCGCAGGATGGATATCCGGGGCGCCGAGGCCGAGCTAGAGCCCCGCACCCTGAGCCAGGCCTTGCGCAGCCTGCGACGGGACTACGACAACAAGTACGGGGGCTGGGACGGCGCCCCAAAGTTCCCGCAGCCGATGATCATCGAGTTCCTCCTGCGGCTCCACCACGCTTCTGGCGAGCCCGAGGCCCTGGGCATGGCCACGGGAGCGCTGGATGCCATGGCGCGAGGCGGCATCTACGATCAGCTTGGGGGCGGCTTCCACCGCTACTCGGTCGATGACCGGTGGCTCGTACCCCACTTCGAGAAGATGCTCTATGACAACGCCCAGCTCGCCCGGGTCTACCTCCACGCCTGGCAGACGACGAACGAGCCGCTCTTCCGCGCCGTCGTCGAGGAGACCCTCGACTACGTGCTCCGCGAAATGCAGAATGAGCAGGGAGGCTTCTGTGCCACCCAGAGCGCCGAGAGCGAGGGCCAGGAGGGGCTTTTCTTCGTCTGGACCTCCGACGAGATCGAGGATCTCCTGGGTGAAGAGGCCCAACCTTTCATCGACGCCTACGGGGTGCGGCCGCAAGGGAACTGGGAAGGGAAGACGATCCTGACCCTTGAGGGCACCTGGGAGCAACGACAGGCGCTCGTGGCAGCCCGGGAGCGGCTCTTGGCGGCGCGGGAGCAGCGCGTCAAACCGGAGCGCGACGACAAGGTACTCACGTCGTGGAACGGCTTGATGCTGGCCGCCTTCGCCGAGGCCGGACACGCCCTGGATCGGGATGATTACTTGCGTGCGGCGGAGCGGAACGCCGCGTTCCTGCTGCAGGAGCTGCGCGCCGACGACGGCCACCTCTTCCATACCTGGCGGGACGGACAGGCGAAAGTCCGCGGCTACCTGGACGACTATGCGAATCTCGTCGATGGTTTGCTGGCCCTCCACCAAGCCACGTTCGAGACGCGCTGGCTCCGTGCTGCGATCGACTTGACGGAGCGGATGCTGGACCACTTCCGCGCGCCACAGGGCGGGTTTTTCGACACCAGTGATGCCCACGAGAAGCTTGTGGCCCGGCCCAGATCCCTCCAGGACAACGCCGTCCCCTCGGGCAACGCGATGGCAACCTTTAACTTGCTCCGTCTCAGCCAGCTCGCGGTCGAGCCCAAGTACGAGAAGGTGGGGCGGCAGAGCCTTCGACAGGTCCAGGAGATGATGGGACGCATTCCGCTGGGCTTCGGGCAGTGGCTCACGGCCCTGGAGTATGCGCTGGCCGAGACGCGCGAGATCGCCATTCTGGGCGCGGTCGGCTCGGAGGAGGTCGAGGCACTGCTCGCGGTCTGCCGCGACGGCTTCCGCCCGCACCAGATGATCGCCGTCGGCGAGCCGTCGGGCACTGAGAGAGAACCGGTCCCGCTACTGAGCGGGAGAAAGAAGGTCGACGGGCAGGCGACGGCCTATGTCTGCATCGACTTCACGTGTCGTCGGCCTGTCACCGACCCGGAGGCACTGACAGAACTACTCTAGGAGAGGGCGGGACAACTACATCGCGGGAACACCTTCGCTTCGTGATGGAACACAGACGCATACTGATCCAACAGGTTCACACGTCCTCATCAATGTTAATCTGTTCTATCGGTGTCATGCTTTGTCCCCTCTTTCTTTGTGCCCCGCGGTCAGTGTAGGGCCGGTTTTGATACCTGCCGTCTCTTTCTGTGCCGACGTGGCTAATCTGTGGACAGTTCTCCGGGCACGGGAACCCGCCCTACGTCAATTGCCTGGCGGTGGTGCCCAGCCCGCGAGGCGCTTGCAGCCCCAGTCGCCCTGCTGTACCCCTTGCCTATCATGACTAAGGAGCGCATCGACATCCTCATGACCAACCGCGGCCTGGCCGAGAGCCGGAGCAAGGCCCAGCGGCTGGTCCGCGCCGGCGAGGTCCGCGTCAACGATCAACTGGTGCATAAGCCCAGCACAAAAGTGCCGGCCGATGCCGAGATAACCCTTCGGGCGAAGCTCCCTTTCGTCAGTCGAGGGGGAGAAAAGCTAGACGCTGCCGTCCATCGCTTCGGCATTGACGTCACGGCCGCCGTGGCCGCCGACGTCGGCGCTTCCACCGGGGGTTTCACCGACTGCCTCCTCCAACACGGAGCCCAGCGCGTCTACGCCATAGACTCAGGGTACGGCCAGCTCCATTGGAGTCTCCGGAACGACCCGCGCGTCGTCGCAATGGAGCGCACCAACGCCCGTCATCTGGAGTCCCTCCCCGAGCAGGTCGACATATCCACGATCGACGTATCCTTCATCTCCCTGGCCCTCATTCTACCTCGAACCGTGATGTGGCTTAAGCCCAACGGCGAGCTCATCGCCCTCATCAAGCCCCAATTCGAGGCGGGACCACAGCACGTTGAAAGGGGAGGCGTGGTCCGGGACCCGACCATCCATCGACGCGTTATCGAGCGGACCCTTGGCTCTGCCGCGAGACTCGAACTCCAACTGCGCGGCCTCATGCCCTCGCCCCTCCGAGGGCCCGCCGGCAACATCGAGTTCCTGGCATGGTGGGGACGGCAGGGCCGGGACATCCATCAAGAAGACGCTGTCGAAAATGCCCTCTCCCAGATCCCTCCTCCCTAGCCCATCGGAGGCCGGTCCACAGGTTCCTATGCCCAACCCGCCCACGCGAGACCTTACTCGACGTAGATCTCCACTCGCTCGTTGTCCTCGGCGTCCATCACCTCCACGATCTTCCCCTGTGCGCCACTGAGGATCGTCTCCTCGACCTCTTTGATATTGATCCCATGCGCATCCGGTGCAAACCGCTCGGCTATGCGAAGCCCTACACCCACCAACCCCAGGGGGATGGTTACGTTCACCTTGCTCGTACCTGAGGCCAAATCGGTCACCCGAATGCGGAGGTAGCGATTCTCAGTCGCAGCCCCACTCCTCCCTGAGAGTCTCTCGTCCTGCCCCTTGCCCAGCGCTCGCAACAGAGAGGAGGCCTCCTCGGGCGTGATCTTACCCTCCTCCAGCATCTGGAGCACTTTCAGCCTTTCCTCAGTCACCGCCATGTCTACACCTCCTAGCCAATCATCAACTCCACCTGGTCCCCACCCTTGCCCTCGTCTACCGTCACCGAGAATGCCCCGTCTTCGCCGAACTTCGTCCGAATCGCCCTCACCAGCGCCTCTGCCTCGCCTTGCTCCAGGTGCGGGACGAAGCGCCCCCCAATTTGCAGCCCCCAAGCGGCCAGACCCAGCGGAACAGGCAGCGCCAGATGAAACCTCTCGCCGTCACGACTCCAAACCCGGATGGCGACCCACCTGGCCCGTCGCAGCCACCAACCCAGCGTCGTCAGCAGCACCCCAATACCGAAGAGCAACCACCCCCATCCCAGCCCTCGGCCAGCCGCTCCACTGTACCATCGGCCCAGTAGGAAGCCCCCTCCTGCCAACACCGCCACTCCCGCACCCAGCGTGGCCTGCCAGACAATCGCAGTGACACGCTCCGAGACCGGCCGGCTCATAGGCCTGTGCGTTGGCATCGGCGGCGCAGTCCCCGCAGGCATCACCAGACGCTCTCGGTCAGCCAACCGGTCGCAATCCAGCGCCTTGAGCCTGCTGACCGCCTCGTCGACGTCAATTCGACCTTGCTCGACCATCTCCAGGATGCTCAACCGATCGCGCATCGCTCCCTCCCATACATCCGATTCCAGCCCCCGGCCCACCAGGCTGCGTCTGCGCCCCTACGTGGAGTGCGGCGCTTCTCCATCAACGACAGCCGTCTGCGCAATCGATTCCCCGCACCTCTCGAACCTGGTGCCCACCCTCCCCCGCAGCCTGAGGAACACGCCAGCAGCCACCAGCCCCACCAGGCCCGTGCCGTACCAGACCCAGCGAGGATCGCCGTAGTCCATCACCAACCCGGCCAGCGTTGGAGCAGCAGCAGCTGGAATGACCCAGCTGAAACCATACGTCGCCATATACCGCCCCCGCATCCGCTCCGGGGCCATCCTGGACACCAGAGACTGGGAGACTGGCGCCGTCATCATCTCCCCCACCGTGAGCACCGCAACCGCCACCAGGAAGAAGGCATACGCTGACACAAAGCCGTACATAGCGTACCCCAAGGCGTACATCACCATCCCCCCAGCCATCACACGCAGAGGCGCACGACGGCTCGTCCACCGCGTGATCGGAAACTGGAGCAGCACCACCATCGCCGCGTTCAGGCTCAGAATCGTCCCGAAGCCGCGCTCTGAGACCCCGCCGGTGTCTCGCAGGTAGACCGGCAGCGTTGTGGTCAACTGCATGCCCACGAAGGCTCGAAGAATGCAGGCGAGCATGAAGAGAACGAAAGCAGAATCTCGGAGCACGTCTCCATAGCCCTTGAAGGTCTCAAACACTGTCTCCGTCACCTCATCCCCGTCCCCTCGCGGCCTGGTCTCCCGCAGGGTCAAGATCACGACGACTGCCGCGATCAAGCTCGCCCCCACATCGGAGATGAAAAGGAGAAGGTATGAATGAGCGGCTACGAAACCGCCGATGGCAGGGCCGATGGTGACCGCAAGATTTGCGACGACCCGTAGCAGGCCGAATCCCTGCGCCCGCTGGTGCGCGGGCAACAGATCGGCGACCATCGCCTGCTGGGCCGGCCCGCCGGAGTGAGCCAGAAGCCCCACGAAAAGCGTGGTGACGAGAAAGAGGCCCATCGAGTTCGCCAGGCCCATGGCCAGGGTGGCCGTGGCGCTCCCGACGAGGCCAAAGACCAACATGCCTTTCCGACCCAGTCGATCCGTCATAGCGCCGCCGATGGTACTCCCCACGACGCTCGAGACGGCGAACAGACCGAAAACCAGCCCCACCTCCGTCATCCCCACCTCGAACCTGCGTGTCACGTAGAGCGTGAGGAAGGGATAGATGAGCGCCCCGCCGACGCGGTCGATGAAAGTACTTCCGATCAGAATCCAGAATTGCTGTGGGTAGTAGCCGTAGAATGCCCGGACCCGCTCAACTTGTTTAACCAGTACCATCAGTCAAATCCTCGTCGGCGCGCCCTTGCGCCTTCCTTCCATCCTCGTGAGCTCGGTCCCGTCCTTCACGCAGCTCTAGCGCTCCGCTACCAAGCACATTCCGCTTCCGAGGGCGGGACGCCATCAAGCCAACCCAGACCCTGGCGCGCCGCAGCCAGCGCCCACCGGCAGCCGCCAGGGCACAACCTCCACGCGCACCCTCTACTGCTGCCCACGCCCAACAGACACCGCTTCGATGACTGTGCCCTCAAGACATGCTTCCCCGGGACGGGAGTCGGGCCGCCCCCGGGCCGTTCCTCTCCCGCCGGGACAACCCTCTTCCAGATGCACAACAGCCGGTACCAGGGCACCCACTGCGCTCATCAGCACACACGTTGTTCCCCCGACAATGTACCAGATGCGGACCCCGAAAGCGTCCGCCACCGGGCCCGCGATAAGCATTCCCAGCGGTGTGGCGGCCGTCGTCAAGCTCTGCACCAGCGCGAAGACCCGGCCCTGCATGCCCGGCTCCACCCAGGCCTGCACAACAGCCAGGATGGGCCCGTTGGTCACGGGGTTCATCATTCCCGCCAGGAAGAACCCACCAACGGCCGCCGCCAGCGCCGATGGCGGCACCACACCAGCCACGACAAAACCCAACCCGATGCCCGTCAGTCCCGTCAGCGAAGTCGTGATCCGTCGCTCGAAGCCTCCCCAGGCGCTGAGGATCAAGCCGCCCACGACCACCCCAACCCCCCACGACGACTCCAGCCACCCAAGCTCCAGCGCGCCTCCGCCGAAGTGATCCGTAACCAGCAGGGGCATCAGCGACATGGCCGGGGTCAGAAGGAAGTTGACACCCGCCCCCATCAAGAGTACCACGAAGAGGCCTGGCCAGCCGCGCACGTACCGGAAACCCTCACGCACGTCCTGCACGACCGTGATATCGCCAGCGACACGACCCTCAACGTCTCGCGCCTCCGGCTTCGGGATGGACACGACGAGGAGCGGGGCAATGGCGAGGAACGCCGTGACCACGTCAATTGCGAGAATGCCCTGAAGGGATGACAGCTGGAGCAGAAGCGCACCTGCCGGTGGCCCGATGATATTCACCACCCCATTCAGCGTCTGGTTCAGTCCGGCCACGCGGGAGAGCTGCTCCTCGGGCACCAGCAAGGAAGTGGAGGCCTGCATCGCGGCCCAGTGGAAGCTGCCGCCCGCAGCGCGGCAGAACATCACCGCATAGACGATCCATACCCGCTCAGCACCCATGGCGTAAAGGACAGCCAGCCCCAGGGTCGCCAGCGCGATGAGGCCGTCGGCCATCATCATCACTACACGTCGGTCCCAACGATCCACCAGAGCGCCCGCGAACGGAGCCAAGAAGACGCCCGGAAGCGTAGCCGTCAGCGTCGCCATCGCCAGTACCGTAGCCGAGCCCGTCGCCTGCGTCAACCACCAGACCAGAGCGAACTGAACCAGCCCACTGCCCAGAAGTGAGAAGGCCTGCCCACCCCATATCGAGAAAAACCGCACCTGCCAACCGGCGTTTCCTTCAGCCTCGTATGTCACGTGATCCAATCCTTAACCCTCTTCCGTTCTGAGCCTTGCTAAGGCCCCAGCTGGTCGTCCACGGTGGTGCCTGTCGCCCTGCGCCAGCTGAGCGCCCGTGCCTGGATTCCGGCTCGTCGCTCCAGCCCTGTCGGCTTGCTAGCGGCCCTCGATCGCCCCCAGGAGATCAGCCCCTTGCTCCGGGGTGATCGTGCCGTCCTCGACCATGCGCAGTACCCGCAGTCGCTCCTCGTCCGTTGCGTTCGTCGGCTGGGGCCCGACTCGCTCCCCAGCGGCGCGCCTCCAGCGCCGTTCAGCCTGCTCCGCCCGCATCCGCGCCCGCTCGGCCGCCCGTTCCGCCCTCCGGCGCGCCTCCACGGTCGCCCCGTCCACCTGATGGCGCACCCACTCACCGTCGACGCGTCCAAGCCGCTCCTCCAATTCCGTCGCCAATGTGGCCATAGCATCGTGAACCTGCCACTGGATTTGCGCCCCCAGCTCCTCCCATTGAGAACTCATGCCCGTCTCTCTTCCTGGCTCTTTACCCAGTAGAATAACGTTCCCCTTGACGTCTGCCTCCAACACGGCCTGGCCGGCCCCCAGTGTACCCAGGGCCTCCCCATTTTGCCACTCCAGGGCCAAGGCCGGGTGTCGCACGTCGACGTGTCCGCCGGCCCGCACCTTGATCCGCACGCTCGCCTCCGGGGGCAGCGAGACGCGCAGGTTCCCGAATCCAGTGACCCTGTACGTGCTGCCAACCGAGAAGGGAGGAAGAAGGGAGACGTTACCACGCACGTTCTCGGCGGCCAACCCTCCCTCGACCGCCTCCGCCTCCAGGTTGCCCCCCACATCCCTGAGCATCACGGTCCCCCCGACGCGGCGCGCCCACACGTTGCCCCGCACATCCCGAGCTGTGAGATCGTCCGTAAGGTCGTTGGCCCGCAGGTTGCCCAGCACCTGCTCGAATGACACAGGGCCGCTCCCGCGAACAGTGGCGTTGCCGTGAACCCTCCTCGTCCTCACCCGGCCCTTGATCCCTTGGATGCGCAGATTCCCAAGCACCTCCTCCAGGGCAGCATTCGCTCCTGGCGGAACAGTCAGCGTCGCATCCG
>Ga0180430_10005120_pt1 | contig 10935 bp, 8 predicted proteins | sample SS_ome_9_FD_132999 | JGI IMG/M metagenome (GOLD analysis project Ga0180430, IMG submission 132999) | Hypersaline lake sediment archaeal communities from the Salton Sea, California, USA - SS_1_S_2 metaG | ecosystem: Environmental > Aquatic > Non-marine Saline and Alkaline > Hypersaline > Sediment... | reverse complement strand
TTGCGTTTGGTGGGTTCATTGCGTTTGTTGGGTTCATTGCGTTGATTTCGTTCATGGCGTTCGTTGGGTTGAGATCGTTGGGATAGTTTGGATAGAAGAAACTGGAGGCTCAAAGCTGAAAGGGAACGTCAGAAGCGACACCCAGACGCCGTCATGCCCGACCTGATCGGGCATCCAGAGTCCGCTATCGGCTTTTCCCAAAGGCCTGATACCCATTTCTGGCCTTATTGCTCGCCTTCATCGTGGAGTTTACTGGATTCCCGGTTCGCGCCCGGCAATGACAGCTAAAAAGCTCTTTTCTTCATGTCCTTCATGGTCAAATCTTTGCCTTCATGTCTTTCTTAAATGGTGCATCTTTGCCGCCGATCGCTTGGTTTCACCCCCCCTGCGCGGCCAGGGTTTCGGCGATAGCCGCGGCCACGCGGTCCTGCTCGCTGCAGGCGAGGTAGGGGTGCATGGGGATGCTGAAGATGCGCGCGGCCGTGTCCTCGCTGACCGGAAAATCCTTTTCCTTGTAGCCCAGATCGGCAAAGGCCGGCTGGAGGTGCAGGGGGCGGGGGTAGTAGACCGCCGCCGGAATGCCGCGCTGCTTGAGCCCCGCCAGGAGGGCATCGCGGAGTGCACCGCTCTTGGCCAGCAGGGAATACTGGGCCCAAACCGAGACCGAGCCGTTTGGCACCACCGGCCGAACCAGACCGGTCATGTTGGTGAACAGCGCGTGGTAGTGGTCGGCGGCCAGGTTGCGCAGCTTGACCTCCTCCGGGAAGATATCGACCTTCGCGTTCAGCACCGCGGCCTGCAGGGTGTCCAGGCGGCCGTTGATTCCGATGCGCACGTTGTCGTACTTGTGGCCCCCCTTGCCGTGAATGCGCAGAGAGGTCAGGGCCGCGGCCAGCCGGTCGTCGTCGGTGAAGCACATGCCCCCGTCGCCGTAGCATCCCAGGGGCTTGGCCGGGAAAAAGGAGGTGCAGGCGATGTCCGCCAGGGACCCGGCCGGGCGGCCCTTGTAGACGGCCCCGAAGGACTGGGCCGCGTCCTCGATCACGAAAAGGCCGTGGGCCTCGGCCACGGCCCGGATGGCGTCGTAGTCGGCGGGCAGGCCGAACAGGTCCACCGCGATCACGCCGGCGGGCGCGAGGCCGGGTCGGGAATGCTTCAGCCCGGCGACGGCCCGTTCCAGCGCGCCGGGGTCCATGGTATAGCTGTCCGGGTCGATGTCCACGAACACGGGCCGGGCGCCCAGCAGGCTCACCACCTCGGCCGTGGCCACGAAGGTAAAGGGGGAGGTGAACACGGCATCGCCGGGTTTGACGCCGTGGGCCATCAAGGCCATCAGCAGGGCGTCGGTGCCCGAGGAGCAAGCCACCGCATGGCGGACGCCTACGAAACCCGCCAGGCGCTCCTCGAGGCCGGCCACCTCCGGCCCCATGATGTAGCGACCATGATCCAGAACGGCCCGGATGTTGGCCTCGATCTTGTCACGAATACGGTTTTGCTGGGCGGACAGGTCGATAAACTGCATGAACAGCCTCCATTTGCAGGGCGGTCCGGCCATGGCCGGCCGGCGCTGGTCGGGTTGTCGTCGTCTGTGGTTCGGAGGGCGAGGGATCGCCCCCGGCGGGGGCGATGCACACCACGCCGATGCGCGGCGGGACATAGGCCGCGCCGGCGCTGGAGCGCAGAAATTCCCGGCGGGCCTCCGCATCCTTGGCGGCGGCCGCCCTACGGGCAAGGATCCGTTTGTCCTCAGCGGCGGCTACCACAGCCATTCCCGGCCGTCGGCCGAAGACGGGTTCTGCGGGCCCACGGGGAGGAAATCGACGGGCAACTCGCCGGCCGCGGCCGGGCTGCGAGGGGCGGGATCGACGCGTTCCGGGAGCGCGTCCCCGGACGGTTCCTCGGTGAACGCCTGGAGCCAGCGGATGCGACCCTCGATGTCGGACAGGTCCGCGTTGCCCACCAGGCGCTCGATGGCGCCGATCTCCAAGTCGCAACTGAGGTCGACGCTCTTCTCCACGTCCAGGCGGCCGGCGTAGATTCGGCTGTCGACGTGCCCGCCCCCGGGCACCTTGATCTGCTGCAGGGCCACCACCACGCCGCCCGTGGCCAGGCCGTTGACCACGACCTCGTCCGCAAGGATGTGGCCGTGGACCACCCCCGAGGCGCCAATCTCGACCCGCCCCTCGCAGACCACCATGCCGCGGACCTCGCCGTTGACCAGGAGGTTCTGGCTGGAAGACAGCAGACCCCGCGCGCCGTTTCTATTTGCCGCCTCGCCAAACAATGATCGGGCTCTAACCAGCAAGGCCATCATAGCGTCTCCATCAGTCTTCCGTGGGCTTCGCATCCGCGATACCCACGGCGGTGTAGGCGTTGCCGATATCGAGCCCAACCGGCACCAGTCCGTCGACGACATTGCGGCGGGACCACAAGGTGTAGCCGGAAACGGCCGCCAGGGCGGGCTCCGCGGGGGCCTGCACCTTGAGGACGTCGGCGAACTCTTCGCTGAAGCATGCGACCATCTCCGGGTAGGCCGCGCCCCCGCCCACCAGCACCAGCGCGCCGGCCTGGTAGAAATCGTCATCCGTCCAGCGGTTGCGAATAGCGGGGGAGATCACGTCCGTGTAGTATTTGCGGATGGCCTCCCGGCGGATGGCGGCCAGGTCCACCTTCTTGCGGCGAATGACCAGGGAGTTGGCCTGGAAGTAGCGGTCGAACTGGTGTTCGGTGCGCATGTCGAGGTAGTGCTCCTTCTGGAGCTCCCGCATGACGCTCTGAACGGCAAAGCGCAGGCCGTGGGTGCTCACGAGGGTACGCTCCACCAGCCCCCCCGGGCCCACCAGCGCGGCCTCCATGGTGCCGTAGCCCAGGCTGACCACGAAAACCGGGCTGCCGTAAACTTTCTGCTCTTTCACGAACGTGGCGCAGGCCAGGATCTCGGGGATCGCCTCCACCTTTTCGACGTGCAGGGAGAGCTTCTGGACATTGGCACGGCCGAAGGAGAAGACCTCGTACTCGATTTCCCGGGTTCCCTTGAACACGGCCGCGGCGGCGGCGGCATACCGTTGGAAGGTGGTGTAAGGGAAGCCCACGGTCAGCGCCACCGCGGAGGAGAGTTCCTTGCCCGCCAGCAGCAGGCCGGCCTGCCCCAGGAGTTGGTAGTCGACCTCGGCCGGGTCGCTGTTGATGATCTTGTGGGGGGCCACGCCTTCGCGCAGGGCCAGTTCGCCCACCAGGTAGCGCGAGCCGTTCAGCTGGATCTTGAGGCCGTCCACGAGGTGCGGGACAACGGACTGCATCTTGTAGTCGTGCGCCTCGATGGCGCTCGGGAAACTGTAGCATTTCATGGAAAAGTGCTCCTGTGCCAGGGTTGGATAAGAGGTTAGGACCATCAATGCCAATCTCATGCCAAGCCGGACAGGCGGCAAAAAGCGCTTATATTATAACATCTTACGCCTTGAAAGGCCTCGTCGGGGCCCCTCTGGCGATTCAAAATGAAACGATGTCTTTCCCTTCCATTTCATTTTGAGTCTCCCGGGCAGGAGAGGGGGGGGTTGGCGATGGGTGGGCACGGATAGGGTTGAAAGGGCCGGCCGCAGTTCTCGCCAGGATCTGGCGGATCGCCGCCCCTACCCGCTCCTGCTGGGCGGTGTCGAGATACGGATGCATGGGAATGGTAAAGATCCGCGCTGCGAAGTCCGCGCTGACCGGAAGCACCTCCGGGTCCAGGCCGGGGGGTATCGTCGCCGGCAGCGGCACGCGCGGAGGCGCGTAGCCGGCGGCCGTGATGCCGCGTTCCGCCAGACGCATGACGATTTCGGCGCGGAGACCGGCATGCCCGGCCAGCAGGGGGTATTGGGCCCATGCCGACCGGCGGTCCTCCGGAACCCGCAGGGAGCCCACGGCGCGCTGGGCGTGCAGAAGAGCGTCGTAATAGTCGGCAATCAACCGCCGCAGCTTCATTTCCTGCGGGAATACGTCGAGTTTGGCGTGCAGCACGGCAGCCTGGAGGGGGTCCAAACGGCCGTCGATCCCGGACGATACACGCCCCTCGGCCTGCTCTTGCCGACCGCGGGCGCACAGGGATGCGAGGGCCGCGGCCAGGCGGTCGTCATCGGTAAAGCACATGCCCCCGTCGCCGTAGCAGCCCAGGGGCATGGCCGGCGCAAAGGAGGTGCAAGCGATATCCGCCAGGGAGCCGGCCGGACGTCCCTTGTACGCGGCACCGAAGGACTGGGTCGCATCTTCGATCACGAAGAGGCCGTGCCTCTCGGCCACGGCCCGGACCGCGTCGTGGTCGGCCGGGAGCCCGAACAGACCCGTAGCAACAACCCCGGCCGGTGTCAGATGGGGATGGGCCCATTGCAGTGTTCCGGCGGCCCGGTCGAGCTGCTCCGGGGAAAGCGTGAACGTGGCCGGATCGATGTCCACCAGCACCGGCGTGGCTCCCAGGCACGCGATCACCTCCGCCGCGGCGATATAGGAAAAGGGGCTGGTGAAAACGGCATCCCCCGCCGCAACGCCGTGGACCATCAAGGCCAGCCGCATCGCCTCTCCACCAGAGGCACAGGCCACGGCGTGCTTGACCTCGGCGTACCGGGCCAGCCGCTCCTCCAGGGCCGTTACCCCGGGGCCCATGACAAAGCGGCCGCTGGCCAGGACGGCCTTGATGTTTCCATCGATCTTTTTTCGAATGCGCGCCTGTTGAACGTTCAGGTCGATCAGTTGCACTGTTGACTCCCCCGAATCAAGCCGCCACAGGGCCGCTCCCCCGCACCAAGGGCCGGGAGCAGCGCTAGGGTCCGGCCCCGCGCCTTCCAGACGCCCACCGCTGACTTTCGTGAACGACCTCCCGCAGGCGGTCGGCATCCTCGGCCAGCGCGCGTATTGGTGGGCGGAAGACCACCGCGAACCCCCGGGAACCGCTACGCACCACCGTGCCCGCAAGCTTTACGGGTCGATCGAAGGCAAACAGCGGAAATTCGAGACGGATGGATTGCCCGTTGTCGATGCGCCGCCGGGACCAGACAAAAACGCCCCCGGCGCCGATGTTTCGAATGATGTCGCGATACGCGGCCCCCCCGACCCGATATCGGGCAACGATGTAGGCCGGGCGGCGCGGGAAGCGCCGCAGATCTCCAATCGTGTTCGCTGCTGCCAAAATCCCCATCCGTCTCCGCGACCACGGCGGCGTTCCGGGCGATAGCCGAAGGGGTCGCGGTTGGCCTCCGGCGTCGCCTCGCTCCACTGCGTCATTGTGTTTTAGCAAATAACGCGCCAAACCCGACCCAAGGTTGCGGAGTCGGCTGTGCGCCGTGGCTCATCCCATACCGGCCGGACCTTACCGCCCCCGGCCGTCTTGAATCCGGCCGGGCGGGTTGCCCCCCTTTTCGCATCCAGACCACCGTTTACCGTTAATCCGCTGGTGCGCTTGTCCACCGGCGGTCGAGGCACGGCCCGCATTACCGCGCTTTTTCGGAGATCAAAATGACACGGATGCCCTTTCAGGCAAATCATATTGACATGGAAGCTGCCCGGCAAATCGTTTCCACGGATTGCGACGGGGGCCGGGATGGCGCCTCCGTCGGCCTGGGCACCCCCTCATCGGGTGTCCGGACCGACCCCACCGCTGGTTTTTTCTTGTCCGGGTGCCCGAGACGATGCACTTGGCACTTAATTTGCTCAGGAACGGCATCAGGAAAAATCGGGCCGATGCCGTACTAGGTGTTTTCGTGGCAGGCCGATCGATGCAAACCCAACCGCACGCGAATTCTCGCGGCGCCGAAGAGGGAGCACGCGTCATGACAACAAATCAAGCCCCCGGCCATCGGCCGGGGTCGCCATCCTCGCCGGTCGAAAACCTCCTGCCGATTCCGGCGGACCCCTCGGCCACGGCGTGCACATCCCTTTCCGCGGTCCCGGCGGCGGTCTTGCCGGGCCAAACCGTGGCAGGCGAACGCCTCGTCCGTCCGCGGCGCATCGCCCCCCGGCCGGAGGGAATCGCGGATCTGCGCTGCTGGGTCATGCTGCTGGGCCTTGGGGCCGCCAGCCTGCCCCCACCGGCGACGGGTGGCGGCGGGATCAACGTGGCCGCCCGAATCATTGCCTCCGATCCGTCCCTGGTGGACCGGGTTACCCTTTCCGCTGAGGCAAGGGCCATGTGCCGGCGCATGAAAAATACAGCAGCGATGAAAAACACCTGACGAATGCCTAAAGAAGTTCCAGCAAGGGCCGATAACGCTTACAACACCCCGCCATGGGTTCTTTCCACGTGGCCAGGTGAGGCCGGGGAGGCGGCCGCCAGTTTATCGACTGACAGAAAAGGAGGCCTGTTCGCATGTAACGGCCGAGTCCTCCCGGTGCGTCACCGTACCGCCCACCGATCCGTCCATCGAAGGTCTGTTCTGGTGCTCCCGGGATTGAGTGTCCACGACCCCCGGAAAAAACGCGCTGCGGCGCGTCCCGGTGGAGAAAGGAGCATCCATGATGCGATTTAAACCCGTCTTCATTTCAATGGCCTGCCTTCTGATGTGGGGGGCGGCGGCGATGGGGATGGCCCGCGCCGGCGGCGACCTGGAACAGGTTATGGCCCGCGGCCAACTCCGGCACCTGGGAGTCCCATACGCCAATTTTATCACCGGCAGCGGCGATGGACTCGACGTGGAGCTTGTCCAAGGCTTCGCAGCACAATTGGGCGTAACCTATGTGTATGTCGAGACCGATTGGGCCCACGTCATCGTCGACCTGACCGGCGAGCAGGCGACAGCCAGGGGCGACGAGGTCGACATCTCGGGCACGGCGCCCATCCGCGGCGACCTCGTCGCCAACGGTTTCACCATCCTGCCCTGGCGGCAGAAGATCGTCAGCTTCTCGCGCCCCACCTTCCCCACCCAAGTGTGGCTCGTCACCACGGCCGCGTCCACCCTGACGCCCATCGCCCCCTCCGGCAGCACGTCGACGGACATCGCCGCGGTCAAGAACCAGTTGGGCGGCATTTCGGTCCTGGGCATCGCCAACACCTGCCTCGACCCGTCGCTCTACGGCATCGCGGCCTTCGGTGCGGCCGTTACCCCTTTCCAGGGGAAGCTCAATGAACTGGCCCCCGCCGTGGTCAGCGGCGTGGCGGACGCCACCCTGCTCGACGTGCCCGACGCCTTGATCGCACTGGACAAATGGGGCGGCGCCGTAAAGGTCGTCGGGCCGATCTCCGGTACCCAGCAAATGGGGGTGGGCTTCCGCAAAGAGTCCCCAAAGCTGCGCGAGTCCTTCGACCGCTATTTGGCCGCTATTTGGCGCAACGGGACGTACCAGCGACTGGTCCAAAAATACTATCCTGCGGTCTTCGAATACTATCCGGACTTTTTTGACGCCTCTCGGGATGCCGATGCGCCGTGATGCTCCGGATGGGATCATATCGTCTGTTGAAAGGCGGCAGTATCGCCGGCATCGGCCTCTATTGCCTGCTGGTCCTGGTCATCAGTCTTTTGCTGCGGCAAACCTACACCACCCAGGCCCAACTGCACGAGATGCTCCTGATGCGCTACCAGGGCGAAGCCGAGAGGGCCGCCACAATTCTGGGGGGGTTCTTTGCGGAGCGCTGCGCCGAGCTCGACGATCTCGCCCAGGCCCGGGAGATCGCCCTGTTTTTCGAAAACAAGGCCCTCGGCATGTCCATGCAATACGGCCTCAAGGCCAGCCTCCTCAAAATGCGTCAGCGGTTGGCGCAGCTGCTTACCGAAGAGCAGGTCCTGGGGCGGTCGGTATACACGCGCATCCTGTTTCTCGATAGCGAGGGCCGACCCCTTGTGGACTGCGCGGCGCCCGGCGGTCGCACTCGGCCTACGGCTTCGTGGGCCGCGCTGCTCGCCCCCCACCATCGCGAAACGACCATGGTTTTCGGGGAAGCCGCCACCGCTTCCCTGCCCGTATTCTCAAAAGCCTTTTATTTTAAGGATCGCTTCGCGGGCCAACTCATCGCCTGGGTCGATTGCGATGGGGCCTTTCAGCACCTCCACCAGAGCGCATCGTTCACGGGCAGCCCGGACTTCACCCTCATCGGCCCCAACGGCTTCATCGGCACCTGCGCAGCCAGGGAGGACTGGCACGACATGGGTTTCGAGGCCCTGCGCCGGGTTCCTGCCGACCGTTTCACCCCGACGAATAAAATGGAGGGGCAGGTCGGCGTTAAGGGCATGCTCTTAAGGATTCCCATCGAGGAGACCCCTCTTTCACTGATTACCCTGTCCCTCGGCTCCGAACTGCCCGAAACCTCGGCGTTCTGGGGACTCCCTTTGGCGCTGGGCGTACTTTCCCTCACGGGGCTGCTGGGCATCGGCTTCGGCTGGTTCATTTCGCTCCGCTATGTCGTGCTGCGAAAGGACATGGAGGAAAGCGCGGCACGCCAAAAGGTCATCGACCAGAAAAACCTCAAGCTGCGCCAGGAGATCGCCCAGCGCCGCAGGATCGAAGCGTACCTGCAAAAGAGCGAGGAACGCTTTCAACTGGCGATTGCCGGCGGCGACCTGGGCACCTGGGACTGGAACATCCGAACCGGCCATGTGACCTTCAACGACCGCTGGGCCGGCATGCTGGGATACGAGCCGGAAGACCTCGCGCCCGACTTCAAGACCTGGAAAAACCTGCTGCATCCCGAGGACGCCGGGCGGGTCTTGAAAACGCTGCGGCATCACCTGTCGGGAAAAAGCTCCACATACGAGAGTGAACACCGCCACATCACCAAGAGCGGTGGCGAGAAATGGATCCTCGCCAAAGGCAGGGTGATCGAGCACGACGAAGCGGGGCGCCCCCTGCGCGCCGTGGGAACCCACCTCGACATCGACGAGAAGAAAAGAGCCGAAGCCCTGCTGCGCACCAGTGAGTTGGAATACCGCGCCAAACTGGAAAAAATGGTGCGCAAGCGCACCAAAAAGCTCTACCAAACACAAAGGGAATTGATCAACAAGGCCTTCGAAGCCGGCCAGGCCCAGTTCTCGGCCATGATCCTCCACAACATCGGCAATGCCCTGACACCGATCGGGGCGTATCTGGAATATTTTAAAAAACCCCACTGGCAATTGATTATCGACCATATGGAAAAATGCCACACAAGTCTGGAGCCCTGCTTCGACGCCGCTAACGGTGACGTTCCCGCCGGGGATCGAGAGACAGAAATTTTCGCCTACTTGGGCAAACTGATCGCCAGGTCCAAACAGCATCTGGAGAGAAACCAGGACAATATCGGACAGATCGACGACGTCTTCGGCCACATTGCGGCTATCATTCGTCTTCAATCGTCTTACGCCCTGAACGGCAACACGAGCAGAGAATCCTGCGACCTGAACCGGTTGTTCCTGGACGCGCTCGAGATGCAGGCCGCGGCTCTGGAAAAGCGTGGCATTAGCGTCGATCGCCAGTTGGCCGACCCATTGCCGAAGGTCATCTTGGACAAGAGCAAAATGGTTCAGGTCCTGATCAACGTCATCAAAAACGGGTATGAGGCCATCGATGCCATGAAAGCCCGAGGACTGGTTCAGGGACGGCTCACGGTCCGATCCTTTTGTGACGACAACCACATCGGTATCGCCGTCACCGACAACGGCGCGGGGATCGAGCCGGATCGCCTGTCGGAAATCTTCGATTACGGAACGTCCGCAAAGGGCTCCACCGGGTTCGGGCTGCCCTACTGCAAGATGTTCGTTGCATTGAACAAGGGGAATTTCGACATCGCCAGTGACGGTCCCGGCACGGGGGCCACGGTGACCATCACCTTCGGCATAGACGCCGAAGGCCTGCCACCGACGCGGCAATCGGCCGCGGCGCGCAACGCAGATATCCAGAAACCCGCGGATCTCACCTGATGCGCAGCGCGGTCGCACTACCGAAAGAGAACCACCACCATGCGAACACTTAGCCTAACGGCCTCGGCAGTGATATTTCTTCTGGTGACGGCGATGCCGATCCGGAGCGCGCCGTCCATTGTCATCGGACTCGACGCGGACATGTCATCGGGATCGGCCCGCTCGGGGGAAGCCATCCGCCGGGGGATCGTTCTGGCCATCGAAGAAATCAACCGTTCGGGCGGTTTGCTTGGCCGCCAGCTCAAGCTGGTGGTAAAGGATCACCGCGGCAATCCGGCCCGGGGCATCGACAACCTGGCCGCGTTCGGCAAAATGCAAAACCTGGCGGCGGTGGTCGGCGGCCTGCACACGCCCGTGGTCATGGCCGAACTGCCGCACATTCATCAATACCGCCTCGTTTTTCTCGTCCCTTGGGCCGCCGGGGCCGCCATCACCGACAACGGCTACCGCCCCAACTTCGTGTTCCGCCTTTCGGTCAACGACAGCCTGGCCGGCCCTTTCCTGGTCGACGAGGCCGCGAAACGCGGCCACCGCCGATTCGGCCTTTTGTTGGAGCAGACCGCCTGGGGTCGGTCCAATTATCAAAGCATAAAATCCGCCCTTGGAGTCCGGGGTCTTCATCTGGCCAACCTTCAATGGTTTCACTGGGGCGTATCGACGCTGGCGGACAAAGTGTCGGCGCTGGAAGCCGCCGGCGCGGATGCGATCCTCCTGGTGGCCAATGCCCCGGAAGGGGCCACCGCCATCGAGGCGCTTGCCGACCTGCCGCCTCACAGGCGCCTGCCGGTTTACGCCCATTGGGGCATTACCGGCGGCCGCTTTTTTGATGCGGCCCGGGAGAACATCGCCAAGGTCGACCTGTATTTCCTGCAAACCTTTTCCTTTCTCGACCCCCCTTTTCCCGCCCGGGCCGAGCATATGTTTCAACTCTACCAAAAAAGGTTCCCGGGCGTTCAGTCGCAAACCGACGTCTTCGCACCGGCGGGCACGGCGCACGCCTATGATCTGATCCACCTGTTGGCCCAGGCCGTCGCGAAGGCCGGAACCATTGAGCGGGCGGCCGTGCGCCGGACCCTGG
>Ga0180430_10005118_pt1 | contig 10936 bp, 16 predicted proteins | sample SS_ome_9_FD_132999 | JGI IMG/M metagenome (GOLD analysis project Ga0180430, IMG submission 132999) | Hypersaline lake sediment archaeal communities from the Salton Sea, California, USA - SS_1_S_2 metaG | ecosystem: Environmental > Aquatic > Non-marine Saline and Alkaline > Hypersaline >... | reverse complement strand
CTTCTGGGCCAGCTGGTGCCAGCCCTGCCAGGCGCTGATGCCCCTGCTCGCGAAGCTCGCAAACGAGTACAAGGGCAAGTTCATCCTCGCCAAGATCAATACCGAAGAGCAGCAGGCCATCGCAGCCCAGTTTCAGATCCGCTCGATCCCGGCCGTCAAGCTCGTGTACCAGGGCAAGCTTGTTGACGAGTTCGCCGGCGCCCTGCCCGAATCCGAGGTGCGCGCCTTCCTCGACAAGCACATCCCGCAGGAAAAGAGCGAGGCTGACAATGCGATCGAGCAGGCTTACGCACTGCTCATGCAGGGAGAGAGCGACCAGGCAGCTGTCCTGATCCAGCAAGCGCTCGAGGCAGAGCCGACCAATCCACAGGCCATCCTGGCGTTTGCCAAGCTCAAGGCGACGCTCGGCGATATGCACGCGGCGTCGGAGGCTCTCGATTCATTGCCACCCGAAGAACAGGAAAAACCTGAAGTCGCAGCCATGCGCGCCCAGATGCTCTTCGACAAGGTCGCCTCCGGGGCGCCGTCCGTCGAGGAACTCAACGCCCTGTTACTGGCCGACGAGAACAACAGCGAAGCGCGCTACCAGCTCGCGGCACAGCTCGTGATGCAGAACCAGCTCGAGCCCGCACTGGATCACCTGCTCATACTCATGCGCAAGAACCGCGAATATGGTGATGACGCAGCGCGCAAGGCAATGATCCAGGTCTTTGACATTCTCGGCAGCGATCACCCGATAACCAAGACATACCGTACCAGGATGTTCAACTATCTCTACTGAGGCGCCCATGGACCAGCAGACCAGGACCGAAATCGAGGCGGCCGCATTCCGGAAGCTTCTGGAACATCTCGACAAGCGCAAGGATGTACAGAACATTGAACTCATGATCCTGGCCGGCTTTTGCCGTAACTGCCTCTCCCGCTGGTACAGGAATGCCGCCATCGAGCATGGCGTTGACATGGACGAGGAGACGGCACGCGAGGCCATCTACGGCATGAGCTACGAGGAATGGAAAAGCAACCACCAGAAGCCCGCGACCGATGAGCAGCTCCAGGCATTCAAGGCGATCACGCCCGACATGACGACAGAGTGACTCCTTCCGTCTCCGTTATCATTCCGACACATAACAGGGCCCGCACTCTTCCACGGGCCCTGGACTCCGTCCTTGCCCAGACCCGGGCAATCGACGAAATCATCGTCGTCGACGATGGCTCGACAGACTCGACAGTGGAGCTGGTCGCCGGGAACTATCCACAGGTGACCTTGCTGCAACAGCCAAACCTGGGGGTCAGCGCCGCGCGCAATCACGGCATCAGGGAAGCAACGAGTGACTGGATCGCGCTGCTCGACTCGGATGACCGCTGGCTCCCGACAAAACTCGAGGCACAGTTCGCACTTCTGGTGCAGCGCCCGGACCATCGCCTCTGCCATACCGAAGAGATCTGGATCCGCAACGGCAAGCGCGTGAACCAGATGCACAAACACCGCAAGAGCGGCGGTCACATCTACAGCCAGTGCCTGCCCTTGTGCGTCATCTCCCCCTCCTCCGCCCTGCTGCATCGCTCCCTGTTCGACGAGATCGGCCTGTTCGACGAGACACTGCCGGCTTGCGAGGATTACGACCTCTGGCTGCGCATCTGTGCACGCGAACCCGTGCTGTTCGTCGAAACAGCCCAAATCGAGAAGTATGGCGGCCATGACGACCAGCTCTCGCGCCAGCACTGGGGCATGGACCGCTTCCGAATCCGGGCGCTCGAGAAGATGCTTGCCAATGGTCTGCTGACACCCGACCAGGAGAGAGAAACCGTTGCGATGCTGCTCCGCAAGGCTGCGATTCTCGAGCAGGGCGCCCGCAAACGTGGCAAATTGCAGCGCGCTGACCACTACAGCCAGTTGATACAACGCTATACCGGGGAGCCCGGTGCACAGCCGGAAGGCCGTATCCCGACCAACGGGGCGGAAAGCGCATGATTCTGATCGTGACGGCCTTTGATGCCGAAGCGCGACCACTGATCGATCATTTCAGGCTCAGGCGCCAGGCCGATCACGGCTTCCCGGTTTATGCCGGCGGGGATGTCTGGCTCATTGTATCCGGGCCAGGCCGGATCAATGCCGCCGCTGCCACCACACACCTGCACGCAAGAGCCGGCTTCCCCTGGGACAACACCTGGATCAATACCGGTATCGCGGGCCACCCGGAGTTGCCGCGGGGCGAAGCCAGGCTCGCGCACAAGATCACCGAAAAGATAAGCGGAAAATCCTGGTATCCCGCTCTGGTCACGGGCAGTCCATGGAGAAGCGCCCCGCTGTTGACCGTCGACCAGCCCGACAGGGAATATGCGAGCGGTGACCTGGTCGACATGGAAGCCTCCGCGTTCATGGAGACCGCCCTGCGCTTTTCCAGTGGCGAACTCGTGCATGTGCTGAAAATCGTTTCTGATAACCGCGAGTCACCGGCAGTGATTCCGAAGGCCTCACAACTGCAGGCCTGGATGGCTCCGCATGTGGCGGCGCTCGAGGATTTCTGCCGCTCCCTGGAACGGCTCGCCATGCCGCTCGAGACACCTGCGGGAGTCACGCAACAGTATGAGACGCTGACTGCCGCACTGCATTTCACGGTGAGCCAGCAGAACCGCCTGCAGCAGCTGTTGCAGCGATGGCACGCCCTGAATCCGGACACGCAGATCCCCGCCCCTGTCTCCGGCCAGGTAACCGCTCAAGCCCTGCTGGAGGCACTCCAGGAGCGTCTGGACGCCTCTCCTCCGGTGTTGCCGTGATCCCCTATATCTACATCGAACGGGAGATTCGCGACCACCCGCGAGTGCAGTCCATCCTGTTACGTCACAAGCGCGCGACCGTCGTCGAATGCGAACGCTATGGCGAGGTCTTCAATCCCAAGGCACAGAATTTCAGGCTGCAAAAACAGCGCCCGGCACTGATCCTGGCGAGGAAACACAAGGGACTGGTTCAGGAGGCGCCACCCGGTTACGGTGTCGGTGGAGACAGTAACTACTACTTCTCGCACATGCTGAACTGCCTCTACGACTGCCGTTATTGCTTCCTGCAGGGCATGTACCGCTCGGCGAATTATGTCCTCTTCGTCAACTACGAGGATTTCCTCGACGCAATGGATTCACGCCTCATGCCGGGACGGCAAACCTGGTTTTTCTCCGGCTACGATGGCGACAGTCTTGCGCTGGAGCCCGTCACCGGCTTCGCGGCTTCCATGCTGCCCTGGTTCGAGCAACGGCCCGACGCATGGCTGGAACTGCGCACCAAGAGCACCCAGACCGGCAGCCTTCTTGCACGCGAGCCACTGCCGAATATCGTCACCGCTTTCAGCTTCACGCCGGAAGCTGTCTGGAAAGCGACCGAGCATCGCGTCCCGACGGTCGAAAGACGCGCCAGGGCAATGCAGCAGCTTGCCGGAGCGGGCTGGCCCGTTGCGCTTCGTATCGACCCCCTGATCTGGCACCACGGCTTTGAGAAGCATTACGGTGAGCTCTTCCTGCAACTCTTCCGGCAGCTGCCTGAAACCATGCTGCACTCGGTGACCACGGGTCCGTTCCGCATGCCGCAGCCCTTCTTCCGCAACATGGAACGTCTCTATCCCGAAGAGCCGCTGCTCGCTGCGGGACTGGGAGCACGTGGCAAAATGGTCTCGTACCCGCTCGAGCGCGAACGGGAAATGGTCGATTTCTGTGTGCAGGAACTTCGAAAGTATCTGCCCGAAGAAAAAATCTTCACCAACCTGCCGGAGAACGCGTCATGAAGCAGCGTCAACTGCTCGTCACGGGCTGCAGCCGCGGTATAGGCCTTGCGATAACCAACAGGCTGCTGGCCGGAGGACACCGGGTTGTCGGCATCAGCCGCCTTTCTCCGGGGATCGATTCCGACCGCTTCTCCCACGTGCTACTCGACCTCTCGGATCTCGACACACTGCCGGATGCACTGCGTGAAGTATCGAAACAGCATCCGGATATCGACGCCGTGATTCTGAATGCAGGGAGCGGGCGATTCGGCAGTCTCGAGGAGTTCTCGGCAAGCCAGATACGCCAGCTCGTCGATCTGAACCTGACGAGCCAGGTGTTGCTGGCGCGGGAATTCCTGCCAAGACTGAAGAAAAGCGGAGGCGGCGACCTGGTCTTTATCGGGTCCGAATCGGCCCTCAGGGGTGGCAGGTACGGTACCGTCTATGCTGCAACCAAGTTCGGCTTGCGCGGCCTGGTCCAGTCACTGCAGGAGGAATGCTCGGCGAGCAGCGTGCGCGTCGGCATCGTCAATCCCGGCATGGTCAACACAAGCTTTTTCGACGAACTGGACTTCCGGCCAGGCGACGGGGAGGACCAGCACCTTGTTCCGGACGACGTCGTCGCAGCCGTCTTGTTGATGCTCGAGGCGCGCCCGGGCGCCGTCATCCAGGAGATCAACCTGCAACCACAGAAACGCGTCATCCGCTTCGACTGACTGCAAGCCGGTGCCTGAGGCCATTTTCCGGGAAAAATCCCCTGCGACGCCATGAAACAGCAACAAAAAACCCTCGCAAGAGTGCGAGGGTTTGCTGTTCTCACCGGCCGGATAACTCCGAAGAGCATCCCCGCTGAAGATCACTCGGTGACAGTTGCCTCTTCTGTGGCAAGCTCCTCTTCGGTGGGCATCGGACGGTCGACGAGCTCGACCCATGCCATCGGCGCCTTGTCACCATCACGGTAACCGGCCTTGAGGATGCGCATGTAGCCACCCGGACGATCCTGCATGCGCGGAGCAATCTCGGTGAAGAGCTTCGCCACTGCGGCGTCATCACGCAGACGGCTGAATGCAAGGCGACGGTTTGCAACCGAATCGGTCTTCGCCTTTGTCACCAGCGGCTCGACGACACGGCGCAGCTCTTTTGCCTTCGGCAGGGTGGTTTTGATGAGTTCATGCTCAATCAGCGAACAGGCCATGTTGCGGAACATCGCTTTGCGATGGCTGCTGTTTCTGTTGAGTTTGCGACCAGATTTACGATGACGCATTGTTCTGATTCCTGAATAAATGTAGTTCTGTTATGAGCGGGCTCAGCCGTTCATGGCGTCCTGCAGGCTCTCGGGCGGCCAGTTTTCCAGCTTCATACCGAGTGAAAGTCCGCGTTCTGCAAGAACGTCCTTGATCTCGTTGAGCGATTTCTTGCCGAGGTTCGGCGTCTTGAGCAACTCGACCTCGGTGCGCTGTACCAGGTCGCCGATGAACATGATGTTCTCGGCCTTGAGGCAGTTTGCGGAACGCACAGTCAGTTCCAGGTCGTCGACAGGGCTCAGCAGAACCGGGTCGATCTCCGGCTCTTTCGGCGACGGCTGCTCTGCTTCTGCAGAAACGGTGGCATCCAGCAGAACGAACGCAGAGAGCTGATCCTGCAGGATGGTTGCCGCCATGCGGACTGCCTCGTCGGGATCGATCGTTCCGTCGGTCTCGATATCCAGAATGAGCTTGTCGAGGTCGGTGCGCTGCTCGACACGGGCGGCTTCCACAGCATAGGAGACGCGGTGGATCGGCGAATAAGTCGCATCGATCTTGAGCCACCCGACGAGGTTCTCGTCTTCTTCGTCGCGCATGGTTGCCGGCTCGTAGCCGCGCCCCTTGCGGACCTTCATGGTCATGTCGAGTGTGACGTCCTTGGTCAGCGTGGCGATGACATGATCGGGATTCGCGACCTCGACGTCATGATCGAGCGTGATATCGCCCGCAGTCACGACAGCCGGACCCTGCTTCGAGAGCCTGAGTACCGCCTCGTCACGGTTGTGCAGTGCGATTGCCATGTCCTTGAGATTCAGCAGGATATCGAGCACGTCCTCCTGGACGCCGTCGATGCCGCTGTACTCGTGCAGTACGCCCTCGATGGATGCACCAATGACAGAGCTGCCCTGCATGGACGAGAGCAGGATACGGCGAAGCGCATTACCGAGTGTATGACCGAAACCGCGCTCGAAAGGCTCCAGCACGACCCTTGAGTGCGTGTCGGATATATTGTCTACCTTGACAATACGCGGCTTGAGAAAATCTGTGATTGCATCTGTCATGTATGCGCCTCGATGGTTCCTTACTTGGAGTAGAGTTCGACGATCAGCTGTTCGCTGATTTCAGCAGGCAGCTCGGAACGATCCGGTACACGCTTGAAGGTTGCGCTCATGCCCTTGACATCGACCTCGACCCACTCCGGAAATTCGTACTGCTCAGCCAGTGCCAGCGAGTTCTGGATGCGCACCTGGTTACGCGATTTTTCGCGCACGCTGATGACATCTTCCGGGGAGACCTGGTAAGAAGGAATGTTGACCGTCTGGCCGTTGACGAGAATTGCCTTGTGGCTGACCAGCTGGCGCGCCTCGGCACGCGTGGAGCCAAAACCCATGCGGTATACGACGTTATCGAGACGGCCCTCGAGAAGTTTGAGGAGGTTGTCACCGGTCGCGCCCTTCTTCTGGGCGGCCTTTTTGTAGTAGTTGCGGAACTGCTTCTCGAGAACACCGTAGATCCGGCGCACTTTCTGCTTCTCGCGAAGCTGCAGGCCGTAGTCCGACTGGCGGCGGCGACGCTCGCCCTGCTGGCCGGGGACTTTCTCCATGTTGCACTTGGAATCAAGCGCGCGAACACGGCTCTTGAGTCCAAGATCAGTGCCTTCACGACGGCTGAGTTTGCATTTGGGGCCAATGTATCTTGCCATGTTCGACTCCGTTTAGACGCGACGCTTTTTGGGTGGACGGCAGCCATTGTGCGGAATGGGCGTCACATCGGAAATGCTTGTGATCTTGAAACCAACGGCGTTGAGCGCACGGACCGCCGATTCACGGCCAGGACCGGGGCCCTTGATCTCGACATCCAGGCTTTTCATGCCGAACTCCCTGGCCATCTCGCCGCAACGCTCTGCCGCAACCTGGGCGGCGAACGGCGTGCTCTTGCGCGAGCCGCGGAATCCGGAACCACCGGCGGTGGTCCAGCAGAGCGCATTGCCCTGACGATCAGTGATCGTGATGATGGTGTTGTTGAAAGACGCGTGGATGTGCGCCACACCATCGGTGACTGTCTTTCTGACCTTCTTTTTGGTACTACGAGTTGGTTTCGCCATTTTGCACTAACCTGGTTAAAGGATCACTTCTTGATCGCACGACGCGGACCCTTGCGGGTACGCGCATTGGTTTTGGTACGCTGACCGCGAACGGGCAGACCACGACGATGGCGGATGCCGCGATTGCAGCCGAGGTCCATCAGACGCTTGATATTCATGGAAACTTCACGACGGAGATCACCCTCGACCGTGAATTTCTCGACTTCGACACGCAAGGCGTCGATTTCGTTTTCGGCAAGCTCCTGGATCTTTCGATCCTGGGCAACACCTGCTGCCTCGCAGATCTGCGCAGCACGGGTGCGACCGATGCCGTAAATCGACGTCAGTGCGATAACTGTATGTTTTCTGTCCGGTATGTTGACACCAGCAATTCGGGCCATTGATGAGCTCCTGAATCCTATCTAATCACGCCGCGCGAGCGAAACGCGCAATATTAGCGTGGAAACCTCGTTAAATCAACCTTGGCGCTGCTTGTGGCGCGGATCCTTGCAGATCACGCGGACAGTGCCATTTCGTTTGATGACCTTGCAGTTACGGCATATTTTCTTGACGGATGCACGCACTTTCATAATCGTCTCTCCAGCAAAGTTGCTCAGTGAATACGGCCTGCGCCGCCTACACCTGAAAAGTTAGCCTTTTTCATCAGGCTCTCGTACTGATGCGACATCAGATGCGCCTGCAGCTGAGCCATAAAATCCATCACCACAACGACGATGATGAGCAGGGATGTTCCACCAAAGTAGAATGGAATGTTCCACTGAAACTGCAGCAAATCCGGCAGCAGGGCCACTGCTGTGATGTACAGCGCGCCTACCAGCGTGAGTCGTGTCAGCACACCATCGATGTAGTGCGCTGTTTGCTGCCCGGGACGAATCCCCGGAATGAATGCCCCTGAACGTTTCAGGTTGTCTGCCGTTTCACGGGAATTGAACACAATCGCCGTGTAGAAAAAGCAGAAGAAGATGATCGCTGCGGCAAAGGCAATCGTGTAGACCGGCTCGCCGCGCGAGAAGGTCGCACTGATCTCCTGCAGCCAGCGCATGTTCTCATTGCTGCCGAACATCTGCCCCAGGGTTGCAGGAAACAGGATGATGCTCGATGCAAAGATCGGCGGAATAACACCCGACATGTTGAGTTTCAGCGGCAGAAAACTGCTCTGCGCCTGATACATCTTCCGCCCCTGCTGGCGCTTCGCGTAGTTGATCTTGATGCGCCGCTGTCCGCGCTCGACGAAAACGACGAAGGCCGTGATTGCGATGACACCGATCAGCAGAGCGATCAGGACGAGCGGATTCATTTCACCGCTGCTGACGCGCTCGAACGTCGCGCCGATTGCCGATGGCAGGCCGGCGACGATACCCGCGAAGATGATGATCGAGATACCGTTGCCGAGACCGCGCTCCGTGATCTGCTCGCCGAGCCACATCAGGAACATGGTACCGGTCACGAGCGCGACGCTTGCGATGACGACAAAACCGATACCCTGGTTCACGACCACGTTCTCACCGCCCGCTGTCTGGCCCTGCAGTGCAATGGCAATACCAACCGACTGGAACACGCCGAGCACGACGGTACCGTAGCGCGTGTACTGGGTAATCTTGCGGCGTCCGGCTTCTCCCTCTTTCTTGAGTTGTTCAAGCGAGGGAACCACGGCCGACATCAGCTGCATGATAATCGCAGCGGAGATGTAGGGCATGATCCCGAGTGCAAACAGGGAGGCACGCTCGAGGGCGCCACCCGAGAACATGTTGAACATGTCCAGGATGGTGCCTTCCTGCTGGCTGTAGAGGACTGCAAAGGCCGTCGGATCCACACCGGGCACAGGAACGAAGGTGCCGATCCTGTACACGATCAGGGCCCCGAGCAGAAAGAAAATACGCTGGCGCAGTTCTTTCAGATGTCCGAGATCGCCCAGACCTCCTGTTCCACGGTTTGCCATGCTTCAGCGTTCCTTACTCTTCGACCGAACCGCCGGCCTTCTCGATTGCTTCACGTGCCCCTTTCGAGGCCCTGATGCCCTTGAGGTTCCTGGCCACAGCGATCTCTCCGGATAGAATAACTTTTGCGCGCTTCATGCTGCGCGGCAGGATATCAGCATCATGCAGCGCATTGATGTCGACCACGTCGGCATCGACACGTGCGATTTCCGAGAGGGTAACCTCTGCGGTGATGCGCGCCTTCCTGGAATTGAAACCGACTTTCGGCAGGCGGCGTTGCAGCGGCATCTGGCCGCCTTCGAAACCGACCTTGTGGAAACCGCCTGAACGCGATTTCTGTCCCTTGTGGCCGCGACCACAGGTCTTGCCGAGCCCGCTGCCGATACCACGACCGACACGTTTGCGGCTTTTCTGACTGCCCTCTGCAGGCTTGATTGTATTCAGACGCATCTTAGGCTTCCTCGACTACCTGGACCATGTAGGAGACCCGGTTGACCATGCCACGGGTAGCAGGCGTGTCTTCCACTTCCACCACCTGGTGCATGCGACGCAGGCCGAGACCTGAAACGCAGGCCTTGTGCGTTTTCAGGCGACCATGCAGGCTGCGCACCAGCTTGACTTTCATCATTTTCTTGTCGCTCATGGGATCACTCCAGAATCTCTTCGACGCTCTTGCCACGCTTGAGTGCGACAGCCTCGGCGTTCACCATGTCGGTCAGACCGTTCATGGTTGCGCGGATGACATTGATCGGATTGTTGGTACCGATGCACTTGGCGAGAACGTTGTGAACACCGACAGCCTCGAAAACAGCGCGCATGGCGCCGCCGGCGATGATACCCGTACCCTGGGATGCAGGTTGCATGTGCACCTTGGCCGCACCGTGACGCCCGACCAGCGGGTACTGCAATGTGTCACCCTTGAGACTGATGGACTTCATGTTCTTGCGCGCACTCTCCATCGCTTTCTGGATGGCGATCGGAACCTCGCGCGCCTTGCCCTGGCCAAAGCCGACCTTGCCGTTGCCGTCGCCGACGACCACGAGCGCTGCAAAACCGAAGATCCGGCCGCCCTTGACTGTTTTGGCGACACGGTTGACGGCAACCAGCTTTTCAATGAGCTCTTCGCTTTCAGCCTGTTGTGCTACAAATTTTGACATTGCCGTTATCCTCAGAAATCCAGACCATTTTCGCGCGCAGCATCAGCAAGCGCTTTCACCCGACCGTGGTACTTGAAACCGGAGCGGTCGAATGCGACCTGCTCGATCCCCTTGTCCCTGGCCCTTTCGGCGATTGCCTTGCCGACGACAGCAGCCGCCGAGATGTTGCCCGTCGAACCCTCAAAGCCGCCGCGCAAGGTCTTGTCGACAGTCGACGCAGAGACGACAACTTCGGCGCCGTCGGGCGCGATCACCTGTGCGTAGATGTGACGGGGTGTGCGGAAAATGGTCAGACGATGCCGGCCAATCTCACGAATCCTGGCACGTGCCTTTCGCGCACGACGCAGACGAGTTTGCTTTTTATCCATCGCCATAACCTCTTACTTCTTCTTCGCCTCTTTACGCAGCACGTACTCATCGCTGTAGCGGACACCCTTACCCTTGTAGGGCTCCGGCGGACGATAGGAGCGAATTTCTGCTGCGACCTGGCCAACTTTCTGCTTGTCGGAACCGGAGACGACAACCTCTGTATTGGAGGGTGTTTCAATCGTGATTCCTTCCGGCACTTCGTACTCGACAGGGTGCGAGAAACCCAGGTTGAGAGTCAGTTTCTTTCCCTGGGCCTGGGCACGATATCCGACGCCGATCAGGTTCAGGCGCTTTTCGAAACCTTCGGAGCAGCCGACAACCATGTTGTTAAGGAGTGCACGCGCTGTGCCCGCATGTGCCCAAGACTGCTTGG
>Ga0180430_10005117_pt1 | contig 10937 bp, 14 predicted proteins | sample SS_ome_9_FD_132999 | JGI IMG/M metagenome (GOLD analysis project Ga0180430, IMG submission 132999) | Hypersaline lake sediment archaeal communities from the Salton Sea, California, USA - SS_1_S_2 metaG | ecosystem: Environmental > Aquatic > Non-marine Saline and Alkaline > Hypersaline >... | reverse complement strand
TGCAGGGAAGTAGCCTCCCGGGCAGGTTGCCCTGAGCTCTTTTACCTGAAGAACTCCATCTTCAGCAGCATACTCCAAGATTTTTTTGCGCTCTGAAGTAAGTTCAGCAACGTGCGCCCTTCCCTTATAATTGTAGTTTACGCGCGCACTGATGTTGAAAACAGCATTCTCCTGTGCATTATAATGTGCTACTGCCCCTGAGAGGGAGCCTGCAATATATACTGCTCCTGTGGAGGGGTTATCCCAGATAAATTGCACATTCTCTGGAGATTCTCCGCTGGGGCAGCCCAGTCCCGAAACTGCATAATATTGTGTGGTGTATCCCTCCTCATCAGGCTCAGGGGCCACATATCTCTCAATTTCCCCTGTAAATGGGGAGAATTCCTCATCATAAAAATACGGAACAATCAGGGCATCTTCACTCTCCCCATTTGAGGTGCACCCAAAAAATACAAAAAAGAGGAGGGCCAATGCCACTGCCCCTAAGAGCACATTTCGCTTCATAGTTATCCCTCCAGGTCCCAATTTTCATCCTTTTTGCTTTTGGGCTGTTTTTTCCCCGCCTTCTCTTTGGGTTTTGGCTCTTCTTTTTTTGCAGCCGGTTTTGCCTTGGGCTTGTATGCAGGAATCTTTACCTTCTTGGGCAATTTAGGCATGCTCTTTGGCATCCTGTTAAGCACAGGAGCCGGAACAATGCGTTTTTTGTGCTCGATAAGGAAATCCCGGATTACTACTCCAAGCCTTAGAATCCACTCCAAGATGATGATGTAGAGGAGAAATTCCAAACTGAGGGGAAGCACCTGGGTAATAGAATATACTTTTTCTTCAAAAATCTGTGTGTTCAGCTCTGCAGGGTTGGAAATAAAGTATGCCAAAAGACCAAGGGGCAGCATCTTTGCAAGGTCTTCTGAGATTCCCTCATCCCAATATGCAGTCATGCGGATTGCCGCAACAACTGCTAATGCCACAAACATTGTCTCTGCCACTGGCTGGTCTCCCAAAAACACCAGGAACAGGGAGAGGAACATGAACCAGACAAATGTAATTAATGGAAATGCAAGGGTGTACTTGGCAATAAATGCCAGTATGTGCACTGCAGAGTCAACATTGCTCTCGCCCTGGTTTTCTTCGAGTACAAAAAACCTTTCTCTTGAAAAGTTCTTGTAGAATGTTCCTAAGATAATTCCAAAGATTGCAATTGCAAGGGCAGTAGTAAAGAAGTAAGTAAGCTCCACGCCCATTATTCCCTCAACTGCTGAATACATCCCAATAATAAAATTGATTAAAGATTGTTCCAGTCCAACGGTCATGGAAAGATTTAGAACGAAAGATATTTATGGCTGAGCAAAAAGTCCCGAAGAAAAGGACAAGCCTTTTATTTTTTGCAGATGAAGGAAGGGTTAATTGCAAGGTGACCAATATGCATGGATTTGGAGGATTAGACAGCTGCTCTTTATGTGGCGTGGAAGTAGAAGAGCGCGGAGAGCGAATGAGGAGTATAGACGATGTGACTTATATTTTCTGCGCAAAGTGCTCAGCAAATAGGAGAGACGAAATTAGGAAGATGCTTAAACTAGATGACTAGCAGCCTCATCAATTTCATCATATAGCTCATCTGACTCTTGGGCTATCTCTTCGAATATTTTTTTAGCGCTTTTTTCTTTTTCTTCTGATTTTTCCTTATTCTTTCTAAAAACATACTGGCTAAAGAGGCTAATTGACTGCATCTGGAGAATAGTAATCTCATCCTCATCTTTTGTTTTGGCTTTTGCCCCCACATAAGAAAAGAGCAACTTAGTAAATTCCTTGGAGCGTTTTTTCTTTTTATCCTTATCAGGCTCTAGGAAAATTGCTAACATCGCTTTTTTGAGCCGGGCTCTGGAGGGGGCAGCCATGGATGAGATTAATAGGAGAAAGTTTATATGCGCTTTTGTAAATTCACCTGCTTCTAGCCCGCAATTCCAGATACAAAATTAGCGCCGCCAGAACAATAGTAAGCACAACTGGAAGCAGGAGCCCTGAAGTCTGGATAATTGAGAGAATTATTACCAATAATCCAAGCAGGTATAGGTAAATCCTTTTGCTTCCCTTCTGCGCATGTTTGAGTGGAGCTTCAAGCTCATCTAGGTCAAATTCCAATTTGTAGCGGTCCTTTTCGGGAATTGCAAATAGGCTTCCTGAGAAGTTGCATTTATTGCAAACATACACTTCTTCAGTTGGCTTTATGGAGAGAGAGTGGACTTCTTTGTTGCTCTGCAAGTTCAAATAATCATTTTCATGAGGTTTATATCCACATTGTGGGCAAAATAGAATTGTATGCTCATCCTCAGGCGTCCACCCCATTGATAATATTATGCTAAGAAATGCATAAAAGAGAGGGGGGTTAATTTGGAAGAATTCGCCCCAGACCGAAATAAATCCAACTTTTCTTAATTTAATAACCTGAATAAATAAATCTATGGAACTAGACCAAAAAACAGCGCGCTTTGCAGTGCTGCTCTTGATTTTGCTGGCAATGGATGCGTGGCTGATCTGGGGCGCTGCAGGGTAAATTTGAAAAAAATTATCTGCTATGGGAATTTGATAAATTCCCATTCAATAAAAAGCTTAACTGAATAAATAGGTGGATTGGGCATGAGTATGGACGACACTATAAAGCTGGACCGCAGAAGTTTCGAAGCTTTAGCAGCAGACTCACGTGTACGCATACTCAAAAGCCTGGCTGTGCGCAGAAAAACCCTAACTGAGCTTGCAAAAGAGCTGGATTTGTCAAATTCAACTATGAAGGAGCACCTGGATGTGCTTGTGCGCGCAGGATTAATTATACAGCGCGATGAGGGGCGCAAATGGAAGTATTATGACTTGACCCGCAAGGGAGAGAGCATTGTAAACCCGAACCCCACCAAAGTCCTGATTATGCTTGCAGTAAGCATGATTTTAGTTATAGCTACCGGATGGAATTTTGTTGGCTCCTTTGGAGTTTCTGCTGATTTTGGGGCAGTCTCCCTTGGGGGAGCTGCAGTTGCAGAGGCTCCGGCAGCAGAAACATTTGCAATGCAGAAAGCAGCAATGCCCATGGAAGCTGATGCTGCCGCAGGCTATGCCTACGCTTCTGAGGAAGCACCTCCGCCTGAAGCTAAAGCACTTAATGTGGAAGAAGAGTCTTCCTGGGAAGAAGATACTTACCCAGAAGATGCAGAAGCCTACCGGGCACCTGCTCCCGCGCCAACTTATGAAAATGAAGTTCTTGGCGGGGCAAATTATGTGGCTGGTTCAGAAGAAGCAGAAGCGTTCCCAACCCTTGCAGCCCTTGCATTTGTTGCAAGCATTCTCCTGCTTGGAGCTTCACTCTACTACCTACTCAAGAGATGGTAGGATACGTCAGAATGGCGTGGTAGAATGTGGGAAACAGTTATAAATACTCTTATACATTATTTTTATCCATGGCAAGAGAGTTAAACCGCTCAAAACTGCTTATTGTACTCAAAAAGAAGAGCCCGCCGCTGGTGGAGCAGAGCAATGGCTATATGGAGTGTTTCCGCAGGGCAACAAAACAATTTGAAATGCGCCGCAGGGAGTTTGACCAGAAAATTGTGGCCGGGGCCAAAGAAGCCATGGTTAATGGAGACGTGCTGGCAGTTGGCTTTGCATCAGAACTTAGTGAAGAAATGGTTTCGTGCAAGGATGTTGCAAATGAAGAGCTTGCAGAGCAATTGAGCAATGCTATCGAATCCAAAAAAGAAGAAACCGCTAACAATTCCTCTTTGGTATGCAGCTGGGGCTCGGATACGCACCTGCATACGGCATACATAAACAATATTCGGGCAACCGGAGAAAATCTCCTAGAAAACATGTTCAGTCTTCCATACATGGAAGAAGCAGGGATGAGGGAACAAATGGAGATCTTCCTGCAGGCAGTAGAGTTTGGAACAACCCTGGAACTTGCTGTGACACATGCTTATCTTATCTGCGAAGCCCTGGAGCTTCCCACCCCGGCTCAGGTGCAGGCGCTTATTTCCAATAGCACAATTTTTGAAACGCTTAAGGAAGATTACACACCCCAAAAACGAGCAGGAGAAATTAAACTCCTCTCCCAAGTGCCCCAGGAAGACCTTGTGCGTGAGCTTCTCAAAATCCTCCAGCCAAAGAGATGGGAAAAATATCTAGAGGGATGCATAGCACCCATTGTTGTTGTCCCGCCTCCAGTTAAGGCTGCTCCTGTTTTTCCAAAAGAACATACTCTTCTTGCAGGCAGGCTCCTCCAGGAATATCCTGATGAGAGTTTTTCTGGAGAATTTGTAGATGATTTGGGGCGTGCATGCAGCTGGGATGAAGGGCGCGCACTTGCAGTAGTGGAGCTTGAATATTATGGAATAAATCGGGAGGATGCATTGTTTATCCTGGAGCAGGGTGAGGCTGAAGAAATGGTTCCCAAGCATACTCTTATGGCATCTGTTCTGGAATTGCAGGGAATTTGCCACCAGGAGATGTATTATGGATTCAGATTGCTTAATGAGGACCAGTGCTGGGACCTTGGAGAAAAACTAGACGAATACTTCGCATGGTTGGAACTTATGCCAGGAAACTGGGGAGAACTAGAAATTCAGCAAGCCAGTGCAGTGCTTTCTCTCATAACCAGCCCTCCGGAGAATAGGGATGAAGTCCTCGAATTATTGGAATTAATGGAAAATGACATACTTGAAGTTCTGCTCGAAGCTGATGGGAATGTGGGCCTAGCAGAAAGAATTATCGAAGACTACAAATCCTATTGCAGGCGCTTTGAAAAAACTTCCCAGGAAACTGCTCCAAAAAAGAGGGAAGTGCGCACTCCCCTAGGAAACATAAGAGTCGCAAGGCCACACGAATTAATTACTTTTTCTCATGAACTTGAGGGCGAAATTAACGCTGCGGGCATTTCTCCTGAAAATGTAAAGAGAATGTTAGCATATGGCCTGAGGCTAAGTTCCCGCAAAGCATCAATTGGGGGAAAATATTTCCCAATAGAAATGTTCCGGAACAATTCAAGGCGTGTCCTAACAAAAGAGGCCGGAAACCCGGATGAGCGTGTTAAAGTAGTAGAGGAGTTTCTCACTGGGGAAGGAGTAATCTCCACATATAAACAAGGAAGGTTTGCGCGCCTGAATGTAAAGAAAGACGGCGAATATGTTGAGCCTACAGAACTAGGGCAAAGGATCCTGGATGCAGTAATTGGGTGGAAAGTAGAGTTTGACAGGGAGCCTGGCAACAAATAAAAGGAGAGAGAAAAATAAAAAAATTATTCAGTTACCTGAATATAATATCCGAATAATGAGTCCTGGATAAATGTCCCTGTGATTGTTACTTCTTTCCCTTCAGCAGGAAGAGATGCGCTAGAAACCCGGATTCCATGCCCCTCCTCATCAATCAGAGTATATCCAGAGAGTTTTCCTATTTTTACTGTGTTGGTTACAGTTCCCTTCACAGTAACTTCTTTCCCTGCATATTCAGCAGGGTTCTCATTCAAGTCCTCCAGGGACGTTGTTTGTGTGCATCCAAAGAGGAGCAGGCTGATTAATACAAGCGCGAATATTTTTTTCATTCCTTGACACCTTGGTTTAGGAATTGGAAAAGAAAGTTAATATTGGTTGCGGAAGTAGAAATAAGTATGAAACATCTTGCATTTCTTTTGGTTTTTGTTCTCTTGTTTAGCGGATGCACCCAGGAGGAGCCTGCTTATGCTGAGCCTCTCGCACCCGCACAGGAAATTCCGCAGACTCCCCAAACAATTCCCCAAATTCATGAGGAAGAAATAGCAGTTGATGAGCCACCTCTTCCCCAAACCCCTCCAGAGGAGAATATCACTGAAGAGGAAATAATCCATTGGGATGTAGGGGTAGTAGAAGAAATTGATGAGGATGAGCGAAAACTCCAGGCAGTTGAGTTCGAAGAAGGATATGCCTTAATTGTAGATGATTTAACTATGGACAAGCCTTATCCTTGCGCAGCACTCAGAATTGGGGAATTAGAAGGAGCAAATGTAATTACAGTTTTCCAGGATAAAGTTTGCCCAGGAGAAGACACATACTGGACTTCTCCAGAAGGAGATGCCTACCGGATCCATGTATTTGAAACTGCTGCAGGATATTTGGGCTATGCATACTGGGCAGATGTTGCTGTATACAAACAATGGAGGGAAGGATAAGGATTATTTGGCATAATCCTCAATTATCTTCTTAATGTGCGACTTGTGCAGTTTATCAAAGTCACTAGCTAGCATATCCATAATATATAGGTCGTAGTGCTTGCGCAAATATGCGCGGGCCTCCCTAAGAGTCCCAGCCTTCTTGAACCCAAGCTTCTCATATACATAAAGTGCATTTTTGTTTACTGAATTCACTTTTAGGCGCACTGCATGCAGGTTCAGGACATTAAACGCATAATCCAGGAGAAGAATTAATGCCTCACTTCCAAAGCCCTGGTTCCAGAACCTTCTCCTTCCAATAAATATTCTTGCTTCTGCAGTAGAATTCCTCCTGTCAATATCAATTAGGGTGCATGCGCGAACTAGGCCCCCATCATTCATGTTCACAATAGAAAAATCAATTTGAGTCTCATCATGGATACTGGCCTCATACCACTCATGCACATTCTCATCTGCAAGCATGGTGTCAAACTCTCTCATAAATATGTTGAGCCTTGGGTCATTTAGCCACTTTTTGAATTTGGGCAAATCAGCCAGCTCCATTACAGCCAGGCCTACTTTATCTCCCCTCATCTTAAGTGCGCGTTTATCTACCATGAGTATTCCTCCCAATAGCTCTTCGGAGAAAAAACTTAAAAAGAGAATATTTGGATCCTTCCTGCTTCACCTCAACAATAAGGAAGGTATAAAATGCTTTTCTGGGAATTGTGAAGCTATGAGAATATTCTGGATATTTATGTTATTGGTCCTTAGCCTTGGGTTCTTTGGGTGCCCCGGCACTCCAAGCCAAGAGCCGGCAGTTGTTGAAGAGGGGCCAGGTTTTACTTCTGAAGGGTATAGCGCTCCAGTAGAGCAAACTCCCCAGGTTGAAGAGACTCCTATTCCAACTGAGGAGCCTCCGGTTGAAGAGCCTGTGGCACCAACAGAAACAATAAGCACTGACCCCCAGCAAATGCTCCAGGATTTCATATTGGTAAAAATGACTGATTCTAATGGAGGAGTCAGAAACATCTACACTAATGGGCGCCCATATATCCTGGCCCAAACTATGGGGCAGATGATGGAATATGCTCTTGAAGTAGATGATAAAGAGCTCTTTGACCAAAGCTGGAACTTTGTAAACAATTACATGATTGATGAGCAGTATGGGCTTGCATACTCCTCAATTTGGGCAGATGATTATTCTCCGCGTGAAAATAGGAGCAACACTGATGATGATATGCGTATTCTCTGGGCGCTCTATGAGGCTGAAGAACAGTGGGGCGCAGGCTATGGATACAAAGCAAGCGGAAAAAAGATCGCTGACCAGCTAGTTGCCTATGACCAATATCTGGATATTCTGGGAAAAGGAGTAACCTGGGATGAGTCTGGGCATGAGACTAGCAGGATCATGGATGTTGATGATTTGCGCTGGGAAGTAATGCAGACTCTGGCTGATGAAGACCCCATCTGGAGGGTAATGGTTGTTAAGACAAATCAGCAATTCCTAACCTGCCAGGACCAGGGCAATGGGCTCTTCTGGCAGGAATGGGACATCCAAAAGAGCAGGCCGCAGTATGCCGAAGGTCTGGATGTGTCTATGACAAGCCACATGCTGCGCGGAGCAAGGTATTATTCTGAATACAAAACATATGTTCCTGCAACTACCCTAAACACAAGAATGAAAAACGACTGGGAGAGAGACGGCCTAATTAGCACAGGCTACCATATGGAATATATGGGAAGCGGAAACGGGCTAGAGGATGCAGAAACTTATGCACTTGTAGGAAGGAATGCAGTAGCGCTTGGAGACTGCTCTTTTGCAGAGGAGATGAAAAACAAGATCCTCCAATACCAGGTTACTGACCCTGAGTCTCCAGTGTATGGCTCAATTTCCAGAACAGGGACAGAGGATGGAGTATTGGATGATATTGATGTGCTCCTGCTCCTCAATGAACTTCCAGATTGCCAGATTCCGGTTTCTACAGTTGGCCCCTAGGGGCTAACTTCTTTTCCTATTTTTTATTTATTGGCAAAAAGGGAATTAGCCTCTGGGCAAGCAAGCTCATGCTCATAGTTTGCAGATATACTTCCCCTGGCCCGGTTAGTGTTGAGATCCAAAGCCCTTCTCCTCCAAACATCATGTTTTTTACTCCTTTGAGCATCTGGACATCATGCTTTACTGAAGAATCAAATGCTGCAATGCTCCCGGTTTCCACCCGGATCATTTCGCCTTCTTCTAGGTGTTTTTTGTAAACTTCCCCATCAATTTCAATAAATGCATGCCCATCTCCTGAGATTTTCTGGAGCACAAAGCCTTCTCCTCCCAAAAAACCCACAGACAGTTTTTTCTTAACAGCACTCTTTAGGCTAATTCCTTTTGTTGCTGCTAGGAATGCATCTTTTTGGCAGATTAGTTCCCGCCCAGGCTTTATTTCAAAATCCATGATTTTTCCTGGAACAGTAAGGCCAAATGCAACCGAGCCTGGCCCTCCTCTTGCGCTAAATTCATTAATGAAGAAGGACTCTCCCATCAGGAGGCGGTTGATTCCCCCTCCTAGGCCTCCATGAGTGTCTGTGTGCATGTGAATGTTCTCATCCATCCACACCATTGCTCCGCGCTCAGAGATTACTTTTTCTCCCTCATCCAGGTAAATATGCAACAGGGGCATTACGCTCCCTTCAATTTTGTATTTCATAAGATGCATTTATTGGATTAAATTAATAAGCTTTGAGCGAGAGCAAAAATGATGATTGGTTTGCTTGGCTGGTTTATTAGGCTTGTTGTTGCACTTATTGGGCTCTGGTTCATGTTTGTAGAGTATACTATTATAGGGCCAGTTGGATTGCTAATTAGCATTGTTGTGGCATTAATTGCCCTGAAACTGGTTGGATTTTTGGGAATTAGGATTCCGGTTACCCTTTGGAGCCTGCTTATCTGCATCCTCTTTGGAATTCCCGGGTTGCTTGTAATGATGATTTTATCTGTTACTGGAATCGCATTCCGGGGCAGGTAACTTATTTTTTCTTTGCCTTCTTCTTTTTAGGAACTTCAGGGCACGGTGCCTTTTCATACTGGGCCCAGGGTGTAGTATGATATTCTTTCCCGATGTATAGTGCAGTTAAAAGAAGCCCTGTGTAGCCTAGGCCTAGTGCCCATGCAAGATAAGGAATATCCACTACCTGCAGGTTGTCTATCCATGTCATAAGCCCAAAAAGATCTCCTGCAAAGAGCAGAAGGAAGAGAAAGTAGGTAACAGGGGCCAGGTTCATGCGGACAAATGCCTCTCCCAGAGTAATCCAGACAATGGTCCAGAAAAAAGCAGCCAGCACTACTCCAAGATGGAATGAGAGGAAAAAGGACATTACAATGCTCCCTTCAAATTCAGGGGCAAGATAGGCATATTTGCTAGTAAGGAGAATATTGGGAATTGCGACTAACGCAAAGAGAAGCAGCAAAACAATGCATACTCTGTTTTGGTAAAGGTGATACTTGAGCCGAATGGTAATCCAGACTGCCAGGAATATTGCAATAACTACCAGAAATTCAATCATAATTGGGCTTAATCTCTAAGCTTAAAAAAGGTTCCGTCCTTGGATTTGAGGTTAATTACGTGGGAGCCCTCAGAGTTTTCAAAGAAAAGCAGGGGGCCTTTTGCACCTAGGATTTTTCCATCAATATTTTCTGCAACACTCCATTTTGTTGGCAGGTTGTAATTTAGCTCCTGGGGCATTGGTGCATCCAGCAGATACTCGTTGAAGGGCTCGGTTTTTTCAATCTGGACTATTGCCTCCTCCAATAGGTCCGGGCGCGGGTTGCCCAATAGCTTAAGTTTAGTTCTGCTCTGCACTGCGTTCTTGAAACCAAAGTGGGACTGCAAAAGGCGTTCCATCTCATATGCTTCTGGCCCCTGAAGCTGCATAATTTCTGAATAATAATCTGCTCCCTGCTCTTTTACCCTGTCTTTAATCCTCTCTTGCTGGGTTACTCCGCACTTGATTCTGTCTCCAAAGGACACTAAATAAATGCTAAACTTCTTTTTTGAAAACTCCTCTTCCAAATCCTCATAGCCCTTAAAGTCATGCCTGGTATAAATTCTGGAAATATCCCTTGAGCCGCAAAAGGGGCACTGGATTCTTCCTTCATACTTATATGGGCACTTGTATCGGTTATTCCTGCTCTTGAAGCCTGTGCAGTGTTTTCCAGCTTCAAAATCAATTTTCATCTCCCCCTCAAGAGTAAGTGAATCCACTTCCTCATCATTCCAGAAATTAAGAGTCAGCACATCAGTTGAAAAGAAAGAAATTGCATGCTTTGAGGACATAGGCTATATATCTATACTAAGCTTTATAATTCATTAAGAAGTTTGAGGGAAACTGTGGTAATTAGGCTATTATCTGTGAGTATTGGCGCGAATAAAAAGCTTTCGAAATGGTTTTAATTTATGGATGAGTATACGTTTACTCATGAACTGGATGCAATGGATTGTCCTGATACTAATTGTTTGTTCTTTTGGAATTGGAATTTATTATTATGACGCAATGCCTGCTGAGATGGTTTCGCACTGGGATGCATATGGGGAACCTAATGGATACATGAGCAAGGATATGGGGCTCTTTCTTATGCCTGTTGTCCTGGTTATCCTGGTTGGAATATTCTACCTGATTCCGCGCATTGACCCTCTAAAGGCAAATATAGAAAAGTTCCGCACCTACTACGATGGGTTCATTGTGGTTTTTGTATTCTTTATGGCATATATGCAGTTTGTAAGTGTTG
>Ga0180430_10005114_pt1 | contig 10942 bp, 8 predicted proteins | sample SS_ome_9_FD_132999 | JGI IMG/M metagenome (GOLD analysis project Ga0180430, IMG submission 132999) | Hypersaline lake sediment archaeal communities from the Salton Sea, California, USA - SS_1_S_2 metaG | ecosystem: Environmental > Aquatic > Non-marine Saline and Alkaline > Hypersaline > Sediment... | reverse complement strand
CGGTGGGGGCAATGATCCGAATATTCTCCTTTAGTTTTTCAATAACATCAGATGTCCCCAGTATTTGATTGAAAGGCAGGTCTCCGTCGGCTTCCAGTGTCCTGGCAACATTCTTATACTTTTCCTTTTCCTGATGGATCTTTTTTAGTTTCAGCGCTGAGAGTATTGAAGCGTGAAGCTTGGCATTCTGCCAGGGCTTCAGGATAAAATCAAAGGCCCCGGCCCGGATTCCTTTCACAGCCAGTTCAACATCTCCAAAGGCAGTCATCAGGATTACAACGGCCTGAGGATCCTCTTCCCTGATAATCTCCAGCCACCTGATCCCTTCAGCCCCTTCGGTATTCCCGCGCTGGAAATTCATATCCAGCAGGATCACATCGAAGTGCTCTTTCCTGATCCTGGCCAGGCTAAGCTCCGGATCGGAGAGGACCGTTACATCGAACTCCAGTTGCTCCAGAAACATACGTGCTGTGAGTAGCACATCATGATCATCATCAATGATTAATATATTTGCTGAAGCCATGTACCTTAAGTATAGTACGAATGTAACTTTTTCCTCCATTCGGAACAAATTGCCACATTAGCGAACAGGAAGATGCATTAAAAACGAGCGTTTTTTGCGACATTCAGTTAGGATGATATTTTATAAGTATCATAGTGTGAATAATATAAATAATATGGCATACCAATTGCAAATATTCTGAAAAATTAGCACTATGGTTAAGCATTACTTCAAAGTCACCTTCCGTCATATCCGAAAGCACATCCTGATTTCCCTGCTCAATATCAGTGGACTGGCCATTGGTATCGGTTGTTTTGTCCTTATTATGCTCTATGTTAATCATGAGCTGAATTATGACCGGTACAATGAACATTTCGATGATATCTACCGCATCAGGGTGGATGCCCGTATAGGAAGTACAGTGATAAAGCAATTGGGAACCCCTGCTCCTCTTCCTGCAGCCATGTATGACGAATATCCTGAGGTCAGGGCCATAACCCGCATTGGTAACTGGGGACAGGCAGTGACCATTGATGAGCGGATATATAATGAAGAGAATGCTGCTTATGTGGACTCTACCTTTACGGAGATTTTCACCTTGAATTTCCTGGAAGGTGCCCAGGAAAAGCACCTGAATGAACCCAAGCAGGTTCTTATTGACCAGACTACCGCCCGGAAGTTTTTTGGGGAGGAGCCTGCACTGGGACAGATTATCAAGCTTAATGATACCATTCCATACACAGTGACAGGAGTTTACGAAGACCTTCCTTCCCAATCCCACTTCCATCTTAATTTTTTAATCTCTATGGTATCTGCTCCTGAGGCTGCCGGGGGACAGGAATGGTTTGCCAATAATTATGCCACCTATTTAAGGCTCGAACCAGGGAGCTCATCTGAAGAACTGGAAGCCAAGTTGCCGGATTTTGTAAATAAGTATATGTTCCAGGGAGAGTACAGTGATTTTGTGGATGGAGATAATTTCTGGGTGCTATATCTTCAACATATACGTGATATTCACCTGGGCTCTGATGTGAATGGGGAATTTGAAGCTAACGGTAACCTGGCCTATATCAGGATTTTTTCCATAGTGGCCTTCCTGGTGCTGATCGTTGCCTGCATTAATTTTATGAACCTGACCACGGCCTCTTCTTCCATCAGGGCGCGTGAAATCGGGGTTCGAAAAACCAACGGGGCCAGTCGCGGGATGCTTCGCCAGCAATTCTTTGCTGAAGCCATTATTGTCAGTGTTCTGGCTCTGATCCTGGCGATGGGACTGGTGGAATCCCTGATGGGGCCCTATGAGAGTTTTACCGGAAGGGAAATTCAGATACATTACCTGGACAATTTCCTGGTTATTCCCGGCCTTCTGGCCATGGCCACTATTGTGGGTTTATTGTCGGGGAGCTATCCAGCTCTCTATATGAGCAATTTTTCTGCCTCGGAATCGCTGGGGTTTAAAGGCATGAAACAATCCAAAAGCTGGTTCAGGAATATTCTGGTACTATTCCAGTTCTCAGTCGCTATTTTCCTTATTGCGGCCACCCTGGTGGTTCAAAGGCAGATGGATTTGATCATGAATGATTCACTGGGTTTCAACAAAGAACAGGTGATCCTGGTCAATCAGGCCTCCTACCTGGATAATGTTGATACCTATATGAATGAACTTCGTGCCAGCCCTGAAATCTTAGAGGTTTCATCCTCTTACAATGTTCCCGGAGACAAGCTGATCAATTGGGGCATTGGCGTGGAAGGCAAAGAAAAAAGCTTCAGCATCAATGTAAATATGATTGATGAAAGCTACCTCGAAACCATGGATCATGAAATGGTGGCCGGGCGCTATTTTTCGAAGGAATATGGAGCTGAAAGCGATAAAATTATCCTGAATGAAACCGCGGTTCGCATGTATGAGATCGAAGATCCGATCGGAACAATCACCTACCTCTGGAACAGCCGGGATATTCCCCTGGAAATCATTGGGGTGGTAAAGGATTACCACTGGGAATCGAAGCACATGGAGATCAGGGCCCATGCCTTTATGCACCTGGAAGTGCAGGATTGGGTAGAACCTAATTATGTGAGCGTGAGATTTGCCGGAGAGGAGGCTGACAGGGTCATTGAGATCCTGGAGGAGAATTGGAACAAGCATGTGGAAACCATTCCCTTCGAATATGAATTTCTGGATGAGCACTATGAAGGGATTTATCAAAATGAAAAACAGACCCGCTCGCTACTCTATATTTTCGCCATTATTGCCATTTTTATCTCCTGCCTTGGTCTTTTTGGACTGGCCTCTTTTATGGCTGAGCGCCGGACCAAGGAGATTGGGATCCGTAAAACCAATGGGGCCACCACCAATCATATCCTTAGATTGCTTTCACTTGACTTTACCAAATGGGTGCTCCTGGCCAATATCATTGCATGGCCGCTTACCTGGTTGGCCATGAAGAAGTGGCTGGAGAGTTTTGCCTATCGCATCGATATTCCCTACTGGGTGTTTTTAGTGGCAGCCACTCTGGCCTTTCTCATTGCCCTGGCAACAGTTAGTTTCCATGCCATCAGGGCAAGCAGGCAGAATCCGGGTATGTCGCTGCGGTATGAATAGAGAAAAAATGCCTGTGAATACTGACTACATGGATGGCTGAAGGCCAGAGTCCAGGCTCTCCTCAACGGCTCTGAACCACGATGTGGCATGCCGGTTCAGATAAAAAAGAACCCTGTTACGTAGTCCCGGTATAATCAGGTGGTCGCCCCGTAACATCCCATTGACAGCTTTTCTGGCTATCAAAGCGGGTTCAAGGACTTGCATATCCTCTTCGAATATCCTGCCGATATTCTCCATCTGCTTTATGATACTTTTGATGGGAGCAGGATGGACCATGCTGACTGAAACACCAGAATGTTTTAGCTCTTGCTCAAGCTCCTTGGTAAAGGCATACATCTTCGCTACTGAATGCTGCAGATCACTACTGAATTGTTCCTTTCTGAAAGGGAAGGGAATAATATGCTGAATAAAGGAGGAGGGGAGGCTTTTTATCTGGGGAAGCAGGCTGCGCGTAAACATTGCAGCACCTCTGAACCGTGTCTGGAAATCGTCTTTGGATAGTTCAGAAATACATTTGTTTTCTCCCGAAGACCAGTCACAGGTAATATTGTTGATCAGTGCACGCACCTCATATTGATCTTTGATGCTCTTCACAAAAGTATTGATCTCATCCTGGTTGGAGAGATCGAGTTTGATGGCATTTACCTGAATATCGTGCTTTAGCTGCAATCCAATGGCGAATCTTTGCAGATCAATGGATGTTGTGCTTACTATGATCAGGTTGCATCCCTTGCGAGCAATTTCACGGGCCATTGCCCTTCCCAGTTCGCCTTCGGCTCCCAATATGATGGTGTACGGTGAGTTCACTTTACTACTTGTTATGCGTTGTCTTTATATAAAGACAACTTATTTCTTAAATGGATGCGTCGATATTGTTATTTTTTCAATAATATTTTGGTACAAGCACGGATCTGCATATACATGATGCAATAACCAAGCCAAACCCCATTGATCTGATGGAATTTTCCAACATAAAGTTCAGGATTTTACAGAGCCTATCCTAATCAATGGTGCTGCCCAGGAAGGTAAATCAGAGGTGAAAATTCAACAATCGGCATGGAGTTATCAACAAGGATGGATCGGGTGCTTAAAAGATATGAGACTTCAGTATTACCAGCTAGCCTTAAGACTGTAAATATCTCCCCTTTTCAGGCGCACAGATTCATCATTGGAATAAAGGGAAATACTCTCCATGCCGGATTCGGGGAAGCATAATTCGGTCATTACCAGTGCTCCCTGGTCCACAAACAGCTCAAGGGACGAAAGATCAATAAATGCATGGAAGCTTATCTCTCCCCCCTTGGTGATCTGGTAAGGGGCTGAATGCCTGCCCGGGAAATGCTCAGAAAAATCTGTTTTTCCCGATTCCTTCCTATCAATAAATACTTGCTTGGTCTGAGTGTGAAAAGCGGCAATTATCCTTTCATGCTTATTGCTCTCCAGAACAATTCCAAATTCAAGCTCTTCTAAGGGATTATATTCAAATACCAGGTCGATCTCATATAAGGGATAAGTACCATCGAATTTAGGGCCCACGTTAAGCCGGCCTTTCACAGGTCCAGGCTCGAGCCTGATCCGGTCCTTTCTTAAGGATTCAGTTTCTATTACTGGCACCGAGCGCAGCAAATAGCCATCTTCAGCCCTGTCCAGCAGAAGTTCCCTGGGAAGGGTCATGGCACTTCTCCATCGTTCAGTGGGGACCTGGTTGGCGTATTGCCAGTTGCTCATCCAGCCCAGAAAGATCCTTCTGCCATCCTGCTCCGGGATATCCGACCAGGTGACCCCGGCATAGTTGTCTTTTCCATAATCGATCCATAAGGGCTCTGTTCCCGGATTCTCATTTTGAAAACGCTTTCCGTCAAATTCCCCCACAAAATACTGGGTGGCAGATCCGCCATTGGGACCACCGGGGTTGATGCTGACCAGAAGGACCCATTTTTCTTCCCCGTCGACATCCAGGGGGAATAGATCCGGGCACTCCCAAACCCCTCCATGGGCACCTGTATCTTCTCCAAACTGACTTTCCAGGCTCCAGTTAATCAGGTCGTCAGAGGAGTAGAACATGATCCTGTCCTGAGCTGCAAATACCATAATCCATTTTTCACCCTCTTCGTACCAGATCACTTTCGGATCTCTGAAATCCCTTATCCCAGGGTTTTGCAGAACAGGATTTCCCTCGTATTTGGTCCAGCTTCTGCCTTTGTCAAGGCTGTAGGCAATACTCTGATATTGAAACATTTCGCTTCCGGTTTCTGCCAGAGCCTGATTATGGTGAGTAAAGATGGCCACCATGGGAGGCTTATCACCACTCCCAAGACCGGAGCTGTTATTCCAGTCGATGACTGCACTACCAGAAAAGATAGTCCCCAGGCTGTCGGGATAAAGCGCAATGGGCAGATGTTCCCAGTGAACCAGATCGCGCGTGATGGCATGACCCCAGTGCATTGGTCCCCATACATTGCTATAGGGATGGAACTGGTAAAATAAATGATATTCACCTTCGTAGTAAACCATGCCGTTGGGGTCGTTCATCCACATGGAATCGGGACTAAAATGGAACTGGGGGCGGTACTGTTCCGTGTATCGAAGTTGAATACTTCCGGAATCATCCTTTGGCTGAGTTGTGCAGGAGGAGATCAGGAATGATAAAGAGATTACGAAACTAATCAGGATTTCCCGTATTTTCATAGCTCTGCGATCAAAGGTTTCAGGTAATAACTCCTCTAATAATATCTATGGCCTCACTGGTGACCTCCGCGCTGCGGCCGGTAGAGGGGCAGCGGCCGCTGCCATTCAGTTCGGAAACAATGGTCCGGATCAGTGGCATCTGGATATGCTCGGGCTGTATGGTCGCAATGGTTTCCTTATGATCGCCGGTATCCAGGATAATGGGTTTGAAACTGAAGATGCCAAATTTTAATAAGCCCTTTTCTCCGAAAATCTCTACCTGATCCCTTTGAAAAGCCGGGGGAGTCACAAAATTCCAGCTAGCGGTCAGCAGCACATCCTCTGGAAGTTTCAGGGAGGCAGAAAGGGTATCTTCCGGTTCGTACAAAGCGCCCACATTGCTTATCTTACCTGATATTTCCAATGGATTGCCGAAAATATAAAACAGGATATCCAGGGCATGGCAACCCAGGTCGTGGAAGTATCCACCCCCTGCATCTTCCGGGATGACCCTCCATGGCAGGTTCTCACTGTCGTAGTCTTCATGGCGGGCAGGATAATATTGCTGCAGGTTGATATGCAGAATTTCTCCCAGGGTGCCATTGTCGATGATAGATTTCACCTTCTTAAAGTACTCAAGCCCCCTGCGGTAATAGGCAACAAATACTGGGACACCCGCTTTTTCTGCGGCCTCGTTAATGATCCGGCACTCTTCAGCCGTGCGGGCCATGGGCTTTTCGATATAGAGAGGCTTCCCTGCTTTAATGGCCTTCAGGGCATATGCCAGATGAGATCCTGGAGGGGTGGCAATATAGATGGCATCCACGTCAGGATTGTGGATCACATCAAGAGGTTTTTTATGAACCCTTGGGATTCCATGCCTTGCAGCAAAGTCCTCGGCCTTTTCAGGAGTCCGGTTCCCCACAGCCACCAGCCTGGAGTTTTCGATTTTATTAAAGGAGGGAGCACTCTTTTTCTCAGTTACGTTGCCGGTACCGATCATGCCCCAGCGGATTGTTTTATCAGTCATGAAACTAAGATAATGAAAATACAAAAGCCCCCGAAGGAGCTTTTGTATTGAATATTCATGTTAAAACTTGAATCAAATTCCAAAAGGGTAAGCCTAAAGGAGGGCCTTCTTGCAGTACTCCCTGCAGATGGCAGTTTCCTTTACAGAGTTTGAACCCTCAGGGATTTTATATTCCAGTTCAATGTCGCAGAAGATGGGCCAGTTATTTGCCTGGATCAATTGCAAGACCTCAACCACCGGGGTTTCCCCCTCTCCGAAGGGCTTGTTCTCATTCCCTTTAACCGGGTTGTCCTTGGCCGTCTTATCCTTCAGATGAATACTTCCGATCTGCTCATGGTACTTTTCTATAAAGGCTACCGGATCTTTACCGGTGGACCCAAAATAATGGCCGATATCAAAATTGAGGCGGTTAGCCGGACTCAGTGCAAGGAGTTTATCCACATCAAAATCCTCCTCTGCATACTGATAATGGTTGTGGAACAGGGCCAACATTCCTGCTCTCTCAGCCGCAGCACCCACCTTTGTGCAGTTCTCTTCTCCGATCTCGGTGGTGATTCCAATGGCTCCAAGAATTTTAGCCACCCTGAATGAATAATCCAGTTCTTCATCACTCATACCTGCAGTCCATTTGTAAATATGGATCTCCACCCCGGCATCGTTGAATTTCTGCTTGAGCATAGCATATTTATCCATGGTTCCATCTGCATATCTCCAGGTCTTGATATCCTCCTGGTATTTTGAATAGGCCTTTTTCTTCTCATCTGTCTGCTCGTCAAGATTTCTGACTTCCCTCCAGCTTAATGGATTCCGGGGGGCACCCAAATAGGCTTCAATTCCGGTTCCCATCAGTTCTACAGAACTGAGCCCCGCATCCACACAGGCCTGGAGTACTGCATCAACTTCGCGTATGTCTCTGAAGCTATAAGTAATGGCCCCGATCTGCACTCCGCCGTACCTGGAGTTAATGGCTTTCTGTCCAATGGCAGAGAAGGAGCTCACCAGCATAAGCGCAGCCATCGCCATAAGGGATACTACTGATTTGATTGTCTTGTTCTTCATATTTGTTTTGATTTTAAGTCTGTTCTTATAAACTCCAGCCTTCACGGTACTTGTAATGGAAGTATTCATCAGCTTCCGGCAGGTTGGTGATCTTCATATTCTCAGCATCATATTCAAGGGTCTTATTTACCTGCTGAGACATAACAGCCACGTTGGTCAGCAACATGATCTCGGTAAGTTTGGAGGCAATCTCGAAATCATTGGCTGCTTTCCGTCCTTCTTTGATGGCTTCGATAAAGTCCACATAAATACTGCTGGGACGAGGGAGCCATTTTTCGGGAGCTACAAAACCGGGATCTTCGGGGATCAGCTCCGGCATAGCACCATGGGTTCCGTGCATCAGCATACCCTTGTCTCCAATGTAAAGAGCCTCCCTGAGCTGGCGATCTGCTTCCAGTTCTGCAGGACGGAAGGGTTTGATACCTCCATCGGACCAGGTGACCTTTACAGCAGGCCTGTCGCCTTTGGCAGGAAACTCATACATCACATTTTCGGCCTGGGGCAGGTATTCTTTCGTAAAGGGACTTGTGGTAGCCTGTATTTTTGTGGGCATGCCCAGGTCAAGGGCCCAGATTGGGGCATCAAAGGTGTGGGCTCCCATGTCTCCCATGGCCCCTGTACCATAATCCCATAAGCCGCGCCATGCAAAGTGAGTGGTCTCCGGGCTATAGGGCTTCTCAGGTGCGGGCCCCAGCCAAACATCGTAGTTGAGATTCTTGGGCACATCTATTCCGGTCGGGCGTTCCAGAAACCCCTGAGCCCATACGGGACGATTTGACCACATTTGAACCTCACTTACATTACCGATGGCTCCTGACCGGATCCACTCAACGGTCTGCATAGTTCCTTCTATGTTGTGTCCCTGGTTCCCCATCTGGGTTACAACACCGGTCTTTTTAGCCAGCTCGTTCAGGAAGCGCACCTCATGGATGGTCTTAGCCATGGGTTTTTCCACAAAAACATGTAAACCAGCATTCATGGCATAGGATGCGATGACCGCATGGGTGTGATCAGGGGTCCCGATCACTACGGCGTCCAGCTCCTTCTCCTTGTCGATCATCTTGCGGAAGTCATCATAAACCTTTGCTTTGGGATATCCGGCAATAATGTGACCCGCATACTCCTGGTCCACATCACACAGAGCATAGATGTTGGCATGCTTGAAGGTTTTTGGGCCTTCAGCCTCGCCCATCTGGTTAGCGGCCATTCTCCTTTCGGGTCTTGGAGGAGTAATTCCCGGGTAGCGGTACCATTTTATTCCCGGTAGTCCCTGTCCGCGTCCAATGGGTACATCGGGAGTGGCAATGTTCCTGATATCACTACCACCCTGGTTCCCCAGGCCGATTCCGGCTACATTTACCATGTCGCTTGGAGCCGTATATCCGGGTCCGCCTAAGACATGGCGGGGTACAATAGTAAATGCTGCAGTGGCTACAGCTGTTTTCCCGATAAAGTTTCTCCTGGAGATGCCTTTAGCGGAGTTCTTCTGGTTGTTTTTTTGCTTCATTGAATGTAGATCTTGTATGGTGAATGTTGTTTATGAATCATTTTTGTGTAATATTTACACAATGTTAGGACAAGATACAAAATTTCCTCATATTGAGACAAATAATATGGTATGAGCTTTAGACTCATACGCCGACGATAGGTTTAATAATTAATCTTATGATATGAAAAAGCAGATAATTCTTACCCTGGCCCTGTTTGCAGTCATCAGCTTATCACTGACAGCCCAGCAGGCTTTAGGTGGTGGACAGGAAGCCTCTTCGCCCCTTATCAATCAAGACCATACGGTGACATTTATACTTCATGCCCCGGGTGCAACAGAGGTAAAACTATCGGGCGACTGGATGCCGGCTGAGGGCTGGGCGCCTGGTTCGGCGGCCATGACCCAGGATGAAAATGGAAACTGGAGCTATACCACCGAAGCACTGGAGCCCGAGCTTTATGGCTATGCCTTCCTGGTGGATGGATTGCGGGTAAATGATCCCAATAATGCTTTCCTGAGCAGGGACATTGCAACGAATACCAATATTTTTCTTGTAGAAGGGGAGCAGTCAGGTTTATATAAGGTAAACGATGTTCCCCATGGGGCTGTGACAAGGCGATGGTACAATTCTCCAGGTCTTGGAATGGACAGGCGGATCACTATTTATACACCACCGGGCTATGAGAGCTCAAAAAAGAAATATCCGGTCCTATACTTGCTACACGGGGCCGGCGGAGATGAAGAAGCCTGGATTGAGCTTGGGAGAGCTACACAAATCCTGGACAATCTCATTGCCAGGGGCAAGGCTAAACCGATGATTGTGGTCATGCCCAATGGCAATGTGGTTCAGGATGCTGCCCCGGGAGAGGGAAGCCAGGGATATGTAAAGCCTGCCTTTATGGTGCCAAAAACCATGGACGGAACCTACGAGCTTACCTTTGTGGACATCATGAATTTCGTGGAAAGCTCTTACCGGGTGAAAGCCAATAAGGCAAACCGGGCTATAGCAGGACTCTCCATGGGAGGCTTTCACTCCCTGCATATTTCAAGATATTATGCCAATACCTTTGACTATGTGGGATTATTTTCCGCAGCAATCCTGCCAAACCAGAATACAACAGCCACTGTATACCAGGATATCGACGCGACTCTGAAAAGGCAAATGGAGAATGGCTATAAACTCTACTGGATCGGGATCGGCAGAACGGATTTCCTGTATAATAACAACATGCAGTACAAGGAAAAGCTGGATGCCATGGGCATGCCACATACATACAGTGAGAGTGACGGCGGGCATATATGGAAGAACTGGAGGGTCTATCTTTCCAAGTTCCTTCCCTTACTATTTAAATAATTTATTGTCATGAAAAGAACAAGCAGGCTTATCTTTCACGGGCTGTTTCTGATTTTAGCCATTTTTGCAAATAACTCATTTGGTCAGGAAAGCGAGCTTCCCAATATCCTATGGATTACCAGTGAGGACAACAGCCCCTTCCTGGGATGCTACGGTGATCAGAATGCCACCACACCACATCTGGACCAGCTGGCACGGGAAGGGTTTCGTTACACCAATGCCTATGCCAACTGCCCTGT
>Ga0180430_10005113_pt1 | contig 10944 bp, 10 predicted proteins | sample SS_ome_9_FD_132999 | JGI IMG/M metagenome (GOLD analysis project Ga0180430, IMG submission 132999) | Hypersaline lake sediment archaeal communities from the Salton Sea, California, USA - SS_1_S_2 metaG | ecosystem: Environmental > Aquatic > Non-marine Saline and Alkaline > Hypersaline >... | reverse complement strand
CCTTTTTTACTAAAACGATCATAAAGGGTGGGAAATGCAAATGGAACATGCTAAAAAAGGCTCCTTCATGATTATCGCCATTTTAATCGTCGGAAATTTTCTCGCTCTGATTAATGAGACGGTTATGAATGTGGCTTTGCCGAAGATCATCGACGATTTCGGCATTTCAGCGAATACGGCCCAGTGGCTGTCAACCGGATATATGCTCATGATCGGCATCGCTGTGCCGATTACCGCGTTTTTAATGCAGCGCTTTACGACAAGGCAGTTGTTTCTGTCTGCGATGACATTGTTTACAGCGGGAACCTTTCTGGCCGGAATCGCTCCGGTCTTCCCGCTCGTTCTCGCCGGACGGATCATCCAAGGCTCAGGTACAGGTTTGATACTGCCGCTTGTGATGAATGTGATATTGACTTTGATTCCGCCGCAAAAACGCGGAACGATGACCGGAATCCTCACGCTCGTTATTTTATTTGCTCCGGCGATCGGTCCGGTCATCTCAGGCTATATTGTCGAGCATTATTCATGGCGCGTTGTTTTCTTCATGATGCTTCCAGTATCGGTTTTCATGATTTTTTATGCGGCGTTCCGCCTGAAAAATGTAACCGAACTGACGTATCCGAAAATTGACATATTATCTATTCTTTTATCGACTGTCGGGTTTGGCGGAATCGTTTTCGGCTTCAGCAACGCCGGGGAAGCTGCGGGCTGGAGCAGTCCGAAAGTGATCATCGGACTGGCAGCCGGTGTCATCGGATTAATATTGTTCGTCATGCGCCAGCTCAAATTGAAAGCGCCGATGCTTGATATGAGGCCGTTTCAGTCAAAAATATTTTCCGTCTCGGTTATCCTGATGTGGATCGTGATGATGCTGCAGTTTTCGATGATGCTGATTTTGCCGCTTTACTTCCAGATGGCGCTTGAGCTGTCACCGCTTTATACAGGCATTCTTATGCTGCCGGGCGGCCTTGTCCTGGCGATGACATCTCTTGTTGCAGGACGCCTGTTTGATAAGCTTGGCTTTAAACCGCTGTTGATCACCGGGTTGATCATTGTGATTGCCGTCCTTTCGCTGTTTACGAATATTTCAAGCGATACGCCGATGGCGGCGGGAATGATGCTGTACGCCGGCTTCACACTCGGCGTCGGGTTAACGATGGCTCCGATCATGACGCTCGGTTTAAACCAGGTGCCCAAACCGCTGTACCCGCATGGCTCGGCGATTATGAATACGGTCAATCAAGTGTCAGGGGCCATCGGTCCGGCATTGTACACGACAATTCTGACGACCGTTTCGAATCGCTTTATCGCGCATTCTTCAGGAGCCAGCCGTCAGGAGCTGCACATGCAAGGTATGACAGAAGGCGTTCATATGGTTTATTTCGTAGCCATCGTCTTTGCAGCAGCTGCTCTTGTGATTTCAGTTTTTGTGAAAAGCAGTCGCGGGGAACATCATCCAGCATAAACATCGATCCATCAAAAAAATGCAGGAGGCATGAAGCGCCTCCTGCATTTTTTGATATTAGTTTAAAATTTTGACCTTTACGGTTTTGACGCCCCAATTGAAAGCGTCTTTTTTATCTGGAATAAATACGTCTATTTTATGGCCTTTAATGGCGCCTCCGGTGTCTTCAGCCGTCGCTTCGCCGTAGCCTTCCACATATACTTTCGTACCGAGCGGAATCACGCTTGGATCAACCGCGATGACTTTTGCATCACGGTTCGCATTCAGGTCGACTCCCGTTTTTGTGATGCCTGAAATGCCCCCGTCATTTGCCGTATACGCAGTTGCTGTCACTGTGATTTCCTTTTGCACGTTGACAGGCTGATCGTTTTGTTTTTGCGCGGACTCTTGTTTCACAGGCGCTGCAGCAACAGCCTCTTCTGCTTCTCCATTTATCGCAATCGTTTGCCCTGCAATAATCAGGTCCGACTTCAGATTGTTCCGTTTTTGAAGATCGCTTACAGTTACACCGAACTCTTTTGCGATTTTTGAGAGCGTGTCCCCTAGCTGAACGGTGTACTGCTTTTCTTCAGATTTTTCTTCTTGAGAAGAAATGTTCAGCTTTTGACCCGGTAAAATCAGATCTGATGAAAGCTGATTCCATTTTTTTAAGTCCTTGAGGTTCATTCCGTAGTTTTGAGAAATCCCCCAGAGCGTGTCTCCTTTTTGAACTTCGATTTCTTTTGCTGAGGCAGTCGCTCCGAATGCAGTCGCCGACATAGCTGCGGCTGCAGCCAAGGACATGATTGTCTTCTTCATAAGTTAAATCCTCCCTTGTTAGCCCTTTTGAAACTAACAGGGAAAATCGTAACACAGCAAAATGTCACCGCTATGACAGATTGATGCGAATTTCGTTACAGTTTTTTTACTGATAAAGTTTGATTTTATGTAAAATTCTGATTTTTAACAACATGATTCCTTTATGTTTCAGACGTCCTCTTTCCTGCTCTTGACGCTGGTTCAAGCTGGAATTATTTTTCAGTATAAGATGTTTTTTCAACATGAAGGTTTTGTGTTTATGAGAAGAGAAATTCGGGGAAACGAATCAATAGACGTAAATTATTTTCCTAAACATATAACCCCAGTCGCTTTTATGTCGTTATATATTAGAAAACAGCGGAGGAAAATTTTTCTCGCAAATCTCTTGTAATCCATCTGTAATTATTGTAACATTTGTAACATAAGAGATATATTTAAGGAGAGAGGAACATGAAAAAGTTAATCGTTTGTTTATTAGCTGTTTTACTCATCTTACCTGCCGGAGCATCTCTCGCAGCGAAAAACCAAACATCAGGGAATTTAACAAATAAACAAGTCATGCAAATGACTTTGCAGGCACGGGAGCACTTTTGGAATACGATGAGCGGCCACAATCCAAAAGCGAAAAACTCAACTTGCCAAACCAAAACATTTGAATACCGCGGTCTTCCATATACGTATATGTGCAGTGAATTCAGCACAAAAGCAAAGTTAACAGATTACTTGGCACCGGTTTTCACAAAAGACGCCATTAAAAAAGGATTTGAAAAATACAACATTATGTCTTATAAAGGAAAAATGGCCGTTCCTGTCGGCGATGGGGACAACCTCTTAGGATGGGACAAAGCAACAATCAAACTGATTTCTCAAAAAAACAATACCCGCACCTATGAATTTTCCGTACCGGCATTGGATGGATCAGTGACTGCGAAAAGAAAGATCACGTTTGTGAAAGAAGACAACAAATGGAAAATCAATCAGCTCGATGCTGCCATCTAAACGAAAAAAGCTAATGTCTAAAAACGGACATTAGCTTTTTTCCGTCAAACGGTCAGCTCAACGATGTTGCCGTCAGGATCCAGGATGACGCTTTCATAATACCCGTCACCCGTGACGCGCGGCTTTCCGGCAACCTGGTATCCTTCCTTTTCAAAGCGGCTCGTCATCTCGTCAACCTCTTGCCGCGACCCTAAGGAAAACGCCATATGTGCATAGCCGGAAGCGTTTTCCTCTCCTTTTGCAAGGTCGGGACGTCTCATCAGCTCAAGCCGTGTTCCCGATTCAAACTGAATGAAATAGGATTCGAAATGCTTTTTCGGATTGACGTATTTTTCATTCGCCTTTCCGTGAAAAAACCGGGTATAAAAGTCTTTCATTTCCTCTAAATTGTTCGTCCATATAGCGATGTGTTCGATTTTCATAAAATCTCCCTCCCATTTCATCATACCATATAGACCCTCTGCCTTTTTTTACACCTTTTTAAATTGATAAGTATTCATAAAAATCCCGATGCAGATCATGAAGGCGCCGATCAGGATGCTGATTGTGACCGGTTCATGCAGCTGCAGCCAGCCGAATAAAAGGCCTAATACGGGAACAAACATTAAAGCCATCGATGCTTTTGACGCTTCGATTTGATTCAGGATCCAAAACCAAATGACGAACGTCAAAGCCGTAGAGAATAAACCGTTAAATAAAAGAGATAAGATCGCTTCATTTGACCAGTGAATCGGCCGGGACGGTTCCAGTATAAAAGAGAAGATCAGTAACATCACCGCCCCTGTTAGAAGCTGCCATGCATTCATATGAATCATATCTGTATCTTTAAATTTCAGTTTGCTGTATACATTGGCGATGCCCCAGCTGAGCGCTGCGATTAAAACACAAAGCTCTCCAAATATGACATTTTGATCAACATGCAGAATCCCTCCTCCTAATATAAACAAAAGACCGATCAACCCGGAAAATAAACCGAGCATTTTATACACATTGATTTTCTCGTTTAATTTAAAATGACTGATGACAGTGACAAAAATCGGCATGGTATACACCAATACAGACGTTTTTCCCGAATCGACAAACTGCATGCCGTAAGTTAACACCCCCATATAACCTAAACCCATCAATAAACTCATCACCAGATAATGCTTGATATTCTCCTTTCCTATTGAACGCTTCCTTCCTTTGATCAAGAGAATTACAAACAAAGGAACGGCTCCAATGAACAGCCGCAGTGCCGAAAATAAAACAGGGGGAATGTCAGTGATTGCGATTTTCATCGTCACCCAGGTATACCCCCAAATAAGCGTTACAGAGATGATCCCCAACAGTACTTTAAACATAAACCGTCACCTTTCTTCTTTGTTTCATGTACAGCATATGCTATATTGGATGATAACTGAAATACATTTTTATTATCGGAGGTATAACCATTTGGTTATGAACATGAACAGCCTTCACATCTTTGTGAAAGTCGCGGAGACACTAAATATGACAGAAGCCGCCAACGAGCTGTATATTTCACAGCCGGCCGTGAGCAAAGCCATAAAAACCATGGAAACGTCGCTCGGGGTCAAATTGTTGATTCGGGATAAACAGAACAAGTTAAAGCTTACTGACGCGGGAAAGGAAATCGCCGTACTGGCCAGACAGATGATTGTGATTGAAAACAAAATATACCAAGTGGCCGATCAAGAAAATCATCTGCTCAGGGGGAAAGTCAAAGTTGGCTCGTTCCCCGCCGTCTCAGCGAATATTTTGCCGCAGACTATCGCCTCCTTCAAGTCAAAGTATCCGCTCGTACAAATCGAGCTGGTCGAAGGAACCTCCGACCAAATCAAGCAATGGGTCGAAACACGCCTGGTTGATTTAGGCATCGTCGCCTCTCCCTTTGACGGTTTCGAAAGTCAAGTATTGTTTCAAGACCGGATGGCGGCCGTCATCCCTGAGCAATATCATCACTTAAAAGACGCACCTTTCATTGATCTGAAAAAACATCAAAATGAATTGATCTTTTGCAAGGGCGGGCACGAAGTCGCGGTATCTCAAATCTTTCAAAAACACCGCCTCGAATTAAAAGAAAATCTGACTGTGCAAAACGCGGAAACATTGGTCAATATGGTCAATAACAACTTGGGGATCGGCTTGATTTCTAACTTTTCGCTTTCCTCCGTATCCCATCGGTTGATCAAAAAAGACATCTCTCCTCAAATTATCCGCGAGGTCGGCATGATTACACCCTCATTTGAAGAAGCAACACCGGCGGCTGCCGAGTTTATGAAAATGATCATCGAGTCGGAAACGGTTCGATCATTTTCGTAAACAGAAAACGCCTCAGCACCGATCAAAGGGCTGAGGCGTTTTTTAAAAAATGCTCATCAATCATGGAAATTCGTTCCGTCCGTCGTTTCTTTAACAATTCCGGCGCGGATGACGAAATCTCCGAAATGTTCTCCTTCATTGCGTTCTTTCGCATAGCGCGGAAGAATGTCGCGAAGTTCTTTTAAAATTTCTTCTTCACCGATGTTTTCCCGGTACATTTTACTTAGACGGCTGCCGTCAAAAGCGGCGCCGAGGTACATGTTGTACTTGCCAGGGGCTTTTCCGATGAAGCCGATTTCGCCGAGCGCATGGCGGGCGCAGCCGTTCGGGCATCCCGTCATGCGGATGGTAATCTCTTCATTCTTCAAGCCGTTTTCTTCAATGATTTCATCAATTTTGTCAATCAGCTTTGGCAAATATCGTTCCGCTTCGGCCATCGCCAATCCGCACGTCGGCAGTGCGACGCATGCGATCGAGCTGCGGCGGAGCGCTGTATAATGCCTGCCGTCAGTCAAACCAAACTGTTCGATCAGTTCGCTGATCTTTTTCTTCTTTTGGCTTGTGACATTGGCAATGATCAAGTTTTGATTGGCTGTGAGGCGGATATCGCCGGTATGAACTTTGGCGATCTCCCTTAAGCCGGTCATCAGCTTGTAATCATCATAATCAGTGACGCGGCCGCCCTCAACAAACATTGTAAAGTGCCATCTTCCGTTTACACCCTTTACCCAGCCGTAGCGGTCGCCGTTATGCTCGAAATGATACGGCTTTGCTTCAGCGAGGCTCCAGCCGAGGCGGTTTTCCAGCTCGTTTTTGACCGTTTCCAAGCCGAGGCGGTCAATTGTGTACTTGAAGCGGGCATTTTTGCGAACCGAGCGGTTTCCGTAGTCCCGCTGAATCGTAATCGTTTTTTCGGCGACATCATATAACTGATCAGGCTTGCAGAAGCCAATGACTTTGGCAAGCTGCGGATACGTTGCTTTGTCTCCATGGGTCATGCCCATGCCGCCGCCGATCGCGACGTTGAAGCCGATGAGTTTGTCATCCTCCACAATCGCGATAAACCCAAGATCCTGGGAAAATACGTCGATATCATTTGACGGCGGAACGGCGATGCCGATTTTGAATTTCCGCGGCAGATACAGCGGTCCGTACATCGGTTCGACTTCTTCCGCATCAGGCGTGCCGGCCACTTTTTCTTCATCAAGCCAGATTTCATGATACGCACGTGTGCGCGGCAGGAGGTCATCACTCAGCTTTTTCGACCATTCATACACTTCTCTGTGGATTTCTGATTGATACGGATTGGAAGCGCACATGACGTTCCGGTTAACATCCCCGCATGCTGCAATCGTATCCAGCATGGCTGAATGGATCGATTGAATCGTTTTTTTCATGTTCCATTTTAAAATGCCGTGCATCTGGAAGGTTTCCCGGGTTGTCAGCTTCAATGTGCCATTTCCGTATTTCCGGGCAAGCTCATCCATGACAAGCCACTGCTCAGGCGTTGCGACACCGCCCGGCATCCGGACGCGCAGCATGAACTGATACGCCGGCTCAAGCTTTTGCTTTTGACGCTCATTGCGGAGATCGCGGTCATCCTGCAAATAGCTGCCATGATGCTTCATCAGACGGTTGTCGTCATCGGAAATTCCGGCTGAAAGCGGCTCAAGCATCGATTCCTTCAGGGTGCCGCGCAAATAGTTGCTTTCTTTCTTAATGCGTTCTACATCACTCGGCGGGCCTTCAGGCGCTTTTAATATTTCGTTCCCCATGTTGAAAAAGTCCCCTTTCAATCAAAATCAGTATACATCGCGCTGATAACGTTTTTGCTTTTTCATTTCTGCCAGATAGGCTTCAGCTTCCTCGCGGCTTTTGCCGCCTTCTTTTTCGATAATTTCAAGCAATGCGTTCTGAACATCTTTGGCCATGTTGTTCTTGTCGCCGCAAACGTAGAAAGCCGCTCCTTCTTCAAGCCACTCAAACAGTTCTTTGCTGTGCTCAAGCATGCGGTGCTGTACATATACTTTTTCTTCCGTATCCCGCGAGAACGCGACATCCATTTTTGTCAGCACGCCGTCACTCAGCCACTTTTGCCATTCTGTCTGATATAAGAAATCGGTGACGAAATGCTGATCGCCGAAGAACATCCACGATTTCCCCGGTGCTCCGGTTTCTTCGCGCTCCTGCATAAATGACCTAAACGGCGCAACACCTGTGCCCGGACCGACCATGATAATCGGAGCCTCCGGATTTTCCGGCAGCTTAAAGTTTTTATTCGGCTGAATAAAAACAGGCAGCGTGTCGCCAGGCTGAAGGCGTTCAGCACATAAAACCGAGCAGACCCCTTTTCGGTCTCTGCCGTGCGTATTGTAGCGGACAGCGCCGATCGTCAAATGCACCTCATCCGGATTTGCAGCGAAGCTTGATGCGATCGAATAAAGACGCGGCGGAATTTTTCGAAGAATCGAAACAAAATCCTGCGGAGCTACTGCGATCGGACCGAAATCCTGAACGAAATCAATCAGGTCGCGGCCTGCGATATATGCTTTTAATTGATCCGCGTTTTCCTGAGCGACAAGCTCGCGTAGCTTTTCATTTGCAATGAGTTCTGCCGCCTGCTGAATAAATTTTTTTGTCAGCACCGTAATTTCATAGTAAGAAGTCAACGCTTCTTTCAGGGAAAGGTTTTCCCCTTGATCAACCGTGACGGTAGCATTCGGATCCCATTTCAGCTCGGCCAGCAGCATGTTCACGAGTTCCGGGTCATTTTCCGGAAAAATGCCGAGCGCATCGCCAGGTTCATAAGTCAGGCCTGAGCCTTCGAGCGATAATTCAAGGTGGCGCGTTTCTTTATTTGATCCGCGGCCGTTTAAATTCAAATTTTCCAGCACTTCCGCTCTGAACGGATTTTTTCTCGAATATACCGTTTCTCCTCCTGCTGCTTGCGGTGCTGCCGTTTGAGCAGGTGCTGAGCTTGCGCCCTGTTCCTGTCCTTCGTTTAAGCTTGAGATGACACCCTCAAGCCATGCTGCAGCCGGTTCATCATAATCGAGATCGCAATCGACGCGCGGATGGAGCCTTGTGCCCCCCAGCTCACCAAGCCGCTGATCAAACTCTTTTCCGGTCTGGCAGAAAAATTCATACGACGTGTCGCCAAGAGCCAGCACAGAATAACGGAAATCATCGAGCTTCGGAGCCCGTCTGCCATGGAGAAATTCATGGAATGACAGCGCGTTGTCCGGCGGATCCCCTTCTCCGTGCGTGCTGACGACGATGAGAAGGTTTTTTAATTTTTTCAATTGGTTCGGCTTAAAATCGCTCATTGCAGAGACGGTGACTTGAAAGCCCCGTTCTGTAAGCGTCTTAGCCGCGTTTTCAGCAAGTCCCTGTGCATTTCCTGTCTGCGACCCGAATAAAATGGTCACTTCTTTGGAAACAGGCTGGGCCGGACTTGCAGCCGGAGCTTCCGCCGGCAATGTTTCAAGCGCCGCCGCGTCATCGGCGGTTTGCACAGCCGCCAGATAACCGCTCAGCCAGGCTTTTTGTGATGCCGTCAAAGTTGGCAGAAGGCGGTTGAGGAGCTCTGCCTGCTCCTGGTTAAAAGGACTGTTCATTACCTGAAGTTGCAACGATATCCACCTCACTAAGGAATAAAAAAATTATGACTTGTTTGAAACGGAAAAGGATTACATTCATCATATATCCACTATTCCTATAAATCAAATCGGTTTTATTGACGCAAAACATCTGTCGATCACGGCTTTGCTGCAAAGAAATATTGTAAGCGCTCACTCACCACATCCCCTTTGCCGCTCGGCGTCAGCCTGCTTCAAACCAAACATTCCTAAAAAAGATTCTAATTTAAAGTTTACTGGAATACTCAACATTAGTAAAATATATATTAATTATCACAGCTATTAAAATTTTTAATAAAGGAGAGATTCGTGTGCATTATGATGCGCTGAAGACATTCGTTACCCTTGCAGAAGTCAAAAATTTCACAAAAACGGCCGAGCTTCTTCTCATGTCACAGCCGAGCGTGAGCATGCACATTAAAAATCTTGAAAAAGAGTTCCAGACGAAATTATTTGAACGCTCTCCGAAATATTTGAAAATCACGCCGACCGGTGAAATTTTATACGACCGCGCCAAACAAATGATCACCATATATGAACAAACGCGGCAGGACATTCTCGATCACCACAACTCGATCAAAGGCGAGCTGAAAATCGGTGCAAGCTTCACAATCGGCGAATACATTTTGCCATCGCTCTTGTTCGACCTTCAAAAAGAATATCCTGAGCTCGAACTCAAGGCCTTCATTGGAAACACGGAAGAAATCGTGCAGTCCGTCCGCCTGTACAAAGTGGACATCGGCTTGATCGAAGGCCAGACAAATGAAAAAGAGCTTTCTGTCCACGCCTTTATGCAGGACGAATTGTTTATCACCGCTTCAAGTAATCACCCGCTTGCCGCCAAACAGGACGTGACAATGGCCGATCTGCAAAATCAAACATGGGTAACACGCGAAGTCGGCTCAGGTACACGCGAATACTTAAACCATGTCATCCGTTCAAACGGTTTGAAAGTCAAGTCGTTTCTGACGATCAGCAGCAACCAGGGGATCAAAGAAACGCTCATGACAGGCATCGGACTGTCACTCCTGTCTGAAAGCGTCATTGAAAGAGACGTGCAGCATGGAAACCTTTCCGTGCTCCGGCTGAAAAATCAAACCTTTACCAGGACGCTTTCATATATATATTCACCCGTCATGCAAGACAAAAAAAATGTAAAAACCTTTATTAACGCTTTGAACCAAAGAACAGCTTCGGAATGATGATCCGTTCTTCCTGCCCGCTTCACGAAATGTTTGTTTTCGTTTGTCCAATGTGTGAATCATCACTGGAAACGATTGACTGCCGGCTGGAGATGCCATATCCTGGAACTATCACACAGGAAAAGAGATGATGGTTATGAAGTGGTTAAGTAAAAGTTTAGTTGCTTCATCATTACTGGCAGGTATGCTTGCTGTTTCGGGAAGTCCCATGCATGTACAAGCCCAGGAACTCTCTAAAACTGAAAGTCTCTCTTCTCACGCATCTGCACAAGGAATCTTCGCCCCTCAGGCGATCGTCATCAACAGGCCGATGAAAGTCGGACAGGAAGATCAATACGTCGGCATTTCAAACGTGTCCTACAGCGGCAGCGCCATTACCGTCAGCGTCACCTCGGACCGCGTGTACGTAAAAGCCGTCAGCCCAGGCAAAGCGACATTTTCGTATCTCAATTCATTGGGACAGCTGGTCATCAACAATATTACGGTCACCCGATAACACTTAAATCCGCGGGAGAAATCT
>Ga0180430_10005111_pt1 | contig 10944 bp, 11 predicted proteins | sample SS_ome_9_FD_132999 | JGI IMG/M metagenome (GOLD analysis project Ga0180430, IMG submission 132999) | Hypersaline lake sediment archaeal communities from the Salton Sea, California, USA - SS_1_S_2 metaG | ecosystem: Environmental > Aquatic > Non-marine Saline and Alkaline > Hypersaline >... | reverse complement strand
GACGCAGTTACGTTCGACTACAGGCCGGAGAACGTCTGCCTGGAAGGGACTTGCACCCTTCTGTACCGTGCACGCTCACAGGCGCACAATCCCCCGATTTTGCATCGGGGGCTGGGGGAGGTGTCGGGTGGGTGCATGGGTTATGTGGGTAATCGGATGTGGCCATCCGCCCTACGGCTGGCCCTGCGATGGGGTCGCGGGACTTTGTTCAGGTGTGGGGGATGGGGGGCAGGTGTCTTACGGCGAGCAGGAGCCTGGTGACTTGGGATTCATAGGCGTGTATGGCATGGGCCTGGTGTTGGCAGCCTGAGAAGATCTGTTTGTGGCCAAGTTCGGGGCAACCTTTGCACGCGTGGGCTTTTTTCTGGCGTCTGATGGCTAAGTAGATTTTCCAGAAGGCGAGGAGGGTGGCGGCGCAGGCGACCGAGAGAAGTGGTTTGTTTATGACGGCGAGGCAGACGCAAAGGGGAATACAGGCGCCCATGGAGGAGCGTAGCAGGTCGCGTAAGGGCCTGGGCCAGTGTTTGTAGAAACGAGGGAGGGACAGTGCGATGGTGGGGGGCATTAGGCAAAGGAGTAAGGTGAGGCAGGATTGGCGCAGAGGGGGCAGGAGTAGGCAGAGTATGGCGGTGCTGGTGAGGCCTGCGTAGGCGCAGAGGCAGCTTCGGCAGAGGTGGAGGGGGCCGATGCGGAGGATGTGGGGGCGGAACCTGTCGCAGAGGGGGCGGTGGGCCCAGCGGAAGGTGTAGGAGTGGCGTATCCAGAGGATGTGCAGTCTGAGGGCGAGGAGACGGCCGCTTATAGACGTCACGGGGTGTCTCCTTTTTCGAGTGATTCCTGCATATCGGCGAGGATATTGCCGATGGCGCCAGTGGGGACGTAGTTGATGACGGGTTTGATAATGACGGCGGTACCATGTACGACGACTTGGGAAGCGCCCTGGGAGGCGCCGCTGAGTTCGAACTCGACATTGATGATTCCGTTGGCACCTTGTCGGCCGGCCATTTCAAGCATGAGGTCTATGGAGCGTTGGCGGGATTCGTCGCCGAGTTGTGTATAGGAGCCGAGTTCGCCGCCGGTCATTTGTTTGCAGCCCATGGCGCAGTCCTGGCCCATATCTTTGGCGCGGACGGAGATGCCCCAGACCATACCTTTGTACTCCATGATTTCGTAGCCGTCGAAGCCTTCGGCTCCGGTCATGATGATTTTGCCGTTGGTGATTTCGGGTCGGGTGCCGGCGAGGAGGTTTTGTCTGTCCATCAGTGGTTCTCCTTTGTGATTTCGAGGGGGGCGCCGCACATTCCGCAGCGTTTGGCTTTTAGGTATTCGACGTTTTTGATGGTCTCGCCGCACTGGGGGCATCGGTAGGACTTGCGGGAGCGTACGGAGAAGAGGTAGAGGACGATGGCCAAGAGGGCGAGGGCTGACACAATGAGGATGGGCATGGCATGACTCCTTTCTGTTTTGGGGCACAGGGGCATTTTAGGGCAAGGGCGGGCGGAAGCAAAGGTGAAAGGTGCGTGCCTTGAAGGTGACGGGGGGGCGTCGGGTAGAAAAAATATATGCATGCTTAAGTAGTTTTATTATAGGGGGTTACGTGATATGCGCGAAAGAAAGTGTACGATGGGGCGGTTTTGTTGGTTGATAATGACTCACCAGTCAGTATACTGTAACTACGAGTCATAGATGCGACTTTGTATTCAGGAGATTGATATGAGTCGGTTATCGGAGAAGCGTAAAGCGGCCTTGGAATCGATGATGAAGGAGACGATTTACGAGGCGGCGGTGGCGACGCTGTTGGAGCACGGTCTGGAGGGGTTGACGATGGAGCGTGTGGCGGAGGCGGCGGAGATGGCCAAGGGGACGCTGTACAACTATTTTACCGACAAGCGGCATCTTATCTTGTATGTGTTTATGAAGGTAGCACGAGCACACCACAGGGAATTATCGAATATATGTCGGAGCAAAACATCTCCGGCTGAGAGGCTTGTAAAGGTTGTTGAGCAACTATTTCATGGATTCGAACAGAATCGCCAAATTCTTGTCGTATTAGCTCAGGGGCGGCTTGAGAATTTGAAGGAGTATTCGACGGAGCTGGCACAGGTTCCGGAATTCGCCGATGCTGAATTTGTCAGGACTCCTATCGAGAAGGTTATTGAATCGATAATCGACGAAGGAGTACGGTTGAAGCATTTTTATCCTATTGCTCCAAGTCTGGCTACTGGTATTATTCTCGGTGCCCTTACTTCCATAATTGACAAGCAGGTTCGAGAGAATCATGTACGTGTTGACGAGGAAAGCGTTAAGCAGTTTCTTCAATTTATCAAAAATGGTCTAATCGTCAGATCGTGCTCTAATAATGCCAGGAGATCAGACAAATGAATCATGCGATCAGGTACGCATTGGCGTTGAGTTTTCTTCTTTGGACGGGGTGCGAACAGAAGAGCTCGCCGCCGCAACGTGACCCGGAGGTGGGGGTTATTACTGTACACGCGGAGCGTGTGACCATTACGACGGAACTGCCAGGGCGTACGTCTGCCTTTCTGGTGGCTGACATTCGTCCGCAGGTTAACGGTCTTATAGAGAAGCGGCTGTTTACCGAAGGTTCCGAGGTCGAGAAGGGTGAGGTTCTTTACCAGATTGACGCTGCGCCGTTTCAGGTGGCTCTTGATAGTGCTGCTGCCAGTCTTGCTGTGACGCGGGAAACGGCTGAGCGTGCTCGTTCGGCATTGGCCATGAGTGTTGCGGGGGTTGAGCGCCAACGAGCGACACTGGAGCTTGCTGAAGCGAACCTTAAGCGGTTCGAGGAGGCAGTCAAGACGAAGGCAGTATCGGTGAGTGAGTACGACCGTGCGGCGACGGAGGCAAAGGTGGCGGTGGCGGCGTTGCGGGCTGCTGAGGCTCAGGTTGAGAGTGATCGAAAGGCGATATCTGTGGCGGAAGCGGGCATTCAACAGGCCCGGGCGGCAATGGAGGCGGCGCGGATTAATCTGGGATACACGCGGGTGGTGGCCCCCATTTCGGGTCGTATAGGGAAATCGAGCGTAACAGACGGCGCGTTGGTGACGGGGTATCAGCCTGTGCCACTGGCGACGATTCAGAAACTAGACCCGATTTATGTGGATGTGCCGCAGTCTACGACGGAACTGCTGCGTTTGCAGCGAAGGTTAAAGGATGGGCGATTGAACCACGCTGAAGCGAACCAGAACAGGGTTAAGCTTATCATGGAAGATGATACGGGGTACGCTCTGGAAGGGACTCTGCAATTTCAGGATATTACGGTTGATCCAACGACAGGGTCGGTGCTGCTGAGGATAACCTTTCCAAATCCGGAAGGGCTTCTTTTGCCGGGAATGTTTGTTCGCGCGGTGATTACGGAGGGGGTCAATGAGCAGGCGATTCTCTTGCCGCAGCAAGGAGTATCTCGTAATCCAAAAGGCGATCCATTCGCAATGGTCGTAGGTGGCGAAGACAAAGTGGAGCATCGCGCGGTCACGCTGGAGCGAGCAATGGGAGATCATTGGCTGGTTTCGTCGGGCTTGAATCCAGGTGATCGGGTGATTATCGAAGGTCTTCAGAAAGTCAGGCCGGGCAGCGTTGTGAAAGTCGTCGCCCTTGATCCTGAAGGCAAGAATGGGGTTAAGGCTGCAGAGGCCGAGAGCAAAGGTGAGACATCTCTGAGCACCAATTAAGCGGAGAATCTGTATGTTATCGAAATTCTTTCTTGACCGCCCTGTTTTTGCCTGGGTGATAGCGATCTTTATCATGCTCCTGGGCGGGCTTTCCATCTATAATCTGCCGATTTCTCAGTATCCTCCAATCGCTCCGCCGGCGATTGCGATTGATTCTTTCTATCCGGGGGCGTCGGCGCAAACGGTCGAAAACAGTGTGACCCAGATCATCGAGCAGAAGATGACAGGGTTTGATGATATGCTGTATCTTTCGGGCACAAGTGATTCAGCGGGGGCTTCGCGTATCGAATTGACGTTCAAGCCGGGCACTGATCCGGATCTGGCGTGGGCCAAGGTTCAGAACAAGCTGCAGCTCGCCATGGCCAGTCTGCCGGAGGTGGTACAGCGGCAAGGCGTCAAAGTGAGTAAGTCAACGCGAAACTATTTACTGATTGTGGGTCTGGTGTCGGAAGACGGCAGTATGAACGGCAACGACCTGCGTGACTACGCACAATCGAACCTGGAGAAGGTTTTATCGCGAGTACCGGGTGTAGGTGAAGTTGAGAATTTTGGTTCACAGTATGCGATGCGTATCTGGCTGAATCCGGATAAACTAACGGATTACAATCTGACTATTGAAGACATTATAGCCTCTCTGCGGGCTTACAATGTTGAGGTGTCGGCGGGCCAATTCGGGGGGATACCGGCGGTGGAGGGTCAGCGTCTCAATGCGTCTATAATTGTGCAGAACCTTCTGGAGACGCCGGAGGAATTCGCGTCGATTCCGTTGCGCACCAATCCGGACGGCTCGATAATACGGGTGAAGGACGTGGGGCGAGCTGAGTTGGGGACTGAGTTTTACGACATTGAGGCTAATTACAACGGGTTGCCATCGGCTGCCATGGCCATACGTCAGGCACCGGGCGCCAATGCACTTGACACAGCCAACGCGATCAAGAATAAACTGAGTGAGATGAGCCGTTATTTTCCGGCGGGGATGAAGGTGGTTTACCCTTACGATACCACGCCATTTGTCAAGGTGGCGATTGGCGAGGCCGTGAAGGCTTTGCTTCAGGCGATTGTGTTGGTATTTTTTGTTATGTGGCTGTTTATGGGGAATATTCGGGCAACGCTGATTCCCACGATTGCTGTGCCGGTGGTGCTTCTGGGGACATGTGCTGCGTTGGGCGCGTTCGGATATTCGATCAATATGCTGACGATGTTTGCGATGGTTATTGCGATCGGGCTGTTAGTGGATGATGCGATTGTAGTGGTGGAGAATGTGGAGCGGTTGATGAGTGAGGAGGGGCTGAGTCCGCGTGACGCTACTGCCAAGTCCATGGGCCAGGTTACCAGTGCGCTGATTGGCTTTTGCCTGGTGCTGTCCGCCCTGTTTGGGCCTATGGCGTTTTTCAGCGGTTCCACGGGAGTGATTTACCGTCAGTTTGCGGTGACAGTTGTGACGTCAATGGTGTTGTCAGTGAGTGTGGCGCTTATCCTTACGCCAGTGCTGTGTGCTTCGATTCTGAAGCCTGTGGCGAAGGGGCATGAAGCAGCTGAAGGGGCGATCAAGTTCCTTCGTCCGTTTTTTCTGTGGTTTGACCGGGTATTCTACGGCTTTCGTAACGGTTTTGTGAAATTGGTGGGGCATGCGCTGGCCAAGAAGATTCGCTACATTGTTGTATATATCGTAATAGTAGCGGGTTTGGGCCTGCTATTCATGCGTATGCCAACGAGTTATCTGCCTGACGAGGACCAAGGGATTGTGCTTGTTCAGATTCTGATGCCGACGGGCTCGACATTGGAACAAACACGATCCGTCGCTAATGAAGTTGAAGATTACTTTCTCACCAACGAAGAGGAGTCCGTGGAAAGCTGTATGCCGATTGCTGGTATGAGTTTTTCGGGCAGGGGGCAGAACAACGGTATGGTATTTGTCAAGCTTAAGGACTGGAAATTGCGTGATCGGCCGGATTTACGGGTGAAACCCATTGTGGGTCGCGCGATGGGGGAGTTCTCGAAGATTCGAGAGGCCATGGTATTTGCCTTTGCGCCGCCGGCGGTCATTGAGCTTGGAACCGCCACGGGGTTTGATTTTCAGTTAATCGACCGAGGGGGACTAGGGCATAAGGCATTAATGAACTCGCGCAACCAATTGCTGGGTATGGCTGGACAGGACGCAAGATTAACAAAAGTCCGGCCTAATGGCATGGAGGATGTGCCGGAATTCAGGGTGGATGTTGATTGGGAAAAGGCGGGTGCTCAGGGCATGCCAATTACCTCTATCCACAACACCATATCCGCCGCCTTCGGCAGTGCGTATGTTAATGATTTTATTCAGGGTGGGCGAGTCAAGAGGGTTTACGTTCAGGCGGACGCTCCATACCGGATGCTTCCAAAGGATTTGGAAAAACTCTACGTCCGCAATATGACGGGTGGCATGGTTCCGTTTACGTCGTTCGCGTCGAGTCATTGGACGAGTGGTTCGCCGCGACTGGAACGATTCAATGGTTTTCCGTCTATGAATATTCTGGGTGAGCCGACACCGGGAAGAAGTTCTGGTGAAGCTATGCAGGCGATGGAAGAGATTGTTTCGCATCTGCCGCAGGGGGTTGGTTATGACTGGACGGGGCTTTCGTATCAGGAGCGTCAGGGTGAATCGCAGAAGGGACTGTTGTATGCGTTTTCGATTCTGGTGATGTTTCTTTTCCTGGCTGCTCTCTACGGAAAATGGGATATTCCCATCGCGGTGCTGCTGATATTGCCTCTTGGTGTTATTGGCGGGGTTATCGCTACGAGTTGGCGAGGCTTGCCAAGCGACGTTTATTTCCAGATCGGCTTGCTCAACACCCTGGGGCTGGCTACAAAGAACGCCATTCTGATCGTGCAATTCGCCATGGCTGGAGTCGCCAATGGTCTCGGTTTGATCGAAGCGTCTCTTCAGGCTGTGAAGTTACGTCTTCGACCGATTGTCATGACCTCCACAACAACAGGACTGTCTGTCTTACCGCTGGCCTTGAGTACCGGGGCAGGTGCGGGCGCGATGAATGCCATTGGAACCGCTGTACTGGGTGGTATGATTACCGGAACGATTCTTGTGGTTCTCTTTGCTCCGCTGTTTTATGTGCTGATCGAGAAGACATTTGGCAAACGCAAGAATGTGCTGGCAGGTGAAGTATGTTGAAAAAGAACCATCCAAGGATGACTGATATGATTAGACAACCTTTCGTTCTTCTAAGTGGAATAATCCTTCTTCTAGGCGGGTGCAACATGGCGCCACAATATGCGCGGACCGAAGCGCCAATTCCTGCCGATTGGCCCAATGGTCCGGCGTACGAAAGCAACCAATTTTCACAGGATACTCCCGTCGCCACGGAGCTGGCGTGGCAGGATTTCTTTCATGACGCAAAGCTGCAACAGATTATCGAGACTGCACTGGAGAACAATCGGGACTTGAGGCTTGCGGCTCACAACGTGGAACAGGCGAGGGCCCTCTACGGCGTGCAACGTGCCGAACTCCTGCCCTCCCTCAGTGCAATCGCCGCTGGAAGCAAACAACGAAGCTCCAGCGACCTTACACCTTTTGGGCAGCCAAGAACAACAGAAGTATATGATATCAATCTCGGAGTGATCTCGTGGGAAGTGGACTTCTTCGGACGTATTCGCAGTCTGGAAGAACAGGCAATGCAGGAATATCTGGCCACGGAGCAGGCGCGCCGCAGCGCCCAAATCGCCTTAGTCTCACAAGTCGCCAGTGTGTATCTGGCCATTGCCGCTGATCAGGCGAACCTGAACCTGGCGTGCTCAACGCTAGAGACGCAGCAGGGCGTTTACGATCTGATCAGGCAACAATACGAGGTTGAACTGGCAAACAAAATAGATTTGCGCCGAGCGCAAACGCAAGTCGATGTTGCTCGCGGAGATGTCGCTCGCTATACGCAATTGGTTGCACAGGGGCGCAATGCATTGAACCTGTTAGCCGGCACTGAGGTATCAGAGGATCTTCTAGCTTCCGACTTGGCAAACGTTGAGCCATTCCAAGACATTTCATTAGGACTGCCTTCGGAAGTTCTCTTTTGTCGGCCGGATATTATGGCAGCCGAACACCAGTTGAAAGGCGCTTACGCTTTTGTAGGTGCAGCCAGAGCAGCGTTTTTTCCCCGGATTTCTCTAACCACCGCGATAGGAACGGCAAGCGATGAACTCAGCGGTCTATTCAGTGGCGGCAATGGGACCTGGAGGTTTGCACCACAGATCGTTGCCCCCATTTTTGACGCACGCACCTGGGCGGCGTACAAAGTGAGTAAGTCCACTCAAGAACTGGCACTAACCCAATACGAAAAAGCCATCCAAACAGCATTCAAGGAGGTGGCCGACGTCCTTGCTGTGCGTGGTACTGTAAATCAACAAGTCTCGGCCCAACAGTCTGTTGTCGACGCTTCAGGGCAGATATACAGCTTGGCAAATACCCGGTATACAAATGGAATTGACAGTTACTTGAGTGTGCTCGATGCTCAGCGTTCACTTTACGCGGCCCAACAGGCGCTTACCTTCTTAGAATTAGCCAAGTTCACAAACCAGGTCACCTTCTACGCGGTCTTGGGCGGCGGTGGAGAGCGTGCGGAAGCGACGGCCTACGCTTTGGATGGTGGGGAAGGTGGAGGGGTTGGTGCGTCAGAGTCGGGAGAGGGTGTATCTGACGGAAATGCTGGTGATGTTTTCTGAATGGAGGTAGCGTGATGTCAGCTGAAGTGCGGTTGCTGCAAGAGGAGCAGAGCGTATTGGTGCGGAGCGAGGGGGCGGTGTCGATTGCGGATTTTCAGGCGGTGCGAGCGCATGTGGCTGAGGTGTTGCGGGAGCGGCGGTGGCGTCGGGTTCTTTTTGACGGTCGAGAGGTGGAGCGGCCGGTGACGCTAATCGAGGCGTACGGGTTGACGGCGAGTCTATCGGGTGCGTTTCCGTCGGGGACGCGGATAGCTGTATTGGTATCGAACGAAACGGAAATCGATTTGAAGTTTCTGGAGGAGTCGGCACGGGAAACGTACGGGTTATCGTTTAAGACGTTTCACGTCTACGCAGATGCTCTGAAGTGGCTATTGTCGCTCAAAACGGTTAGGCAGAACATTTCCCGTCCTTTTGTTTTCTAGAGCGTTTTTTTCAGGATGTCGACCATATCGTCGTGGATGAGTCCGTTGGAGGCGACGACCTGGTGATAGTGATTTTGGAGACGGCCATTGAAGTCGGAGAAGCGTCCGCGGGCTTCGTGTACGATGAGCAGGCCGGCGGCGACGTCGTAGGGTCGCGCGCTGGGTTGCCAGTAGCCTTCGAGGCGTCCGCAGGCGACGTAGCAGCAGTGCATGGCGGCGGAGCCGAAATTGCGGAGGGTGAGGATGTTGGGTTTGATGGCGGTGATGGCGGCGAGGTTGTCTTTTTCGGGGCCGTAGCCGATGCAGCCGACGCTGGTGGCCAAGACGCTTTCTTGCAGACGGGCGTGTTGTGAGACGTTGATGGGTTTTCCGTTGAGAAAGGCACCGTGGTCGCGTTGGGCCTCGAAGAATTCGTCGAGGGCAGGCAGATAGACGGCCCCGAGGACGAGTTTGTCGTCTTTTTCGACGCCGACGGAGACGCCGAAGAAGGGCAGGCCTCTGACGAAGCAGGTGGTGCCGTCGATGGGGTCGATAAGCCAGCGGTATTGTGAGCCGCTGTGGTGGCCGTGCTCTTCACCGAAGATGGCGTGGCCGGGGTAGCGGCGTCGGATCTCAGTAGTGAGGAAGGTTTCGATGGCGGGGTCGGCGGTGCTGACAATTTCGTTGATGGACTTGCGTTCGACGACGAGTTCGCCGAGGCGAGCGCGGTAGTCGAGGGCCATTTTGCCGGCCTGTGCGACGATGTCGTGGAGAAATTGCTTCATGGTGTGGGTGCTCACGTTGGTCGGGTGCTATTTGGAGCGGTCGATCAACTGGTCGAGCAGTTTGGCCAAGCCGACCTGGTTTTGGGCGATTTTTTTCTGTCGCTGGAAGAGGATGAAGACGGCAACGACGAGCAGGAGTGGCAGGAGCCACATGAGTTTGAAGGCCCAGAGAGGTTGCTCAGCGACGCGTTCGTGTATTTCCAGGATTTGTTGCTGCATTTTGGCCAGCGCGTCGGGGTCGATCTGTGCCAACAGTTTCGTCATAAGCGGCATGAGTAGCGGCCTCCAAAACCCCCTGGAACAGGTTAGTTGCCGATCAGGGACGTATTTTAAGGCTTAAGGGGGCTTGAGGCAAGGGGTGGTTTGTCTCTTTTGTTGTTGTGACGAAGCTATATAATGGGAGTCATGAATGAACAAGCAGGTTTTGAGTATATGCGGGAGGCGTTAAGGCTGGCGGCGAAGGGTGCGGGCTGGGTAGCGCCGAATCCGATGGTGGGGGCGGTGATTGTGAAGGAGGGGCAGGTGGTGGGCAAGGGGTATCACCGGCGTTTTGGCGGGCCTCATGCGGAGGTGGAGGCGTTGTCGCAATGTCGCAAGGGTCAGGTGGACGTGCGGGGGGCGACGATGTACGTGACGCTGGAGCCTTGTTGCCACGTGGGCAAGACGGGGCCTTGCACGGAGGCGGTGATCGAGGCGGGGATCGGGCGGGTGGAGATTGCAACGCTGGATGTGTTTGCGGCGGTGTCGGGCAAGGGGGCTCAGCGACTGCGTGAGGCGGGGCTGGATGTGACGGTGGGGCTCTGCGAGGCTGAGGCAAGGAAGTTGAACGGTGGGTTTATCATGCTGCAGCAGTCTCATCGGCCTTTGGTGATTTTGAAGTGGGCTCAGAGCGAGGACGGGAGGCTGGCGTGGCCTATTCAGGCGAAAGGTGAGGGGTCTGGCGAGGCGTCACGTTGGATATCGAATGAGAAGTCGCGTCGGCACGCGCATAGGTTGCGGAGTCGGTGCACGGCGGTGCTGGTGGGTATAGGGACGGTGCTGGCGGACGATCCTCTGCTGACGGTGCGGCTGAAGGGTCGGCACTTTCAGCCGATGCGGGTGGTGCTGGACAGTGATCTTCGGATTCCGGAGCAGTGCAAGCTGGTGCAGACGGCGACGTCGTGGCGTCTGGTGGTGTTTGCGAGCAGGGAGGCGGTAGCGGAGCAGCAGGAGAAAGTGGGGGCGTTGTACGAGCTGGGCTGTGATATTGTGCCGGTGGCGTCGGGGCCGGGGGGGTTGGATGTGCGTGAAGTGGTGCGTGGATTGGGGGAGCGAGGGGTGACGGAGTTGCTGGTGGAGGGGGGGGCGAAGGTGCTGCGTAGT
>Ga0180430_10005110_pt1 | contig 10944 bp, 17 predicted proteins | sample SS_ome_9_FD_132999 | JGI IMG/M metagenome (GOLD analysis project Ga0180430, IMG submission 132999) | Hypersaline lake sediment archaeal communities from the Salton Sea, California, USA - SS_1_S_2 metaG | ecosystem: Environmental > Aquatic > Non-marine Saline and Alkaline > Hypersaline >... | reverse complement strand
GGGGGGGGGGGGGGGGGGGGGGGGGGGGGGGGGGGGGGGGGGGGGGGGGGGGGGGGGGGGGGGGGGGGGGGGGGGGGGGGGGGGGGGGGGGGGGGGGGGGGGGGGGGGGGGGGGGGGGGGTGTGGTGGGGGGGGGGGGGCGGGGGTGGGGGGGTTGGTGGAGGAGGTGGGAGTGGGTTCTGATAAGGGCGATACGCGGAAGTAATGCGTAATACGTAATGCGTCAGGTAGGAGTGAGATGGGGCAGTTGCATTTATTGGATATAGCGGTAGTGGAGAAGGATGTGTGTCAGACGCCGGATGAGGTGGCGCGGGATGTGGTGCGGTTTTTCGATCCGCGGGGGGTTTGCCTGGATCCGTGTCGGGGGGATGGAGCGTTCTATCGGTATCTGCCGGCGGGGACGGATTGGTGTGAGATTGGCGAGGGACGGGATTTTTTCGCGTATGATCGACGGGTGGATTGGATTGTAAGTAATCCCCCGTATAGTGTTTTTAGTCAGTGGTTGCGGCATAGTTTCACGGTGGCGGATGATATTGTTTATTTGATCCCGGTGAATAAAGCGTTCAATTCATATCGGTTGATGCGGGAGATTTACGAGTGGGGAGGGATTCGATGTATTTATGTGGTTGATTCAGGGGGGCGATTGGGGTTTGAGGTGGGTTTTGCGGTGGGAGCGGTGCATTTTCGACGGGGGTATCGAGGGTTTACAGAGGTAGTTTTTCGAGAGAATTTGTAGACAGGCGGGCCGGGGTTTGGGGCCCCGGCCCTGGAGTGGGGGAGCCTGGTCGAGGTTCCCACTCCAATGGGGGATTATAGCAGGGAACGGGAGCCTGGTCAATTCATTGTCGAGCCGTTGTGATTCCTCTTCTAGGCTCGGTTTCCCAACAGTTTGAGAGGTAGGAGTGATGGAGATTACGCCGGAGGTTGTGGGGTATGGGGTGGTGGGGTTTGTGGTGGTGGTGTTGGCGATTGTGGTGGTGAAGAAGTTTGGGCGGTTGATTATGACGGCGCTGACGGTGATCGGGGCGGTGACGGTGGCGGTGGTGGTGTATGTGGTGTACCGGGCGCTGACGGGGACGGGGTTGGGGTGGGTCCGGGTGTTGTGGGGGATGGTGCGGTGAGTGCGGCGGGGAGTATCACGCTGGCGCTGGGGTTGATGCTGGGGTTCCTGGTGGCGCTGGTGGTGGGCGGGTTTGTGGGGTGGCAATGGTGGAGGGACAGGGAGGCGCGGCGGCGGGTGGAGCGGTTGAAGGGGCAGGCGGAGGTGTACGCGTGTCTGGGGGGGAAACGGGACACGCGACCTCGGGGATCGGGGCGGGAGGAGAAGCGGCAGGAGGGGACGCCGATTATTATTGTGGGAGGCGGGTCGGGGTCCGATTGGAGGTGGGGATGATGAAGGGGCGATGTGGGATGGTGTTGCTGATGTTGCTGGTGTTGCTGGTGGCGGGGAGCGAGGGGGAGGGGGTGGCGTATCAGCGGATGAACGATTTGACGGCGGTGGCGGAGATGCCGGGAGGGGGGGACAAGGCGACGGCGCAGGCGGCGGTGGTGGCACGGGTGGGGACGGCGCAGGCGGCGGAGGCGGCGCAGGCGGAGGCACAGGCGGCGCGGGAGGTGGCGCAGGCGACGGAGGATGCGGCGGCGGCGATGGCGGAGCGGCAATACGTGGCGATGACGGCGGATGCGCAGGCGACGCAGACGGCGCACGAGCGGGATTTGGAGCAGAAGAGGTTGTGGGCGACGCAACAGGCGGCGAACGCGACGCAGTGCGCACAGGCGACGCAACAGGCAGTTAGCATACAATTGACGCAGCAAGCGGCCTCGGTCCAGGCGACGGCGCAGGCCTGGGCATTGGAGCAGACGGCGACTGCGGAGGGATGGAATCGGCAAGGAACGGCGACGGCGCAGGCGCGGGCGGAGCGGGCGACGAGCACGGCGGAGGTGGTTGCCTGGCAGGTGACGAGCACGGCGGCGGCGTGGGATGGGCGGCGGACGGCGACGGCGGAGGCGGTGGGGGCGACGGCGGCGGCGTATCAGGCGACGGCGACGCGGGCGGCGGAGATGCGGGAGGTAACGTTGGGGTACGGGCGAGATTACGGGATTCCGTTTGTGTTGTTGCTGGCGTTGATCGGGGCGGTGGGGTTGGTGGTGTACGGGCTGCGGATGCTGCGGGAGCGCCCGGTGGTGATCGAGCGGAGCGCGTTGGGAGACGCGCAACCACTGGCGTTTCGGGATGGGCGGGGGGGGTGGAATCTGGTGGATTTAGACCGGCAGCCGGGACACGTGACGCGGCTGTTGGGGAGCGGGGAGACGGTGGCGCCACAGTTCCGAGAGGCGGGGCAAGAGGAGCGGACGACGGCGCGGGATCAGGGGGTGGATGGGATGACGCGGCCGCGGTTGGGGGGCGGGCATTCGGGGGGACGGGAAGCGGAGCTGCCGGGGCCGCCGGCGGCGCGACCGGATGGATTGGTGGGGGTGCGGGTGTTACGGCGGCTGGATCAGGCGGGGACGGCGGGGTTATTGCCGCCGGGACAGATTGAGGCGATTGAGGCGGTGTGGGAGGAGGATTGAGATGGGGGATTATGAGGCGATGATGCACCACGAGGTGTGTGAATATTGGCAGGCGCTGACGGGGACGCTGGAGGAGCGAGGGTTGTTGCGGCAGAAGGGGCGGGGCGGGCGGCGGGTGTTGCCGCGGGCGATGGCGATCGTGGATCAGGCTGGGGATCGGGTGTTGTACGTGTTGGATATGCAGCGGTTGGCGGGTGTGGCGCGGGAGCAGTGGCTGGACCGGGCGCTGTGGCGGCAATGGCGGGCGGCGCTGCGGGGCCGGCGGGTGGCGGTGGCGGACGGGTACGGGCTGGTGGTGTGCGTGGCGCGAACGCCGGGGCAACAGGTGAAGCGGCTGCCGACGGTGATCCCGCTGGATTTGGAGGATCAGCTGGCGGAGGAGCCGTACGTGGTTACGCTGGGCTATTCGACGCGGGGGCGGGTGAATCTGGATTTGGCGGAGGGGCAGCGGGCGATTTTGGTGGGGGGGACCTCGGGGGGCGGGAAGACGAATATGATGCAGGTGGTGGTGTTGGCGCTGGCGGCGAAGCATCCGGCGACGGAGTACCAGGTGGCGATTGTGGACACGAAGGAGGTGGATTTCGGGTCGGCGTTCGCCAGGCTGCCGCAATTGTTTGCGCCGATCGCGCACAGCAGGCGGGAGGCGGAGGAGTTAATCGAGCGGGTGGAGGCGGAGCGGCTGCGGCGGCAGGCGCTGATGGCACGGGTGGGGGCGCGGGATTGGCGGGAGTGCGAGGGGCTGGGGCTGTTGTTGTTGGTGGTGGACGAGGCGGCGGATTTCGCGGGCGGGGCGGCGATGGAGACGTTGATCGAGATCGCGCGGAAGGGACGGGCGATGGGAATTTCGCTGATCGTGGGGACGCAGAATCCGAGCAGCGATGTGATCGACGGGCAGGTGCGGGCGAATTTGCCGACGGCGGTGGCGTTTCAGTGCCGGACGCACAACGAGAGCCGCGTGATTTTGGGGCGGAAGGGGGCGGAGGAGTTGAGGCAACGTGGATTGGCGCTGACGTTCACGGACCGGTGGGAGCAGGTGCAGGTGTTGCGGGTGGACGCGGGTGATGTGGGGGAGGTGGCGACGCCGGAGGGGGAGGTGTTGGGGGAGGTGGAGCAGGGGCTGGTGCGGTACGCGTTGGAGGAGCTGGGGGGGGCGTTTGTGATCGGGCGGTTGTACGAGGCGTTCAAGGGGGAGGTGAGCAAGTATGAGCTGACGCGGTTGGCGCAACGGTGGGAGCGGCGGGGGTGGTTGACGGAGCCGGCGCGGACGGCGGAGGGGCATAAGGTGGGGCGCAGGGTGACGGATGAGTTGGAGGGTTTAATTTCCTGCGCAGGAAATTAGGAGGGGGATTTATTTGCGCAGGAAAATCCACGTCAGGGCGATGTCACGGTTTGGGGGGCGATATCACGCGATATCACCGATATCACGATGTCACGGTTGGAATAGGTGAGGGTAGGGGTAGGATGATGCAGTTAGGAGGTGAGTGGTGAAGGGGTTGTTAAAGTTGGTGTTGGTTGGATTGGTATTGGTGGGTCTATATTTCGCGTTGGGCGGGGAGTTGGAGAGCGGGAGGGGCGGGGTGTGTCCGCCGGGGATGGAGGAGCACAGGGTGAGTCGGTCGTATCACGGTCTGCGCTTTAGCACTGACTGCGGATCGGAGTCGTTTGCGGGCGGTGCGTTTAGTGTGGATATGAGCGGGCAGATAGGCGTATATCGGATCGGCACGCAAGATGCCGATTGGGCAATTCCTGGCGTCCGTTTCCAGGTTCCGACGGATGGTGGATGGGTGCATGTTTACTGGACGGGGGCGCGGCGGTGGGTGTGTGTGGCGTGGGAGCCGGGGGGTCCGGGGAGTGAGAAATGATTGGTGGACTGGTTAAGAGGCCCCCCAGGCCTTTGGTTGGTTCTGGGTAGGGGGGTTATCGGACGTAAGGAGTAATGCGTAGTTCGTAGTGCGTAAAAGGAAAGCCCCGCCTCCTCCACCGAGGCGGGGCTTTTTTATTCGTAGTCGTCCAGTTCGGCGGCGTCGGCCTCCGCGCTGCGTTGGAGCGCAGCGCGGAGTGCGTCGGCGATGACGGCGGCCCACTCGTTTCGCGGCGATTCGGCCGCGAGCGAGTCCAGGTGTTCTAGCGCGGGGCGGAAATGTTCGTCGGGCAGAAGGACGAGGGCGAGTTCGCCGGCGTCGATGGCGACTAGCATTTCGGCGAGATTCCCCTCGCCGGTTGTGGGACCACGTTCAGCGGTATAGCCGAACGCGGCGGCTACGTTGTTGAGCCTGGCGCGGCGGGCGTTGACATCCTCGTTGTCGAGACCGCGGAAGTATAATCCGATGGTGGCCATGATTTTCTCCTTGCCGGGATTCGAGGCTCCCGGCGGGCCTTGTTGACTAGCGGCTCAGTCGCTTGAAATGCGCTTTCGCAGCCGCCTTCGTCGCAAACACTTTCCGGTAGTGCGGGGGGAGAGCCTGCTTGTGGACGGTGACGACGTAGCCACCGTCTGTCTCTTTCACCACAACTGTTCCGTTTCCGCTTTTGTGTGTCGCCTGTTTCTTATACATTTTTTTATCTCCTTTAGATTACTCTTACTCTCATTACTCGCTCGTCTTCGTCACAATTATCCTCGATGACCTCGAGTTCCAGGTCGCGGTCGAGGATAACTTCGTCCTCGTTTTCGAATAAAATTTCCTCGGGCTCCGCTGCGTGTGTTCCGGCTGGAGCCTCGATGATCAGGAGCAGGCCGCGGTAGAATTTGCGGGCGGCCAGATGTTTCTTCGCGGTTGTGCTCATGAAGGCGCGATCAGTGATAATCTCGCCGGTGTAGTCCTCGTCTTCGTCGAGGTCCATCGCGTAGAGGCTGGTACCGCGGTAGAGCACCACGCCTTCGTCGATGACTGACTTGCTCATTATGTCGTCGATGACTTCGACTTCATCTGTGAAATCATCGTTACGGAGCGCTTCGTTGATGTCGAAGTATTTCTCTGTTTTGTATTCTGTTAATGTTTGTGTCTCTGCGCTTGTGAGCATTTTGGTTCTCCTGTTTCTCAATTCTATCTAGATTATACCACAGTCTAGCTAGAATTGTCAACACTTTGGGCGTTTTTTGTTTCAAGGTGAAACACTTTTGGGTCAATTTGGTGCCTGGAAATGGTCGTTGAGGGGGTTCGAGATTGCACGAGATTGGTTCGAGGGTATTTGGGGAAGGGGAGTGCTTATGGTTTTGACAATTTTGTGTGGATGTGGTATGATGGTGGGGAGCGTTTGAATTAAACAGACGGGGGCTGTGTGGGCCCGGCGCGCTGATTGCGGCGTTCTGTTTTCCCGGGGACGGGGGGCAGGGCGCCGTTTTGCTATGTGCGTTGGGGTGTGGGTATTGGGGTTATCAGTGGCTATAGAGGAGGTGTGAGGTGTCTCAGGAAGAGGTTGCAATTTTGCAGAATGTGGTGATGGTGTTGATCCAGGTGGCGATTCCGCCGTTGCTGGTCTGGGGGATCAGCGAGGCGAAGGCGCATTTGGAGAAACTACGGCAGCGGGGGGATTGGTGGCAGGTAGAGGCGGCGGTGGAGCGGGCGGTGGCGGCGGCCGAGCAGTTGGGGTTGACGGAGCAGTTGGCGGATTATGGTGATGCGAAACTGGACGTGGCGATCGGGTTTGTGGAGGCGCAGTTGGCGGCGGCGGGGGTGGCGTTGGATATTGACCAGTACGCGGACGCGATCCGGGCGATGATCGAGGCCGAGGTCAAAAAGCAGTTTCCGAGCTAGCCCGATGGCTGACGACGAGCGGGGTGTCACGCTGGCGTTGCTCGACGCCAAATTGGACACGGTGATCGAGAAGCTGGCCAAAATCTGCGAGGATCAGGACGAGCAGGAGGAGCGCTTGCGGCGCGTGGAGCAGGATCAGGCGCGGATGCAGGAGCGGATCGGGTTGGTGGCCGGGGCGCTGGCGGTCTTGCAATTTATTGGCTCGGCTATCGCGGCGTGGGTCGGAGCGATGCGATGAGCGAATTGCGCGAGGCGGTCGTGGCGGCGATGATGTCGCTGCAGATAACGGCGGATCGGTTGGAGGAGGCACTGGGGGCGGATGGGAATGAGGCGCCGGAGGTGGTGCGGGAGGTGCTATATGCGGAGGAGCCGTTTCGGCTGCCGATGGCGGATCTGGATCAGCCGTGGTATGAGGCGACGCGGGTGTACGGACCGTACAATTTCCACCCACAGCGATGTGAGGATTGGAATCTGGAGAGTGGGGGGAATACGGATTTGGGGGAGGGGTTAGTGGCGCCGTTCAGCGGGGTGGTGTTGAGCGCGCACGATTGGGGCGGGGGAATCGGGCGGGTGATTCAGATTTTGGGGGTGACGAGGGCGGGGGAGATGATCGTGTGGGCGGGGTGGCATCTGCAAGAGATGTTCGTTTCCCCAGGCGAGATCGTGTGGAAGGGCGGCCCGCCAATCGGTACGATCGGAAACGCAGATGGGCGGTACGCCGGCGCTCATCTCCACGAGCAGATTTGTGTGGTGAATGCGTGGGGGATCCCAGGCCCGCGGACGTTCGCGAGCGACGGGCGGTATGACTGGCGGCAGCCGTCACGGTTTTACGAGGAACACGGGGTGGAGGCGGATTTGGTCCGGCGCGTGGCGGAGCGCGACGGGGCATAGATGATTGAGGGTCCGACGGGCGAGGAGATCGATCGTCTGAAGGAGGAGCTTGAGCTGACCTGGACGCAGATTGACGAGCGATTTCCCGGGATCAAGCGGGAGACGCTGCGGTCCAGGCACAGAGCGTGGAAAAAGAAGTCCTCCTCGGTACCTGTACCTGAACAATCAGAGGAGTTTTGTGGTGTTCCAGCGCGGGACGTGATTCGGGCGCTGAAGCGAAAGCCGAGGACGTTGCACGAATTGAGCGAGGTGGTGGATCGGGCGGAGAGCACGGTCGAGGATATCATTGCCGAGATGGTGGCGGCGGGGTACGCGATCGAGCGGGATGAGCAACGGCGGGTGTTGTTGCCGGATAAGCCGGCGGGGGATTACGAGCCGTCGTTGGCGCTGTTTCCGGAGGGGGGGCAAACGTTCGAGATTTGTTTCGGGGTGGTGAGCGACACGCACGGGGGGAGCCGGGCGGAGCAGGTGACGGCGCTGCGGGATTTCGTGCATATTGCCCGGGAGGAATATGGGGTGCGGCATATTCTGCACGGGGGGGATACATTTGCGGGGTACGGGGTGTACCGGGGGCAGGCGGCGGATCTGTACGCAATCACGGGGGAGGAGCAGGCGGACGCGGTGGCAAACAACCTGCCGGAGTACGACGATCTGACCTGGTATCTGTTGGGGGGAAACCACGATTATGCGTTTTTCAAATCGGCGGGGTTGGATGTGCGGCGGGAGCTGGTGAGTTTGGGGCGGGACGACGTTGTGTTGCTGGATTACGACGCGGCGGATGTGCCGTTGTTGCCGGGAGTGGAGGCGCGGTTGTGGCATCCCAGCGGCGGGGTGCCGTATGCGTTGTCGTATCGAGGGCAGAAAGGAGCGGCGCAACTGGCACAAGATGAGTTGATGTCGGTGGTGATGGGGGAAAAGCCCAAGCCGACGATTCGGTTGATGTTGATCGGGCATTTGCACGTGATGTATATGTTTGATCATGGGCCGATGACGGTAATCGGGATGGGGTGTTTCGAGGGCCAGACAAATTATTTGCGGCGTAAGGGATTGGTTCCACACGTGGGTGGGTGGATTTTGCGTTGCCAGTTTGTGGATGGGATGCTGCATCGGTTGGATCCTGTGCGTATTCGTTACCGGGAGATTGAGGATGATTGGAAACCCTGGTGGGCCCGGCGCCAGGCGAAGCGGGAAGAGGTTGAGGAGTTGGAGCCGATTTTTTCATTGGCTGAGGAAGGGGGCGGCTGATGAAGGTGCGACGAACGGGCGGCAAACGAGGGTCGAGCCCGACCTGGTACATCTGGGCGGACGACGCGCGGGAGCAGGCAGCCATCCGGGCGGGGCTGGTGGCGGAGATGGCGCCGGACGCGCGGTTTCGGTTTGTGCTGGCGTGGGGGTTCGGGAGCGAGGCGGAGGCGACGGCGGCGATGGAGCGGATGCGGGAGGAGTTGGATCTGCCGGAGCTGGCGCGGGAGGAGGGTTGGCCGGAGCGGATCGTCAAGCGGGTTATCGAGGACGACGCACGGCTGAAGGTGCATCAGCGGGAGCTGGCCACGCTGGAGGGCCAGTTGGGTGTGCTGGCGCGAGAGTTGGGGGATGCACGATTGTTCGCGTTGGCGAGGGAATTTGCGGGATGGCGGGAGACGCAGGAGACACTGCGGCTGGAGATGGTGGACACGGTCGAGTTGGCGTGTCTTTTGTGTGGGATGAGTCAATGAGATTACAGCGTAGTCTGGTGATGTTGGCGTTGGCGGTTGCGGTGGTGGCGGTCGCGTTGTGCGTATGGGGGGAGGGGGCGGAGGGTGGGTTTGTGTCGCCGGTGGCGACGCCGGTGGTGGTGGAGGGGTTCCGATAATGGGACTACGGGGAATGTAAGGAGTTTATGGGGGTGAATGGGGTAGAACCGGGGAGGGCCGAAGTGCTACTCCGGTGACGCGGGTTCGATTCCCGCCACCTCCACTGTGATGTGTGATGCGTAAGGGGATGCGATGCTGACGCGGTTGTTGGAGCGGTTGCGCGAGGTGTTGCGGGAGGTGGCGCTGCGAACGTGTTTATTTCGTGTAGTGATGGGGTATAGCCCCATCGTGTTTTTTGCTCGGAATAAACAAATTGGAGGCATACGATAGGCGTACAGGGTGATGTATTGTTTTTGCCGCGGTGGATGACGGGCGAGATCGAGCGGTCGTTGCGGGGGTTGACGCGCAAGCAAAGGACGACGGTGCTTAAATTGGCGGAGGCGGCGGCTACGCCGGGCGTGTCGATGTCGGATGTGTTTCGGCAACCGGATTGCTGCAATCGCTCGACCTGGTACGACCGTCCGAGCCGACCCGGGTGGGAGAGCGATCCACAGATTAAGCGGGCGCTGGAGCTGGCGACGCGGCGGGCGCAGGAGTGGCAGGATGGTGAGATTGCGCGGCATATCGAGGCGGCGCAGCGGAAGCTGGCGAAAGCGTCTCCGGCGGCGGTGGACCGGCTGATCACGCTGATGGCGTCGGCGGAGGATCAGCGGCTGCAGCGGTTGTCGGCGCTGGACATTTTGGACCGGGCGGGGGAGGCGACGGCGAACAAGGCGCGGGTGGCGAGCAGCAGCGGGGATGAGATGACGATGAACGTGAGCCTGGGACGGCTGGGGGATGATGAACTCGAACGAATCATCGCAAATCTACAAACGGCAACTGGCGGCGCTGTTGATGGAGCGGCAACGGCGGGCGATGGGGACGGCGGGGGTGGACCTGTTGACGTGGACGATCCTGCACCGGCGGGATCTGGGGCCGGATAAGCCGTTTGATTTGACGCGTCACCCGTACCTGGTGGATATTTACAACGAGACAGCGCGGCGGCTGGTCATTTACAAAGCGAGTCAGATGGGGGCGAGTGAGTATCTGGTGAGCTACGCGCTGCATGCGGCGGACGAGCGGGGGGCGACGGGGCTGTATGTGTTTCCAACGGACACGCACGTGAGTGATTTCTCTTCGGCCAGGATCGGCCCGGCGATCGAGGCGAGCGCGTATCTGAGCGATATTGTGGTAGAGGGGGCGGGGCCAGGGGGAAAGCGGGGGGCGGACCGGGTGACGCTGAAGCGGGTGCGAGACCGGTTCATCTATCTGCGAGGGGCGAAAGTGACGCCGGACGGGAAGGCGCCGCAACTGAAAGCTATCGACGCGGATGTGCTGATCCTGGATGAGTGGGACGAGATGGATCCGCGGGCACCGGTGATCGCACGGAAGCGGTTGGGACACAGCCGGCTGGCGGAGGAGCGGGCGGTGAGCACGCCGACGTATCCAGAGCGGGGGATCCACGCGGAGTGGGGGGAGACGGATCAGCGGGAGTGGTTCGTGCGGTGCGGGGCGTGCGGGGAGCGGCAGGTGTTGGGGATCGGGTCGGTGGTGACGGAGTGGGATGAGCTGGAGCGGCCGCGGGCGTGGCACGGGATGGGGGAGGGGCAGGCATTCGCGGCGTGCCGGCGGTGCGGGGCGGGGTTGGACCGATTGGGGGATGGGGGGGAATGGGTAGCAAAATTCCCAAAACGGGATATTGTGGGGTTTCATCTGACGAAATTATTTAGTGGGACAGCGGATTTGCTGGAGATCGTCCAGGGGTTGGATACGACGGACGAGACGAAGCGGAAAGAGATTTATAATCAGGATCTTGGTCTGCCGTATGTCCCCCGGGGCGGGAAGCTGACAGACGATGTGTTGGACGGGTGCCGGCGGGCGTATGGACACGGGCGG
>Ga0180430_10005107_pt1 | contig 10950 bp, 12 predicted proteins | sample SS_ome_9_FD_132999 | JGI IMG/M metagenome (GOLD analysis project Ga0180430, IMG submission 132999) | Hypersaline lake sediment archaeal communities from the Salton Sea, California, USA - SS_1_S_2 metaG | ecosystem: Environmental > Aquatic > Non-marine Saline and Alkaline > Hypersaline >... | reverse complement strand
CGAAGGCCAGAAGATGTCGAAATCGCTGGGTAATTTCTATACCCTGCGGGATCTCCTTGACCAGGGGCACAATCCCCTCGCACTCAGATTCCTGTTGGCCTCGGTCCACTACCGGAAACAGCTCAATTTCACCTTTGACGGGGTGGCCCAGGCCCAGTCAGCCATTCAACGGGCTAATGATTTTATCACCAGGATTCGCGAAACTACGGATCAGGGGCCGGTTTCTCCGGAAATTGGGAAACTGGTGACTGAAGCGGAAAAGGGATTCGAGTCAGCAATGGATGACGACCTGAACACTTCGGCTGCCCTGGCCGCGGTATTTGGACTGGTTCGTGACGTGAATACCCTCCTTGACAACCGCGGGATAACTGAGGGCGACCGAGACCGGTTGCTCAAGTTCCTCGGCGGAGTAAATACAGTTTTCGATGTTTTTAGCTTCGAAACAGAAGAAGTGGATGACCAGGATATCCTCGATCTTATTGAAGAGCGCAATGAGGCCCGGGAAAAAAAGAATTTTCCCCGGGCTGACGAGATAAGAGATCTGTTGCTGGACAAGGGAATCATGCTTGAAGATTCCAAGGAGGGTACCCGATGGAAACGGAAAAAGTAGTTTTTTCTCCTGCCGATGTTCATTCAACCTTGAGCAAGTATATGCTGGCCGACGGCCTTGACCTGGTTATGGACCTGAAGAAAAGCCGAGGCTCCAGGATTTACAATTCACGGAACGGAAGCTGGTACATCGATTTTTTCGGCTGTTTCGCCACCATTGCCCTGGGCTACAATCATCCTCGAATGTGTACTGCCGAGGCTGTTGAGATCCTGGGCCGGGCGGCCATCCAGAAACCTTCGAATTCGGACGTTTATTCCACCGAGATGGCCCATTTCGTCGAGACTCTGGGCAGAGTGGCTTTCCCTTCCTTCATGAAGTATGTGTTCTTCATTGCAGGGGGCGCCCTCGCCGTGGAGAATGCCCTGAAAGCCGCCTTCGACTGGAAAGTCCGCAAGAATTTTGCCATGGGATGCCAGGAAGAAAAAGGTTACCAGGTGATCCATTTCCGGCAGGCTTTCCACGGGAGGTCAGGCTACACCCTGTCCCTCACCAACACTGCTGATCCCCGGAAAACCCAGTATTTCCCGAAATTCCAATGGCCCAGGATCCTCAATCCGAAATGCGCCTACCCCCTGGAGGGCGACAACCTGGAAAGGGTCATTAAGGATGAGGAGCAAGCACTGGCCATGATCCACCAGGCAATTGACCGAAATCCCGATGATATCGCGGCGATTATCCTCGAACCGATACAAGGTGAGGGCGGGGACAACTATTTCCGCCCGGAATTCCACTGCGCCCTGCGGAAAATTTGCGATGAGAATGAGATGCTCATGATTTACGATGAGGTCCAGACCGGGCTTGGAGCTACCGGAAAGATGTGGGCCTGTGAGCATTACGTCAAACCTGACCTGCTGGTATTCGGAAAGAAGACCCAGGTCTGCGGGGTGATGGCCGGTAGCAGGATCGATGAAGTTCCCCAGAACGTGTTTCGGGTGTCCAGCCGGATCAATTCTACCTGGGGAGGAAACCTGGTGGATATGGTCAGGTCGAGGATGCACCTTGAAATCTATGAACAGGAAGGAACGGTTGCCGGCTGCGCCAGGCTGGGAGATATCCTGATGGGACGATTGCGGGAACTCCAGGAAACCTATCCCGAACTGGTTTCCAATGTCCGTGGCAAGGGGCTGTTCTGCGCCCTGGATCTCCCCGACACTGAGTTTCGAGACAGGTTCCTCAAGAAGCTTTTTGACAGGGGCCTCCTGATGCTCGGGTGCGGTGAGCGGTCAATCCGTTTCCGTACCGCTCTCAATATTCCGGAAGAAGACCTGATGGAGGGCCTCAGGATCATCGAAGACTCACTGGCCGGGGAACGAGTTTAATACCCGGCCTGGCCGGTCGTGGTCTCGACGTTGCGCAATTTCGTCTTTTATTCCCTTCGAGCGTTATTGCTCGCATGACCCGGCTATATACCTACTATGGGAAAATTGGCCGCTTCAGGTCCTGGCTGGCCGGGAGATCCCGCGAGAGCCTCGGTTCCTGGGGTGAATGGACCGCCCTTGGCTGTTTCCGCCGTAAGGGCTGGGAACTGGTGGCGAGAAACTGGTCAACCAGGTCCGGGGAGATCGACCTGATCTTCTACGACCGGGAAGTCCTGGTGTTCGTTGAAGTGAAGACCAGGATGGAGTCCGGGCTGTATCCGGCAGAGAAGAATTTCAGTCCCCGCAAATTTGAAAAAATGGAAGCCCTGGCCTGGAATTTCCTGGAACGTTTTGAACTGGGGGGGACTCCCGTGCGCTTTGACCTGGCCGCGGTTGAAACTCCTGACCGCAGGGAATTCAAGCTGAGGCATTACCAGGGACTTGGGGATTGATTGCAATCAAAATATTGATTCCTGATCGAATTTTCGGCATAATAAAGTTTCTCAAAAATCAGAGCGGGAATAGCTCAGCTGGTAGAGCGCGACCTTGCCAAGGTCGATGTCGCGGGTTCGAGTCCCGTTTCCCGCTCCATCTTCCTCTGCAGTTTTTTCAATACCCAAACCTCGAGGTTGCGGATTTCTCTGTCCCGGTATACCAGCTCGTACTTAGCACTGATTGAACCGCTTTATGATTTCGCCCAGGAGATACCCCGCGAGTATTGCTCCGGGTGCGGTCAGAAGCAGCCTGTGGTGTGCCCAGACCGGGGAATGATCAAATAAAGCGACTGCTGCTGAAAAAATCCACAGAATCCAGAGATAGATACTTCTTTTTTGAATTCTCAGAGCCTGGAGTGTGCCCAGCAGCGCGAGTATGAACAGGATGCGATCCTGTCGAATAAATCCCAGAATTGCCCATACCCCATCCGCATCACCTCCTTTTGCCATGCGCATCGCGAGATGAGGTTCGAGCAGCTCAGATAGGGCTCCATTCATTATCAAGGGGCTGAGGCAAATCAAAAATGAAATAATGAATCCCGAAAGAAAAAGGGAAAAATGCCTGGCCTGGTGCCTCCAGCTGAACGAAGTTTCGTTTCGAACCAGATGTACGGCCAGGAAGACTGCATAGACGGGAACAAGAAAACCGGTGAACATCTTTATGCCTACTGAAAAACCCATCAGTGTAGCGCTCAGTACCAGCCAGTGCGCTCTTGGCTTTTCCAGATATTCGTTTAAGCACCACACCGCGAGCAGCATCACAGCGATTGCGGGAAGGCCTATCATGACTGAAACACTGAGCCGGACAAAAAGCGTGGATACAAACAAGATTATGCAGCCCGCGATTGCGGCCGAATGTCCGGATCGACTTTCGAAGGATGATCTCAGGACATCATAGACGACAAAAATGGAGATGCCGGCGAAAAAAAGCACGGCCTGCCTGGCCGCGTCGACTGACCAGCCGAAGAGCTTGAATACTCCCCAGAGCAGATAAGTAAAGCCTGGCGCTTGATCAGTCCAGACTTCCGAGCCAAGCTTGAATCCCCGATCCAGCAGGAGGGTCTTGATTAAATTGTTGCCTTCGTCGGGATTGAATTCAAAAACAACGGCATAATCAAAGAGGAGATTCACCAGCCCGATGTAAACGAGAGCTGCCAGTGCGGCGTACAGCCGGGGATGGAAACTATTCCGCCATTGGGCAGGGCGCAGGCATCGCAGAGTTTTCATGATGTGGTGTCGTCCATCTTTCCGGAAAGACCCCAGAATTTTTCCAGTTCACTTTTTAGCCTTTCCCGGCTGCGTACGCTGGACGGGTTCCAGTAAGAGGGAAACAGCGATTTGTAGGCATATCTTTCGAACCGGTCATCAATCAGCAGGATTGCTCCCCGGTCGCTTCCGGAACGGATAACTCTCCCAGCCGCCTGCAATACCCTGGTCATCCCCGGTATCAGGTAGGAGAAGTTGAAGCCATCGATGCCAATTTGGTCAAAATATCCTTTGATGCTCTCCCGTTCATCGGATATCGCCGGAAGGCCTACTCCCACCACTGCCACCCCGGAGAGTCTTTCTCCAACCAGGTCTATCCCCTCCCCGAATATTCCTCCCATTACAGCCAGGCCCACCAGGGTCTGGCTGTTGTCTTCTGAAAACCGGGCCAGGAATTCCAGCCTTTCCTGTTCGCTCATTCCCGCCTCCTGCCTGAACACCTCTCCTTCAATGTAAGCCCCGTTCCCATCCTGGCCGGACCGAATGAGATTCGCGGTCATCTGAAGGTAGGCGTAGGAGGGGAAGTAGACCAGGAAGTTGCCTTTTCTGCTGTTGACAAAAGCAGCGATGGTCGCCGCCAGGCTTGCGGCTGAATTTTCCCGATCCAGGTACCGGGTTGAAAGGGAAGGGAATACCAGCGCGCAAAGATTTTCAGGCGGATAAGGTGATGGAAGTTCCAGGAAATGGGCATCCTCCCGGCATCCGAGCATCCTTCGGTAATACTGCATCGGCCGAAGAGTGCCCGAGAGGAACAGGGCTGAGTGCGCTCCGTCCAGAGCTTCCCTCAATCCCGCCGATGGGTCCATGCAGAAAAGCTTGATCGCCGCGCCGCTTGATGTTTTCTTTTCTTCCCCTCGCCGCCGCAGCATCCGGTAGGCTGGCCCGAATATCTCCGCTACCTGGAGAAAATGACTCAATTCACACCATAATCCGAACAGCTTTTCCCTGGCCTGGTGTCCCATTGAGGAATCTCTGACTAGAATTCTTTCAATTTCCAGCACCAAATCCCGCAGGGACTTCACGAATTCCGGGTCCGGCTCAGTCGGGGTTGCAGTTCCGGGAGTAAAAACCTCCAGGAAGAGCGCTTCGGTCTTCTTCCTGAGGTTATGCAGCCTTCTTCTCCTTTTAAGGATTCCCGCCATGCTGTTGAGCAGTGAGAGCTCCAGAACAGCTGAGAAATTTTCCCTGGCCCGGTCCGGAAGGTTATGGGCCTCGTCTACGATCAGGGAGCTCTGGTCCAGGTCTCCGGGCAGCAGCCCTGCGGCAACTGTGGGATCAAAAACATAGTTGAAATCGCATATTACGCAATCCGCCCAACGGTGCAATTCCCGGGAAAAGGCATAGGGGCAGAGCTGGTGGCCGGCACTGATTTCCTCGATCCTCGTCCGGGTGAAGGAATCCCCCTCGAAAAACTCAAGCCTGGCCTTCGCGAGGCGGTCGAAATAGCCCTTCGCCAATTCGCACTCGTCTCCCGTACAGATCCCGGTACCCGGACAGATTCTTTCCCTGGCGGAGAGCGTTACCGCCTTGATCCTGCCGCCCCGGTCCCTGATCAGGTCGAGGCAGGATTGGGCCACCTCCTGGCCGGTGGTTCGCGCCGTCAGGTAGATTACCCTGTTTATCTCACCCGAGGGGAATGCTTTCAGTGCCGGGTAAAGAGAGGCCACGGTTTTGCCGGTCCCCGTCGGTGACTGGACCAGCAGTTGCTTTCCGGAGGTTAAGGTCTTCCAGGAAGCGACAGCCAGGTCCCGCTGGCCGGCGCGGTAGGAATCGAAGGGAAATGGCGCCTCCTTAAGGGATTCATCCCGCTCATTCCTCCATCTTCGAATGCGCCTCTGCCAGTCGATGAATTCGCTGATTATGCCTGTGAAATAGTCCTCCAACTGCTGGATAGTGAAAGAGCGCCTTTCCTCGACAGCTTTTTTCTTGAGAAGGCTGGCGCAGGTGACCTGTACCTGCATTTCGAGCTGATTGTGCTCAACGGCATAGAGGTAGGCATAGAGCATTGCCTGGGACCAGTGTACCGATTTCTCCCTGGAGGCGAATCCCTCCAGATCCTGGTGAGTGGTCTTGATTTCCTCAATCAGAACCGGGTTTTCAGTCGGCAGAACTCCATCGATTCTGCCGCTGATGACGATACTGATGTCATCCTCGGATACTTCCATCTTTACGGGGACCTCTTTCATGTAGCCGGAAGGACGGCTCTTCTGGATCCTTCGATGGGCCCTGATCCCGGCCCTGGCATCCCCGAAATTTCCGGACAGGCGGTTGAGGTCGCCCCTCCTGCCCCACTCCTCGGCGAGTGTCCCAGCTGAAATTCTTATTTCCTCCATATAGACCAGCTCTCAGGAAGAATAATAATATATTTGTCCGGCCCGGTGATGACGGTTAACGCCTCACTTTGAAATTCAACGAGAAATGGGGCCAATCACCTGGGTCCGTAGCGAACAGCCCTGGCCACGGTCAGAATGCCGATGAAACCTGTTCCCGGTTTTCTCTTGAGGCATTTACTTATGGAGGAGGCGGTGGAACCTGTCGTAAATACGTCATCCAGAACCAGGATGCTGGGTTCATTCGGCCTCGTGGTGCCGGACAGGGAAAAGGCCCCTTTGGTGTTCTCCCGCCTTTCCCGGGAGCTCAGTCCGTACTGGGGACGAGTCTCCCTGATTCTTCTGAGTCCCCTGAGTATCGGAATCCCTGTTTTCCGCGAGACCTTCCGGGCTAACAGGAGCGCCTGGTCATATCCTCTTTCCCTGAGGCGGTTCCGGTGAAGGGGGACTGGTGCAATCCAGTCGAAGGGGACGTTGAAACAGGACTCGACTGTCGCACAGAGAAGCTCGGATAAGGGCCCGGCCAGGGTCTTGAGGCCGGCGTATTTGAATTCCAACAAGATTTTTCTCAGGTCGCCTTCATAAGGGCCCCAGGCCCGGGCCTGGTCAAATAGAGGTGGGTCGGAGCGGCATTCTCCACAGGTGTCGGCTATCGAATACTTCCCCCCGGGGAGCGGCTTTCCGCACACCTGGCAGACCGGTTCGTGGAGCGGACCCAGTGAGGAGAAGCAATCCTGGCAAACCTGGCTGAGATCGCGATTGATGACGATTCCGCCGCAGACGACGCAGTTCTGCGGAGCAATCAGGTGCTGAAGCAGGTTTAAGGGAAAGGGTGTTTTCTTCACGATTCATGAAACGTCTGAAACAGCGGGAATGCGAAAAATTTTCCCGTGGTATGCAGATCAATTGATGAATAATGATGGTGGGCTAAAAGCCCGGAACCGGGGCAGAATTCTAATGGCGGGCTGAAAGCCAGGGATAGAATGTTGGAAGGGTACTATCCGGGTACCTTAACTCGCCACTCAACATTTGAAAATCGCAACTGCACACTAGGCAATCAACATTCATCGATTATAAGAAAGGCAATTTAAATTTTTCATGGCGGTTTTTTTTGGAAGCTACAACCATAGCTACGATTTCACCTGCTTCATTTTTCAGACATTCCATCTCCTTTCCTTCCTGTCCCATTTTTTCAAGCAGGGAAATCCAGTAGGTACATTCATCAGCCTCTTCTTCTACCAAGGAAAGCTTTGAAATAAAATCCTTTTTAGATTTTGCCCTGCACGCCGCCCGGTAGTTTGCTCCAACAGAGGTTGCTGCTCGAACGAGTTGACGTTTGATCACACCAATTTCTAATCCTTGAGGTAGTGAAGTACTTATAATCAGGACGGATGAGGCGAATTCGTAGGTACGGATTAGAAGGTTCTTATTTTCTTGGCTCATATAACCAATAACGACGGAAAATCAGGAATGATGAGGTTTCTAATCGAAAATGGTTTCTTAAAAGATTGTGCCGAGTGAGAAATGCTGAGTGAGTAGTTTCGAATGGCGGGTGTCGAGTTGAGAGTTATCTCCCGCCACTACTTGTGATACGGCATTCCCCGGTTGATGGAGAAAGCGCGGTAGACCTGCTCAAGGAGGAGCACTCTGGCGATTTCGTGGGGGAAGGTCATTCGCACGAGGGATATCCTGCGGTTTGCCTTTTGTGTGACTTCTTCGGGAATTCCCCAGTATCCTCCGACTACGAAGGACAGCTCCTGCCCCCCGCCGGCCAGCTGGCCTTCCAGCCATTTGGCCATCTGAGGGCTGCTGAAGGCCTCCCCTTTTTCATGCAGCACGTTAATCTTCGCCGAAGAAGGGATTTGCGAGAGGAGGTTTTTGCCTTCCCTGGTTAACTGGGCGGTCCTTCCTCTGGGATCGTTTTTCTTGAGTTCGGGAACGGAGACTATTTCAGAAGCCAGGAATTTGCGGATCCGCTCCAGGTATTCGGATTCCAGGCTTGCCAGGCGTTTGTCCCTGGTCGCCCCGATCCAGTAAAACCGCAGTTTCACGAGTCATTCCTTCGATTCAGTCCCCGGAGCGGGATGACCCCGGCAGGACCGATGGTTAAGGCTCAGTCAACATCTGCCTGGAAGCTTAAAGCTCGACTACTGTACCGTCGTTCCAGAGGCGGTCGATTCTGTAGAATTCCCGGCTTTCTTCGGAGAACACATGGACGATGAAGTCCAGGTAGTCGATGAGGATCCAGTCGGCACTCTCATAACCTTCCACATGCGCCGGGCGAATGTTGTCCTCTTTTTTCAGCTTTTCCCTCAGCTGATCGCAGATCGCCCGGTTCTGCCGGGTGTTATACCCCTGGCAAATGACGAAGAAGTCCGTGAAAGAGGAAACCTCTGAAACATTGATGATTGTAATGTTGTCTCCCTTTGTGTCCTCGATGATCTCTTTGACTTTTTTAATTATTCCCATATCTCTTTTCATAAAGGTGGTGATCCAATGCATATTCTAATACATCGGCAGGAAGAAAGCGCTCCAGGCCTGGCTCTCTTTCCCTGATTTTATTTCTCAGTCGCGAGGAACTGGTTCCCGGAGGATCCAGTGTGGCCAGCCAGGATATTCCCGGTTCGATTTTCGGGTTGGATCCGGGATCAACCGGCCTGACCCTGCGGATCAACTCCGGTGCCAGATCAATATTATCCAGGTCGGCTGTTTTACCCGGCCGCTGGACAAAGAAGATGCAGAATTCGGTGAGCAGTTTTTCGGAAGCCTTCCAGAAATGGATATCTTTGAGTACATCGCTTCCGGCGATGAAGCAGATGTTTTCCCGTCCCACTTCACGGGCAGCTTCTTCCAGGCTGTCGATGGTATAGGAGATTCCCCCACGGCGGATTTCGGCATCTGAGACAACGAATTCCTCTATTCCGGCGACCGCCATGGATGTCATGGCCAGCCTGTGGGAGGCATCGGTTATCGGATCATCTGTTTTGTGGGGAGGCATACCGGAAACCATGAACCTTACCTGGTCCAGTGCCAGGATTCGCAATGATTCCCGGGCAATGTAGAGGTGCCCGTAGTGGACCGGGTCGAAAGTTCCTCCCAGAAGGGCGGTTTTCATGGTCCGTCACCCATTCCCGTGATTATCGATCGGAGTGCCCGCTTGAGTTCCAGCAGTCCCTTGCCGGTTGCCGAAGAAATTTTGACCAGGGTGATTTTTTCCCGGGAACACCATTCTTCCAGGGCGGAAAGCCTGTTGGGGTCCGCGGCATCGATTTTGGAGGCTACCGCCAGTTGCGGTTTATCGGTAAGGTCGACATCGAAAAGGGCGAGTTCCCGGTTGATCTTCAGATAGGCTTCCACGGGATCATTTTCTCCCAGATCACTGACATCAACCAGGTGGACCAGCAGCTTGCAGCGTTCAACGTGCCGCAGGAAGTGGTGGCCAAGACCTGTCCCGTCATGGGCTCCCTCGATCAGTCCGGGAATGTCGGCTACTACCAGGGTCGAATAATCCTCGAAGGCGACGACTCCCAGCTGGGGACTGAGGGTAGTGAAAGGATAATCGGCAATTTTGGGACGTGCATCGGAAAGGGCCGAGATCAAGGTCGATTTTCCGGCGTTCGGGTAGCCGATCAATCCAACATCCGCCAGCACCTTCAGTTCCAGCCTGAGATCCTTTTCATCTCCCGGCCAGCCGGGCTCGACCCTTCGCGGCGCCTGGTTGACCGAGGTTTTGAAGCGGGCGTTTCCCCTTCCTCCGTCACCTCCGCGGGCGATTATTACCTCGCGGCCTTCTTCCTTGATGTCAAACAGCTCTTCTCCGCTCTCATGGTCGATGACAACGGTGCCCAGGGGAACATCGACGACCAGGTTTTCACCGCTTTTCCCATGGCGGTTGCTCCCTGTTCCGTGGGCGCCTCTTTCGGCGCGAAGATGCTGCTTGAATTTGAAGGGCTGGAGAGTATTGAGGTGTTTTGAGCCCCGGAAGACAACGTCTCCTCCCTTTCCCCCGTCACCTCCGCTCGGCCCACCGCGGGGAACGAACTTCTCCCTGCGAAAAGCCATACAGCCGTTTCCGCCGTCTCCCGCCTTGACGTGAACTACCGCCCTGTCAATGAACATGTCTTAAATCTTCCAGGCTGGAAATAGGGATTCTCCCCTATCCAATGATTTCTTCCTGCCCGGCAGATATTGAATCCTTGCCATTAAGAAGAAAAGGGCAGAGGGAGCTTCTTCCCTCTGCCCAAAAAGATGATTGGTAAATGTGTTGGTCGGGTCAGCTAGACATCCAGGACGTTAACGAATTTGCCTTTGTTTCCGCGCGTCTTGAACTCCACCCTTCCGTCAATCAGGGCGAAGAGGGTGTCGTCTTTGCCCAGTCCGACATTGAGCCCGGGTTTCAGCGGTGTTCCGCGCTGCCTTACCAGGATCGATCCTGCGGTTACGGCCTGGCCGTCTCCCCTTTTGACTCCGAGTCTCTTGGAATTACTGTCGCGGCCGTTTTTTGAACTTCCTAAACCTTTTTTATGTGACATGGAGAACCTTCCTTACTTTTTCTTATCCGAACCTATGGCTTCCACCTTTATGGCGGTGTAGTTCTGGCGGTGGCCCTGTTTGCGCCGGTACATCTTGCGCCGCTTGAACTTGAATACCGTAATTTTGTCGCCTCGTCCATGTTCCACGATGGTGCCGGAAACCTTTACTCCCTTTACCACGGGGGTGCCGATTTTGACCTTTCCGTCATCGTTGACGAGAAGAACCTCATCGAGAGAAACCTTGTCCCCGACCTTCCCCTCCAGTGACTCGAGGCGGACGGTTGCTCCGGGTTCCACCCTGATTTGTTTCCCACCACTATTGATAACTGCGTACATTAGTCTAACCTCTTTTTAAAAGCT
>Ga0180430_10005106_pt1 | contig 10950 bp, 8 predicted proteins | sample SS_ome_9_FD_132999 | JGI IMG/M metagenome (GOLD analysis project Ga0180430, IMG submission 132999) | Hypersaline lake sediment archaeal communities from the Salton Sea, California, USA - SS_1_S_2 metaG | ecosystem: Environmental > Aquatic > Non-marine Saline and Alkaline > Hypersaline > Sediment... | reverse complement strand
TCATCTGCCGCTAGGCACCGACCCCTATGAGCGCCCCCTTCCCGCCTCATCGCTCCAGGGCCAGGCTGGTCCTTCTCGCCGCCATCATCGCCGCCGGTGCCTTTCTGCGGATCTACCGCATCCGTAGCCTGCCGCCTGCCGAGGGGTACGACGCAGCCTATTATGGCGTCGACGCCCTCCAACTGCTCAACCGTGAACCCCCTCGCCTCATGTACCCTCCCAACCGGGAGCCTCTCTTCAGCTACCTGGTGGCTGGACTCTTCCTCATCCTCGGACCCTCGACGCCCGCCATCCACGCGACGTCCGCGCTAGTCGGCATTCTCACCATCCCGGCCGTCTATCTGGCGGCGGACACCCTGTTCAGAGATGAAGAGCAACCGATTCGCCGGTGGGGTGCACTCCTGGCCGCCCTCGTGGTCGCCTTCTCCTACTGGCATCTGAACTGGAGCCGGCTCGGCATGCGGGCGATCCTCGTCCCTCTCCTGTCGGCGTCGACCATGGCTGCTCTCTGGCGCGGACTCCAGACGCGCCGGACGGCATCCTTCGTGGCCGCCGGGGTCGGCCTGGGCGTCAGTCTGTACACCTATCAAGCGGCCCGCATTCTGCCCTTCGTCGTCTTGGCCGGCTTCGCCGCCAGCGCATGGAAAGGCAACACGGAGCTGAGGCACCTCTGGCCCTCGCTCCTCATCGTCGCCGGCGTAGCCCTCCTCGTCTTCGCGCCCCTCGGCGTCCACTTCCTGAGCCACCCTGGCAGCTTCTCCCACCGCATCGATGAGGCCCTCATCCTTGAGCCCCAGAAACCCGTTGGCGACAACGTCGGGACCCTTCTCTACCAGGCGGCGCGAGCCGTCCTCGCCTTCAGCTTCATCGGCGACGACACACCGTACAGCACCATCCCAGGCCGGCCCTCACTCAACCCAATCCTGTCGAGCTTTCTCCTCCTGGGCACAGTCGTGAGCTTGTGGAGAGTTGAAAGGCCAAATCGTCTTGTCCTTCTCATCTGGCTGGTAATGATGATCCTCCCTGCCGCCCTTGCAGGGCAGGGTCCCACCGCCAAGCGTGCCATCGGCACGCTGCCCGCCGTCTCAATGCTCATCGCCCTTGGTGCGCTGGCCCCCGCTGTCGCCCTCTGGAGGTGGCCGGGCCGTCGGACGCCGGAGCGCGCCCGGTGTATGCAGGCCCTGTGGACCCTTGTCGTGCTCGCCGGCCTCGCCTGGACCGGTTGGACCACCTTTCAAGACTATTTCGTCACTTGGGCTTCAAACCCCAATCTCCCCGAGCATTTCGAGGCCGACATCTCGACCATCGGCAAGTACATAGGTGAGCTTCCACCCGAAGAGCGTGTCTACCTCTCCCCGGAGCTGCCGCGGCACCCCTCCATCCGATTCCACAGCGGTCTCAGGGAGGACATCCGGGGCTACAACGGTCGCGTCTGCTTCGTCGGCCCCGGCCGCCCCAAGGTTCCCATTACGTACGTCCTCGTCTCCGGTGAGGGCGACCGCAGCCTAGGCAAGCTTGAGACCCTCTTCCCTCAGGGCGAGACTCTGGATCCGCACCCGTCCGCGTCCTTCGTCGTCTACCACCTGCCGGCGGGCACACAATCTATGGCCCAGCCGTCATACCCCCTCCCAGCTACCTGGGCTGAACGCATCAAACTCATCGGCTACGGAGTCGACCAGGACCGCGTCACGCCGGGGGGTACCCTCTCGGTCTCTCTCTTCTACGAGGCCGTGGGAGAGATCGACCAGCGGTACACAGCCTTCGTCCACGTCCTTGGACCCGTCAACCCGGACACAGGTAGTCCCCTTTGGGCTCAGAGCGACAGCGAACCCTGCCGGGGCTTCTACCCCACCACCTCGTGGCACGAGGGGGAAATCCTGGTGGACAGGATCGACATCCATCTACCGCCAGATACCCCAGCGGGCCCCTATACCCTGGGGACTGGGTTCTACGAAGTCTGGTCCGGCGAGCGTCTTCCTGTGACGTCCAACGCCGCCGCCACGGACAACAACGTCCTCACCCTGGGCACCGTCTCCGTAGCCGCCGACTGACCCCGCCCCACCTCCCCCCTCTCCATCACCATCCCTCGTAGTGATCGCTTTAGCGATTCCGTCAGTATCCCTGCTCTGGCAAGTCGCCAAACCCCACCATCGACGTAGGGCGGGACTCAGAAAGCCCAGCGACACCCGCCGCCCGCCTCACAGAGCGACCAAAGTCGCCCCACCTACGATCCGCTGGTCCGCCCGCTCCAGCTTGACAACTCACGCACACCCATTACAATGGGGTTGCCGCGGACCAATCAGGCCGCGAGCAAAGTGCTTGTGCAGTGAGATGCCACACGATCTTCTGCAACCCTAGCAACCCTAGCAACCTTAGCAACCGTAGTTTTCTGGTGCTGCTGGGATCGCGACAGCGACCGAGACGGCGAAGGAAAGGGCTCTGCCTGTCCGTGCTGACCGGCTCTTGCCGGCCACAGCGCGCTTCCCTCTCGCGGCCCGTCGACCTCCTGGCGCAACCCATCTTGCTCAACAACCGAGCTACCAAAGGAGAGGCACGATGACAGGCAACGAAGCAGCAAACCCTCGACCATCGAGGCTCAGCACGCGTGATCTGGCCGTGGCCGGGGTGTTCGGGGCACTGGCCATCGTCCTGGCCTTCACCCCCCTTGGCCTCATCCCGGTACCCAATCCCACCGAGGCAGCGACCAGCCTCCATCTGCCGGCCATCATCGCCGGCATCCTCTCGGGTCCTCTGGTCGGAGGCATGGTCGGCCTGGTGCTTGCCATCTCGTCGTGGGCCCTTTACGGCGCGTCATTCATAACCTTTGCCGGGGGCAACCTCCTCCTGGCCCTCGTCGCTGCGTTCGTCCCTCGCGTCCTCATCGGAGTCCTCGCCTACTACGCCTACCGCCTCCTCCGGCGTTGGCCGCCCGTGGCGGCTGCGGCAGCCGCATTGGTGGGCACCCTGACCAACACCTTCGGTGTCCTCGGGCTCCTCATCTGGCTGGGCTCGCTCCCCGCGGCCTTGCTCCTGCCCATCTTCTCGATGAACGTACCCATTGAGGCCGCTCTGGCTGTCCTGGTCACCGTCCCCACCGTGGCCGCCCTGCGCGCCGTGGGTCGCGACCGCGTTGCGGCAGCCCAAGAGTCGGGTTCCGCCTCCTAGCTCCGCCGACCACGAGCCCGTGAGCACCTTCATCGAAACCCACAGCCTGGGACACACCTACCGTTTCGGCGACGGAGAGCGCATCGTCGCCCTCCGAGACGTCGATCTCCGCATCGCCCGGGGCGAGTTCGTGGCCCTCATTGGGGCGAATGGTTCGGGGAAATCGACCCTCGCGCGGCACCTCAACGCTCTCCTCATTCCCAGCTGCGGAGAGGTCTTGGTCGACAACCTTGCGACCACTGACCCGGGAAACCTATGGGAGATTCGCCGGCGCGTGGGCATGGTCTTCCAGAATCCGGACAATCAGCTCGTCGCCAGCACCATCGAGGAGGATGTCGCCTTCGGCCCCGAGAACTGGGCGCTCCCTCGCGACCAGATAAGGGCCCGGGTCGACGAGGCCCTCACCGCTGTGGGCCTCTGGGACCAGCGGACCCGCCCTCCCCAGATGCTCTCAGGTGGGCAGAAGCAGCTCGTGGCCATCGCGGGGGCCCTGGCCACCCGTCCTGATTGCATCGTCCTCGATGAGCCCACCTCCATGCTCGATCCCCTGGGTCGGCGCCGCGTCCTGGAGACCATCCGCCAGCTCAATCGCGAGTCCGGGCTCACCATTGTGCTTGTCACCCAATCCATGGAGGAGGCTGCCGCAGCCGATCGAGTCATCGCATTGCACCGGGGGCGCATCGTCCTTGAGGGCCCCCCGAAAGCCGTGTTTGCCCGGGAGCCACGTCTGGAGGACATAGGGCTGGGCGTGCCGGCCTCCATGGAGATGACGGCCCTCCTCCGCGAGCGCGGAGTCCCACTTGAGACCACCCCGCTGAATCTTGGGGAGTTGGCTGCAGCTCTGAAGGTCCTGGGGCCCGTGACATCCGTCCTATGATGATCGTCGTCGACGCACTCTCCCACATCTACGCCCCCGACACCCCGCTGGCCCGCGTAGCCCTGCGGAGCGTCACTCTCTCCATCTCGCCCGGCGAGCGCGTGGGTGTTGCCGGACCTACCGGGTCCGGGAAATCGACGCTGATCCAGCATCTTGCCGGTCTGTTGGCCCCCTCGTCCGGGCGGGTCCTTCTCGACGGCGTACCTGCGTCTGGCAAAGGGCAGAAGTCCCAAAGCCGTCGACGCCAGGTGGGCATTGCCTTTCAGTATCCGGAGGAGCAAGTCTTCGAGCAGACCGTTGGCCGTGAGGTCGCCTTCGGTCCCCGCAACCTCGGGCTGGATAGCGGGGAAATCCACGAACGCGTTAGGTGGGCCCTCAACCTCGTCGGGCTCGACGCTCCCGCCTTCCTGGACCGCTCCCCCTTCACCCTCTCCGGCGGCGAGCTCAGGCGCGTCTCCCTGGCGGGCGTACTAGCCCTCCAACCAGCCGTCTTGATCCTCGATGAGCCCACGGCGGGCCTCGACCCTCGGGGCCGCGGAAGCCTCCTGGAGCGCATAGATGCCTGGCAGCGCGAGACAAGCAGCACCCTGATCATCGTATCCCACGATCTGGCTGCCCTGGCCCAACTCATAGACCGCGTCGTGGTGCTCCGTGGGGCGGAGATCGTGGCTGACGGTCCATCCCGCAGCGTGCTTGGCGACCCAGCCCGGCTCACGGGCGCTGGACTGGAACCTCCTCTGCCGGTCGCCCTGCTGCACCAGCTCCGCACCGCGGGCTGGAACGTGGCCACGGACCGATTCCGTCCCGCTGAGGCAGCCGAGGAGATAGCCTCCTACCTGCGCGCGGGCCGTCGGCAGTTCGAGACCCGGGGAGTGCCACAATGAACCTCCTTCTCCCCGGGATGTACGTCTCGACCCACTCTCCCGTCCATCGCCTCGATCCCCGAGTCAAGATGACGGCCGCCCTCCTCTTGATGGTCGCTCCCTTCGCTGCCCCAGGTTTCCCGAGCAGCGTACTCCTCGCGGCTTTCGTGGGCCTTATCGCGCTCCTCTCGGACGCCCCGTGGCTGGCTCTCCTTCGGACACTGCGCACCGTCCTCTGGCTCGGATGCTTCCTGTTCGTCTTCTATCTTTTCACCACGCCGGGTCGCGTTCTCGTTGCCTGGCGAGGCATCAGCCTGACCGCCGAGGGCCTCGCCGCGGGCACCACCCAGATCTACCGGCTCTGTCTCCTCGTCGTCGTCTCATCTCTCCTCACGTTCACCACCTCACCAGCACAGTTGACCCACGGACTGGAGGCTCTTCTCCATCCCCTGGCCCGGCTGGGCCTCCCCGTCCGAGAAGCCGCCATGGTTCTATCCATCTCACTCCGCTTCGTCCCCACGCTGTTCGATCAGGTGGAGCGCCTCATCAAGGCCCAGCGCTCGCGGGGAGCCGCTCTCCAGTCCGGTCCCCCCTGGCGGCGCATCCGTAGCTGGATTCCCGTCTTCGTACCGATCTTCGTAGCCGCATTCCGCCGCGCCGACGAGCTTGCCGTCGCCATGGATGCCCGTGGGTTTCGCGGCGTCCGGCAGCGGACCCATCTCCGCCGGCTCCGGCTGGGGTGGCGAGACCTGTTTGCATCCCTCATCGTCCTCGGCATCGGAGTGACCGCCTTTGCCCTGGACAGGTTTCTCTAAGGAGGAAGCACGATGCTGTTGGCTATCGACATCGGCAACACGAACATCACCTTCGGTCTCTTTAGTGGGGACGAACTCGGCCCGCGCTGGCGCATTCGAACCATCCACGAGAAGATGCCAGACGAGTACGGTATCCTCATGCTTCAGCTCTTCGAGCACGGGGGCTACCACCGCGAGGACGTGAACGGCGTCGTCATTGCCAGCGTCGTTCCGCCCCTCAGCCAAGCCTTCCAGGCCGTCTCCCGCCGCTACGTGGGGCTCGATCCCCTCCTGGTGGACGCCGGCGTCCGTACCGGCGTCCGCATCCAGTACGACGACCCCCGCCAGGTCGGAGCTGATCGGGTCGTCGACGCGGCTGCCGTAAAGGCTCTCTACGGTCTGCCCGCCTGTGTCGTGGACTTCGGCACGGGGACCACCTTCGACGCCGTCTCCAAGGATGGCGACTACCTTGGCGGAGCCATCGCGCCCGGCATCGGCATCGCCGCCCAGGCTCTCTTCGAGCGCACCGCCAAGCTCCCCCGGGTGGAGCTAACTCGGCCGCCGTCCGTCATCGGCCGCAACACGCCCCACGCGATGCAGTCAGGCCTCCTCTTCGGCTACGTCGGCCTGGTGGAGGGCATGGTTGCCCGCTTCAAGGCCGAACTAGGCCCGGCGACCCACATCATCGGTACGGGCGGGCTGGCCGAGGTCATCGCTCGCGAGACAGACGTCATCGATGTCGTTGACCCCTGGCTGACGCTCCACGGCCTGCGCATTGTCTACGAACTCAACGCCACCTAGGACCCGCGACCCACACGTCCAGTAAGGCAATCCAGTCACCAGATGTGCCGCATAGTCTCCCCATGCGGCCTTCAGCCTGGCACCGATAGCACTCCCTCGTCCTGCCGAGGCGCCCACCGGCAGAGCGTGGTACCGCCTCCCTCGCCCGGAAACGGTTGACTTGCTTCATGGATCGATGTATAGTGATGCGACGCATGGAACACTCAACGGCACGGACGGGCGGGAGACCATCTTGACGACGATCCTCGTCATCGACCATGACCAGCCACGCGATCACCACCTTCACCGGCTCAAGATCGATGCCGATGACCTTCGTTTCGTACCAGCCCTCAACCTCGACGAGGCCCTGAGGCTACTCCATACTACAGAACCGGACCTCATCCTCCTCAGTGCCCAACTCCGGGATCCTGGCTGGGACGTCGCCCTCCAAACCCTGCACGAGATCGTGCGAGACGCTCCAGTGGCCCTCGTGACCTCCTACGAATCGACCTCAGAGGCCGTCCATGCCTTCCGGGCGGGAGCCTGCGACTACCTCCGCAAACCACTGCGCCCCCCGGAGCTCGCGGCGAGTCTCCTCCGAGCACGGGCCGTCGCCAGCACGTCTAAGGAGCGCGACCGACTCACCCACCAACTGACCAGGACGACGGATCGAATCCGCCGCCAGCAGGAGGAGCTCAATGCCGTCCACGTGATCGGGCGCCTTACCACCTCTCTCCTCGATCTCGACATCATCCTCGACCGCCTGACGGAGATCGCACTGCATATGACCGATGCCCAGGAGAGTATGCTTCTTCTCCGCGACGACAAGCAGGGCGACCTCTACTTGCGGGCCGGCAAGAACCTGAGGCCTGACTTGGCCGGGGGCTTCAGGATGCCGCTGGACTGCGCCGCAGTTGGACAGGCCGTGGCGACCGGCGAACCTGTCCTCATCACGGGCGAGCAGGCCATGGCTAACCCCGCATGCCCGTCCGCCGCCCTCCTCCACGTGCCCCTCCGTGCACCGGACGCCGTCATCGGCCTGCTGACCCTCTCCGGTCACCGGGATGAGAACATCTTCTCCGAGCGGGACATACTGCTCCTCTCCACCCTCGTCGACTATGCCTCCATCGCCATCCGGAACGCCCGCCTCTTTGAGAGCATCGCCGAGTCCAAGTCGCTGATGGACGGCGTCTTCTCCTCCATCGCCAGCGGCGTCCTCACCATCAACGGGGACGGACGGATCTCCCTCATCAACCACGCCGCTCGCCAGATCCTCTGCGTCCCCGAGGCCTCGCCGGGTACCTCTCTCGATGAGATCTGTCCTTCCGTCGAAAGCACGCTCAGAGGATATATCGACACCACCCGGGACCAGGGGAAGCAGGTAGGGCCCGTTGAGATCGACGTGTCCCTGCCCGCGCAAGACGTCGTCCGGCTCCGCGCCACCCTCTCCCCTCTGGAGCAGAGGGCATCCCGCAGCGACTCAGTGACCATCGTTCTTGAGGATCTGACTCGTCAGCGGAAACTGGAGTCGCGATTCCGCCTCTTTCAACGCTATCTCTCCCCCACCGTTATCGAGCGTCTGCCGGACGATCCACAGGAACTGGCGCTGGGCGGCGTGCGCCGCGAGATCGCTTGCCTCTTCGCTGATCTTCGAGGCTTCGTGGATTTCAGCCTGCGCCATCCGCCCGAGCAGTTGATGGAGACCCTCAACCGGTACCTCGGCGTGGGTGCCGAGGCTGTGCTCGCCCAGGAGGGGACCCTGGACAAGTTCGTTGGAGACGCCGTCATCGCCTTCTTCAACGCGCCGCTGCCCCAGGAGAACTATGTCCTCCGCGCCATCAAGGCAGCCGTCCGAATCCGCGACCGGACCAGAGAACTCCACAAGCACGTGAGCCCCGAGCATCAGCTGACGTACGGCATCGGCATCAGCGTGGGCGAAGCCATCGTGGGCAACATCGGCACGCCCCAGCGGCTGGACTACACCGCCATCGGCCCAAGTGTCAATCTGGCCAACCGCCTTCAAGCCAACGCCAAGGCCGGTCAGATCCTCCTCTCCGCCGATGTCTACGAGCGGACCAGGGATCACATCATCGCGCACCGCCTCACCTTCGACGGTATGCCTGGGCGCGAGGGCCCGTGCCACGTCTACGAGCTCCTCAATCTGACGTGACCCCGCTTACCCTCGTCTACACCATCACCGCCCTCTGGCTGGCGGCATACGGGCTGAACGCCTTCATCCTGGCCTTCCTCTATCTCCGCAACCGCAAGCGGAGCTCTGAGCCCCCGCCCATCGAGCTGGAGGCGTTGCCGACCGTCACCGTCCAGGTTCCTACCTACAACGAACGCCACGTGGTCGCCCGCGCCATCGACGCCGTGGCGGCCCTGGACTATCCCCGCGACCGCCTCCAAATCCAGCTTCTTGACGATTCCACGGATGACACCACAGATCTGGCGCGGGAGCGGGCCGCGTTCCACCGCAGCCACGGGCTCGACATCTCAGTCCTACGCCGCCCGGAGCGTGAAGGCTTCAAGGCGGGGGCCCTCTCCTGGGGCCTCGCGCGCGCTCGCGGCGACTTTGTGGCCATCTTCGACGCCGACTTTCGACCCAAACCCGACTTCTTGCTCAGGACCGTACCGCATTTTCTCCATCGTCCCCACCTCGGTCTGGTCCAGACCCGCTGGTCCCATCTGAACGCCGACTACTCGCCCCTCACGCGGGCCCAGGCCATGGCCTTCGACGGACACTTCGTGGTGGAGCAGACAGGCCGCGATCGCTCCGGCCTCCTCATGAACTTCAACGGGACGGCCGGCGTCTGGCGCAAGACGTGTATTCGCACTAGCGGCGGCTGGCAGTCCACCACCCTCTCCGAGGACCTCGACCTCAGCTATCGAGCTCAGCTTGCCGGATGGGAGACACTCTACCTCCCCACCGTCGATGCCCCGGCGGAGCTCCCCCCGCAGATCGCCGCCTTCAAGCGGCAGCAGGCTCGCTGGACCCAGGGCTCGGTCCAGACCCTTCGTAAGCTCATGGGACCTATCCTGCGCAGCCCCCGCCTCAGTCTGCCTCAGAAGAGCATGGCCCTTCTCCACCTCAGCGGCTATTTGGCCCACGCTCTGATGGTCCTGCTCCTCATCACCACCCTGCCCTTGCTGCTCCTGGGCGAGAAGCCCCCCTCCCTAGGCAACGTCGGTCTCCTGTTGAGCCTGGGCCCCCTGCTCATCTACGCCATCTCCCAGCACGCCCTCTATCCAGACTGGCGCAGGCGTCTCCTGACCTTTCCGCTGTTGATTCTCGTCGGTGTGGGCATCGCTTGGAACAACTCCGTGGCCGTCTGGCGGGGCCTCAGACGGTGGGGGGGCCCGTTCGCTCGCACACCCAAGTTCCACGTCGAGGGCTCCTCGGGCCACTGGTCCGGCAGCGCCTATCGCCTGGGAATCGACAAGAGCGTCCTCGGAGAAGGTGCTCTCGCCTGCTATGCCCTCGCAGCCGCTGCCGTTGCCCACGCCACGGGCCGCTACGGCATGCTGCCCTTCCTGCTCCTCTACGCTGCCGCCTTCGGCACGGTGGCCGGCGTGGAGATCGTCCAGGCCCTTGGCCGCCGAGAGCCGGCTGAGCCCGAAGATCTCGGAGAATCGTTCAGCCCAAACTGAGTATCTCCGCTGTCCCCGACGCCATGTCCAGGACGAGCAACCGGCCCCGGAGCAGCTCGCCTTCCCCCGTTAGGAGCTTGATCACCTCCTGCGCCTCCCAGGCCGCCACCGCCATGGGCGTCGCCGCAGGCGTTCCCATCTCCCGCTCCAGACCGTACTCCGGGAGATGCGTCCCATCCCCGTACAGCGCATGTAAGCCCCGGTCCCCGGGCATAATGGTCATTACCTGGCCCAGAAAACCGCCGATGCTCCCGTGAACCATGGGAATACCGAGCGCCGCAGCGCCGTCTTGAAGAACCAGCCGCACCCGCAGGCTGTCCAGGGCATCGACCACCACATCGGCACCTTCCAGGAGCTCCGGGAGATTCTCTGCCGTCAGTATCTCCGACAACCCGACGGCTTCCACGGCCTCGTTCACCGTCCGAACCCGCTCGCAGGCTGCCCACGCCTTCTCCCGGCCCAGGGTAGCCTCGCTGCTGAGTAGCTGGCGGTTCAAGTTATGGTCGTCGAAGGTGTCCCCATCGATCAGCACCAGCCGCCCCACGCCCATCCGTGCCAACGCCTCCACCACGTAGCCCCCCAGACCGCCCAGGCCGACCACGACCGCCGTCGCCTGGAGAAGCCCCAGCTGGCCCGCGACGCCAATCGTCCCCAGATTCCGTAGATAGCGGCTGGGGACGATGCCCAGATGAAGCGCCGCCACCTGAATCTGCCGTACCGAACCAAACCCCTCCGCAAGTCGTCGCACCTCAGCGACGGAAATCGCCTGGCATCCCTCAGTCGCATACGCCGCCTCGCGAATCTGCACCTCGAGCCCTTC
>Ga0180430_10005105_pt1 | contig 10955 bp, 10 predicted proteins | sample SS_ome_9_FD_132999 | JGI IMG/M metagenome (GOLD analysis project Ga0180430, IMG submission 132999) | Hypersaline lake sediment archaeal communities from the Salton Sea, California, USA - SS_1_S_2 metaG | ecosystem: Environmental > Aquatic > Non-marine Saline and Alkaline > Hypersaline >... | reverse complement strand
TGTGGAGAGCCCTTCGCCCCACCGGCGTGGATAGCTTCTCGCCCCAGACACGTGGTGAGGTTTGCCCCACATACGTGGTGCAGCCTTCCTCCCCAGATATGTGGTGAGCCTTTCGCCCCACACACATGAAAACCATCGCCTCCTCACGAGTGATGGCGACGAAAGCCAGCCCCAAAAAGGCCACGAAGGCGAATTTGATTCGGATTTGGGGGGGCAAAAAGGCGAATCAAATCGGCCCCTTTTTGTCAAAAATGCAGCTCCCGCGCAGAGCTTCCCATCCGTCACAGAGACGTGCGCTCATCCAGCAGCAAAATGTGACGGGCAGAAAGCTTCGAGCGAAACGGATTTGATTGATACGCGTCCGCGCGGTTATTAATATTAACAGAACCGGACGCGTATCAATCAAATCGGTTTCGCTCGGGTTTTTTGGGGGTGCGGCAGCAGGGGCAAAAAAGCGGGCGGAGGAGCGGGCCGGGAAGCTTGTCCGTCTGACCTGGGACCCCGGTGTCGGCCTCTCGCGCACCCGATGTGACATTGCAGGGTCCCCGCTCCACGGCGATGGCTGTCAAAAAGCACACGCAGATGTTTACAAATGTACATATAACGTATCACCTCCATGTTTCTCATTCCATCTATCTGGAAGTTCAGGGTAGTATTTCATAGACATGGGTGCAGACGTCTTGCACAGGTCGTTCCGCAACTGTTTTCCGTGGTCATGCCTTCATTCGCTGTGAGCCTTTCGCCACAGCCTGCATTGCGAATTGTAGTGGGACTCGTCCAGAAGAGCGGGAATCTTCAACAAGTGGACCTTTCTTTTTGCATGTGCTGTCAGCGGCGCGCAGATTTTTTTCCCTCGGCGGTTCGGTCATGCTCGTGCGTGCATCTCATGGCGTCTGACGGAGAGTCAGACTTGGACGCGCGGATCGCAGATGAGGAACGGCTGGAGGCTGAAATGGCTGTGGCGTGTGCCCGTATGCAGTACGAGGACGACCAAGCATTTCAGCCCGACCCTTTCGTGCGTTCGCCGGGTGCATCGTCTTCAAGAAGCAGTGCGGCACAGCAGAGCGAGACGAGCCTTTCGCCGTCTACACGTTCGGGAACACCGCCGAAAAGAGCTGTTGCGGAAAAGATGTCGGGCGAAGCTGATGCGACTCCGACAGGAGTGGCGGCACAACCGTCGCGAAAGCGATTGCGGACAAAGACGTCGGTCTTCCAGGCAAGACCGGCAATTTTGCCCATCCAGAAGACTCAGGGTGTTTGGGACAAGTTTAACACAACCCAATACGACAATAATCAGAAACGATATCAGGCTGTCTGGTACAGATTGAAGTGGTGGCTTGACAAAGAGGAGACACACGCACAGATGGTGCCAGACATTTTCGAGGAGGAAGTGCTACGGCGTAGTAGGATCGGTTTCAGGACGCTCCTCCCGAACGAGAAGGTCACGGTGACACGCGCTTTCTTGGATAACACGGATGCACCACAAGTTGTGCGTGACATTATCGAGCAGACCTATCCTTCGGGGCAGTCGAGAACAAGCCCTAGCAAAAAAATCTATGCCAAGGGCGCGATGCTGACGTACCATGGCGAATGGGGCAAAATGCCGGAGGATTACGTGAAGGCGGGCACTGATGAGGAAGGAGTTCTCGCCCAATTGCAACGGGATGGTAAATTGAGCGTGCTGTGGGCGTCCTTTCATGGCTTCGCGGGGAAGATCGCCAGCGAATATAGGGCGTCTGCGTGGGCGTCTTGCATGGAGTTGTGCCTCGACACGTTCCAGGCAGGAGGCGGCATCAGGGTGCACTGTCACATGGGTTTGAAATCGGAGACATCAAAGATGTACATCCATCTCGATGCCTTGCAGTTCCGTGATTCCCTGCCGCATGTGCGCGCCACCTTGCCAGGCATTCAAGTGCGCAGTGCGGGTTCGTGGGCTCAGATTTACTATTGCTTGGCCCCGAAATTGGGCGTGGTGTATCAGGTTGGCTCGCACGAGCCCTTCAAGCAATTTCCTGTCAAGGGGGATTGGCCCTTCGGTATGCTGCAAGCAGGCAAAATGGGCGCGAAAACTTGTCGCGAGCAGCTCATTCGCGCAGGCCGCGGCATCGTGCGTTTGTTGAACGACTTCGACAGGTATATGCAGTCGATGGAGGAGTTGAAGCTCGAATCCCGGATCGCGGAGTACCGTACAGAATTGAAAAAGACCCAGAAAGTTCTTGTGGACATGCCGCAGGTCCAGACATGGATGGAGTCTGCAACCAAGCCTTTTCAGAGGCGCAAACGATTCTTGGTCCTTGAAGGCCCGTCGGGGCTGGGCAAGACGGAATACATCAAGGCCCTCTTTGGGCCGGATAATGTGTTGGAGCTGAATTGTGGGAGCTGTGGGACGGTGGTGTCCCTCCGCCAATTCAGGGCCCATCAACATCGGTGTGTGTTGTTCGACGAGGCCTCGGCTGCACTTGTCTTGCACAATCGCAAAGTCTTCCAAGCCCCGCCGACCTGGGTGGACTTGGGGCACTCGCCCACGGGTCGGGACATATACAGTGTCTTTTTGGCGGATGCCGTCTTGGTGGTCAACTCCAACAGGTGGAGTGAGGAGTTGGAAAAGATCAAGAAGACGTCCGTGAGTGATCACGCTTGGTTGGTCGCCAACATGTGCTTGGTGAAAGTGTCGAGCAAGCTGTACGTCGAGTGAGCCTTTCGCCGTCTCCTGTGCTGGGCCATGTGGCCTGGCGCCGTTCAGTGAGCTTTTCGCCCTGTTGACGGTCTAGGCTCTGTGCGCCGCCTTTGTAGGTTTTCTTAGGTTTCCAGTCCACGCCGGTCGCAGGTTGTGAGCCTTTCGCCACAGCAGTGCGCATCGTCGGCTGGAGTCTGCTGTTGCGTGGGGACGGGTGCAACGGTGGGCTGCAGGCGCGGATCCTGTCGTATCCACGTGACAGGTTCGAAATGAGTGGGCTTCATTTTACTGTGCCTGCAGCTGGCGAACGGCTTCCTTAGCCTTGTGCGTCTGTGTTTTTGTGTCTACCCATCCATCTGTGCCTGCGTGTGAGTTCGTGTTCATATGTGTGTGGGTGTGCGCTTGCGGTTGCTTTTTATCATTATGTGTGTGTCTGCCTGTGTGCGTTTGTGTGGGTTTGCAAGTCTTGGAGGCAAACGTTTCTGTGCATTTCATGTGTGGCGCCCGTGCGTGTGTTCATGCTTGCACGAGTGCAATCATACACGCACACCCTCGTGCGCGCGTGTGGGTTCGCATCCATGTGCTTCTCAATATGCATACACGTGTACGTCTGGGCTTGCGTGTGTCTTTCTGTATGTGACCAACTGTCTGTTGTCGTCTTGCTTGTAAGCGTTCGTTTAGGCGTGCTCGCAGTTGTTGTACGTATGTAGGTGTGTTCGCGTTGGTGCGTGTGCGTGTGCGAGTATGTTCGTGTGGGTTTGCTGTTTTCGTGCACGTGCATGCGCCGAGAGACGTGATCAAAGCAACCATTGTCGCCATCGCGTTGGTGCATGTTCCCACAATCATTATTGCGTTTGTGTATGTACGCCCTATATCTGTGTAGTATGCAGACATTACATGGCATCTGTTGTGTGAGCCTTTCGCCCGTAACTGGTGTGCAGTGGATGTTGAATCCGTGAGCCTTCCGCCCGCTATTGTGTTTTCAGTTTTGCACTTTGCGTGAGCCTTTCGCCCGCAGGCTTGTCGTTTTGTTGCTAGTTGGTGTGCGCATGTGTGTGTGCGTGTGTGTTTGTGTGTCTGCGTACTTGTGTGTACATGCGTGCGTTCCTGTCTGCGTGCGTTTGTGTGCGCGTTTCGGTCAGCGTGTGTTCTTACCTGCAACCACGTGTGAGTGCAGATGCGCATGTGCGTGCGTTTTCGGTTACTGGCGTGTGAGAGTTCGCATGTGTGTGTGTTCTTCGACGTGCGTGTGCTCATGTGCGCATGCATGTGCATCTGCTTGCCTGTACGTGTTCCGCACTCGTGGGCATGCATTCTCTTTGCCTCCAGATAAGAGCTTGCACGTGCGCTGTTGTGTGTACGTTTTCGTGCACGTGCATGCGCCGGGTTACGTGATCAAAGCAACCATGGTCGCCATCGCCTCGGTGTAGGTTTCCACAATCATTATTGCGTCTGTGCACGTATGTCGTATATATGTGTACTATGCAGACAATACATGGCACCTGTTGCGGGAGCCTTTCGCCCGTAACTGGTGCACAGTGGATGTTGAATCCGTGTGTGCCTTGCGCCCGCTATTGTTTTTTAAGTTTTGCATTTTGCGTGAGCCTTTCGCCCGCAGGTTATTCGTTGTCATTTTGTTTCTGGTATTGTTTTTTCCTTTTTCTAGGGCGGCGTCTGCATTCTTAAGCTATGTACTAACGCCTGACGCGCATGTCGCAATCTGTTCCTGCGTGAGAGCAGCGCTTGGGTTTGTGCCGGCACGGAACCATGGAGAGGGCGAGCCGTCACGGACCTGCCCTTGCGGACACTGAGGCAGAGAGTCAAGAGTTGGCGGATTGCCGCCGTTTTTTTGCAGAGATCGGGGGCCGCGCAACTACGAAGTGTTTGCTCAGTTGGTCAAAAACTCATCAGCCGGAGTCGATTGCGATGAAGAAATTGTTGGGGACAGTTGCGTTGATGACAGCGGCGGGGACGGATCCAGAGACAACGTGGTTTCGGGTATCTCATTACGTGAATTACCCTTCTCCGAGCACGGAAGGACAGGGCGCTGACGGGCTAGAGGGTGCAAAAACGCCAACGGCATCGACGCTCAAACGCGGTCGGGATGAGCAGGAGGCGCCAGTGGCGGAGGTTGAGGGCATGGGAGAAAACGTGGAGGACGGTGAGCCTTTCGCCCCGTCAGGCTCGACATCGGGGTTCCCGAAGACAGCAAGGCCACCTGAGCCGGTGGCGGAGCCGGCCCCGAAGACGGCAAGGCCAGCTGAACCGGTCGCGGAAGCCATTCGTCCCGGTCTTGTTACAGAGAGTTCTCGGATGGCACAGGTGCCAATGTACCAGCCCGGATCATCCGGTGCACAGTCGAGGAAATGGTCTGCATCTTTTGCTGCGGTGGGGCCTTCGACTGCGGCCTCTGATGAAGGAGGTGGTCGTTGTCATTTGCTGTATACTATATTGTGTGCCTGTGATTGCGTATTGGTGTCGTTATTCATTGTTGAACGCATGTAAAGGATGGCGCGGTTTATTTGTGTGAAGGTTGTTGTTTGGTGGTGGCGCGCCATTGTGTTACTGTGCATCAACACATGACGCTGACATTGTGGATCTAGACAGGTGGACCTGTGTACGTGCAGTCAACTGGATCACGGAGTGCGGGTAACTTGACTGATGCACAGCACCAGATGATCCTGGCGAACCGCGAGGCAGCTTTGCTGAGGCGAGCGGCGGCGCAGCAGGCACATGGAGGTCAGCGACGACCGTAGGTACTTTGATTTGATGCGTGAGCCTTTCGCCCGCAGTTTTGACGTGTTGGTGAGCCTCTCGGCCCAGCACACTTTGCTGGCTCAGCTTCCTTGCGTGCTGCGACGTGAGCTTGACGCAACGGTCAGGCTTGGTGGGGAACCAAAAAGTCGCATGCAAACCGGTGCATGGAGTGTGCACCGGGGTGGCAATCCCAAGAATTTGGCAGGGATCATGTTCAGAATTGCATGGTGTAAGGTGGTACGCTTGTTGTTAGCAGCATCTAATCGCATATTCGTGTGCTTGCGTCGGAGTGTGGAGCGCAAGGGGTTTTGGCACGACCCCGTGTCTTTTTTGTGGCCCCATTTTGGGGTCCGATTTCCGGCCTCAAGTGTGAGGCCGAACGCGCGTCCACCAACTGTCGGTGGACGCGCGTTCGGCCACCACATTGAGACCAGATTCCGGCCCCCATTTGAGGACCCATGGTCCCCAGAATTGGGGCTCACATTCGGACCCGCATTTGTGTCGTCAGCGGGAACGGTTTTCGGACCTCGTTTCTGGCCGTTTGTGGGGTTGTGCGTTGGTCTTGAAAGGGGTGCGGTTTCATTTCGCAATGCCTTCCTCGCGCTTGTGTGCAAATGGATTGTGGTGCCTTGCATGTATTGTGGGCGTTGGTGCCTGCATTGTGCGCTGGCATTGAAAACTTCATGTGAACGTGATTGCGATAGTTCGCGCACAGGCAAAGATGGAGGGTGCGGAAGCAGTCGAATTCCACAGAACGGTTATTTGTACAAAGTTAATGCTGCGCTTGATATTATCTTGAGGGATTGGTCTTTGAAACCGCAAAGTTTAGCTGTTCCAAAAAAAAGGCCTCAATTGAGTAATACAGGCTACTTTAACCAGCTCCTTGCCATGGGAGGGGTTTCTTTTATGTGTAAGGGATGTTAATTTGGATAGGGATGAATACGTGCTTCGCCGACATTTTGCGATCGGAGAGCCTTTCGCCCCGTTGGCAATTATTTGCGTCACAAACATGCGGTTCTGTGGACAAGCCCTCTGCACGAGCTGCCCCGTGCGTGTTTCCATTGCTCGCGAACCTTTCGCCGGGGAGCTGGCCGACAGGGTCAGCGCAGGAATTGTGATGCCAGGTAAATGTTGCATTCAAGGCTATTTCTCAAGTCTTGCAGACGTCACGGCTCAACGATTGCTGACAGTCGTCGCAGAGATGAGGACATGGTTAGGTCGCGTTTTGCCACCGGGATGGACGTGGTGCTGGGTGTGCGGGTGGCCGGTGCGGGCGTCGCACTACAACGTGAGGAAATCCGAGGTCCCGGAAAGCGACCACAGACATGGGAACCGCGAGGCGTTTGCTCACGGCCAAGCCCTCCCGTCTCTGGCTGACATTGAAAAAGGAGGGCTGTGGGGATTCATCCCGGGATGGCCGGTCGAAGAAGGCTCCGTGCCAAAACCAAGGAAGGCCTCGGTGGTGGTGTTGAAAAAACCGGCGGCCACAACAGTTTTGAAAAAACCAGCGGCGGTGACGAAGAAAACGAAGATGCTTCAGAAGAAACCGGCGGCGCTGCTGACAAAACCGGCGGCAGGGCAGAGGCAACGTGTGGTGGTGAAGAAGCGGGGAGCCCGTGCTTGAACCGCGGGCGATGTGGTGTCATTCACGGAGTGAGTCTTTCACCCTCTTGATTGGCACCATGCGTGTACAGGCGAGCCAGGCACTTCGTGTTCAGGAGAGTCTTTCACCTCCACACGAGACTCGGGTGCTGCACGGCCGCGAGTACCCCCGTCTTGGTCGGTGACTCGGTTGTCCGGAGAAAAAAAAGACGAGCGCGAAGCCTCTCGTTTCAAGGTGTGTTCGTGATCAACAGTAGAGTTTCACGTTTTTATGTTTCTAGTGTTGTGGGGGCGTGCGGAAGCTGTTCTCATGTGGTGTGTGCGTCATGTCAGGTGCCCGTGTCCACATGTTTTGTGTAAGCGCGCGTGTGCCGGTGTGTGTGCGCGAGCGATTGCAGACAACGTTGTTTGCATCTTTTGTTCAAAGTTCAAAGTGCATCTGTGCATATATGACGGAACGTGGAGGTAGGCGTGTATCGATGCATCTCGTTTGCGGCATGTGTCCATTTCCGTTTGGGCAGGTGAATGCTCCATCCGAGAGAGGGCGCTTGTCAATTCAGTTCTGCATTGAGCAAATGTTAATACATTCATTGGCATTTGGTAGTCAGGCGTCTTCGCCACAACGCCGTGTGCGTTAATTGTGCTCCTTCACCATTGTACATGCGGAATCCAGGAAACGCCGGTGAGCTTTTCGCCCCGATGGTTGCAGTTACTTCTTAGACATTGCTGCAGGACATTCGATATGCAATGTTTGGTGCAGTTACGCCTTTCCGTATCGTCGCACACATTTCCCTAATAGAATTTGGATGCCCGGCTGAGCCTTTCGCCGCCTTGCTGGTCATGGATAGCTTTTGTCTTTGTGATTTGTAAAGCTCTCATTAACAATTAGGGAATTATCGCAAGTGAGCCTTTCGCCCTTGCAAGAGTCTGGAAATCAGTGTAGGGTTTTGCGTGTTTCGACCGAACCGCAACAGGCACCGGGAGCCGCCCCCTTCCGCTGGCGGGGGCAGGGCCCGCTGGGCGCGTGCGCGGGCAGGGACACGGAGATGCCACCCTCTGGCGGTAGGCGGTGGCAGCCGCGGGAGACAGAATGGCGGGAGGCCGCAAGGGACCGCTTCGAAGCGAGCCGGAACAGGCGGCCTGCGGTGCAGCCAGGCCGTGGACGGCCGGAAGCCTTCGGAGAAGAGGTGGCGTCGATGGCTCAAGCCATCGACAGGCGTGAACGCGGTGGCGGACACCACGAAGAGGAGGGGGGAACCGCGCAGGCGACATCCAGCAGCGTTTTGCTGGCGCAGCTGCAATACCACAGGTCGGGAGAGGCTGGCCTGATGGGGGGCATCGTCCAACCGGACCGCCACACATGGATGGTGGAAGGCCGGCCGGTGCAGGTCCAATGCATACATCATTGCATTTGGAGATCGTGGGAATATGCACGGCATTGCTGCGCATGGCACAGTGTGGAAAAAAAGACGCCAGTGAGCCTTTCGCCGTGGCATTATGTTTTTTCGTCAGTGAGCCGTTCGCCCTGACTTATTCAACATACATATCCAACAAGTTGGACAAAAAACATGGTCGTGGATCTATCCAATTCGATGGTTCATGAGTCATTGTCATTGCCGTGTCATCCTTGTCTTCTCACGCACTATCATCGCTATCTCAGTCACTGTGTCCTTCGTCGTGCAGTTGCCACAACGTGTATTCTTTCTTTCTTCACATTGTCAACATCGTTTCCAAATCGTGGTGTGTGCGTGACATTGAGTCTTTCGCCATGCCGCCGACACACCACCGCCAGTAATCGCACGCGCATGCAGGTCTTGGTGGTGACACACGAACGGGCCAGCGCGGAGGAGACGATGCCGTACGCATCGTATTTGTTCAACCCAATCCCAGTAGTCGGCCTGTACGGTCGCAGCTACGCTGCGGAACCGCAGTGCAAGGCGGAAGAAGTCGTGTGGTACGGTTGGAAGGACATCCTTTTAAATGATAACAGGCAGGCCATCTGAAGATGCGGTGGGAACATGCAGACACAAACGCGTTCGACATAACTCTTTTCATGTTTGTTGTCGTCTTTGTTTGGAGACTGTTTTGTTTTATCTTTTTCTCCACCTATACGCCTTTACGGATGCAGTCGACACGGCTGTTTCTGATGCTGAACAGTACGAAAAACAAAACGAGAGTATCCAGGGAGCCCTTCCTTAATAACATCAGTGAGCCTTTCGCCCTGATGACTCATCTAATGCTTAAAGCATCCCGGATAGGCCACACCTTTTGCGGCCACGTTTTTTACACTGTCGCCAAATCATGTTCGAGACTATAAGGACGTGTTGCTGCCTTACATGTCGGACGCCACGCACGCCCCCGACACCTTGTTCCTGGTCATGGAAGAGGATTGGCGGTTGTACCCGCAGGAGGCCAGGGTGGATGCGAAGGCAGTGGTTGAGCACATGAGTCGTACTCTGCCGCGAAGGCAGGGGAGCAGTTCGAGTGTTCAGACATGGCTGAACGAGGGTGGCGCGACAGGCAATCCATACGTGGATTTGGATACAACCCTCATCAATCCACACACACGAGGGGGTGAGCCTATCCCCCTACCAGACCGTGGAGGCGAAGAGAGGCCGCGTACCGATGAGCCTTTCGCCTCGGTTTCGCGGTCAACCTTCGAGGGCGCCTTGGGCGCAGAAGTGCCACGGGTGAGAAAACCAAAGGGCGGAGGAAAAGGGAAGGAGGTCTGCGAGGAGGTCAAAGACCTCATGAAGATGTGCACAATCGCACATCGACAGGGGGTGGGCCACCTTGTGTGGCTGTCATGGGAGGCGTCGAACAAAAGAGGGTACAAGTGCCAAATCGGGCACGGCTCGACCTTGGTTGCCGTGTCGGTCGAGGGGGCCAAACGCTTGAAAGCGGCTTTCGCCGCAGGGTCGATTGAGAAAGGGCACTTCGATCTTGTGCTGCTGCAGTGGTTGAGGGACAGGGGGGCTGCGGCTGCCCATTTGTTGGGCGCCTCCTATGTGTACCCCGCGGTGGGCAGCTACGTGGAGCACCAAAGTGGGTGCGACCCGGGCATCGGCAGGCGTGAGTCGTCGTGGACAAAAACCTGGGTGCAGCCTGGCACAAGGGCGACTGGCCCCGACGACAGAAACAGGTGGCTGTGTGGTTTCACGGGAGAAAGGAAAGGCAACCCGAAGTGGATCCAGGAGATCGTCCTCCCGGAGACAGAGGGCACAGACCTCAGGTGGTTTTCTCTGGGCAACGTGGTGACATTGGATTCCCAGGAACAGGCTGGGGAGGAAGAGGCCGACCCGGAGGCTCGCAGTCGCAGCCGTGGCAACAGGCGGGTGCAGTTCGACGCCTCAGAAACGTGGCCGCAGGACTGGCAGCAGCAAGAAACCAAGCGCGGGCACCGTAACTACCGCTTGAAGATGGTGTTCCACGCCCTCCGGAACTTCACGACGAGGTACGACGAGGTGGCACCCCAAAAAAACAGTAACATATACATGTTATGTTATAATGTTATGCCGGGTCACGTACATCGGTGAGCCTTTCGCCCCGATGATTACTATCCTCATGTTGTTATAGGTAATTTCCGGTCTGTTTTAGTCTTTTTGTGCACTTGCTGTTTGGCGGTGCACAGATGCTGCTAACAGCTGTGTGTTTCTTCTTGTGCCAAAAACAAGTTAGGGTCGAACGATATGTGTTCGTTTGGTCGGTGAGCCTTTCGCCCCGGTCTTGATTTGTACCGGCACAGGTTTGATTGATGCATAAAATGTTCCTGTATTCGCGCTGTGTAACAGGCAGATGCGGTGGAGCTGATCGGCAGCCTGCGAAATCCGCGGTCGGCGGAAAATATGGAGAGGCACCTGCGAAGCTTCAGGGTGCCGATGCTGGAGGAAGCGAACGTGGTGTTCGCAGACAGGTCGTC
>Ga0180430_10005104_pt1 | contig 10955 bp, 6 predicted proteins | sample SS_ome_9_FD_132999 | JGI IMG/M metagenome (GOLD analysis project Ga0180430, IMG submission 132999) | Hypersaline lake sediment archaeal communities from the Salton Sea, California, USA - SS_1_S_2 metaG | ecosystem: Environmental > Aquatic > Non-marine Saline and Alkaline > Hypersaline > Sediment... | reverse complement strand
CGAGTGGTGCGCAGCAGACGGAGTTTTACGGCAACAACTCCTACTTTCCGACGGCTATCCTGCACGCTCGTGGTATCCCCGGCAGCAGCAAGGTGGTAGCGGTACTCTCGGGGCACCACACCCATCAGCGAGGGAAGCTCGGTATCATCGACCCTTCGCTCGGCCGCCAAGAAACGGCAGGCGTCACACTTCTCGCACCTGTCAAGCCACTCCACAACGAGACGAAGCTCATCAAAATCGACAGGTACGGACAAGGTGGCGACCAATGGCAGTACCCCTATCCGCTTGACGAGGAGACATTCCTCGTCACATTCCGCCCTGCAGGCGCGAAGTATTTTGGCATTTACCTAATGAATAAGGATGGCGAACGGGTGCTGCTCGCGTCGGATCCCGCGATTTCCTGCAATCAGGCAATGCCGCTCGCGCCACGAAAGTTGCCGCCGCAGCCTGTTGCACCGCTTGACTGGCGTAAGAAAACGGGCACGTTCACGCTCCAAGATATTTACCACGGGCCGGGTCTGCAAGGTGTGCCACGCGGGACAGTCAAGAAGCTGCGTGTGGTTGCGCTCGATTTTATGGCGACCGACATTGCACGCAAGCACGGCCCTTCGACCATCAGCGACCTTGCTGCTTGGGATGTGAAGAAAGTGCTTGGCGAGACGCCCGTTTACGCAGATGGTTCAGCGGCGTTCATTGTGCCAGCGCGTACACCGGTTTACTTTCAAGCAATCGACGGTGACGGGTGTTTGGTGCAAACGATGCGGTCGTGGTCAACACTGATGCCCGGCGAGACCTTCGGTTGCGTTGGTTGTCACGAGAGCAAGAACGAAGCGGCACCCATCAAACAGACCACCCTCGCGTTACAAAAGGGACCGCAACCGTTGCAACCCTTCTACGACGTTTCGGGTAAAGGCTTTAGCTTCCCGAAGATGGTTCAACCGATTCTCGACGCGAAGTGTGTGCAGTGTCACGGTGGTGGTCAAAGTGAAGCAACCTCCGCAACGCCAGACCTGCGCAGCGAACCGGTTTGGGATAATCAGGCGGGTAAGTTTTGGAACCGTTCCTACAAGACGCTCGTCAACACCGACCGCGATGGGAAACCTGCGAACGACACAAGTCAGCGCATCTACATTGTCGATGAGAAATCGAAGTACCTCAACTGGATTGGTCGTTGGTCCACGCCGGCGATGATCCCGCCCTACTCGCACGGTTCATCGAAAAGTCCGCTGGTGACGGTGTTGAAGCAGGGTAAGAAGTATAAGGGTCACGAAAAAATGGAACTCACCCGCGAAGACCGTGACAAGATCGCCTGCTGGATTGACCTCGCCGTGCCACACTCCGGCGACTGGACCGAAGGTATGAAAGAAGAACATAAAACGATTTACGACCGCGTGTTGGCCCGACGCACCGCGTGGGAGCAGTTCGACGCGAAAAATGTACGAGAATATGCCGAAGCAATTGAGAAGAAGCAATAACCCCTTACCAACGAACTTATTCCAATGCCAGATCTTACTTCCTACCATCCTATTTTGTTAGCACTCGTCGCAGGTCTTTTCACGTGGTTTATGACCGCGATGGGTGCGGGTGTCATTCTTTTCACCAAGAATCCAAGTAAAAAGCTGCTGACCTTTATGCTCGGTGGCGGAGCCGGCGTGATGATCGCTGCGAGTTTTTGGTCGTTACTTGCACCGGCGATTGATCTTTCGGCGGAGGGTCCACTACCGAAATGGTTGCCGCCTGCGATTGGTTTTTTGCTTGGTGGTGCGTTTCTCTTTGCGACCGACAAACTGCTTCCGCACCTTCACCCGGGTATGAAAAGTCCCGAGGGGATACATACGTCGTTGCGTCGTAGTACGCTCCTCGTTTTTGCGATCACGCTTCACAACATCCCGGAAGGGTTGGCGATTGGCGTGGCGTTTGGAGCGGCCGCGAATGGCTTGGGCGGTGCTGCCATTGGCGGTGCGGTCGCGCTGGCGATTGGGATTGGCTTGCAGAACTTTCCGGAAGGAACAGCCGTTTCAATGCCGCTGATGCGTGAGGGCTTGTCTCGTAAAAAGGCTTTTTATTACGGCCAACTCTCAGGCGTGGTAGAGCCGATCGCTGCGGTGATTGGTGCCGCTGCGGTGGTTGTGGCCGCGCCGATCCTTCCTTACGCCCTAGCCTTTGCAGCAGGTGCGATGATTTACGTCGTTGTCGAAGAACTCGTTCCCGAAGCACAGCGCGAGGAAGATCATTCCGACGTGGGGACACTCGGTGCGATGCTCGGCTTCACGGTGATGATGGTTTTAGACGTTGCCCTAGGCTAAACGACCGTTTGTAGTAGCAATTGGATTTCCGGAGGTGCCCATTAATCACTTCCAGCAATTTCGCCATCTCGCAACTTCCTTGCGAGGACACGTACTTTTTGCAGATGGAAGGTTTCTTCGAGCTCCAAATCGCGACTTCGAAGAACCTTTTCATACTTGGCAATATATTCATCAAGTTGCTCAATAAACAGATCGTGCATTGAGGGATCAAGCAAGAAGGGATACTTTTCGACAACCTCGCCCCAGAACTTGAAACATTCGCGGTAGGTGGTGGCCTCCGCTAATTCTTGGTTCTTTTCGTGGTATTGCTGGGCGTACCAAAGTAGCTTTCTTGCATACATCGACTTAGGATCTTTCTCGTACTCCGCTCGCTCCTGCCACCGTTCGTAGGAGGTCATTGACTTGGGAGTGAGGGCGAGGTCCCGTTTTTTGTCGAGTACGATATATTCCCGCCGCTTGTCGTTGAGCTTCTTTTTGAGGATCGCCAGTTCCTCGCGGGAAATACCTGGGTCTGCAACGTCGTCGATCCTCGCGACAATCTGTCGGAAAAGCTCGGGACGCGAAAGCTTCGTTCTCATCATCGCTTTGAGGATCAGTTTAATGTCGCTGACCGTTCGCTTTTCGTGAGGCTTGTTGAGGACCGCCTTCTCTTCTGGACGCAACTCCTCCTGTTGTTCCTTGATGATCAACTCCAGCGCTTTTTGAGCAACTCCGCTAGAAAACATTTTTTCGATTTTCCGCATCTCCTCGCCATTCTGACTAACGTCGAGAATTTTTACGCGGACAATTTTACCGTCGGGACCAACTTCGCTCGTTACCTGCTCCGTTTCGCCCAACGCTTTCCATTGTGCCGCTGCACTCTTCCATCCATCAGCGATCATCTGCCAGTCTCGCGTAATGAGATGGTCGTAGAAAATCAAGTTCCACTCGTGGGCAAACCGAAGCCGCATCTCACACTCATTGCTGAGCATCTCGCGCACTTTCTCTCTTTGCCCCTCCTTATTCTTTTTCGTGAACTCATTATTATAGTCGAGCATAATGCTGCCAGAAAAAAGATTGGCGGCCAGATTGTTAATCTCAAGTTTGTAAGGTTGGTAATTTCCAAACTTCTGGCGATTCGCAGGGAGATACATTGCCGCAAGTGGACGCCGATTAACCGTATTTGATGCGGTGACATTGTACTTGCTACCCATTCGGTTATTGAGATTCTCCTCGGTGAGATTGAAAAAATTCTCCATCACATAGTACCACTGCTCCAAGGCGTAGAAGGGATCATTTTGCTTGAGCGCGTGGGTGTGCGCAAGGACGGCACCATCGACATCGCTACTGTTTTTCAGCTCCACTTGAGGACGCGTCATCAGAACCGCATTCTCCGGGCGGTTAGGGAGGTCAAGCCTCCTAGGACGCAAGCAAAATACACTGTTGAGGTCTTGGGCATCACCAAGGAAAGCCCAATCCGTACTTGGGGCAGGCATAAAGGGATCCTTGAACTCGTAACCAAGCGCATCGAACGCTTGCTCAAAGAAATAACGGTATTGCTTTTTGTCGTCGCCGAAGCCGAACTTATATTGAATGGTCTGACCAATCTCACGAGGTAGGCGGACAGCATTCTTGCCTTGCTTGTTATACGGAATGCCCGCACGGAAATAATACAAGCCATGAACCACCCAGTAGTAGCGGTCGCGAACATCATCGAACTCACGCGAAATATTGTACGCAAGGTTCCAACCCTGGAATGTCCAAACGTGGACCTGATAGGGCTGCAACACCGCAATCTGCGCGAGCGTCGTTTTGTACTTGTCGAAATCCTTCTCATTTTTGTAGTTTTCAGCCTTCATCCACAAGACGTTGATCGCGATCGGGCGCAACCCAAAGAGCGCGTACTGCGCCGCCGCGTTCCCCATCCCAATCTCGCCGAGGTTCTGCTGCGAGATATTAGCCTCAATTTTCGCAACCGCGAGTATCCCACCATCACTGCCACCAGTACCGTCAGGATTCGCGGGACGCGCGGGACGCCCAAAAAGAATGACACCGTAAAAAAGAACTATCGCCAAACCAACGTAAAACATTTTACGGTGGCGTGATTTCTGTCGTAAATCGCGGGAGGTGGAAGCCATTGGAATAATGAGGCAATAAGGGGAAGGTTATTTCGCGACCTCGCGAACCTTAAGGAACAGGTAACCGGCAAACAACAACGGAATTAAATAGCCGAGCGTCACAAAAAAGGCCTTCAGTAGATGCATCGTGAACGGAATGTCGTAGCCACTCGCAACGTACTCGGAAAAATTGAAGTACTGGATGTCGGGAAGCCCGTAGCTAATTTTATCCATCATCCACTTCGAGGCACCATCAAGCAAGTACATCACGTCGGTTGTGAGCGATTTCTCGAGTTTCTGCACCGTGTTCATCTGGTGGTAAAGGCGGTAGAAGGACTCGAAGGGGCCACCACTAACCGTTGAGGTCCCGTGGAGGGTTCCGTCGGCAATCTTTTTGATTATTTCGAAGAAAATGCCACCGAGAAACGTTGCGGCCGTTGCAAAAAAGGCGACCGGACCGTTGAGGAACGTGCTGAACATTACGGCGTATGCTGTGATAAGGGTCAACTGCATCGCAATGCCGAGATAGCCCTTGAAAAAGTTCCACGCAAAGGAGGAGCTACCCGCCTTGATGTACATATCATTCTGCGCAACACCAAAGTAGAACTCCGTATCAAGACACCTTACGCGAAACGTCACAAAGAAGGGTGTGTCGATTAGCATATCGTTTTTTGCACGCTCGGCCTTTTCTTCAGCAATCTGCTCGGCGGTGCGACCACGTGCCTTATTACCATTAAAGTCGAAAATGAAATCCTCGAGGTGGTAGGTGGTTTCATCGATCGCGCCGGGCGTCGGATTTTCGAGGAACTGCCTCCCGCTAGAGTTCGATTTGACTGTCCACTGCCAAGGGATGACGTATTCAACCGGCACTTTGTCAACGGCACCAAAACGACTCGCAAGCCCGTTGCGACTACGGTAAGGCAAAGGAACGAACTTCCCATTCTCTAACTGGAAGGCCAGTTGCTCGCGACGCAGTAGAGCGTCGTAGGATTTTTGTGCTGCGGCATACTCCTCTTCGGTGCCCTCTTTTTTGATCCTGTCGAGCTCCTTACCTTGCTCATCCTTAATCTTTTTAATGGCTTCCTTCTCACCTGGGGCGAAGTATTTCCAGACTTCTAAGGCACCACGCACCGGAGGGATACGGTCTTCAAACTTATTCGTTTCACCTTTGCGTGTACGAAAAACGCTCAATACCAACTCTAAGGGAAGCCCCTCCTTGTACCTCTTTTGCAGGGTCTCGACATCGGGAACACCAAATCGCCACACTGCGGAGGCCCCCGTGTTTCCTTCGATAAAGCTGCGGTAAGTGAAGACGTCGCCGACATTAATACCTTTGCCCAAGAAGGGAGCTTCCTCCTCTGCTGCGCGACCACTTCGGTCGGTAAATCGCAGAACGCCCCAGACGGCCGAGCGACCTCGTAATTGGTTCTCTGGCTCGAGGGTGGTACCCAAAGCAGGATTGAAACCGACAAGGCTCTCGGGGCCTGTAGCGTTTTTGACACCCTCGGGAAGCTCCGGTATGGGAAGGACGAACTCGTGCTGGTGATTATGGTCAAAGGAAGTGGTCTGACGCAGAGTCGTCTTACCGGTCGGTTTACGGACCAGCACATTTTTGCCATCCTGACGACGTACCAACTGCAGAGTGACCTCGTGTTCGTGTCCATTAACGCGGGTGGTGCGGTAGGTTTGCTCACTAGGTTGCCCCCCCGAGGCCAGCTGCGTCTTGATGTTTTCGAGGAGCTGCTGCTGTTCGCCAGTAGTCAGGGTATGCGTGTGTTGCAAACCGCCAATGACAAAAAAGTAACTCACGCCCCACATCATCAATAAGAGCAAGCCACCAATCGACGTGAAGCCAAGCATTCGCCCAAGAACTATCTCACTACGACGTACCGGCTTGGTCACGACGGTGAAGAGCGTGCGGTTCTCAATGTCTTCTGGAATACTCATCGAACCCACAAAGAGTGCTAAGAGCAACACCAGGTAGCCGGTGGCCGTCATTACCGTCGTAATATAAACACGTGCTGGATTGCTACTCGACTCGTCAAGAAACCAACTCGCAAAGAGCATCGTGACTGAAAAGACAATAAAAACGATAATCACTTTCTTTCGGATGGCCTCCGAGAAGGCGAGCCGTGCAATCGCTAAAACGCGTCGCGGTGAGATGAATATCAGGTCTTCCAAGAGCCCCTTCAATCCATTGAGGTAAATCTTCGCGGCACCACGTGGGCCACGCTGGATCAGCAACGCAGCTGCCACCCACAAAGCTGTTAGGAGGCAAAGTGTCAACATCAGCTCCGCCCATTCGCCGAGGCCGCGCTGCAGCCAGGTGAAAAAGGGCAGATTATCCGTGTATTTGAAAATCATTTTTGATTAGAGAATAAGGAATGGAAAATGGAACACCCCTAAGCTTATATAGGGACACTCCCTATTATAGCAGAGAGCCTCGTGCTGTCAAGTCGTTCGCCATATCTCCTAGCCCCCCTATCTTTTCAGTCTGCGCTGGCTTGACAGCACAAAGCTGCTGCTGTAGAATGATACTACAAGCAAAATCGGGGGGCTGTTCCCTTTATTCACCCATACTCTCAAAACAGTTTATGCCTCACAAACAATTGACACATCCAAAAGGAAGTATTGATGAAAAGAGCAACTAAAAAAATGAATCTGGTACTTATAATAATTTGTGTGGCTTTCGCTGGTCAAGCAACTGCCGCGGAAAAACTAGTTGAAGCAGAAAACTTCGACGCTATGGGAGGCTGGGTCATTGATCAGCAATCGATGGATCAGATGGGGTCACCCTACGCGATGGCGCATGGGTTGGGATGCCCCGTAGAGGATGCAAGGACAGAAGTCACTATCGACGAGAGCGGCACTTATAGGGTCTGGGTTCGCACAAGAGACTGGGTTGGTCAATGGAAAGGCGAGAGTGTTAGGCCTGCTATGCGTGCTGTGGGATCTCCCGGACAATTCAAGATTTCAATTGACGGAAAACAACTGAGCAAAACTTTCGGGACTACTGGTGCCAAGTGGCACTGGCAAGATGGCGGTTCCATCAAGTTAGTTAAAGGGAAACATACTCTTGCATTGCAGGACCTGACGGGTTTTAATGGTCGCTGCGACGCTATTTACCTGACAAAAGATTTTGACTTTACTCCTCCGAACCAACTTGATGCTCTAAAAAAATTCAGAGCCAATTTACTTGGAGACCTTTTTGTGCCACAAGAAAAAGGGCACTACGACTTTGTCGTTGTAGGTGGCGGGATCGCTGGTATATGTTCAGCGATTAGTGCTGCAAGGTATGGCTGTAAGGTGGCGCTCTTTCAGGACCGCTCTCTGCTGGGAGGAAACAACAGCTCTGAGGTGCGCGTGGGGTTATCCGGACTGATCCGCCAAAAACCTTATACCAACTTAGGGAATCTGGTAGATGAAATCGATCCTGTCGGGCACTGGACTTATTGGGATGCCAAGAAAAACCCGGAGTTGCCACGTAGTAAAGAAGTGATGGAGATTATCAAAAAGCACCCGGTTAAAAAGCAGCATAATGCAGGGCCTGCCTCGAACTATGAAGATCAACGAAAAATGGATGCGGTGCTTGCGGAAAGTAATATTACATTGTTTCTCAGCACCCGAGTTAATGCAGCGGAGACGAAAGACGGTAAGCTAATCGCTGTTGTCGGACAACACGTTAAGAGTGGCCAAAAAGTACGTGTCACCGGTGATTTGTTTGCCGATTGTACGGGGGATGGATGTCTGGCGGCTCTTGCGAAGGCTGATTTTCGCATTGGCAGAGAATCCAAGGCGGAAACGTCTGAAAAACTTGCGCCGGAGGTTGCTGATGAGTTAGTGATGGGAACCTCGGTTCAATGGAATTCCGCACAACAGAAATCCCAATCGACTTTTCCTGCTTGTCCTTGGGCGGTTCAGTTCAATGAAGAAAATTGCCTACCCGTGACCAAGGGTGACTGGAACTGGGAGACCGGCGCACGCCAAAACCACGTTACTGAAATTGAGCAGATTCGAGATTATGCCCTGCGTGTCGTCTTTGGTAATTGGACGGTTTTGAAAAACAGTCCGAAGTTTAAGAAGCGTTTTAGTAATCGTGAATTGAAGTGGGTCGCTTATATCGGCGGCAAACGAGAATCCCGACGCATCTTGGGCGACATTATCTTGACACAACAGGATATCCAGGAAGCCAAGCCCTATGACGATGCCTGTGTTACCGTCACGTGGTCGATTGACTTGCATTACCCCCAAACGCCCAAGTGTGCCTGTGATGCCTTTCAGTCCAGAGCGGAACATCTCAGAATCAAACCCTACCCCATTCCCTTCCGCACTTTATATTCCAGGAATGTCTCCAATATGATGATGGCAGGTCGCAATATTAGTGTTACCCACGTAGCACTCGGAACCGTAAGGGTTATGCGTACGACGGGGATGATGGGGGAAGTCCTTGGTATGGCTGCCTCTTTAGCAAAAAAGTATAAATGTGAGCCGCGTGACATCTACAAGAAGCATTTGCCTGAGTTGAAAAAGCTTTTAACCCAAGGTGTTCCTTCTGACTGATTGTCGAGGTGTTGAATAATGGTGGGTGGTCAATTGTCGGCCTCCCTAGGAACTAGGCTGCGAATATGTTCTTCGTTTGTTCAATCCTTGTCACTTGCTGTGTTGCCCCTTGCTTTTCTTTTGCCGCGGCTCAACAGTCGGAGACTGATAGGAACGGCGACGATACGCTTGTGGGCGTCATTTACTTTGCAGGCTGAGGCAAAAATAAGAATGGCTATACGCAGGGCTCAACACCCAGAAAACGCCCAAAAATCGACTGTTGAACACGTTCTCTTGCGGGAGGCAGGCACCTTATTTTTCGGGGGGGATGTCCCAACGACAAGAAAAGTCAAAAGTGCGTGGAGTTATCTAACAGGCTGGCTGTAATCACCATTAATTTATTTTACTAAAGGCTAAAATGAAAAAAGCAAAAATGAATATCCTTACTGTTTGCCTTTGCGCTTCAGCGTTTGCCTACGTTGGCTGTGATGACGTTGCTCTGAGACTCATAGACAGCGAACTAGGCAAGAGGGCAAGAGAAAAAGAAATAGCAAAAGGCAAAGAAGATCAAAAAGAATTATCTGAAATCAAAAAGAGAATAAAAGAAGAAGGTTGGCCAGGAATTTTGGATGAGCCAGTGCGTCGGCTTACGGCAACAAAAGCGGCTTTGCTCCAAAAAAACTTTGCTGCTAAAACGGGCTTACCCGTACAGTACACGAATAGTATAGGAATGCAATTCAGTCTAGTGCCTGCTGCAGTATGTAGTTTTAGTAGGATTTCAGATAGTAGCATTTTGGCACGAAAGGACCGTATCTTTGCAGTGGCATATCGTCTCAATAATGCATTATTCATTTCCCGGAGAGCCATCATCACGAAACCCTTCTACGCAGGAGTTTACGAAGTTACGGTCGGTGACTTTAAAAAATTTACCAAAGACACCGGCTACCAAACGGATGCAGAAACAGGTAAGGTGCAGTGCTTTGGATGGGATGAAAAAAAACAAGTCTTTTCTCTCGTAAATGAGAACCCTTTTACTTGGAAGAACACAGGATTTCCACAAACAGACAACCACCCGGTTGTTAATCTTACGCTTGATGATATGGAGGCTTTCATCCGTTGGCTTTCAGAAAAGGACCAACGGGAATACCAACTACCTACCGATACTCAATGGGGGCTCGCTTGCCGGGCCTGTTTCGCAGATAATTACAATACAGATTCGCCTTTTTATGCAGCAGGCCTCAAAACAATGAACACAGCCGACGCATCTGCGATGGAAATTTTGCTATCCGCCAGCAAAGATACAAAAGATTGTAATGATGAAGATATGCTTTGGACATTGACAATGCTTCAAGAGAAAGATAATTATGCAAAGTTTGAGCTTAAGAAATATGATGACGGTTTTGTTTTTACATCTCCGGTGGGAAAGCTTAAACCCAATAACTTTGGACTGTATGATATGCACGGCAAGGTTTCGGAGATTTGTAGAGACGGATACCTGCCAGTAATACAAAAAGGTGCTTCACGTTACCAATGTGACCCTGTCAATCCAATTACTGATGAGATGCTGCACTCACTTTGTGGTGGTAGTTGGAGTAGCCTGTCATACCGTTGCCAAACCGGAATGCGATTACCAACAGAAGCAAAAATAGCTATACCTACTCGTGGCTTTCGATTAATCGTTGAAATTCAAAAGCCCGCTGGTGAAATAAAAGCAGAAACTGAAAAAGCAACTGAACAAACCGCTTCGAACGAATAAAAGCCAAATTCCGCTCAAAATAACCAAGAATTTTCTTGACTTTGTGCCACTTATGTGGTACATTGATGCCAACTTAGAAAAGAAAGGATAAATGAAAGCGAGGGACGAATGCCCTCAGTAAGGACAGTGGTTTTTTCGATACCACGATGGACAATCAGAGCCGCGTGCCTGAATGGCCCCAAAGGTCGTTCAGGCGGGCCTACCTCCTTAGTAGAGACGTGGCGCAGACTAGCAACCTGCAACACAATGCAAAAACGG